>Ga0065711_1033096_pt1 | contig 26120 bp, 17 predicted proteins | sample Hoacrofraction12_FD_59098 | JGI IMG/M metagenome (GOLD analysis project Ga0065711, IMG submission 59098) | Hoatzin crop microbial communities from Cojedes, Venezuela - Epithelial fraction 12 v2 (version 2) | ecosystem: Host-associated > Birds > Digestive system > Esophagus > Crop | place... | reverse complement strand
CACCCTTCAGATATTTGTAGGCATTTATAAGGTCCCCTCGCAGCCTTCTCTTCTTCAGGCTGAACAAGCCCAGTTCCCTCAACCTCTCCTCGTAGGAGAGATGCTCCAGTCCCCTCACCATCCTTGTAGCTGTAGACATACACTTATGTATGTATGTCTATGTAGATGTAGACATACACTTATGACTGAGGACTTTTCTAGTGCTGTGGCAGGTCAGATTTTATGCAGGAGCAGTGTGAGCAACACACGATTTTCTAAATCCATATGTTATGTACTTGGTAAGGGATGTTTCTTTTGTCTTGCGATTTCACTGTTAAGGAACATTTGAAAAAAATAGCGTGCTTCCCCAGATAGCCATCTTTGATTCCTAGAAATAAGGGAATGGAAGAATGGTGTTCTGCCTGCTTTCTCACAGGTGGTTTATGAAAATGAATAGTCTCAGTCTGTTCCTTCTAGGTGAGATTTGCTATAATCTGAAGCAAAGGCTGCAACATTTTATGGACAGCCAGGGAAGATTTCAGCAATTTAGAGTACCTTGGTAAACATAATTATACTGTCTATTGCTTTTTACAACATTTACCAATGCAGCTAGTGTGCTTTAATGCTGATGTGAGTCTCTCAGTAATACTTGGTATTTAAACTTCTCTTTACTTCCTATGCAATCAGTTTTGTATTGCAGCAAAATTTATAACTCACAAAAGCTCGTAACTTTACAGTCTGTGAGATGGAGCCCATAAATTTCCAAATAAAATGTAACAAAGCATGACAGAATCAACACTGCTGTCACAGCTAAAGTGGTCATGGAGAGAGCATCTTCAGGATGTGCACCATTTGTTCAGAGAGAGAAGTCTGGAAACTGAAGGGAGAAAAAAGTAACAGATATTAATGGCCCTGTGTACTCTGTTCAAAGCTCTGCCCAGGTGTTTGTGTTTCATGCTCTCTGTCATGAGTGATTCCAGTTTAAAATTGGACATATTTCCTTTTCTGAAAGAAAATTCAGTCAGACTGGAAGATGGAAAGATCTCTTGGTCTTCCTCCATTTCAGTTTCCCATTTTTGTGTGCGAAGTATCTTAGAGAGCATTTAGTATCCATGGATCAGAGATGGAGCTGAGCTTCGATTCGTAATAAGTTTGGATCTGAAAATACATTTTTGAAGTGAATTGGCATTTTTTCTAATCCAGAAATATGAAAAGGAAGAGCTGCTGGCAATTGTCAATGCTTGCACCAGTAAAGTGAGTGAAGGTGAGAGTTTGGCTCTATAATATAAAATGTTCGTCTAGGCAATCAAATATTTAAGAAAGGATAATCCTAGTTTAGTATGCATTATATAACCAGTATTTGTGTCTCTAGCTGTTCAGCAAGGTATGACCCAGTTCCTTACCTCTGCAGTTTGGTGCAGTCTTGCAAAGGACAGGGACTTCTCAAAGTCTTGACACCTTATATCCTCTCCTGGTTCCCAGGCTCAGCCTGCTGGTGACTGTGGGCTTGTCTGTGGGTTCTGTGGTAGCAGACGAACAGCGAGATCCACATGTCAGCAGATGCTTTGCAGAACAATGCTAAAGCTGCCTGTGTTTGCTGCAAAGGTCTGGCCTCTGCTTTGGGATTTCAGTGTGGGTCAGAAATCCAAATATGTGTCATTCAGCAGTTCAGAGTACCTTGGTAAACATAATTATACTGTCCATTGCTTGGGGTGTATAAATACACTGAGACATTGATCCAAAGAAAGATATCCCCATTCTCCTGTGAGGAAGAAAACCTCTCAAGCAGAAAAATGAATTTTGCAGAACAAAGAAAGCTAGAAAAAAACGAAATCTTCTCTGAGTTTTGCTGCACAGAAAGGAATTTAAAAATAGGTTCCTCAACTATATTGAACAACAAAACTATCTGCATCCCTTTCCCCTGCTTCCACCAAGTCTTCAATTTATCAGAGATCAAACGCTTTTGTCACTGCTGAGTGCTCTGTGATGGGCTTTTCTTGCTCTCAGGCCAGGCTGACCTGCTCCTGTGGACGACACAGCCATCCTCAGGGTGTCGGGGAAGCTGTGCTCATACCTAAATAAGCTGATTGTTCTGATGTGAATCTCACAGATACTGTTGATTTCCTTTTATCTGAAAGTACACTGGAGTGGAAAAAAGAAGTTTTGGCTTGTGGCTTTATTCTTCATTGGTCTTTTATTATGAGTGAAGGCTCAGTTTCTCTTTCAAAGACATTAGAAGAGAATTTTTGTTTAAACCAGCAGCCTCAGGACTGTGAAAACTCTGTATCTCTTTTCTGAAGGCTCTTATCAAATTTTGAGGCAGCAAATAAAGGAAGTTTTAGATGTGTTGTAGGTGTCTTAATTAAATTCAAATCTTTCTCATCTAATGATGCATTTCCTGATTTTTAAGTCTGGATTTAATGAAGTCATTCAGAGGAGAGTTTTGGATAGAAATTCTCTAAAAGGAATAGAAGTAGCAACCTGTAAAGGCTCTCCTTCCCCAGCTGGTGAAGCATATGCGTTCACAGCCGAGGCCTCTCATGCCCATGGAGTCCTAAGTCCCCAGCTTTTCCCATGTGAGCTGTTATGAACTTTCCAGTGTATCCTAAAGACCACAGCATCTGCAGTCAGAGAGAGCTGCAGATTAAAGAACAGCAAAGACCTGACCATTTGCGTATGGAGGTGTTGTTGTTGGAGCCAGACAGCGTATGGACAGGTGATACTGGGGCAGTTTAGCAAACTTTTGGTTCAGTCAATCGCAAATAATGAAAAGCATATTCATTGTGTGAATTGCCTTTATATAACCTCCAGTGTTCAGCGTAGTGGTCTCAGCTTGGTCCTCGGCATATAGGAGAACTGAAAAGTCATCAGCATGTAATGTTTTTGCTGTTAAGTTACCAGTTTGCAGTGGAAACCTGTGAAGAGGTGGTATAGTTTATATAGTAGCAGAATTCAGAAACAACCATGATCAGATTTTTCTCAGACCACCTTGGGAAAGAGAAAATTTCAGCCCAAAAATGAGACAGATAAATCTGAGAGGTTTAAAAAATCTAATCAAACCAACATGTGGTACTAGTAGTTGAAATACAACATTGCATAATCCCAAGTCTTGCGGTTAAATGCAAAGCAAAATTCTGAAATATATTAACCAGTACAATAGGAAGTCTAGACTGTAAAAACTCCTACATACATCTGTAACCATGCTTTTGAAGATTGTGAAAAGTTTAGTAGACTCTTATGAGATTTGTGCCCAAGAAAAGTTTCCAAAAATAGGAAGCTTGCTAGCGAGTAGGTAACTACCTGAGAGTAGTGCAGTGCAGAGGTCAGGTTTGAAATTGTAGGTACTTAGTCCCTTGAGGGTTATGAATCTTCTCAAGCCTAGTAAGTCTAGATTAAAAAAGCTGTAATCCACACTGACAAAGGAAGGACCATAGGCATCAAGTGTGAATGCAGCTGATTTGTTGATAGAAGATGCTGCAGAGCATCTTTCAAGCTGCCACACTCAGCAAATGTGTGAATTCTTGCAGGAGGGAGATACAAGCTCAAATACAATGGCCTCAGCAGGACTGCTTAAACATTGTACTGGATACGACTATTTACTTGGTCCATGCCAATGGCAAATCAAATCCTACAATGATGTCCGTTCACTGGTAAGTCGGCAGGAATTCTACCTGTCACAAGAAGCCAAACTACTATCAGGGAGGAGGTCAGTTCTTTTGCCACTAGGTTTGCACTGACTATGCAATAAGGAGATACAGGCCTGCTTAGGAGATTTGGTTTTGTGACTGTTTTAGTGCTTGTGAAGTGTTTTAGAGAAATGTCCCAGATACTTGTTTTAGTCTTCACTTGTTACAAGGCCAGTACAACTGTGAGTTCCATAACTGTGCTCCCTGCCAGAAATGTCAGCCCATGAGCAGAGGAGCTTTGTATTCTGTTCTAAGTCTGTGATTTACTTTTAAATTATTTTGACCTTTTCTAGCATTTTAGAGCATTAATTTTTTACAATAACTTCCATCCAGTGCACAAGGTGAAAGAGAAGAAAATAATTCAAAGGATTTGTAAGATCTGGCACTCTGATTTTGATTGAGGTTGAGATGGGTTGGCTTGTGCTGGCATGGTACTTCTACTCAGCAGATGGCAGTGCCAGGAACAGGATGGAAATTTGTGCCTGTTAATGTCAGCCAGGATCCAACTGCTGCTCTGAGAGGATGTATGCGGGTGTTGATGTGTGAAGAGCTGTGAGGGAGCCACCTGCAGCCAGATCCCAAATGGCTTCTAACTTTCTAATTGCCACCTGTCTTCGGGAGAAGTGAGTTGCCAGGCAATCTCTCCTCTCGGACCTGCTCTTGGATGCTCCCAGCAGGATTTGTCAGTGGGGCCCCCATGTTAATCCTCAGAATTAAGAGGAGTGAGTTGTGAATGCACTGTGGTGGGCATCTCCCAGGGAATGTGATTGCTGCTGTGGGAGCCATGCAGTCAGGACAGTGGTGGTTGGCTACGCCCCTGGAGGACAGGCACCACTCAAGCCCTTAGTCCAGCAACTCACAGCACATAGACAACACCTATCCTTGTCTTCCTTGCCTTCCAGAGACGGTGGCTAACAAGTACAGAGCAACTGGTATCATTTTGAGTGTGCTGTGGTTACCCCAGGTTGGGCAGGTTTAGCTTGTGTAGAGATTGACTGCCTGAGGTCTCTTTGGGGAGTCCTCTAGCATGTAACAGCAGCAGAACTGTACAACTAGCTGTTGCGTGAGGTAGGGAGGAGGTACACAGTTCATTTATCTTTGGTTTGGTTGAAAATGCAATGATGGCTCTGTACAGGCAGGTTTGTCCTGACCCACAGCAGAGTAGCAACTGCACCAGCAAGGCAGGGATGGAGGAACTTGGTTGCTGCTGGCTACTGGCTTTTATGACTTGGGTCAAGAGATGTGCCTGCCACAAAGGCTGAGGCAGGGAAGTTAAAAACAACAGAGTTCAAATGACCTGACAGACTCAGACTCAGCAAAACAGGTCTGTGTTTTGGCTATTCATAGATTCCTCCAGAAGAAGCTGTGAGGGACACATATAGGTGACTACCACTGTTCCCTTCTGGAAGACGGAATGAGTGTGTATGTGTGCCTTTGTGGATTTTTAGCCATACTGTAACAAGTGTTTGCTATGGTCCAGTTGCCTCCAACCATACTGTGGGCCCAGTGTTCAACCCCTGAGCGGAGTCTTGCTGTGGGACCAGCACTGCCAGCAGTGGTGGTGGGTAGTCTGAAACAATGGTCTTCAAGTTACTAAACCTGTGAGATTGTGAAGAAGCTTTTCCTCTCTCTTGCAACCTCAGGAAGGCTGAACAGGGCACCTACATTTGTTTGCATCCATGAAAGCTAGAATGTAACCTTTTCCCCAGCAGAAAAGTTTTTGGTAGTATTTAATTATCACAGGAGGTGGGTATTAGCATGCGTGAGTCAGAGATATTTCTGGCTCTGGATGCAAGTAAAAATACTAGATTTACTGCATGTACACATCCTACCTCTCTGAAGAGTGCAGCAGCAGAATTAAACACAGGGAAGACACTGAATTTAAAACATCTTGGCAAAATTGCTTGGCATTTTCTTGAAGTTGCCTTAAACAGTATCTGTAAGTAAAAGTAGACCCCCTTTTCTATCCTAGACTGAAGCAGTAGGACTGATTTCTGGGCATGAAAAGTGACAGTGGTCCTCAATAGCACCATGTGTTGTCCTCTGCTCAGAAGGGCTGCTTTGTAGTGGTGGAGGGTTCTTGTACGATATGTGCAGAATAGCAAAGCTGGTCAGGTGCATTTTGTGTCATTCACCATTCACAATACATGTTTTTGAACATTGTTGAGTGATTATACAGGATTTAGAAATAATTAAACCATTTTCCTGGAATATTTTGACTGTTCTGGGGAAGCATGACATCTGGAAGTGTTTCAGGCCTTTGACTGCATAGTATTATTTAAAATGTAGGGTGCTTACAATTCTATGAGGAAAACAGCAGGAAAACATTTTGAAATGGCTGATGTGACATTTACAGAACTTCAGCAGAAACGAGTATGTTCCAATTTTTAAGATGTGAAATTGTTGGGAAATTTACTTCTTCTAAAGGCCATTTACTATACTTAAATGCCAATATTCACACTTTTTCCACCAGTAAAAGCCTTCCTTGTGTCTGATGATATTGTACTGTTTCTGTAAACTTCTGCTAAAGCCTTAACAAGAGCAGACTAAAGGGACAGGAGATGGAATCGCTTTGTAAATCCTCTCTCCAGCCTTGGCTGTTGTGGCTTGCATGCACAGATGGTAAAGATGAGCTACACTTGTTTTGTCTGGAGTGGTAGCAAGTGCACCAGAATGCTGATGAATTCCAGAAGTGAGCTGGTTAAAACTGGGATTTGTCTCCTGTGGGGATATTGTGACATTTCCACACATTTTTCACTCTTATGCAAAGGGGAAATGACACATTTTTTCTTGCAGCCTATGAATACACTTTTGAGGCAAGTTTCTCCTAGTTTTCAGCAGCCTGCCTGAAGTAAGCTGGAAGCGCCAGAGCCCCTACCTGTCAGGCACTTAGCTGAAAAACACTCTGGAGGACTAGCATGTTCTCTATAGCTCCTGACAGACTAGTTGTTCATTGGAAAACTTAAGCCATTGCAACCAGGACTGACCCTTACACACTCAAGTTAGTGTGGCCCAAGGGCTCTGAGGAAGCTTTGAGATTAACTGGTCGTATTGTCTTGAGCAGCCACAACACTGACCAGGCAGTTGACAAGGTATTTGATGAGGGTGCAAAGTAGCTTTTCCCAATGAAATTAAGGGCTGTTACTCCTCAAAGAGGGCTTCAGAGAGCAATTTATGCTTCCCTCTTCTTATGGGCTCCAGACACCTGTTACTATGGCAGCAGGTAGGGGAGAGGGCTGGCATTTGTAGGACTCCTGTGAGCACCCTTTCGTTGCAGTGATTTGTTGGCCAGCAAAGTGTGTAAATGCTGAGATTTTTAACATTTCTGCTGAAGTTTCAGGTAGTCACAGGCTGTCACTTAAAATGTGAGGATGACATTCTCATTTTGCATTTTGTTTCTTTGATGCAGTTTCTTGGGCCGGACACAGGCGTGGAAGAGGTTTTTCTTAGCTGTCCCATAGGTCTTGGCATGTTGTAGTTGTTGTGCCTGGAATGGGAACCTCTGACGGAAAGACTCCATCCTTTTCCAGCCTCTTTCTCAAATGCTGTCTCATCTGGAAAGAAGCCGAGTCTGTACAGGCAGCAGCCAAAATCACTAAGCAATGTTATCCATGCTGTAGCTTATTGTACAGTCTTTTATTAGAGCTGTTTGTGACATCTATTTTGTTTCTGAAGCAAAGATTTCTACACCCACTCCTGTTTTTATTTTTCTGTGTAAATTATGGTACTTTGCAATTTAATTGCTATGGGCTTTATGAAACTTCATTAAGGACTGTGCTGATTTTGGGCTTCCCCCCTTTCTATTTCTGGATGCATTTTGAAGTTCTGTAATTGGTCGTATTTAATTTTTTGTAACTTTGTATAATGACATTATGAATTAAGATGAAAGAAGCAGACAAAATCTGGCTGTGCATCAATACAGAGCTGTTCCTAGCAACAAGCTTTGTCTTCAGAAGCCTTCTGGCAGTTGGGACTGTTTTCATAGCAGTGATCCTGCGGAAACACTCTTGAACAGAAGCCAGTTGCCAAGCTATTGTATCCATTATCCTCAAGTAAGCTGCCAGCTTCTGTTGGAATTTTGCTTCTTGCCATGGGTAAAAAATGTCCTTTGGGGATTGAGAGTTGATGAGTAGAGACAAAGGTCCTACAGGAACATCTGAGCTATCCCACCTAGAACTATGAACTGTGAGCAAGCTACACCAACTTAACTTACACCAACCTACCCAACTTAATGTCAGAACCAACTTTAGGGTGGGTCAGGGAAAGTTGCTTTGCCATGATATGCAGGAATTTGTGGGAAATAATCAACAGTAGAAGCCATTTGGAAAGATGAGCATTTGGATGGTAGGTCTGGCTCACTGCAGAACAGCATCCTAGGTATTGTTGGTATGGGCAGCAGAAAGATGAATCTTGATTTAGGAAATTTGTTGTCAGAAAAATATGCCTCTGCATTGGCTTGTGATGGAGCACATCTGTTGATCATTATTTTCTGTGGCTCTGTGTGGGTCAAGATACTCAAGTAAAGAAGTTCAGCAAATTTAGTGAGTGCAGTCTTTCCACAGCCACTTGACCAAAGCTCTGGCCTGTGGATTAGACATTTATATCTGTGTTACCCTACTAGCTCGCTGCACCTGTTTTTGTAGAATCATAGGATGGCTTGGGTTGGAAAAGGCTGTAAAGTTCAGCTAGTTCCAACCAGCCTGCCACGGGCAGGGACACCTTCCTCTGGACCAGGTTGCTCAAAGCCCCCTCCAACCTGGCCTTGAACTCTTCCAGGGAGGGGGCATCCGCAACTTCTCTGGCAACCTGTTCCAGTGCCTCACCACTCTCAAAGAATTTATTTCTTGTACCTAATCTAAATCTACACTCTTTCAGTTTAAAGCCATTACCCCTTGTCCTATGTAAAAAGGTCATTGTAAGAAGTCCCTCTCCAGATTTCTTGTAGGCCCCCTTCAGGTACTGGAAGGCTGCTCTAAGGTCTCCCCAGACCCTTTTCTTCTCCAGGCTGAACAGCGCCAACTCACTCAGCCTTTCCTCATAATAAAGGTCTTTCAGCCCTCTGACTATTTTTGTGGCCCTCTTCTGGACCCTCTCCAACAGCTCCATGTCTTTCCTGTGCTGAGGGCTCCAGAGCTCGACACAGGACTCCAGGTGGGGTCTCAAGAGAGCAGAGTCAAGGGGAAGAATCCCCTCCCTTGATCTGCTGGCCATGCTTCTTTTGATGCAGCCCAGGATGCAGATGGCCTTCTGGGCTGTGAGTGCCCATTTCCAGGTCGTGTTGAGCTTCTTGTCAATCGAAACCTCGAAGTCCTTCTTCTCAGAGCTGCTCTCAATCCGTTCTCCACCCAGTCTGTATTTGTGCTTAGGATTGCCCCGACCCATGTGCAGGATTTTGCACTTGGCCTTCTTGAACTTCATGAGGTTTGCACTGGCCCAGCTCTCAAGCCTGTCATGGTCCCTCTGGATGGCATCCCTTCCCTCCAGCGTGTCAGCCACAGCACACAGCTTGGTGTCATTGGCAAACCTGCTAAGGGTATACTGAATCCCACCGTCCGTATTGCTGACAAAGATGTTAACGCTGCCAGTCCTAATATCAGTCCCTGAGGAACACCACTTTCGTCATTGGCTCTACACAATGCTGAAAACTGTATCTTATTCAGCAGTTCTAGTCAATCAGTTCTGCTTTTTCCTGATTTTCTGTGCAGGATCCAGCCTTGCATTGTGTAACGAGATCTATGAACATGAAGAGTAGCAGATGGGTCTGCCAATTTGCAAAACATTCTTTTCATCTGATAAAATGTATTCTTTATTTTTAACCCCCTGATATATACCTTTCCTGATATATTCCTGTTTTATCTTATTCTTCCTGTTTTATCTAATTCACTGTGGAAATGAAATGCTGTTCTGAAACACATGGCCACATAAACAAGAAATCAAACCTACACTAGAAATCAAACTGCACTCTTCCCTGCCTCTCCGTGGCCAAAGAAGTCTGGGTGGTTGACTCAGAAAACAGGATTTTTCTGTATATAGATTAAGCTGTATAAACTGAAACCCAAAATGTTAGGTACAGGTACAGATTCGTTAGCCAGGCTTTCACCTTAAAGTAAAAAGATTTCCACCTTCCAATGGTTTGCAGGATAATCTGCATGACTCACAGTGTTACAACAGTATTATCAGCTCACAGCGCTCTAACATGTGTGGAACATAAGGATATCTGGTTTATAGTGATATCTGTTAAAGGGCAGTTCAGCATGAGAGACAAAGTCAAGAGGTAGGAAAAGTAGTAAATAGATGGATACACAAGCCTTAATAAGTTGGCCAGAGCTATGTCCATGAAAGACAGGTGTTTTGCAGGAACCAAACGTAGCCTCAGAGACCTGCAACTAGAACTTTCCAATTAATGAAAAAGGGGGAAACAAGACTATCTTGGGTCTCCCAGGAGTAAGTTACTTTATTATGAGGTGTTTGAGTAGGCTTGTGGAACTGTGCAAACATACTATGGGATGTCTTAAGGGGATAACGGAAATGTATGGGAATCTTTCTCAACTTTTTCTTCATGCATGTGGTCTTGTTACCCTTTCCTAGATACATCACAGTCAATGAGTCAAAACCTCAGCATTTTGTACGATTTTCTTTTGGCTTCTTACACATTTACAGATGTGCGAGTGACACATATATGGTGTTACACTCAAGTATCCAGATGAGTAACACAGATTATTCCTGGCCAAATGGAGAAACCTGTTCAGAGTGGCCATCCAGTTGCTGTTACATGAATCAAAGAGGTGAGCGGAATAAGTTTTTGTTTTCTTGCGGTCAGAGATAACAATAGCAGACTGAAGAAGTGGACCATCAAAGAATATTTCTTTGTAAGGTAGTCTTTATTTTGCGGTTCCTGTCTGGCATTAGGACAGGTGCTATCCTTTCTCTGAGAATGGATATTTGCCTAATAGCGAGTGTAAACATGGGGAATGTTTTGTATTTGGCTCCAAGAGGATTTCTGTTCAGCTAATTTAGTTTCCTCTGCTTGTGAGGAAAGTTTGGTTCGCCCTTGATGATAAGGAATTGAGAACCTTTGCTCATTAAGTCTAGTCTGGTGTTGGAATTCATTCTTTTCCTAGTTCAGAATGGAAAGCCACCTGGAAATGGTTCTTCTGAGCTGGTTGTAGACTGTGCATCATCACGTGGCAGAAGTGAGGTCTCGGTGCGCCTCCTCCTTCTTCTCCTACACCTGATTCTTAGGTGGAGTGACTGTAAAGCAAGTGGCTTTTCTTTTGCTTTTGGAGGAGCAGCAGCACAGGTTAAACTGTCCCTGGTCTACAGGCACAGGCTGGGTAGGTCTTCTGGACTTCAGTGAACATGAGCCCATCAGGAGATCTTTCTGAAACATAGGTGCTATCAGATGTTGGTGGTGGTCCTCCCACACATGCAAAAGCTTTTATAATGTGATAGAGCACTTTCTTCGAGTGATTCACAAAATATATGTTTCTCAGGGTAGAGAAACTCCAGCCTGCTTTTAACCTAAGTCTCAGGTTTCCTGTTCACAAAAATGTATTTTCCTTTTGCTCAGCTGTGCAGGACTTACTGCAAGTCTTCTTTGGACCTCCGGTCAGTAGTTTATCCTCACAGCAAAGAAGGCCCATCCTTTGGTGGGCTGCATTAGTGAAGTGTGAGCAGCTGATTGAGGTAAGTGATTATTTCCCTGTATTAAGCACTTGTGAGGCTGCATTTGGAGCCATGTGTCATGGTTTGGACTCTCTATTAGGAGACAGATATTGGGAAAATGGAGTGAGCCCAACACAATGTGTCATCAAATGATTAGAGAGCTTGAGCACTTAATGTCCAAGAAGAGGCTGAGGGAAGTGTGTCTATTTATTCTGAAGAAGACAAGGCATAGGAGGATCTAATTGTGTCTCCCACTACCTACAGTGACCTGCAGAGATGACAGAGTCAAACTCTTTGCAGTGAAAGGAAAAGAGACATAAGGCACAAGTTGCAAAAAGAAAAATTCTGTTTGGGTGTTAAGTAAAAACTGTAAGAATGGTGCAGCAATGGGACAGAAGCTGGAGAGGTAGAGGAGATCAACCCTCATCTAGACAAAGCCTTTGGGTAACCTGACCTAGCTTTAAAATTGACCCTGATTTGAAAAGAGTTGAACTGTAGATCTCCAGAGATCTCTTCCAACTTCAGTTCTTCTGTGATTCACTGATTAGTGCGGTAGACCAGAAGGAGGGATCGATTCGCAAGGCCACATCAGTCACCTTCTCTCTCTGCTTGAAGTTCTATATTCTCCATGCTATACAGCACACCTTGCATCATTGCCTGCTTTCTGGGAAGTCTCTACGACTGGTTTTAGCTGTGTGTTGTGGAAGCAGTGCCTTTTCTTTCAGTGCAAGCCTCCTCACCTGTAATCATACACCTGGAAAATAATTTTCTTTGGTGGTGATCTTGAGTTTCTTTTTCTTTCCCATTGCATCAGTGATCAGCTAATACTTACAGGCTGGCCAGTCTCCATGTCTTTCACCAGGTGGTCGTTGTTACCCAGACTTTGCTGTCAAAATGGATGTTGGATGGTAGATTGGCTTGCAATGTGATTTTTTGATGCATCTTTGATTTTTAACTTTTCTCATTCCCTTTTCCTCCTGCCAGCATCTCCAGAAGCCCAGCTGAATCCACCATGAAAGCACTCATAGCCCACTTAGTAATGCACCTGTCCTTACCCTTTCCTTTGCCCTGGGGCATACCCTGTCGTTGCATGGCTAAGAAAGTCGTTCTCTATTGAGTCCATCTCCCAGACATCTTCTCGTCTCATGGTTCCTTTCAATTTTAGGCTATCCTCCAGACTGTTCAGGATCGTCAGACAACTACAAAGTTTTACTTTGTCACATAAAAATCTCCACCACCCTGCTTTTTTGCCAAATCCATTCTAAACAAATCATAATTAGATTAAACTGACTTCAGCTGCCAGCACCAGGCACACAAGCTGTGACTCGCAGTCCTGCTGTGACAGGCTGTGACTCGCGTCCCACAGGCGCTGAGCCCCTCAGTGACTCTGATCCCCCCAGCAGCTGGTTTTGGTGACATGCACACCATTCCTTTACCAGTGGCTGCAAGTTAAAGACCCCCCTGGCTTCCATCGCTGGCACTGAGACCCCCACTCGCTCCAGCAGCCAACACCGCAGGCCAGGGCTTCCCACACCAGCAGGTGCTGGCCCCCATGCCTCTCACGCTGGTCCCCCAGCAGCTGGCACTGGGTCCCTGCAGCAGTCATGCTGCAGATGATGTGGTGTGAGATGATGCAGGGACATAGTTAAGAATAGACAGGAGAGACTGCGGTGATCAGGTGCGGGGCTCAGCCACACAGACGTACTGACCGGCCACAGTTTACAGGCCACTGGCCCCTTTTCTACCCTTGTCTGTCTACACCACCGCTTCGTTCCTTCCTGCTCTCTCTTCCCCTGCACATTGCCCCCTCAGCTGGCATAGTCCTATTGACTCCTTCCAACATCCTGGACCCTCAGGTTTGCATTCTTATGCATTGCAAATTTCCAAGGTTGCCTGCAGTTTCTTGATAGACCATCAGTTATTGTGACTGATCAGGTTTGTTTCTTGTCTTTATCTCCATTAGGTTTGTCTTCTAGGTTGATGTGTCTGTATATTTGACTTTTTCCTTTCCCCTTTTCCTCATCATCCCATTTGACAAGGTTGTCAGTCAGCCTAGCTCACTGAAATAAATGTTCCCTCATTCCACGCAGCTTTATCAATTTGTGACTGACAAAGTTTGTTTCTTGTTACTGTCTCCCTTATAATTTGTTGGCCAAATTTTTGTCTCTGGATGTTCTTGTTTGTGGCTTCCTCCATCTCTTGTTATCCTGCTTTGCATTGAAAAGGTCCTTGATCATGTACCGTTAAAGGAGAAGATGGTGTCTCCTTGAGCATACTCTTACAAATAAGTTTTCCATTTTCATACTCCATTTCAGTGCTAAGGTGAACACCTTAGTTTTCCAAATTGATAGATTTACTTGTAAAATTTTGCACCTACCAAAGAGTTTCAGTGGAAATGGCTTGTAGTTCTGGTTGTTTGTTTTGGGTGTTTTTTGTGGGTTTTGCTTTGTTATTCTTCTAAATAAATGTTTAAATAAGTATTAGAGTCTGGAAACTAAAAAGAAATAAGTTCTATCTGTTTTCAGTTTACGTTGCATGACTTCAATGCTTGTGGCTTCTCTGCCTCTGATCTCTAGTGTCCAGTTTCAACTTTACTCCTAAGTAAACGCAATAGAAACAAAAAACATCAAACATGTTACTCTCAGCTGTTATCAATTTGTTACATCCTTTCCCAGTCATGTTCTAAGTGTAACCTGTTGCCTTCTGCTGCTTTTGTAGACCACACAAAAAACCAATTATGGGCACTAGGGTCTGCATGATATAGCTAATGTAAACTTTCAAATTCTGCACAGGCTTAAAGCTAGGAGATTTATTTGATTAATCCTTGCACAATGTCCAGGAGAACAGGCATTACAGATTTGCTTATGAAGATTCACTTCACTGACAGTCTGCTACAAGAAAGCAGAGATGAGTCCTCTGAAACCATGCTCTCTTAAAGAATCTCTGTTCTGGCTGAAATTGTCTGTACTTGAATTTGATGATGTATTCCAACTACAGAACAAATCATAGGACCAAAATTTTCTGATGTAATTGAATGAGACTTGAGGTTTTCGTGCAGTTTTGCCCTGAATATATCCAGGAATTTGGCAACATACAAATAATACGGGTACTCAGTTTCCCAGTGTAATGTATAGGAGAACGCCACAGCTTTCTCCTTGAATACATTTGAGCTCAGGGCTGGTCAGGGAGAGAGGCTGAGAAACTAAAATTTCCAGGTTATTTCAGGTATTTCCAGTTCTAGTGTGTTCTATGTTTAGTGGGACGTAAATCAGTCGTATGATGCTAGAAAATCAAACAGGACATTTTTATACCTTGCCTAATGCCAAAATGGCCGGTAAACCATGTTAATGAAGATTGTTAATGAAACTTTATTTTACGGATGGGAGGTCCCACAGCTACAAGAACCACGACTGTGACATGATCATACGTTTTGCCTAGTTTCCCTTTCTGAAGAAAAAAGGAGGTAAAGGTGTTTGGTTTGCTAATGGGACATAGGTCTTTACTTCATACGAACTAGTTTAACATTATGCTGTAATAGGCTAGATTTTTGGCAGAGTGAGACTCCAGGCCCCAACAATGCCTATTTTGGAGCTTCTTTTAATGCAATTCTCCAACAATATAGAATGGTCTTGAGTTGACTTTGTGTTTTTGTTCCAGCATCAGAGACTCCCGTGCCTGTCAGAATTTAGGGGAGGTACCAGGACAAACTAAGCTGAACATAGATGAAACAGGAAGCCAAAGGTTCTGCAAGAACAGCTGCTTCAATAAGCTACTTGACTTTGCCAGGCCTAGGCAATGAACTAAGAATTGGTGAAGAATGGGACTTCTTTCACTGCTGTGCACAGGTACTGCTTCAACCTTAACATGAAATTTGTTGTACCTCTACAAACATGCAGCAGCAAACTGTGTGGTCCTGCCTTTTCAGCTAACATGGTGACTAAAGTTGATTTATTCCTGACAATTTCATAAGGAAATAAGTGCTGCACTGATGTTAGAGGAAAGCATACTCCTGCTCCTTTAAGATCTAGAGCTGTGAATAGACAGAGGAGAGATGTACGCACACAGAGGACAGAAAGAGTGGGGCAGCAGGGGTAAAAATGCTGCCATATGCATCGATTTTAGAAGTCACTGGACATACAGCAACTGACAGAAAAGGTCAGGGCAGCCTCAGAGATAATTTCTATATCTTAATGGTATGGTGTGCAAGTGGTAAAATGAGATCCTGAAATGCTGGGTTAAGGTGTTGTGGGAATCTTGCTCCAGAAACACAGCCCTAACTATTTTCCCGGGGATTCTCATGTGTAGATGTATATTTAATGCTTTGAAAACTCAATATATCCCAAGGTGTATAAAGCACCTTTGAGAAACTAGATGGTCAAACCATGGACTTGTCTTCTGCCCACTGCAGTCTTAACAGAAGGCTGAAAAGTACCTCACTTTCTTCGTGGGTAAGGAAACTGGCCATGTCATCTGGGTGACTTACCAACACTGTGTAATTTGCCAGCAAGACTAGGAACATCAGGAAACAGCAACTTGAAATAATGGCAGAATAATATTTTCTGCTCATGGAAAGTTTACCACAGCGCTTTGTGTCAGACAGCATGTTCAGAGCAGTGGCGTAGTGCAGCTCAGAAAAGCTGGGGTACTCAGGTGAGATATTGTTTTCTACCACACATGTACTTTGCTGAAAGTCTGCCACAGGGTTACAAATATCAACACAAAATGGCTTGCTTCCCAGAGGTCCTTGTACACAACAAGGTGTGTGAAAATGAATGAATGTGCAGTTGGAGGACAAAAGATTCTACCTTCACCATTATTCATAGCATTTTCTCTGCCACCCTTCAGGATCTGCATTTCAGGGCCAAACTGAAAGCCCGTAAGGAGACTTGGAATCATGGCCTGGGATATTTGTGCCTGTCTACAGTGGTCTGTACTTTCAGCTTTCTGCCTAGGTTTACCTTTGATAGATTTTCTTCTTCTCTGCCCACCTTACTGCCCCCTCAGTATATTCCAGAGAGATATAGAGGCAGATAAGCTTGGATTTGCAACCTAGCTAACTACATTACTTCTATGAGGAATGAATACAAATGAGTCTGGCTGATGAAGGAGGATGGTGGTAGAGGTGCATGGAGATACTCTGTTTGTAATGAGGTTTGAATGCACAAACAAGGGCCTTCAAGGCAGGATTAAGCATGGTCACCGCAGGACTCTAACAAATACAAGGCCTCTTACCTAAATATCAGTGGAGGTGTTCCCCTAAGCTAGCTCCTGCTTGGCAGAACCAGGTCATATCGCAATCAGTCAAAGAAGATGATGAAATTCCTGAGTAATGGGTCAAGCAGCACTAAGGGCAGTATTTTGCATGAGGTTCAGTCTCCGATGAGTTCAATCCACAGTGTAACTATTTCTCTTGAAGATAACTAATGTGAAAAGCAAGTGTATCCCATAGCAGTATTCCTCACAGGGCAGTTGTCCCTTTTTGGGTAAAGTCCTCTGTGGATCCTGACACTGTGTACCCCAAGTTACAGGGAGTAAGTGTCACCATGCATTACGTCTGCCTTGATGACTGTGATCTCATTACGGTACTGCATCAGGAAGTTTTCTTCATATGTAATTCTTGACTTTCACGGTTGTTTGTAGCTGGGGCAATAGCACTGGCAGATCTGTGAGGAATAAATTGGGCTGGAAAGGGGCAAATAGACATCTACAGCGACCAGCTTTTATTCTGAATGTTAACCAAGTGTTCATACAATTGTACACCTACTCTCTTGAGTTAATAAAATAAAAACTCTTACATTTACGAAATCAGTGGTAAATTCAGAGAACAAGTGGTGTGTAAGACCCTCTGGAAAAGCTGCATATTTGGGAATTAGAGGAAAGTAGCTATTGGTTTTCACTTTATCACCTGGCTGACAGATGTATCCAAATCATTTTGTTATTAGCAGGGGCTGCCTGATTTGTTGAACTGCCAGTCTGAAGACCTGAGGAGAAGTAGTATATAAATAGATCAGTGGAAAAGTGTACCAGAGAAAATCAGACAGGGCCTCAAATCTTTTGGCTTAAATCAGATGAAGAATTGGTAGGATTTGTAGGAATATGCATATGTATCTGTTGTTGAAAAGAAATTTGATCCAAATTACTGTATGACCTGTGAAAACCTCTGCACCAAATGACAGATCCACAGCTGCAGCTCTTGGTTACAGCGATTTTGCATTCAGAGTCTGGCACCTGTTCTCAGGTAATATGTTATCCTTGTCATTTCACCAGTTCTGTCACTTTATATTGCATCAGTTAGGTAACTTGAAATGATTATACAATGTAATCAAGCACTAAAATTTAACGACTGATAATTTTAATATGGGGAACCTACTCTAATTTCTGATAACTTCATTAGATTTGAACACCTTTGAATAATAATGAGATCAAATGCAGGTCTCTAGGCTAGCGTGTTGATTTGAGAAGCCAGTCTGAAAAGAGGCAGTGCTGATCTAATTCTCCCACTAACTTGTTTTCAAATGCCTTTAAATCTTTCTTTGTGTTTTATAGTGAGTGACTGGAAAATCCTATTTTTGCTCACTGAGACTGACTTGGTAGCAAAACCATGACTTTGGATGGAAAAAGATCCAGAGAACTTGACATTTCACTGACATACTGCAGAAATACATTAAATTAAGCAATGACTTAGCCTCCCTTCCCATTCCCACTTTGAGCTATGTGACTGCCATAAAGTGCTGGTTGAGCTTATTCTTGTGCCAAAGCTCACATGCAGTGGAAGACTTGTGGTTATCATCAGCAGCTTATCTCTCTGAAGTCTGGAGCTGCTAACAGCTATTGCTGAACTCACTAAGACTTCTGGAGGACTTGGAGGTGTGACCAACATGTCATGACTGTGGTTTGCCTTGGGACATGGTTTCGCTGATGTGGTAGGGAGGATGTGTTTCCCAGACATGCAGTTACCTGTTGTGCACTTGGCTCAGTGAAGGATAAGGGTTCTGCTGCTTCCTTTGGTCCTTTTCTTTTAACTGTTTTCTCCATTTTCCTTTCCTCTTCCTTCTCCTCTTTTTCTTCCAAAAAAGTTTGTCTAGGTTTGCATCTTTCTTCAGCATCCCCACTTTGCCCATGCCCTCATCAAGCCTGTGTGTAGTGGAAGTTTCTGGTCTAGCTGCTGTCTCTCTGCTTTCAGGGTGCTCTGGGTGGAGAAGAGATGACAGGGAGGACCATAGCTTCAAGGCGCCAAACTGGACTGGAGATCAGGGATGTAGCTTCCTGACCTGGGCATGCCTGAGGAAGACCAGGGTTTGTCTGCAGTGGGTAAGTGTATCCCAGTAAGAAACTACAGCCAGCCTTCAGAGAGGGCAGGCATCACTATTTTTAAAATATGACTCCCTGGGTGTGACTGTTCACAGTCTAGGCAAGATGCTATGCTGTTAACGCAGTTGTGTTGCAATGCCAAGAGATTATGCTTTAGCTGATGCTGGAGAATAGATCTTCTTTAGCACCTTCTGGACACAAACACCCAGACCAGCATTGTTTGGTGCAGTACTCTTAACTACAGAGTCATTTTATTTCCCCTTTGGGTACTCATCTTTTATATTTGCAGCTGCAGTCATGAAACATGGACATGTTGGGAGACATTTCAAGCCTGACAGCACACCCAGGGCAGCTTGGGTGACCTTAGTAAAAAGTCTTTCCATCCCAAACAGAATTATCCTTGGTCAGGTATAACAGCTCATGGCAGAAATCTCTCCTAGAACACTGTGTTCTAGGAGACATTTCTTAACATGGATGGAAATTTCTTAAACATGGATGTGACATTCCTTAAATATGGGTGGAAAGTGTTCTGATTGTCCCATTTTAATGACTCTAGTTGAGACAAGTTTGATTAGCCAGGGACCAGTCCTGATCAGAATTTTAGTAGCTTGACTTCCTTCAATTCATTTTGATATCTGCATCCAACACCCTTTCAGACCCACCAATCTCCATTATAAATGTTACTTCTTAGGAGAAAAATTAGAAGGCAAAAAAAGTAAACACAAAAACCTTATTGCAGGGAGATAAGAATCAGATTATACTTCCTTTGTTTGATTCAGTGTTCTGCAAAACCAGTTTATTTTGATTTAAATGCAGATTCCATGGGACAGTTCTGTTTTTCTAAATCTTTAGATATATTTCTCTTTGCTGAATTCAGGTTGACCATACTGTGGACAAAACAACACATCTATCTCTAAAAAGGCCATCATAAATCATAAATCCACTATGACCAAAAATGCAGTAGGGCTAATAATACTCTTGTGCTGATTGTTTTCTTTCCTGGAATAAATGGTACAGTTTCTCAGGGAACTGTATGTGGTTTTAATAATGATGTGGATATTACACTGAAGTGGAAGCGTGACAGTGAAGTGGTCCTGATTGCAAACAGGTATGCAAAAGTAAAGGCTCTGGATGATGTAAGAAAAAAAGGAACAGAGTCAAAAATGTGATGGCAGGTGAAAATTTCTCAATGCTTTTAAGACACTGATGAGAGAACAAAAAGTTTAAAGAACACAGAACAAGTCTGTACATTATGAATCAAAAGGGAGGTGATCTGCATTAAACTATTTAATGCATGTTAATTGAACTCAGTATTCACTCTGCACCTGTAATAAGAGCACTTTGAACGCAAGCAGCTGAGAAAGGGGCTGGGAGTCAGGACTCAAGTGCTTTCTTCTGATTTAGTGCTGACCTGGGCAAGTCCTTTCTCTTAAAGTACCTATTCCTCACCCTACATTTAGAGAAAGCGGGAAGCTGTGACTGTGGACAACTTGGGATGGGAGTGCAGGGTTCAGTCTCCTCAGGAAGGCAACAGGCATGAGCAGCTATTGAGCAAGCCACTCAATAGATAATGCTGAAGGCAAGTGACAATTCTGTACCTAGACCATAAGGGGTACCAAAGCTATGAACATGACAGTGCCCTGTTTTGGGTAATAAAGAGAAGAGAGAATTTTGAACAGAGGAGGGGAGATAAGCAAGAGCTAGAGAATTCTGCCCCTTTTTTCTGAAGTCTGTTCTGAGCCTGAAGATAGGCTCTGTTCTGAGTCTGAAGGTAGCTTTTTTGCTCTCAGAAAAGAGAATTAGCTCACCACCTCCAAGTGGTGAATTTATTTTTCCAAAGGGACCAAACAAGATCTTTGTCTGCAGATAATTCTGCAAGTGGATCCTCTACTGGTAGAAGGAAGGGGAGAGGATGTAGTACAGGTTTTTGCAGAGAGCATTCCTGCAGATGCCTGATGCCTGCACAACTTCTTTTTGTTTCTGTCCTGGATAAACAGTATTTTTCAGTCAGGCTCATTTTGCTGAGCTCTGCTTAGGGCAGTTGTAACAGCTAGTTCAGGTGACCTACCTACTTCCTGGACTGGCTTTTGAAAATCTTGTCCACCAACACCTGTATATTCTGCTGCTACCTTTTTCATCTTGGTATGAAGTATCTCTTTTCTACTCTCTCAGCCTTGGACTTCTAAATTCCTGCTTTTTATACCTGCAGTGGACAATGCTGTCCCTCTTCCACCTGGCCCCAATTCCCTTTCCCTTAGGCAGCATGCTGTTAGCCTTGTGGCCCATTTATACTCTCCAGCAATGGCAGCTGTGTGGCTGTAGGGGGTTTAACCTCTGATTGATTGCACTTCTTCGTTGTGCTTGAAACAGAGCAGGAAGGAAGAAGTGGAACAACTTTAGTTGCTCTAAATTTCACCCTTGCATGTACAAGCTGCAAGGACATAGCAGTAACTGAGGTTTTTGCTGCTGCTGCCAGAGATTGGTGTGAAGCAAAACATATGGATGTCTGGATTTCAGGCCTCTGTGGTAAGACAGGAGTCCTGGTCTAATCATGATACACCAGCTTACAATTGTAAGCTTTTTGATAACTGGCCTGTGAGCGTGACTGGGGGAAATGAAGTATCAATGCCTGTTCTTGAAGAAAAATACTCTGCTAAACTTAGTCTGGAGGAAACAGGAGACACTTGTTTATAATTAGCAGATAAAATATACATGGAAAATCTAACCGTTGGACTCTAGTTGTTACACTGCAGATGTTTGTGAATAATATTTTGACAAATATTGCCACCTGACTTAATTCACTGCTGTTAACACTGCCCTTTTTATGCTAAATCCGTTCACGCTGCTGAAATTTATGCAACAGTGTTCACAACTACCATGATCTGAGTTAGCATTCTTGCCCAAGATCTTTACAGGTTTTGATTCCAAAACCAGGAAGAAGCTTCATCACTTAAGTCCACCTATACAAAGAATACATCAGGGCTTACAACTAAGAGCTGATACAGATTAAAGTAGTAGCTGTATAGTTATTACTGGGTTAGCTATTTGTATTTAACTATATCGCTGTTACATAGTTAGCTATAGCCAACCCTGACTGCAAAAGAGTGATCAGGATGGTTTATTCTTTCAAATTTCAGAGTGTATGGAAGTCATTGGGAAAAATCTGGCTGACTTGTATGGGCTTGGTGTTGGAGTCTTTGCAGTTCAGATCTCTAGCACTGTGTTTTTCCTGTTATTGGTTGTGATGATCTATGATTGTTCCCCAGTGACGCTCTGGATCTGACGCAAGTGATCAATACAAGCCTTTAAGTGTTCCATGTATCTTCTGCCAGCTGATTTTTCTCAGAGAGAACAAACAACAGCTTTTTACTCTGGTGGGTTTGGGATTTACCAGGATGGACTTCACTAAGGACAGAAGACTGATGCTGAGGGTTTGCTTGTGTATGCTTGAAGAGCTGTACTACAGCCAAACACTAGACTTCTAGTAGGAGGGAGGTAGGGTTTCATAGGCTCAAACTCAGTCATATGAATAAACCTAATTAATTTCTGGTAAAGTCTGTAATCTCCTTGGGAACTCCTTGGAGAATGAGATTCCAGCTACACTGCCCCATAGGGAAAGTGTTGGTGGCCTAATGGTCTTTCACCATTCCAAATACCAGAATAGTTCCCATCTGATTTCCCCAATCAAATACTTTTTGCTCTCTTTACACATCATTACAAACTTACTGACTTCATAGTGACTTTTTTCCCATGTCTCTGTTCAGTGTGTCATTGTTCTACATGTATACTGGGTTTGTGTGGCAAGGTTTTGGTTGCAGGGGGGCTACAGGGTTGGCTTCTTGAGCAGCTGCTAGAAGCTTCTCTTATGTCTGATAGAGCCAGTGCCAGCCGGTTCCAAGATGGACTCACCAACTGGTCGAGGCCGAGCCCATCAGTGACAGTGGCAGCACCTCTGTGATAACATATTTAAGATGAAAAAACTGCTTAAGGGCATTTTGCAGCCAGAGAGAGGCATAAGAACTCTGCAGACACTAAGTTCAGTGAAGAAGGAGGGGGAGGAGGTGCTCCAAGAGCCAGAGCAGAGATTCCCCAGCAACTTGTGGTGAAGACCATGGTGAGGCAGGTTGTCCACCTGCAGCCTGTGGAGGACCCCACGCCAGAGCAGGTGGATGCCCGAAAGAGGCTGTGATCCTGTGGAAAGCCCTCACTGGAGCAGGCTCCTGCCAGCACCTGCGGACCTGTGGAGAGAGGAGCCCATGCTGGAGCAGCTTTGCTGGCAGGGCTTGCGACCCCGTGGGGGACCCATACTGGAGCAGCCTGTTCCTGAAGGATGGAACCCTGTAGAAGAGACCCACGCAGGAGCAGTTTGTGGAGAACTGCAGCCCGTGGGAAAGACTCAAGTTGGAGAAGCTTGTGGAGGTCTGTCTCCTGTGGGAGGGACCTCACGCTACAGCAGGGGAAGAGCATGAGGAGGAAGGGGCGTCAGAGACAACGTGTGATGGACTGACCGCAATCCCCATTCCCTATCCCCCTGCGCTGCTTGAGGAGAGGAGGTAAAGAAAATCAGGAGTAAAGTTAAGCCCAGGAAGAAGGGAGGGGTGGAGGGAAGGTGTTTTAAGGTTTGGTTTTATTTCTTATTATCGTGCTCTGATCTGATTTGTGATAAATTAAACTAAGTTCTCCGAGTTCAATCTCTTTTGCCCGTGATGGCAACTGGTGAGTGATCTCTCCCCGTCCTTATCTCGACCCACGAGGCTTTTGTTGTACTTTTTCTCCCCTGTCCAGTTGAGGATGTGGAGTGATAGAGCAGCTTTTGTGGACACCTGGCATCCAGCCAGGCTAAACCACAACAACATGCCTGCAAAGTTTTATGCACCTTGGTAAATGTAAATCTTATGAGCATCTAATAATCTAGCTGCCCACCCAACAGCTACCATTGTGTTTGTGGCTGATGTGACGGTACATAAGGCCACTATGGTGAGATGGAGGCTGTGTATGGGTGCTGCAGCTGGAGAAGGTATTGTGAATTAAAGAGTAAGTTTTCTATCACTCAGCTGTAATGATTGCAGACATGATGAAACAGGAATAGACAACAAATAGCTCAGATATTTGTATAAAACTGCTTAAGCTGGTGAAAAAATCCTGTCCTACTGGCCATTCAGTAGATAATTTTGCTGGTTTTGGTTAAAGCAGAACCAATTCTTTTTTAGTGAATTTTCCTTACAGCAAAGTTCTTCTAAGTAAGTGGAGTTTTCTGAAGCTGGCTGCAAATTTTACAGACGGTGTCCACTCCAGAGCTGATAACACCTAATGTTTATAGTCCTACTGAGCTAATGGTGGGAATAGAAGGCTGAAAAGGCCCCTGTTTATAATTACCACCATAGCAGCCAAGGTCACTGATAAACCTTTTAGATTCTGTGAGTGAGGAGTTTTAAAGGGTCACACTTGCAGGGAGCAGTGGACAGGACAGGTGACCTGATATTGACCAAAGCGGCATTCCATGCCAACACGTCATACTCAGTTTAAAGCTGGGGGATCACAACAGTCTCACTGTGTTTGTTCATGGCCACCTTCTGAAGAGGACCCTGCTCGTTGTTCTCCCTGTGATCCTGGTCCAGATTCGGACCAGTGCATTCCACAATTTGGTTCCCATCTACTGCCAAGTCCAGTCCAGGACTTCCTGGTGATGCCTGGCAGCTGCTGGCACAATGCCAGAAACCTCAGCACCCAACTCCAGGAAACTCAATGTTAATTTTGTATATTTTGCCTTATTTCTCTTATTATTAGCATTAGTAAACCTGTTTTCATTTCCAATTCATAAGTCTCTCTCCCTTTTCCTGCTTTTTGCCTTCTCCTGGTGGGAGGGCAGGGGTTAATAGAGAGCATCTGCTACTCTTTTTATTGCTGCCCTGCTATAAACAGAGACAGTAATATTGAACATCAGCAAGAAGTCTCATGAGGACATTCAAGCATAGGGAAGATGAATGTTGTTCCAGTATTTCTGCAGAGTCCTGATTTTTACTTCTACGTGAGTGAAGAACCATGTGCAGATTTGCTCAAATGCCCCGTCTCCTTCATGGTTAAAGGGTACCTATCCCTCACAAAACAGGGACAAGGAGTACCTTGAACTACGTGCACCATCTCTGATCTGGGAGGGGACATCTTTGTATCTTTGCATACAGACTTGGCACTAAAAATAGTACAGCTATAAATCTTGGGGTTCAGTGGGACTAGCCTGGTGCTGCTCAGCTGATCATAATTCTGGAGATGGTTGCTGAGAGGGAAGCTCAGGTATTTTATGCAACGGTGTATTATGTGGCAGAGATGTAACATATGCAGGTTTACAAGCTTTGTCTGCGTTTGAGGATGGCTGTTGTTGTTAGTGGTTTGTTCTGAGGTATCTGTGAGAATGGGTTACGTGCCATTCAGATCATACCTGATGTGTTCATCTTTACAAAAACAACGACTGGTGTTAAAATGGAGATGTGATCAATTGACAAAGATGTTCCACTCTTCAGACAGAGCACATTCAGGCTGTCTAAGGTGAGGTGGAGATATGGCCTTCTTGAAATGGGAGGTCTTTTCTCATTTTTTCCAGTCACAGCTTTCTGTTAGTGTTTGGTAAAGCTGGTAAGCTGTGCTGTAGCTTTGCCAGCACCTCCTGTACCCTTTTGGCTTGTGGGAACAATGTTGGACCTGCAGTTTTTTTACTCCCTTGCATCTCCACAGAGCTTCAGAGTGAGGAGCAGGTGGGAGATGATGCACAACTTGGTCCACATTCTTTCTCTGAGTGGCACTCAGGTGTGGTTATTGGCTAACTTTTCCTGTCAGAACACCAACAGAAGTTGTTATCTGAAGTCCTGGAAGGAATTTTGTCATGCATTTTTTTACAGATACCAGTCAGCTTTTAACTTGGCAGCCTCAGTTTTTAACTTGGCAACTCCAGAACAGTTTGGACCCATTGCAAATACTGCTGGTGATTTTTGCTTTGAGGCAGGTGTGGATGCACTATGCAACTTGCCATCAATCAGCCAGCAGTCACACTGGCAAATTTACCAATGCAGAGAGCAGCAGGGATCTGCCCGTGAGTCTGAATTTAGATAGCCAGGGGAGGGAAAATCATGAAAGTGTGAATATCTGTTTCTAATTTGGGGACTAATTTAGACAGCCACAGGTGTAGGAAACTAATCAGTAACCCAGGGACAAACACTGTGTCCTGGGTTTGGCCAGGACAGGGTTAATTTTCACCAGACTCCAGGAAGGGGCACAGCCAGGGGGTGGGGGCTGACCCCACCTGACCAAACAGAGCCCGGTATTCCATACCATGTGACGTCACGCTGGGTTCCGGTGGGGGGGGGCGGCGCGGCGGGAACTCATTCGTGGCTCGGGACAGCGGGTCTGTTTTTGTCGTGTTTTCTCCTTATCTGTATCGTTGTTGTTCCTGTTTCCCTCTGTTTGCTGTTCTGTTAAACTGCCCTT
>Ga0065711_1033099_pt1 | contig 26121 bp, 11 predicted proteins | sample Hoacrofraction12_FD_59098 | JGI IMG/M metagenome (GOLD analysis project Ga0065711, IMG submission 59098) | Hoatzin crop microbial communities from Cojedes, Venezuela - Epithelial fraction 12 v2 (version 2) | ecosystem: Host-associated > Birds > Digestive system > Esophagus > Crop | place... | reverse complement strand
TGAGGCGGTGGGGGAGGGCGGGGGTTCGCGCCGGCCCCCTCCCCGCCACGGCACTCACGTTCTCCAGCGCGCGCAGCACCAGCCCAGGCCCCCGCGCCGCACCACGTGACGCGGCCGCCACTCAGGGGCGAGGGAGGTGGCTCCCAGAGCTGCCCGCGGCGCTCGCCGCGCATGCGCAGGGAGGCGGGCGGGCCGCCTGCCGCGGCTGTGAGAGCCTTCAGACCCACACGGAGGAGCCGGCCCCGGGGAGCAGAAGAGATAAGGCCCGTGGCCCGTCGCGCAGCGTCGTGTTCCGCCCTGGCCCTTGCGTCGCTTAGGAGGGTTCTACCTGTGAGCTGAGACAATTAGCGAGGAGTAGGCGAGCGCCGCCTGTTAGCTTTATCTGAGCGGCAGGCTGTGGGAGGGTGTTGAGGCACATCCAAATTAGCGAAGATAAGGGGGTGTTGGAGGGGGTGAGGAGCGCACCGGGTTGTAAACAAAACCCCCTCAGTGGGTATTTTCTGGTGAAGTGCCGGCTACGGGGGATGAAAGGTACTCAGCTTCACAACTGGAAGGCTTTAAATTGTGTATAATAAGATCTATGAAAATATCAGTTGTTGGTACTACTTGCTATTAAAATATATAATTAGGTTCCCTTTGAAAATGTCTTACTGCACATGCAAAGCGGTAACTAGTTCTGTAAGTTTAACCGTTTAACTGTGCTTTTTTTTCCCCCTCCATTAAAGGCAATTAGATGAATGTATTAGTTTCACTTGTGTAGAGTACTAGTCACTGGTGTTAAGTATTATTCCCTGAATTTGATACAGATACCTAGGCTGGGAGCTTTCTTACTGATACTTAGTAGGGAATACATTGAGCAAATTATAAATGCTTAAAATAATAGGTTATCATAGAAATGTTGGCAAGGTGGTGGTGCAAATGTGTGACTAGAAATGAATCATACAAAACCCATAGCCAAAGCTACATGTAAATGGCCTTATTTCACCATCATCTATGTGGCACTTAGGTTTCATAGAACATTTTGGAAAATCGTGCAACTATGTCATAGAATTTATAAGAAAATTGTATTCTGCCCTTCCAAAAACAGCACACAGCTCAGCAGACTGGCAGGCATGAAAGGGGCTGAATTCCTAGAAATAGGGTGGAGATCAAGTTAAAGGAGCAGACTTTGCCAAAACAAGCAACTGCAGCAGAGTCTTCTCTTCCAAGAATGAATGGAAGCCAAAAGAGGAGGGCAGGTTCAGTGTGCCACCATTTAGACACGTTGTCTTAAGCTCCTTAGTTTCGGCACATTTAGATCTGTTACCTCAATTAATGCTAATCATAATAATTCATAGAAATCACAGGATGTGGGAGTTACAAATGTCTAGACTGACAGATTTTCTAATATACCAGGTTTCCTATAATTGGCACCATTTTCTGTAATAGCGTACTCCATTTTCATACAATCATAATTCCAGTCCATAATTCTTAGTAATGCCATATTTACTGCTTGAGTACAGGTCCAGATCTTATCACTGGATGTACAAGTCCTAAGGTAGTGGTTCTCTTCTGGGACTTAAAAGATCTGGATTTTATTCCTAGTTCACTTCCTGGGTCAACCTGAGCAATCACTTATTAACATTCTGTCTTTTCCGGTCCTAACTGATACCGCAGGGATAACAGAAGTCACAGGAGCAAGGGGAGGCTAAGTAAATGAATGATGTGATCAGATGCTGTCATTAATGGACCACATACACACATAGATTAAAAAAAAACCCCAACACTGTTCTTTTACTTTTTACCTAAGTGTGGGATTTGATACCAATGAAGTTCTTAAAATTTTGCTAAAAGAACCCGGATCTTCTGGATTATTTTATACTTGCATAAATAGCTGGCTAGGAAAAAAAAATCCACCTGAGGCTCTTTTTCTGTAATCTCACGCCACTGTTTACCTCATGAATTTCCTTTACCTTTTTGTCTAAATGTTAATTTTTCTTATCAATAAAATTGAATAAAATGAGAAATACTGTTCACAAACTACACCTTTTTTAATAGAAAAATTCAGAAGTTGATGAAGTTTATTTCTTTCGCCTTGCTCATACCTGTCGTATATATGTGACTACTCAGCTTTTCTCAACATGAAAGATGTCCTTGAGTAAGAATAGGAATTGGGTTTGGCTGAAGAGCTGGCACATAAAAGGTTAGTTGAGTTCATGTAAGACAATATCCTTTTCCATGCAAGCGAGTATTAACAGTATGGGTTCTGTTTCCTAGTTATGGCTGGCCTGATTAGAAGGAGAATTCAATACTTGGAAAGAAAATAAGTAAGAAATAAACAAAAACATCATTTTCATAACCCGTGTACACTTAGCACAGGAGTGACGCATACGGTTAACACTGCTTACGCCTTACTGCTAACTATATAATCCATGTAAATATTTATAATACAGCTATTATCAGTGTAAACATACAGCTTAGTCATATGTTGACCCATAATGAAAAAGTGACATTGAGATCTTTCCTTTGCTTAACAGCACAAGGTTTAAACAAGTTTTAGGAGCAGCAGACCAGGTCTCAGAATACTCTGTTTTCTGAGATTTATACTGAGGCTTTTCAACTGAAGTAACTGGGAAGGAACAGCCTGCTATGGAATGCGTGGATGCAAATTAAATCCATGTCTGAAGGTTATTTTTTTAATTAATGCTGGGAATCTGATAGCAGCATATTTGAAACACTGTTTATGTTAATCGTGAAGGAACTAGTTAGGACTGGCCTACAAATGTAAGACGAATGTCAAAGCGTAGTTAGAGTACAGGAACTGTGACTTTCCTACACTGTCAGTACGTGACAGTGTTTACAAATAGCAGAAGCAGAGAGAAGCAGTAACCCAGAATTTGATACATGGGATATTATGAGTCTGTCACAAAATTAACAAAACACAGATGATTAAAGGATCCGTTTAAACATGTTGTTAGTTTATATACAGCTATTGTACTGCTGCTACCATTCTGGTTCTGAAAACAACATCATGCTTTGGAGAGCATGGAGGCAAACCCTGCTGAGAGATACACACAGAAATATAATCTGATAACAAATGTTTTGTATTAATTCAGGCCTTACTCTTTCGGTTCTTTGATCTGACATTAACTTTGCTATGTAGCCCACCCATACTACCTTTTCCTTAGCTGGTGGTGTACTTTCTCCAGTTCAGCTGCCATCATCACCAACACTATAACTTTATAACACAGTATGGACAAATGGAGTGAAAAATGTAGATGCTCTCTCTCCAGCTTATAGAGATAAAAAGGAATATATCGTGGAGGTTCTTGATCTGTTCCTATCATCTCCCAGAAGGAACAGAATAAACATCTGGTGGGAAATAAAAGAGTGTATTGGTCTGAATGTGGGCCGGAAGAAACTGGCTGACATCAAAAAGGTTTCATAACACACACAGCCAAAGGGGCCTTTGATCATCTAGTCACCTCCTGTTTATCCAGATACTTCCACACTGCGTTGAGAGACTTCAGTTAAACCACAGCATTTTCATCCTCAAAAGCCTAAGCTGTTGTCTGTGACCAGAAGCGAAGAGAGTTGACCGAAAGGCTATGTTAAGGAAATGAATGTGTGAAATATGCCAAGGAGATGGTACCAAGCAATCCCTCTATGCAACTAAAGGGCTTTCTAAAAAAGATATCAAAATCAAAGAGAATATAATTTGAGATCACTAGTGAAGACAAAATATGATGTAAACAGTTACTGGTTATGGGATAACAAGGGTAACCTGCTGTCATCTAAAATTTATTTTAAAACATGTATATGCAAACATTTATCTTCATTTTGCTGACCATAGGCATGTTAAATAATCATGAAACAGTCTGAAAGTGGTTTAACCATACTATAGGCAGAAAATATCTTGTTCAATACAGTTCTTTTTTCAGTGGTAATATAATTTACATCTCATCATTCACGATTTATACCAAACATGAAGTTAAAGTGTATTCTGCTGCTGGCAGGGAATTTTTGTTAGTACTGTAGCTGTGAAAATTTTGTGATTATTTCCCATTTCTATAAAGCATTCACATAATTTTTTCCTTTATGGAAAGCTGGCGTTTGATCGAATTTTTAATGAAATTTTAACTACTTTACATCAAGGGTGTATCAATAATCTAGTGACATCTTTGTGTGCTCCACTGGCCCGCAGGATGGCAGGACCGTGGAAGCCATGTGCTCCCGCAGGGAGACGAAGCGTTGGTTTGTGGTACTCCCAGGTTCCCAGCTCTCAATGTTGGGCTAATCCAGAGGCGATACTGGAGGGCTTTATCTCCAGAAATTAGATTAAACTCCTTTTTAGAAGTCTTTCCTTGCTCTGTATTTTCTCATGGATGTATGAGCAGAATTCGGGGTTTTGTCATTTCATGCTGACCTTGGTTCTACAGCATACATGCTCACCAACCCAACTCATGTCCCCTGCAGAGAGGCTGAGAGGCAGAGGCAGGGGTGGGGAAGCATTTGAAGAGGGGCTGATACCAGTGGAAGACTAAAATTTTACTTCATGATTCAGTTGGTTTATTTCTGTTTTCGTGCAGTGAAAGAAGCTGTATTTCCCTTGGAAATCTGAATCCCAGAAGGAGGGAGCAGGCACAGTATGTCATAATATTCATAATATTGAAATGGGAGCTGATTATATGTTTTGGGGTTTTGTTGTTTTTAACGCAATGGGCTTTCTAAAGCCATCTTTGACATACTAATTTTTATTTAACAAACCTAAGCCTAACAAAGGCATCTGGCATGGCCGGGAGTGCACTGACAGGCCTCAGCTGCCCTGCCCAGCCTCACCTGGGTCCCCCCACGCACACCCCCTGCCCTGGGCCCAGGAGCACCATTTAAGGTCAGCGCCAGGCCCTTGATCCTGGGCTAGACCTGGCTCTGGGCCCTGCTGAGCTAGTCAGGGCCTCTGTGGGCTGGTGGCTTAGTCCAGCCATCCTGGTGCTGGGTGTGATCCCAGCTTTGCCTCTGGCCTGCCTCATGGCAGTGGGCTGCCTGGCTGTCGGGGCTCTGGGCTGAACCCTGCTGCTGCCCCTGGACCTTCCCTGCCCTTCTCTTGGGTGCTTTGGAGCTGGGTCCCCTTCACGCAGGGTGTTGCTGGCTAGGAAAGGGGCAGATATGATATTGAAGACAGTGAACTGGAAAGTGGCGATTCAAAATTGGTAAGCTCTACCAAGGCACTATTTTATTTTTTTTTCATTATTAGTTCTGTCTTTAAAATATTCAGTAGAAATTACAAAGCTGCTGCAGAAAGGAGAAGAGTAAATGAAAGGAAGATCAGACTGGTTTTATAAAGCACTTAAGTGTTTTTAGCCTAGAAAATAATGTATGAATTATAACCAAACTAAGTAAAACTACTGAGTATCACCAGACCTGGGAGCGTGTATTTTGTAGCTGTTACTGAGTGTTACTGGGTGTTAGTGAGGCTCAGCTAAGGAGGAGTTTCACTCTAACCTGGCAAAACAATTTTCTGGCAAATACAATACATTTTATTTGATCAGTTAGTATAGATGGGAGATGTAGACAAGCTTTCAGGTGCATGAGGCTTTATTCAGCTCTGAAGAAGAAGCAGTGGACTTCAAAGTTAAGTAAAAATTGAGGGCCATTTTTCTTGATTAGAGCATACTGGAAGCTGCTTGTAGCAGCTGAGTGGAAATAACTGGTGGGTCTGCTGGGGATGCTGCTTTCCCTTGCATATGTATAGGAAATACGCATCAGCCTTCAGCTTGGTTTCAAGCAGCAAGTTTCACCCCTGTTCTTGTGGTAGTCCTGCTGTAGCTGTAATGGTCTCCTTAGGACAAAGACAGATGCGTGCAGACAGATGTTGTACCTCTTCTTGGTGGCACCAGCAAATACAGATGGAAGCGCTCCGTCAGACCTGGGGTAGCAGTGGGAGATGCCTCCGTGTTGTACTTCTGTGACTGCCTCTCGTGACATGCAGCTGAGGCTGAGAAATGGCCTGCTGTGGTGCAGCCACTGTGCAAACAGCTGCAAGAGGTCCCTGTCTCACTACGCTGGTTTATTTTCCACTCTGAAGATGATTGCCTGTCAATCCTCTGCTGATAAGGCTTCCTCATCTTCTTTAAACAAAGTCACAAGGCTAAGGGATCAGGCTGGGGCTGGAGCAGGCCAGGTTCACACCATGCTCTACGTGTGTCTACAGTACAGCTCCCGGCTAGCATAAGCGACATGGCCCGGGGCTGCCCTGTCCCACCGGCCATCTCCATGGCAGGAGTCTCATGCTTCAAAGGCCGCCCCTGGAACAAAGCCACAGTCAGGGCAGAGGGCTTGCGTTTGGCATGGAATGAGCACAGACAAGGGCATAAAGATAGCGCTCGGCCATCTGCATGGGTGGTTATGCAAACCTTCTGGGACTTGTTCAGGTTCCTGGGGATCTTCCAGCTTTCTAGGTAGAAGGGCAAGTTTTTCAGCCATTAGCGAGATGAACCCTCCCGCTTCCCAGAGTCAAAGAATTCCCATGAGGATTGCCCAAGGGACCTCTTCCTCCCCTCCTAAAAACTTGTGAGAGTGTATTTGCAGATTCTTCTTTCAGCAGCTGAATTACATATATTTCTGCTACCTGTCACATTTATTTTGATAATTCATTCTGTGTTTTAATTTTGATCTGTGTCCAACAAGCTTGCGAAATATATTTTTAAATTATTTTCTTAGTTCTCTTTACTGGCTTTCCATCTGTAAAGTAATGGTCTCTGGCAGCTTTTTGGCTTTTGGCATCGCAGAATACCTTGATCAGTTACAACAAAGTGACTCAGCGTTCTGCGCAGCCGTTTGTTAAGATTTCAGCCAGGCCTTCGTTTGATTAATGAGCATTGGCCTATTCTTGAGATAAATTCATGCTGGATTTTGCCCAAGGGCTGCAGAGTAGGCACTCCAGGGAATTCAGTGGAAGAAATATGTACTTGAAATGACTTTTCTTTGAGATCTGTTTACTTAATGATTGCTTGCTTGAAGGTAATACCACTGATAAGGAGGAAAAGCCAGTCAAAAATGTAAGGAGAAGTACATTCATTACATTTTTTTTTTTTCTCCTGTTTGTGTATTAAAGCCAGTTTTCTCTTGGAGGAAGGATTGTATGGCAGACCCTGTTCTGGTCCAAGTCCCTGGGGTTGGTGGGAGCTCACGAGATGTTAGCTTACGTCTGCATGGTGCCTTTCAGCCGTGACGTCTGTGACATCGGGGACTTGGCAGCGAGCAGTAGTCCCACTTCTGCCCCTGCCAGAGCTGCTCTCCTCCATGTTGACTGGCATATCTGTATTGATATTGATCACCAACCAGATATATGAGCATGTTTTTAGCCAATTTCCTGAGAAATGAATGTGTATCAGTTTGACCAACGTGCTGGCCTCCCCCAGTAACTTCTGAAGGAATTGGCCAGTTTCAGCCTCATCTGCCAGCAGTGCAGGTTGCTCATGGGCTGCAGGTCCACCACCTCCTGCAGCTGCTGCTCATGGTCAGTTGTCTTGGCAAGGGGAGCCGATCCGTGCCATGTGAGGGGCATGGCCAAGGGTGTGCATGCAAATCCCGGAGCTGAGTTCAGGTACTGGAGACATAGCAAAAGACACCGAGTTTAACATGTCTGTCCAGCACCATCTTTAGCCATGCCCTCTTGGCAGCTGTGGGGCTGTGCAGGGATGGATGTGTGAGTCAGCTCACACAGCTTTACCTGCCCTTACCAGGTGGTGGTTCTTTTCCAGGTCAAACAGAGACGGGGAGGAGACTTTGGGGAGACTCGAAAGCATTGGGTTGGAAATAGGAAGCGGGGAGGGAGAGGGGTAAACAAGCAGTATGTAGGGAAGATGCCAAGCAGCTGACAATATAATGATTGAACCTGATATTCAGAACAGGCAATCAGGGTTTTCTGCTATTCATGACTTCTACCTTTATATAAGAAGCTGGACACCTGTTTTGATGCACCATTGGGGGAGGGGTGTTAAAATACTTAGCATAAAAATGTACGAAGTGTATAATCTGTGCAGTATTTGAGTACTTCTGTTGGTGTATCAGAGCAGTGTTTCTCTGAAGGAATCATATGTGATTCTGCAAATCCCAGGTTCATTTGCAGAAGAAGAAAAAAAATGGATGCATGCACAAAAAAGTCAATATACTGAAATGAAGAAAGCAACAGAAGACAAAACACAATATGTGTGTTTTTGGAGAATCTGTCAATCTAAAGTAATAATAAATAAGTAAACAGAACCTTTTTAATTCGTACAAGTTAATCTCTTTTAGGGATGAATTAACTAAAGCGTATTCCTATGAAATAACCTTCATTGTATAAATCAGTGTGCTGATGGATTACTGAGTTTGCAGCCAAAAACCCACACCACCATAGGTGTGAAGTTTCCTGATCATCTAATAAATTGATAACTTTGAAGCCTAGTTGTGACAATTTAAATGTCATCACTATTAAACAAGTTGCCAAAATGCAAACAACCATCCTAAGTCATTAAAATCTAATTATAAAGGACAGCTGGGTCTACTATCAATCTGGGCTGTGGGGACTCATAATGGGGAAAAATATGAAACTTTCACACAAACAGAATGAGACTGCTGTAGGTGCCAACCCGAGCCTGCACAGGAAGCAAGGGAAGCGCGTGTCGTGTGCACACACAGTGACTGATTGATGCTCATGGAAGGCTGCATTACTGAGATGGCCATAGGAGTCGGTGACAGCGTGACATCCGGCAAATGTCTTCACCTTCTCTCTACCATACATGAAAAGTCCTTTTGCTTATTAACAGGGTAGGCTTTGCTAATGAGAGGCAGACAGACTGGGTGGTAGTTAGAATCTAGCAGAAATGACTATGAAGTGGGACTAAATTTGCTCTATTATGGAATGGCAGTGCAGGTGTTGTAAGCCCTGTTTTGAGAACCAGCTGGACTTTAAGTGATCATGAAGGTTTGCTTTTTGGCTGAGAGTAATGAAGACAAAAGTGACTATTGGGCTTTGTAGGCATGGGCCCGATATGTTTATGAAAGCTATGTTTAGTCATATTGATAACTAAGTTACTGAACTTTATTTTTTATGTGTATTATTTGCTTGATACTATTTACTTGCTACTTTGAAATGGCCATGACATAGACAACAAGCCCAGGCCCTGCTCAGGACTTGCAGCTCCTGTTACGTGCAGTATAGCTCTAAATTCACATTGGTTTCAGCTACATCCCAGTAGGTTCTGTTATTCAGTCATGCAGCACGTAGTTGATTAGATTTATTGCTGACACGTACAGTGGAAATGGTGGAATACTGCTTCATTAAAATAGTAACCCCAAAAGGACCCATAGTCTTTTGGTGTATTATTTATACGTATTATGGAGCTACAACAGCTGCTGGCTTCCATAATTAAGCCCCATTTTCCCTAAATGTGGCAGGAAGGGTGAAAGAAGTGGGAATGGCTGATAATTGGTAAAATTCCAAAGGAAATATCTTTAGTTATATATCTTAATGCATATAATAACTCAGGTATCAGATAGCTACTTTTTTGAGGTGTTAACAAATCTAAATAGATTAAGAAATATGTACGAATGCTAGCGTAGTATTTGAAATAGTGTTTCTTTTGTTCCTGTATATCAGCCTATAGTACATCATTCTCAAAAAACCTAACTGAGTATGTTGCAAACAGTTCCAAGGTGTGTTTGAACTGATCAGTATTCCTAAAATATTTAGGAATTAAATTCACTACGTATCTTTTTCTACTATAAAGTAAATCCTTGTGGTGCCTTGGGGCATTCATGGGGCTGAAAAACCTGTTCATTTATTCTCACTAAAAAAAGCGTGCTATTGCACATGGGTGTTCAAACCATTCATTTCCTTCCTTTTGTGTACTTGGAAATGATATAATAACTGGGTGTACTAGTGTAATTATCTACCTTTCACTTTTGTAAATTGTAATTTCTGTTTGTTTTGTAACGAGAATCAGTTGGTATGGAGCTTAGAGAAACATTTAAGATTACAAAACAGTTTTAATGAACAGATTGTTTTCTGATGCAAATGGAAAGCCAAGTTGAGAGCGATTTTTCTTTTTTTGTGCAGAAGGATACAGCCTCTCTCAGAAGACTTTGTTCTTATGTTTTGGCAGATTTGGACTGCCCTGCTCAAAAGCATAAACAAGCCTCAGCCAATCAACAACAGAAGTGGGACACTAACCTGCCAAATACAAGGAAATGAATAAATGGAAGAACAATAAAAGTCAGTAAAGTAGGAAATCTCATGCAATGTGAATGATTTCCTCTATAGCATAAGTAAAGTTTTCTGGTGTTTGTTTCACACAGCTACACTAAGGATGAATACATTTTTGTCACCAATGCTATTATAAAAAGCATGCAAATTCCAGAGATCACACTGGCTAATGGATGGAATGGTTATTTTGAAAGGAAAAATAAGCTTTCCTATAATTTCCATTTATGTCTTCCTGATGTGAGATGACAATTTACTGCAGGTTTAGGAAATTAAAATAAAATGTTAGTTTTCCAGGTGCACTGAAGATGTTTTGAGATTAACTTAGCAAAGATGAAGCTACGTGGTGTTTCTCACTGCGTAGTGAGAATCAGCAAGATGACATTGTAAAATATCTTTGGTAATAGTCAGTTAGAAAGTCTGCAGGGGATAAGGTCAAAGAAAGGTTAGCAGCTGACATCAAATCAGAAGCCAGATGTGCTGACCCTTAATCATAGGCTTTTGCAGGCTTTTTTGGACTGCAATTCAGCATAACATTATTGAATTCACCTTTAGATTAAGCTAGTCTGCTTTGACATATACAAACCCATATGCAAGTTAATGGCTGTGTCATCCACTTAATTATGCAAGCTTTGATAGCAGATCAGTGAAGTGACCTCTGCAAACACTACTTTTCAAGGTCCCTCAACCATTTGCATTTTCAAAGAGAAGAAAGTGGCACTCCCCATTTAAGTCATGTTGGATCATTAGTTTTGCCTATACAAATTAAACCTGGGAATAGTAATCTGCAACATGTTTTTCTTCTTTCTTGTGAGATTACTTAGAGCTATTTAACTCAGCACTATGCTAAAATGAAAGTCATCTGCTCGTGTACTGGTGCAAAATCTTTGGCTTTGCAGAGAAGACATTATTAGAGAATTAGAATGTTAGAAAACATGCTTAGTCCCAGCAAAGGCATAGGTGTTACTCAGTGGACTGAAATTAAGCATGGTCAGAAATTTTTGAAGATTGAAATCTCCTAGAAAAAAATTACATTTTCATAAAGATCAGGGCATGACAAAGTTAAGATTATATATCCAAACCCTAACTATTCCTTGTTGCTTATTATGATTATGCAGTCTTTGCTTGCAAATTCATTGTGCAGAGAATTTTTGCGTTAGAACTGAAGTGAAAGAGGGCTTCACATGGTACAATTTCTGCTAGTTTAACAAATAATTTTGTATGGTTTATATAAGCTTAAAATAATGACATATTGATGTAGTTTTACCTTTATTCAGAGGATATGTCTGACTTGCTCACTTACACAGTGCTTACTCAACAAACTGCATAGTAATCAGTAGTATTAAGGTCAATGGCAACAGATCTGTCTCTCACACTGTGTACTAAAGAAGACATGTACTGAATATTGCACCAGTGTAGAATCAAACTCGTTGCTGATTCCGCTGAAATTACTTCCCTGTCATGCAACTGTGGCAAAGGATTTGGCCAGGAGCTGGCCAGTGGATTGTAAGGCAGGTAGGCGAAAGAAATGGCATGTTTCTTAGGTTGAATAATATCTGACCCTCTTCCCAGTGAGGTGACTGCAGTGGGAATTGTGTGCTCCTACAGTGAAAGACCTGGATTTCGCCCATGATGATCTGGAAGCCCCCATAAAATGTTACAATCACAGCTATCAAACATGGTATCCCAGTTCTCAAATACTGAAACCACAGGACCCAGTGGTCTGATCTCCCCTGTTCACAAGGCAGGGGGAGGCATATGTATGCACCAAGCTTATCCCATGTCTGACTTTAGAGTCTATTTCCTGCATTTCTTAGCTCCTATTTCACTCTTACTTTTGTATTCTATCCTTTATTCCTATTAACTGTTGCTGTGGGAAAGCACAGCTAAATTCTTTTAACTCTTAAACCTGAATTTGTGGTCCTTCTGATTTCATCTGGATGAGGAGTTTCAAGCCAACAGGTTTGGGTGGATGTTTTGTCTGCTCACAGGAGTTTGGTCACTTCATTTCTGAATGCAGCTATCAAGGAAGACTGTCGTCACAGATTTAAAGAAAAAAATCTTGGCTGTATAAGGCTGCTTCCACAGGGCCAACTGCAGTTATGCAGTTCTCCTAAAAAGCCTCTGCTCTGATTCTTGGTGAAGGTTTTGCACTTCTAAACAGATGTATTATTTCACTTGCAAGTCCTAAGACTTCAAAGCATATACCTATTTCATATACGCATGCTTTCTCTTTGAGGTCTGATGTGCAAAAGTCAAAGATACAGGACTTGCTAACCACAGGGTAGGCATCCGTGTTGTATTGCTGCTCTGTTGAAGCAAGAAGCACAGTGTGCATCTCCAGCTGGATGGCAGAGGCAGACATTGCAATCCAATTCATCCGCTGTAATCCTCAGGAGGAGGACATCTATAAAGTAACTGAGGGGTTTGTTAACATGAAGTGACTGATGCCAGTATCGGAGTCTCCAGGTTCAGCTGAGAGGGAGGGCATGACTAATATCTTTTCCTCCCTTGGATTTTACACTTCTCTCTGGCAAGAAAAGAAAGGTAGTGAGGGTAATTCCTACCAAAACCAGAACAAGACTGGGGCTGATTGGTGAAGCTGTACTCTGCTGCAGCACGTATCCGCAGGACCTTTGTGTACATGCGGTTAGGATACTAATGCTGTGTAGCAAGCTGGAGCTGTGTTTTATACCACATTTGCTACAGCATTCCAATGTAACATAAGAAACTGGAAATTCTACAGTAGCTTAATTAAAAGAAGACATTTGAATTTAGTTCAATATGAAAGTATTTCATAATGAGAATAAATTCCTCTGGGGATATTTATTTTTTTTATTACTTTTCCTGCCACATGGACAGCTTTGGACTGGAGGTTAAGAACAAAAGCTGGATGCTTCTGCTGAAATTCTCCATATAGAAATAATTATTGAGGGCAACACTTTAACTTATCTTTCAGTTTCAGGCTTGACAACCCTTTCAGACGATTAGGGGGAAGCAGACCTCTCCATTAACTTTTTCTAGGTTGTTCTGCAGACTCAGGAAGACGTTATTTATACTTTGTTCATGTATTTAAGTTGATCTTTGTCATTGTGTGGCCAGAAACATCTGTTTTAAACAACAGAAACTGAGATTATTAATCACCATTCTCTAGGAAAGAATGAATTCAGTAACAAACTGCATACCTATAGAATCATGCAATAACTGGAGCCTTGCTGATAGCATGGATAAATGGAGGGTTTCATTGTATTGAGATGTCAGTCTTGTATCTGTCATCACTGCTAAATAATTTTTAAAGGCTTAAAAAGCCCAAGAGATGTCCATATGAAATTCAAAATTCATTTGTTCCTATCTCCTGGATGCTATTTTTAGAAATAGCAGAAGAAACAGACAAATCAGGCTAGCAACTGTATTTGTGTTTATAGTTTAATCCTATGGATAGAGGGGAGAAGTAAGGCAATTGTAGTCATCTGCAGAAATCAGAATATCCTTAGTAGCATGTTCAGGTTTTCTTTTTGGTAAAAATGTTCAAACTGGAAAGCTGTATGATCCTTGAAGCTTTCTCTCTGAGAAAACAAGCAGAGGAACTGCAAATGGACACAGAAGTGGTGTCTGGGGGCAGCCTCTACGAATGCTGACAGCAACAAGGAAATGGTAAGGTACAAAATATACTGAATTAAGTAAAATATTTTACTTCACGGTATTTACACTAGTTTTGTACTTGTAACATGAAACAATAAATACAGAAGTTTTCCAAAAAAATAAATAATCTAAATGGTGCAAACCTGGGGAGATACTGGGTGAGAAAATAAGTGAAACTGGTCTATATTTACTTGAAATCTGGTCCTTGAACTAAGAGCCCTCAGAAAAGGAGAACAAAGGTAGGATTCCAGCAGGGAGTAGCCTCATATGTAAAAACTATATAGAATGAGGAAACCTCAGCTTTGTGTTCTGCAACTCAGCCCTTGAGTTTTAGACCTTTAGCTCTGGCTTTCTTCAAATATAGGTTGCAAAGTCAAGAGCATGGGCCTGCCGGTCTGTGTGCTGGGCTGAGCAGCACCCATCCTAGTCACACTAGTTACATGAAGGGTAGCCCTGAAAATCAAATAAATACAAGCAACCTATTTTACCAGTTGCTTTCCCCCCTCCTCCATTTTATAATCATCCTGATTTTCCCAGATCTTGCAGCTGGGCTCTGCTGGGTCCTTTCAGTCTACCTAAATCCATCAACTGATAAATGTCTTCATCCTGTCTATATTGAGACCCTCCTTTCCATAGCTGGTCTCGTGTCTTGGGTGAAAACCAGCTGCTCGCTGTACTTTCAGCATAAACACCAGCATGCAAATCTGTGTAAGGAGACCGTGGAAACAGGGTGGTCATAGGCTCTCTGTTTTTCTGGACTGTATGGCAGGCAGTGTGTTCTCTGAATCTGTCGGCTACTAATAATCTGCAGTAATGCTTTGTAAAAAATAATCTAATGCATGTAATAACATAACAGGAGGGGAGAATGTATTTATGTAAATTAACTAAAACATCCTCAAGAATTAATGCATTAAAGTGGTTAGAAAAGCCAGCAGAGAATAATAGGCATAGACGACACCTCCTATCATCAGAGACTGCTAAATGGTTGAAGCCGCTGTAACACTGCACGTGCCAAATAGATGCAAAATAATTTTCAGCACTAGAAAACCACCTGATAGCAATAACTCTGGAGTACTATATTGTATTCATGTATTGAGCTTGTTGTGTGTATAAATACTGCTATTTAATACTTGTGTTGTTGTCTGTGAATGAATAGCTAAAGAAATAAGAACTTTACTTGTTTTACTTATGAGCATTTTCACGGGGGATCTCTCTCGCTACAAACTTTCTCTGTTCTCTTTGAAATTAATGAGAGTTAGGCACCTGGATTTCTTTGAAGATCTGGCTTTTGGTGTCTAAAGTTAACAAAAAATGGTATTTTGTTTTAAGAAAATGGGTTTGTCAGCTCAGTTTTTTGATTTACATTTATAGGGGCAGTCTGTGAAAGAGGTGGAAATCCTCCTCTGTTTGTATTACCTATGTCATGCTGAGCACAGTATTAGGGCAGCAAGTAGTTTTTTTCTAATTTTAGCATACACACCAAGGAAACCAGATGCCATTTAGTTTAGATAGCTTGGCTTAATCTTTGAGAAAAGCAACTGCTGATGACAATAATAGCGGCTGGTCAGATTTTTTTTTCTTTATAGCTATAGGGTTTGTTAAGACACAGGTCTTGGGTTGAGTACAGATCCTGGCTGAGAAATGGGAGAGAATGGAAGAGCCTGAGAACTCCCATAAACAGCAGAGCCCCGTTATCCCAACTGGGTAACTTCAGAGGCTCTGTAAATTGGACGCGACGTGGTATATGTCTCCTAACAGAACTATCAGAATTTTAAAAATTAAACTTAGGTGAATGTTTGCTTTGTAATGTTTGCCTCACAGTTAGTAGTCTCTTTGTCTCATTCTGCTCGGTGAGATTTCCCTTAATTCAACTAATACAGCTTTTCCAGATAAACATGTGTGCATAAATCAGTATTTCCTTTTCTTTCTATATATGCTACATTTCCCTTTCTGCTCGAATATTTTCACTGTAAACAGGAACAGTTTACCTTGGCCCTGGAATTAACAGTAACTTGGATCTCCTCTGTTTGCTAATGAAACAGAGTTTGAACTGATATATAAAAAGTATTTTTTTGTATTAAAAAATCAGCTCAATAATTGTTTTGTGGTTAGATCAACACTGTGCTTGGATGGCAGGTCGTTTCCTATCTTCTTGTTTCTGATATTCAGAAAGAAGGATATATTTCTCTGTTATTAAGCTCCCCAAAAATCTCAAAAAACAATTTTTGGAAGGAAATTACAGTATCTGTTAAATAGCAATTTTTCAAAGTACTTGCTAGAAATAAATTATGTAACAGCAATGTTTGACAGATTTATTTTTGGATACACATACATACTGGTTTGGTAAACAGCTTTTAGTTGCATACATTCAAGTTGCCTGCTTTGCTCATAAAAAACAAAAATTGGACCTTTTTGTGGTGTTCCTGAAGTCATCTCCAATTCGGACCACCACCTCAGATGGAGGGTAGAAGATGAAAACTAAACCAAATTATTTTATCACAATCTTTTTCAAACCTGGTGGATCTCAGACACACAATAAACCAACTCTTGAGTATTTCAGTAATTTAATCGATGTACAATTCTAGAATAATTAAAAAAAAAATGTTAGAAATTTTAGACTACAAGGCAAAACTGCTGGCTTCCTAGGACCAATGTCTGATTTTCTTGATAAATTTTAAAACATTTGACATACTAAAATGTAAATAGAGAAATAATGTTTTAAGAGGGCTGGTAAAGTTAACATTTTCTCATGTTTGATTTTCTTGCTCGTTTGTGTTTTTAAAAAAAAAGTTGCTACTACCATTACTAAATCCTCCACCGAATAGAGCGGTCTGCGCTGATTGGAGTCCCATTGATGTGCTAGTTTCTGGAAACATAATCCATATGGTTTGGCATTCCTGAACTTCAAAACCCCAAAGCCCGTTACTTCCCATGCAATTAGCTGTTCTGTGCTCTTGAATCAGGTCAGTTTTTCTAATCTGAGAAATCAGTATTTCTAATCACCTCTTTGGAGTGACCAAGACATGTAACTGCTTAGAGGCAGGTGCCCAGTCTGGAGTGCCTGGTGCCATTTCAGGTGCTCGGCATATCCGAAGTGTTTGCACGAGACTGGCGGGTGTCATCCGTGGTCCACGCAGGACCTGGGTCCTTCTGGAGGAGCACCTGCAGGGCCTCCTCTCTGCACCTTCAGCGGAGTCTGTAAAGTATTTGCAGAACCAGGATCAGCAGGCATTTTTGCGAATATTCTGGCTCGTGACCTATTAATTAAATTTGACCTTATTTAAGCAATAATAGTAATGATGTTCCAAGTAAGTAGCAGTTATTAACTTCCATTAGGCTGAAACCAGTTTCTTCAGCGATGTCCCTAAAAATGACTGTTCTAATTTGGCATGTATCATTTAAGTGGTAATTACTGTGGTAACATTTTAAATGCATTTCATTTTATACAGCAAACCTGCACTAAGCAGAAGTAGGAGTTGAGAGAAATTAATGGATTTTGACTAGACTGTTCAGAGCAGGCTAGAAAAGGAAACATTTGAATAGCAGTAAAAAAGAAAAAATAACCTGAAGAACATTTTTTTTTCATGCAGACAGAACTCAAAACAATTGATCAGATTTTGTCTAAGATTTCCTAAATTTGCTTTTTGTCTGAGAACAATCATGAAAATTTTGATTCCTGAAAGTATGAAGAAAATTGAATAATATGAAATTGGGATTTAAATTCTTCCAGTGGCTTCCTTTGCACAATAAAATCTATGAACTTGCAGGCACACTTACTCATCAGTGGGCATATATGAATGTAATTATTTTTTAGTCCTTGATACACCTCTCTCATCCACTCTGCAGACCCCCCCCAAATGCAGATAAAACTTTTTGGCAACTGGGGCAAACTAAACCATAAAGCATAGTAATTAACATGCATAAGTATGCTTATGCCATATTTTTATATTTGAAGTTTAAAGAGGGCTCTCTGAACAAGTGCAGCTAATGATCTGCACTTGAATCGGGTACAGGTGCATCTAGAAATCAAGGGGAGAAACAGACTTTGGATGACAACTTCTGCCTGAGCGTTTTACCACACAACTTCTTGATTCCTGGTGTAAGGCCTCCTTATGGAGGTAATGGTTAAAAATCTTTAGCAGAGATCTGCAAATAGGGAGAGGTAGCAGATGAAGACTGGTAACAACTGCATCCAGGTAAGGTGCAGCTGAGTCCAGTTCAGACCATCCTAGAAAGGCCACTTGCTATGGAAGGCATCACGATTACATTTTCTGGGGTATTGATTTCCATACACAAAGGCTTTTTGCATGAAAGGTGTAATGAAAAACCGTGTATAAATAGTGAAATTTCCACATCAATGCTGTGTCCACCACACACAAGCACATGGATATTTTCTGGGTCTCATCCCAGAAACTGCTGAGATAGTATGGTTTAGGAGAGGTATGAGATTCTAAGCAATTAATTTAATTTGTACTTTGAATCATTCCCTGTCCAATAGCTCTTTCAAAAAAGTCAGTGGATTCCTTACTGCGGTAACTTAAGAGGTTATTTGGCAGGTTCCTAAATGTTCCTGTTTAATGTACAAATAATACCACTGCTTACAACTCTGTGAAGTCTTAAATGTAGAAAACTTTTTTTACAAATGTGCATAGGAATTTCCCTGGATGAAGGAAACTATTTTGTCTTTTTTTTCTTTGGTGTATGGAAACAGTACAATGCAGTAACTGTTGAAAGATGGAAGGGGATGTCCTTATCTGCACTGCTTCATCATTTGTTATGCTATAACTCTGGAGACTACTCTGACCCTGCACTTGATGCTACCCCTCTTACGCTATGCCTTGTTGTGTCCAGAGGATTACTGAGATACATCCTGCTGAGCTTGTGCTTTGAAATCTCAGCATTTCTTTAGTCTGCCAAAACTATCTGCACGTTGGACTCCACTGACCATTCTTCATAAGACAAATCAGTAAGCATATATAAAAAAGGAATAATAGGGATTTAACAGAATGTCAAGTTCCAGAAGTCGTCCAATGAAAGGTAATGGTGCAGTATTGCCAATATGATCTTAAAAGACATTACATGCAGTCTAATAACTATTTGTACATCATGAAGGTTTTGGGATGATATTATTTTGGTTCTCACTGTCTAGGAAGTGAAAGTTAGTAGATGGTGCTTCCTGACCAAGAAGAAGATGAAGCTGGAATAATAATAATTTTAAAACTGCAATACACTTTGACTACTAATCCCCGTTGTGTGTACCATGAATATAAATTTTGATTATACTGAGTCCAAACTTCAGTTGAGGGTGCAATTTTGTTAGTGCACATTTTGAGTCAGATAACAGCTTACAAATAACAGTAGTTCTTACAGAACTTTGCTATACCATAGCAGGCTGTGCACAGCCCAGGTAATTCAAATATGGAAAGTGTGAAGAGTTACCAATGAATTCTTACGGGATCAAGTTAAATTAATCTGAAAAGCATAAGCAGGCGTGTGCTGCATCATACCAAGGTCCACCTAGATGGCTATTTGACAACGGTGGCCAACAGTGGACGTTTAGAGGCACGTGCAAGAGTAAGACCCATACATGGTGGTGCTTACTCGGAACACGCTCCCAGCTTCGCAGATCTCTGCCTCATGCAGTTCTGGAGCTGGCGGTGGTGTCTTAGGATTGCACGGACAGGCTTTCCCCAGGTATTTCATCCACTGGTTTGTCAAGTCACAGCATCCTGTGGAAATGACTTCATGGGTTCACTGACTGTCTGAAAAACAACTTTGTATTTGTTTTGAACCTTCTAGTTTTAGTTAACATCCTTTATTGTCCTCTATTGGAACAATCAATCTTTTTTCACCTTCTCCATGCCAATAATGGTATTTCTGGATATCTGTCACATCCCTTCTCTGGCGCTCTTTCTATAGACTGAAAAAATCTTGGTCTGCTAGTTGTTTGAGCTGTCTTTGATCATCTCCTCTTTATCATTTTTCCAGTTCTTTAATATTGTTTTCACGACCAGAAAGTAGAATTTTTCCACAGTAGGCAAGGACAAGGTGCTCAATAGATTACACATCTAAAAAAAATTGTTCTCCGTTTTGTTTTCTCTCCTTTACATGGTAATTCCTCATGTTCTGTTTGCTTTTTGACTGCTTAAGATTATCAAGCTAGTGTTTTCATAGAGCTGCCTCTTGCAATTCCAAGAGCTTCTTCAGAAGCAGCCGTAGTTAACGCAGAGAGTGTCACTGAATATGTAAAGTCAGAATTGCTTTTTCCTGCATGCGTTTACACTTACCATTTTATTGCTCAGCATCACATAGTGTCATGAGGCTTTTCTGCAACTCTTTGAACCTTTAGTAATTCTTTGAAAGAGTAGAGACTGAGAAAGTATGTTCCATTTATGATCAGCAAGCCATGATTAAGCTTGATCCTATCACACAAGTGAAAGCTCAAGGAACCCTGAATCACAGCTGAAGCCTGTGAAATGAGTCTGTGCCTTACCAGGTCGATAAAAATCAATCCATTTTGTCCACTATCACTGGACATAAGTCGGGTCTTTAGGTAAGGTCAACTGCTCAACCCCTTGAAAAACAGTAATACTCCTTTTTCTCTGGAAACCGTCACTATCTCTTTTGCTCTGTTATCCCATTTTCAGTCCGCTGTTCCTGATTAACACAACTGAGAAATCAGTAATGATCAAACACCAGCCGCGCGTCCTGCTTGGAAGTAATCAGCCCTGGGACCAGGCTGTGGCGCAAAGATGAGCAGCAAAGACAGCTGATCCCAGGCAGCTCCCTTACGGCCACAGGAAGGATCTCTGACTTCATGCCACACACTTTCCGTGCAGCTCCTGAGACCGTGGACCCCGAAGGACGGTTAACCCACCTCTGTGGCGTGCAGTGGGAGCAGATGGGTCAGCACGGCCGGGCTCCATTCACTCCTCTCCAGCAGGGCGAACAGACAGGTAGCCCACTTGCCTCAGAAGGCTCTTGCCAATGGGACCCTAAAGGGATCAACACCTTTTCTCCTTTATTTGCTAAATACCACTGCAGGCAATAAAATGCACATTACCTTCTGCTTTGTCTATCATTCCTGGTTAAACATGGTGATACCTAAAAGATGAGACAAAGCTGAATCTGAGCAAGACCAAGACTTGCTGCTATCACCAAGTAACTGTGGGCAAAACCTTCTGTTTGGCTTTCATTTTCATACCCCTGCGGACTTTGCCACAGTGGTGAAAAACAAAACCAAACCTCATGGACTTATGAAACTCCCTTCCTCAGTAAAAAACTGCTGGAGACCATTGCTTTAAGCCAAGCACAGACAAAAATGACTATAAATTGGATAAAAGATTCTGTAAGTTCACTTTTGAAATTCATGCTCCAGGCAATTTTGTCTGTGGCAAAGGAGAAAGAACTAAAGCACACACAAAAAAAAAAACAGTCCGCGAAGCATCGAAACCTTTTCTGAACGTATTACAAGATGGAAATCTAAAGATAATAGATGCAGAGCTGAAGGTTGATCAATGTAGTCTGGGAATTATCGAAAAGTATTGCTTGGCTTCCTGTTAGTTCAATGATACTTCAGTGGGATAGCCATATTCCCCACTGGAAATCACAGGAATGATGTTTTATCTTTTCTGTTGTCGTTAAACAGAGACATACGAAGGTACATAGGGTGGTAGAAAACTACAAAAAAAATATGATCTGTATGAATTAATAATGTGTTTTTTGAAATGAAAGCTGGTTAATTGATCACTGGAACAGAAGTATTTCATATAATTAGTGTATGTGCCCTGTCTAAATGCTGATATGAGTAAAACTGTTTTACACATGAACTGGAGAATACGTTGTAGAAACAATCCAAAGAAATGAGGTATAGAAACGATGACTTAGACTTTTCTAGTTCTCGTTACTGTGATACAGTGGAATACAGCTGCTAACAATCAGATACGCTTATTATTCCTAATGTAATACATCTGAAGATTCTAATTAGTCCTTCCATATGTGTTCTTGATTTGCCTCTAAGAGATTACAGTAGAAGTCGGGGATGTAAGATCTGTTGTTTTGCATTTCCACTGTAATCACGATATCACTACCCTTCCTTTAACAGAGAAATTAAACAACTTGTTTACTTAAGTAATGATTTAACCAGTTTAGAGTCAACCGCGCTATTTTTGAAGGAGGAGTTACGCAAGTTTCATCCTTACTGTTGAATGTAGAAAAGTAAATGCTACAAATGAGCTTGAACAAATAAAATGTGCAATCAAATCAACCTTGGAATGAACCTTGGACCAGAATGTAACTGTGTCAGTGTGATGGGAGGGACAGAGAGCAGGGCTGTTCTCCATGGTGTCCAGTGTCAGGACAAAAGGCAATGAGCACAAACTGCAATGCAGGGAATTCTGTTTAAATGTAAGAAAAATCCTTCTTGCTGTGAGGGAGGTCAAACACTGGAGCAGGTTGCCCAGGGAGGCTGTGGGATCTCCATCCTTTGAGATACTCAAAACCCAACTGGATGAGGACCTGAGCAACTTGCTGTGCTTTGCCCTCTTTACAGTGGGGGCAGGGGGTGAACTTGACAGCCTCCACAGGTCCCTCCCAACCTCACCCGTTCCGTAGTTCTGGTTTCTGTCACTGGCTTGCCCTGCTCACCTTCTCTGGGTGCAATAGGAGTGGGCTGCTGTCGGGGATGTCACCGCCCCTTGGCACTCGTCTCCCCTTCCCGTGCACAGTAACTTGTTCTTCCTGCTCCTGGACAACTTGATTCAAACTCAGAAGGAAAGGGAAGAAAATAATGTTCAGAAAGTTTTGATTTCCTGACCTGTTATTTTTTTCGAGGGATTCTGCCCAGAACTAGTGTTTTTTTACAACTGTTTTAACTGAATAGTTGGACATGGAAGATGAGATCAAGTGTTTTAGGAACAGCTGGGAGAGGGGGTTACAGTAAGAAACTTTGTCGGTCAGTTGGGTCTGGAAGGTGAATCGACAAAGCTGATGAACTAGAGTCATGCTGATTTTCTTGCAGGCTTACAGTGATGTACCTTCACCTTTGGGGAATGTTTCTTTCGGTTTTTATCCTTATCAGTGAGACTTTCAGTGGACTCTAAAACTCAAAGAAAATAATAACAAGACGAACACCCTTTTAACAGCAGTCAGGTACGCAGAAAACTGAGCAAAGTGCATAGAGATGTGCCAGAGGAGAGAAAGGCTGGGAAAAAAAGAGCAATAAGAGCAGGTGACAGTAGAGGAAAAAAAAGAGCAACAGCCTATGACAGTCACCTGAAAAGATAAATAAAAAGTGGGGGGTTTTTTCTTGCTGCGTTAAGGGTGCATGTTTAGTCTTGACTCCTACTTTCACTCCATTTTTCACTCTAATATAAAAAAAAAACCCACAAGGAGCTAGAAATAAATTTTACCCAAACCCTGTTTTTTGCAGCTAGCTGACAGTCTGTATGTGAACAGGTAAAGGTGGCTTGAAGAGAAACTAGTCTTTGTTGTAGCCTAGAGCAGCACTACATCTTTAACTACTTTTGGGTGCTCACAGTGGCCTTCCATGACGCCGCTCCACCAACGCAGCATTACCAAAACACGAGTCTGATTACCTCATGGCCCTTACCCATCTGCTCTGCCAGGTTTGGTAGCGACACAATAGGAACTCACTGTTTCAAGCACCATAAGCCTCATGGGGTTACTCTATGCTAAATTCATCTTCAGCCACTTACTAAGGCGAATAAAAAATGGGAACTTTGATCCTTATCTGTTCTATTATACTCCTTTCCTTCTCTACATCAAATAATTATATTGTCTCCAAAAAGAATGGTTAGTTCCAGTATGTTCTGAGGCGTGTGATCTGAACATGGGGATGAAGGGTACTGCAGAATCTTGGTCGCATGGAAGTTAGGGTTTGGACACAGATACTAAAATAGCAACCTCCATTTTCTTCATGTTTATTGAAGCTGAGTTTCTCATATAGAGAGACAGCGATGTAGTATGATAGCCATGGATATTTATACAGGGAATGAAATGTCTTGATTTTTCTGCCAGGATATTCTAATATGTGAACCCCTTTGCAGTTAATTGCACAGCCTGAATTCTCAATAGTTCACTGAGAAAGCAGGGGGAGTGTTTAAATAGAAAAAGCAAGGGTATGTTCTTCTCTTTGGTGTGCTGGTGTGCACGCTTGTGTACCTTACAGAGAAGTGCAGTACGTCAGAGATTTGGAACTCAAAGAGCGAGAAAACAATTCCAAGAGGTGGTCTGGTGTGATGCAAACTATCTCTAAAAAAATAGTTTTCAAAATATGCTGCAAGTATTAGTTATTGCCTGTTACTTCTGCTGGACAAAGGACATGAATCTGTGTATAAAGTTTGAAAACACTTCTGGGACGTTTACTGAATCCCCTCAAAAACCAGATAAGAGCCACCAAATTTCTTTGTATCTGCAAAATCAGTTATTATTGAAGAGAATGCTCTCAATATAAATGGAGCACATTTCAATACACTATCTGCCCACATACTGTGGACAGGACGTGGTATAAATGGAATGAAGCTGTCAGAGGAAGTTCAGATTGGACATTAGAAAAAAGTTCTTCACCAAGAGGGTGGTCGGTTGCTGGAACAGGCTCCCCAGGGAAGCGATCATGACACCAAGCCTGTCAGAGTTCAAGGAGTGTCTGGACGATGCTCTTAATCATCTGGTTTTGTTTTAGGTGGTCCTGTGAGGAGCAGGGAGTTGGACTCGATGATGCTTATGGGTCCCTTCCAACTCCAGATGGTCTATGATTGTAGGACTATCTCCTGCTTTGACCCTCAAATCCATGTTCCCTTGTGCAACACAATGCAGATCAGGTGGTGGTTATCCTCCACCAAGAGATCGTTCCGCTTACATGTGCATATCAGTGTATCACTCCCCGAGGGAAAGAATGGGGCAGAACAAATACCAGTTATTATTTAATATTAATAACCTTACCTACTATGTGCAAAATGTCTAATTAAAAAAGTCCTATATACGTTCTGTGCATTCCCAGGCTCGTGGAGGGACAGGGAGAGGAGGCTTAGGAGCTACCCTCTTGCCACAGGACCCGCTGCCCTTTTAGCACGTACAGTGCATGCCCTCTGCCCACGCAGCTCCCCTTGTCCTTAATGACAGCCACGACAGCGGGTCTTGATATGCCTTGGGGCTTCAGCTCCATCCTGCAGCTCCGCGGCATGGGCTGGGGGAGCCATTTCCAGTCATTCTGCTCGCTGAAGATGGAAATAAGTTTGGTTTGTAGTAAGCTTTATCTTGAGGTACGTACGACAGATTTATTTTCAATACAAACATTTGGTTTTGTCACGATGAACTACAGTGTGAAATGGAGGAAAGAATGAGGTGACAATATAGGTTATTGTCATAGCGTGGATGATTATTGTCTTTCCTTCTCATTCCTTGTGTCTTACCAGCTGGACTCTGCTCCTACATTACAAGTTGTCATCCTATGTTTGGTAAGCACCTTTAAACAGTGCCGTGTTTTATGGCGTTACCTATGGGACAGCACAACAGGGTGGCTTGCAGTGCTGCCTGTTGTCCTCTCTGTGTCCTCCTCGTGTTTTTCTGCAACTGTTTCGGGGGAAATTTTCACCTTTTGACCAGCTCACTTCTCGTCTCAACTGCACCACCGTGACCTCCCTGACAACCAGCTGCGTAACGCAGGTGCATCCGAAAAGCCTCTGACTTACTCCTTCCGTCTCTGGGCCTCCACAACTCCAGACAAAAGCATCACTTTGAGCTGCAAGCCAACCTGGGAAGCACGCGCTGCCCTCCCGCACTCTGCTCCGTCCGGCGGGGAGCAGCCCGCTGCGGCCGGGCAGAGCCCGCACCGCCAGCCGCCCGGTCACCTCGCCGGAGGCACGGAGCTGGGCGCACCCCAGAAAACCCCCGGCGAGTAGAACCCACAAGCAGGCCGGCCCTCCCTCCCGAGCGCGGGGAGAGGGGCCGGGGCCGCCCCGGGCCGCCCGGGAGATGGCGGCATTGAGCAACTTATTTTTCGGGCTTGGCCCGCGACACCCGCCGCCTCTCCTCCCCAGCAGCTGCGCGTGCGGTGCGCTCCCGCAACGCCGGGCCGCGCGGAGCCTCACTCAGCCTGCGATGGTTGGGGTTAGGGGCCGGCCGCTCGGCGCTGCGCGGGAAGAGCTCTGCGGGGAGCCCTGCCCGGCCACGCTGCCGCCCGCCCGCAGGCCGGGCCTCCCGCTCCCGCCAGGTCTGCCCCCGGGAACGGCCGC
>Ga0065711_1033098_pt1 | contig 26122 bp, 13 predicted proteins | sample Hoacrofraction12_FD_59098 | JGI IMG/M metagenome (GOLD analysis project Ga0065711, IMG submission 59098) | Hoatzin crop microbial communities from Cojedes, Venezuela - Epithelial fraction 12 v2 (version 2) | ecosystem: Host-associated > Birds > Digestive system > Esophagus > Crop | place... | reverse complement strand
CCGAAGCAGGGTCACCTACAGTAGGCTGCACAGGACCTTGTCCAGGCGGGTCTTGAATATCTCCAGAGAAGGAGACTCCACAACCTCCCTGGGCAGCCTGTTCCAGTGCTACGTCACCCTCAGAGGGAAGAAGTTGTATTGTAGGTTTGAGATGTTTGTTTTCATTTGTCACATGAAGTTTCATCTCTATTTTTAACAAATGAGAAAAAGAATAGCCTGGATAAAAGATGTAAAGTTATTAAAACTCTCTGCAAGAGAAATGTTCTATCTTGAACATTAAGTCTGACATTTCAAGGTATAGTGTGACATTTTTCATACAAGTATATGAGTAAAGGGTCATGATTTGCTACTGTTTTGATGCTTTTTCATTCAGCCTTATTATTTTCAAAGGGGGCATTTCTTGACTGAGTTTCAAACAAAAAATGGCTAATGGGAAAGGCTGAAAATGATAACAAAATGGACATACAGGCAGACGTATTGTCTGAAGAAGGTACATTTCTTGTCAGTTCAGTGTTCAATGAAGGTCTTCACCTTCCTCTAGCAATTCCCAGACAGAAGCCTGACGTGAGCTCAGTTTGGTTACTGAATCAGAGAGAAAATGGATTTCCCTGGGTCTCACCTGAGAGGAATTCCCCATTGCTTAAAGTAAAATAGATAAAAATAATAACCAGTGTTCACATTAAAACCCCATGTTTCTGTGTTTAAATCACTCCATATGTGTGAGGGAACAGAAAGCTTTCTGAGAATGGACTAACTTCCCTTGCTTTTCTGTGTTGTAGTTCTGATACTTTTTTTTGAACATCTGATTAGATATGTTATGTGAAGGTGAAAATATGAAAGAGAGGGTTCTCTGATTGAAGTAAAGAGGGCTTAGACATTAAATTGTTCAGTTACGGAACCGAATTTAAAAAGAATGACTTGAGGAAAACTCATTGTGACATGAAGTGAAGCAGAAACCAGTTATGGCAAAAGTGAAAAGAGGTTTTCTAATAGCAGGATGTGGCAGGATGACTGACAGTGTTATGAAGTGCCTTGCAACCTTCAGGGTATCACTAGGTGGACAGTCTTTTCTATCAACAGCTGTAAAGAACACAATCAATCTGGAGGAGAGGAAGCATTTTTCTGTTGGAACTGAGTCACTATATAAAATGGCTGTAGGGAACAAAGAGTGTAATGGCATGTCTGTGTTATAGCAAAGCATCTAGTAAAGCAAGAGTATAACAACCCTCACCCAAAAGCTTTTAGAGTTCTAAACCAATCAAGTTAAAAGAATAATATTTCAGCCTTAGCACCCTGGATCTGCTCTCATTCTTGTTCCAGACAAGATTTATGATTGATTTCAGTCACCTCGCTTAGTCATTCTCACAAAATCTATTGTAAGCCTCATCTCCCTCAATACAAGTCAGAATAAATTCTTTTACTCAGCATGGCTGCTAAAATGGTAAGCTTAGGTGAAAGAAAAGTTGACTGTTACTGAAATTTCTAATTGAAACTTGATGCTGCTCTTCTTCCTCCATCTTTGACCGAATTACACTATTTTCTCACTAGCTCTGAAGTAGATTCAAAAGGAGGGCACGGGTAAGACTGGGCTCGCTCTAGCTTCAGGCTTGTGACACTGAGAGCGAAAGTGGGCAGGTATCATCCAAGTTTCGGGAGGAAGAGTTCTGCAAAGTAATGTGCAGTGGTAGGTAGACATTCTTAGTATGCTTCAGAAGAGGCAAAATCCATCTGAAGTGGAAGGAAGCAGGGTAAGCCAGCCACCCAATTGAGTATGAAAAAAAAAACCTCTTAGGATGTGTGCTGAATGTTAGTTTGAACAGGAAATTGGAGAATCTGTTGTTATTTCAACAGCCACTTCAGGTGAATGAAATCCCTCATAGCTCTGACCAAGAGCAAAACATATCTTTATTTTATTCTGAGATGCACTGTACTCCTAATTTCATTGAATTTCCTTGTAGAATCGCTATTAGATGGAAAAGACAGATGACATAAAGAACACAGATACTGAGGCTTTCTTCAGCCCATAGTCTGAGTTTTTCAAGCACAGAGAATGCATGGGGAGGATATGTGGGGTGGTTTTGGGGGGTTTTAATCATGGAAGGAACTCATGGCAGCCAGAAAAAAGCTGTACAATGCAGAAGACATTTTCTTCAGGGTGAAGTTCTGTTTTGGCCATGCCAGCTCCAATATACACGTTATTTGAGTTCATAATGCCCCACACATATATTTACACAGCAAAAGGCCTACTTTTAAGACCAATTTCAGTTCTTGCCAGGAACTTAAGATGATCTGACTGGACTTAATGTCACAGATAGTTTGATCTAAATTCGTCTGAATCCAGCTTCGATCTCACACCTTATTTCTTTACCTTTGCTGATCAAAGCAGTGTATTTGGTCTGTGAGTTTAATGTTGCCGATTGCTGTGTTGTAAAGTGGTTTTGTTATTCTTTCTTTTAACAAGAATGTCTTTTTTATAGAAGCTATTAGAAAAACTATAGGAAAACAATCAGCCATTTCAATACAAAAAGGCACGACAATGTATTTTCTTTTTGAAAGAGAACTTTGAAATTATTGGCAGCATTGAAACCAGTAAGGGCATTACCTTACCAGTGGTGTTTTCAGTTAAACAGAGAACATTCATTTATTTGAATCTGAAGACCACTAAAATGATAGTGAATTAAAGCTTTGCTACTAGAGCTGCTCAGTATTTCTGTGACAGGTTTCAAGCCAGGATTTCAAAGTTGCATGTCATCCTCTGTGAATGTCCGCCTAATAGTGAAGTGTGTTTATTTTTCCAAATATGGACTTCTATATCATAACCCACAAAAGTACATAACCAAACCAGATAATTTTATTCTTTCATCTGGTCTTAGAAATCTGTGAGTAGCTTGCTGCCCAAAGCTGGTGCTGCATCTAGCTCCAAAGTACCTTTTAAGCAGGAAAAGTTTTATAGAACTTTGACAAATGCCTTGGTTTAGACAGACTGTACTGTGGTATCTCTTAAAATATGGTGCTATTATATACCATTTATATGTTTTGTAACACAAGTTGCTAGTGTTCCCTCTGGACTCACAAAATTATCTCTGTCTTCTAAATCTGTCAATAACAGAACTGTAAGTGGTAAATCATATTTGGAAATATAATTAGTAAGTTTTTAAGGGTTTGACATTTCCCATATTTTGCTATACAAATTGATTTTCATATAAAGCAATTAAGGACATCCTTTTTCCATTAAGGAAATTCTATTTAACTTCTTTTGTGATAATGTATGTTATATATAGAAGAGAGAAGATACTTGAGCTTCACTTTGCTCCCCACAAGGACATCGTCTTTGGGGGGTGGTGGTGTAATTTTCCAGAATAAATATATTCATAGGTGGTCTTCTTAGAACAAAATCAATCAAGATTTCAAATATAAATATTACTTTTGACACAATTACTGTCATGAATGAGAAAATATTTTACTTTGTTAAAAAAATTTATGCTTTTGAAAGGTTAATAAGCAGTATGGATAATGTCATTTGAAAACCATAACATGAGCACTCTGCTTTCTTGGCTGAAATTATTATTTTATTGCTGGTATTTTCCATGACACTTTGTTAGGATAGTGGCACATGTAAATAAATATATACATACATGATGACGTGCTTTTGAATGTATATGTGTTAGCCCTTTCGTCAGATGTTCAGCTGTTTGGAACAGAGCAGTGTGAGGGCAGCAAAGAGAAACTCTGGTCAAAGAGAAGATGAAACTAAGCCTGCTCATGATGACTGGATTTCCTGCAAAAATGCTTGAGGAACAACTTTTTTTTCTTATTTCCTTTTTGCTTATATCTGTATCATTTTTAAAAACAGGCTGTGCCCATCACTCCAAGGCAAAACACTCACATCTGTTCCAGAATAGTTACAATTCATTGCAAAATGTACTGATATTATAGATTCCAACTAGGTTTTGCACAACAGACCAAGCCAGATATTTTTTTGTTCTGCAGCTTAGTCAGAAATGTGAGACTATAATTTCTTAAGATTTCTGCCCTGTGATTTGCTTCAGGAAAGAAATGGTAAGGAAAATACAATAACAGCTATTGCTAACAAAAGATGTTCAGTATTTATATATGTATTTTCAAGTTCAGAAGACTTTAGAAGTACTGATTGATGATTATTAGTTAACTTTAATGATGTTACAAAAATGTAGACATAAAATATACTATAAAGGGCACCCAAAACTAATTGTTATATATATTACATAATATTATTATTATACATAATATAACATAATGCATTATAATAATTTATAATATAATTATATAATTTGTATTATGTATAACAGAATATATTACTATTGGATGCTGCCGATATATTTTATATCTAAATTTTTGCAACATCATTAAAGCTTTGTAACATACATATAATATAATATATAATATTATATATAATAATATAGCAAGTACCCAAGAGCATTAGAAACTATGTTGAGGTAGAGTTTGCTTTTTTCCCTGTCTTGGAGGTTTTTTACTATCCATTCTTGTTATCTCAGAATTCACAGAATAGCAGTTTCCATCACACTGAGGCAATTTTGGAGATGTACTCACAATGAAGTTGTGTCTTATTTACAGTAAAAACAATTTGCAAGGGGTCCCATGATTCTTGATTCTTCTTGATGTTACAGTACTGTAATACATTCTGATACATGGGGGAAGTCTTGTATTCTTGGAAGTAACTTATGAAACTCCTGACACGTCATGTCCTACTACGCCAACCATTATAATACATATTTAAGATACATTTCCATAAGAATGCATGTTCATCAGTAGACGAATCTGCATGTAGAGTGTTGTAGCCCCTTTTAATGATAATGTGTCGTGTTAATTTGGTGGAAAATAAACGTCCTTGCATTCTAACTCTCTTCACCGGCGTGAGAGGCTAGGTGCGGCTAGGTTTAAATTCTGAGTGATATCCAATTTGCCTCTACCAGTCCAGTCACGTTTAATATGTATATTAAACTACCATGATTCTGGATACACTAATAGCAGTCTGCACCTTCAGTCCAGTCCTGCTCATGAACTAGCACAGCCGCATTTGGTCACGTTCAGTGAGAAACTGTGACAACTGGCTACTTAAACAGTGCAGTTTTATTTGTGCAACAGATATAGAGGTTTTTTGAATTGCTGGTGATAGTGACTGTCTGCAAGAAAGCACGTGCAAATATAAAACGCATGAAAAGGTTATAAATAATACAGCCTGGCTATAGACATTAGAGAGTATCTCTTCCTGAGAAAAGTGCTTAGTTTAAGTCTCACCCAAGGCATCCCAAGGGGGAGAGAAGCAAGGTTCAGCCTGTCAGCCAATCCTGGTTGTCAGAGGCCGTCTGAGGTGGAGTTCCCTTGACTTGCTCATGGTGTTATCTTCTTCTTCTGCAAAAATCTACGGTGTTATCTTCTTCTCCAAAATTCCCCTATTTCCCTGGGTATTTTTATATTCTTTCTACATCTAAGGTGGAGTTTGAGTGACTGTAGTCATACATACCTTTTATCATGACTGGTGTAAAGTTCTCTTGCTTCAAGTTTAAAGGTATAATTTATGAAAAATTGAGAGCGCAGACTCGAAAAGGGGTGGTCACACCTCGGAGGCAGGCAGCCTTCGGGATGGAGGTGTGTTTTGGTATTAAAATGATATTGAAAAGAGCAAAGTTCATGAGAGGATACACTTCGGCAAGGTTTCGAAAACCTGTTGGCTCAGAGAGCCAGATGAGCTGCTTATCAGTCCTAGAGGACCATTTCTTCCCACTTTATCATCACAGAGCATGGCCACGGAACCTTCACTCTGCTCCATCCTCTATGGTATGTTGCAGGGAGTTGCTCTGTTAGTGGATTCCTTGCATGCCTGCTGCAGCTGTGTCCCATCCTCAGAACTCCTTTTGATTTTATGCTTTTCTTCAATGGGTAAACACTTCTACTTTTTTCATATAAACCTTAATTTTCAGATGTAAAACCTTAATTTTACTAATAATTCCACACAAGGCTACCTTTGGCACGGAAAAAATGTTTGAGTACTGCTCAGTTTATCAGACTTCTACACTAGGTATACAAATATCCACTCCATTAATGTACCTTGCACAACCTTCTTGAGGAAAAAAATACTACAAACATAATTTAAAATGCTCTGTGACTGCCACAGAATCCCAGAGTAGCTTATTCTAATCCCAAATGTCATAATCTGCGTTCTCCTTTAAATGGTTTTGTGGTTTGATGGTGTTCTTTGTTCTTTTAAAATATCTGCGGACAAGAGCGTCTTCTTTGCAGACAGTCAGAAAATAATATTGAATTATCTTCTTGATAATAGTGCCAGTGCCTCAATAATATTGGTAAATTTTTTTTTATTCTTCTTAATTGATTCAATTTTTTTGCCCTACTACTCAGCCGCAGAGACAGATGGAAGGATGTTTTATTTTTATGTGATTATACCACTCTTGAGTCTAAATGTTTTGTAATACCATTAAAATATTTAATTTCAGCGTTGTTAGGAAAAATGCACCTACATGTATGCTACTGGGTTTTTATCTGGAGTAAAAGGAATATTTTGTTGAGGTCCCAGACATCATGTCTTCCAGTAGTAGGATGGTAACATCAACTATTTCCAGAAGGTAGGCATTAACTTTTTACCACTGTTACTGTTTCTAATCACAGGAATCAATTATATGTATGGAATACTTCTTTCCTTTAAAAATATGTTTAGACGCTACTGATTTATATTCAACTTTTATCTTATTAAACTTTAATCTTCAGACCACTTCATGGAATCATGCATTTAAGTTCAGTGAATTCAGTGAAGTGGGACCAGGCTTTTCAGCACACCATGTCTGCGAACACATATATTGATAACTAATTATCAAAATAACTCTGTGAATAAGGCAATTCATTCTGCATCAGTATCATAAATGTTATTTATTAGAGGTCTGTGCTGCTATGTTCAAATGTGTTCACCTAAGCTGATCAAGACAATAGGAAACAATAAAGGTTCACATGGGGGAAAAAAGGAGTTTATCTTAACACTGGAAAAAGAAAATATGTTTCTTTTTAACCACACAAGGTACAATTAGTTTTGAACTCTGGCGCTGGAAGTTGTTGAGGGCAAAATAACAGCAAGATATAAACAGGTACACGAAAGACAGGAGTATTCAGAGTAAACCTAATGCTAAGAAAATACAGAAGCAATAATAAACCTCCAGCTTCAACCTTTAGAGGCTTTTATAAATCGATAAATAAAGGAAGAGGATTGTTTCATATCTGGTTTCTTCCCTTTTTTTTCTTTTTTTTTGGTGCTGGTGGAGGTAAAGAAGTAGGCCTTCCCTCATTCTAATATGACAGTATTCCTGTTCCTAACCAAAATCTTAGGCAAAGAAATAGGTGACCTAGTTTCAGAGGAATGAAATATCTACCATAAAGATTGAGGACTGAGCATAGACAAGGACATAATGATCTTAGCACAGAACCTAAGCTTGCATCTGCCCTGAAGCATCTAAACAGGCCATTTGGCTTTTTACACTTTTCAGGCTGGCAACAGATCAAGTACTTTGCAGAATTAGTCTGCAAATACCTCAGCAGAAATGTGGTTCTTTAACTTTCTACATGTAAATTTAGGCAGATAATTTAGACAGCTACTTTACCTACTGCTACACTTACAGCAGAGATCTAACCTGTCTTCTTTCTATTACACATACTAAAACATTAGAATACATCCTTGTCTTGTGTAAAAGCTGTCATTGTGTTTTCCCTACACATCATTTGATAGCTGTACATTAATGGAAGAATATACTGTAGCAGCAAAATGTATTGGTACAAAATAAAAATGAGAGCTTGCATCTTGATAAATGCAAAAAACTGTTTCAACTTAATGTCTCATCATTCTTCATGCAGGTTGCTCTCAATTTTTAATGAACAGCACACCTATTCTGACTAGAGAGATGAAGAATGAGAGTTATAGATGGGTTTAATTTCATTGAGAGAGAAAGAGTTGCTGACTTTCTCCATTTTATTAGCATGTGGAACACTGGGGAAAAAGTATTTGTGAATTCATTTCAGGAGGAGGAGACTTGAAAAAGGTCATTTAGTTTGGATTATTCATGATACTGTTGTCAGTTTTCCCAAGAAGCTATCACAGATTTTTCTACTATTGTGTGTAAAGAATATTGAAAAAAAAATATTTACCTGCAATCCAATTAAATTTCAAATGTTTAAGCCAAACACCTTTGCAGTTGTGTCATTTGGCCGCAATATTTGCAGTTGTCCAGAATTTCTTCCCTATTTTTTCACATTTTCTTGAAAATGAAATGCTACTGTTAATTAAAGCAAGTTTCATTATTAGTTTCTGTCTCTAAAATAACCACATGAAATCTCATTTCCTTGGATCGTTTAGTAGGTGAAGATGAATGTCATTGTTTTTTCCATTTGTTTTCCTTTGAAAAGTTTAATAGTTCATTGATCTTTTATATAAGTTTGGTTTAATGCCATAAGCTTCCAACAAAATAAGGTAAAACACACAAATTACAATTATTGACCTGTCCAAATGAACACTTTAAAAGTCTTTAAAAATATAGATTTTTCACCGTATTGCAAAATCAAAGTATTAATTATGATTGCCTAACTGGAAGAGGATTTTTTAGCAGTTTAAAGTTGCAGTATTTCTATTAATCTTAGTTCAGTGATATGAAAATAAGAAATCAGTTAACTTGAGATTCTGTTTATTGAACAAGAGAAGGAATATATCCACTACATGGTGATTAGCTGAAATACTTGTATTTCAATAGGAAACGAATAAAACAAAGATTTAATAAAGGAGTGAAATGTTTCCCACTTTTTCTCTTATTCTTTAATTTAAAAAGCTCCTCCTCTCAGTGGAACTGGACTTTGATATGATATTCTTGACTATGAGAGTGGTGATGCACTGGCAGAGGTTGCCCAGAGAAGCTGTGCATGCCCCCTCCCTGGAAGTGTTCAAGGACAGGTTGGATGGGACTTTGAGCAACCTGGTCTAGTGGAAGGTGTCGCTGCTTATGGCAAGGGGATTGGAACTAGATTATCTTTAAGGTCCCTTCCAGCCCAAACCGTTCTATGATTCTATGATCAATGAACATGAAGAGCCTCAAGTACTCTAGGTAAAGGGAAAAAAAAAGCTCCCCTGTCATAGTTTAACTCTGCAGCTAGCAACCAAGCACTAGACAGCTACTCACTCCCCCATTCCCTTCCCCCCCAGTGGGCTGGGGAGAAGAAATGGAAAAAAAGGATAAAGTTGTGGGTTGAGATAAAGACAGTTTAATAAGGCAACAGAGGAGATACTAATACTACTAATGATACTAAGAATAGTAATGATAATAATGAATGTGCAAAACAAACTATATAGGATATAATTTTTCTCACCACCTGATGACCACAGCCAGCCCCCGAGCAGAAATCACAAGAACCCCCGGATTTTCACGAATTTGATGAAATTTTCAAAAAGGGACAAACTCCCAGAAAAGTTTGAAATCCGAGACAAGAGAGAATTCTAACCCCTGGAAAATCGAAAGCTGATCACCCATTCATAAACTGAGCATGACGTTTATTGTACAGAATATTTCCACTGGCCAGCTTGGCTATCTCTCTGGCTGTGCTCCCTCCCAGCTCCTGCACACCTGCTCAGTAGCTGAATATGAGAAACTGGAAAAAGTCCTTGACTTACAGCAACCACTGAAAACATCAGTGTTATCAACACTCCTCTCATACTAAATCCACGTCACAGCAGCTACTGGGAGGAAAATTAACTCTTCCCCAGCTGAAACGAGGACAGCCCCCAAATCCCAAAATCAGATATAATCTTTAATTTTGGAGATAAGAGATAAGTATAAACCCTTTGTTTTCTGAGCTCTTATTTTAAATATGATATAAATCAACTATTTAGTGACCCAGCTGGCCTGCAGCTAGTCATCATTGTCATTAGCGCAGATTAGAAAATTTCCAGGTTGAGTAGTCATGTTGGTGTCGGCTGTTATAAGGAGAGAGTGGGGTTTTTTTCTTTTTAAACTGGAGGATGAAATTTGCTTCTCTGAAGTCTGTAAACTTGTCCTATAACATTTATACAAAGTGTCACAACTTACTGAAGTGAGCGCAAGGTCTAAATACTGTTGGCAATTGCACAGCCTGCAGTATCTGCGAGTATGGGAAATTATTGAGCTGAAACTGAAGTGTGCATAGATATCTGTGCTTGACTGTAAATTCCTGTTGGGCAGAGTGCTGGGGACCACGGGGTTTTTTTCTAAGATTTAACTGCATTGAACTAACTAATACAACTTTTTTGTCATTTCTATTTCTGACAAATATGTAGAAATTATTCCACTTAAGATGGGGAAATCCTTCTCTTGACAAGAAATAAGCCAAGGCTCTACATTTGCAAAATACTTCATTGATTGTTTTAGATTCTCTTTCCTTGCTCCACCCTCACAATTTCAAAAGAAATTATTTAATGGAGACTGAGTGATTAGCTTAATATGCCACGCAGAAGAGAAGAAAGGAAACAACAATTTGCAAGATATATTATCAGAAATTCAAGTGCCTATTAAGGATATTGAGCAAAGATAAGCAGATAAATAACTTGTGGCAAGTTTCCAGGGTGGTGGCATAAGCTTCAAGTATTGATTTTGATGAAAGTTTCATTAATCCCTGCAAAAAGTATCTGAAATTGTCTCCTCCTTTAAGTACCGGAAGTAAAATCCTGGCCTTGCTACGATCAATACCATGTCTACAGTTGACTTCTTTGGACCTGAATGTCATACCAAATTTTCATGAAATGTGCAGTCCAAGTAGTGGAAAAATCCAAGCTTGCAGGAGAGGTTGATCGTAAATAAAGTTTTTGCCACTAGCGTCCATGGCTAGTTTATTACAGTAATCATACTTCAACTAGGAAGTGTTTTCATAGCATGTTAAATAATATCAAAGGTTAAGTAAGAAATGAGAGATTTATTTTAATTAACCTGCACACACTCTTACCTAAGTTTATTCATATATTGCTGGATATTTGATGCTATGGTTTAATATTTCTCCCACAGTCAGCAAAGCACTGCAGTAGTCAATTCCTTGCCTCGTTTGTGAAAATCTAACTCACTTGCATAGGATATATCTCATCTGAAATGTAATCTGAGAAATTCAACTGTAATGTCTGCCTTTAAAAGGATAAAGGTGTGGAGCATAATGAGACTTTTTGCTAATATTCTGCACATTAAAGATAATTTATTTTATGGGAATGGTTATTGCATACTTTATTATTAAATAAAGGCTAAAAGTAGTCTCTCATTTTTCCTTACCGTTAATGAGTAGTTAATACACGTGTTCCTCTGCATCAGTATTTTGCACATGAGCATGCTTGTGTGTTTGATCCTGATGGACAAGGTTTATGATTTCATAGTTAACAACGTTATATGCCAGTGCCAAGACTGAGTTGCATGTTTCTTCTAGGGAGATTCCTGGAAAAAAAACGATACAAGAGCATGTGGGAGAAAAAAAATGGACCTTTCATAGTTATTCTGAGCTGAGTCACAGTAACAGATTTGCAGAGTTCCCAGTGGCTTCAGACTTAGTCTGATTGCCAGTGTAATTTGCTACTAATCAAGCATTCATTGGACCACAGATGAGAATGAAAGATTAAGAATGAAAAACTGAGTTTACAGGCTGGTAGCTATGGCACTCAGATGGGATATGGGAGAGACAAGTCCAAGAAATTATTTATTTGCAACACCATAATAATTTAAGCAGGATACAGCGAGAGGAACCCAGTCCAGACTACCTTCTGGCTTCACAGTCGGGTGATAATCATGGTTTTCATGAAATCAAGTTGTAAGTCTCTGATTCCAGCCAGGCAGGATGGTAATTCAGCACATATCTTCACCTTCTGAGTAAACAGGGAAGAGATGTACCATACATTTCTTATTGTCCTGGTTGTCTAGGATGAGGCCCGATCCCATAGATACCTATGAGACCACATGATTTAGGAAGGAGATGCTGATTTGGGAATAGCCCAGTAACTGCAAGTAAAAGATGTGTGTTAAACAGCTCTGTGGTGTGAAGATTTAGGTGTTTTTTGTTCGCAGGTTAGTGAAAACCTAAGCAGATAGACATATGCAAGCAGAAGTATGTAATCACTGGATATAAACCACTAAATTTGTGTAATGTGTTTGTTAGAAACATATAGCACTTTCTGAGCTTGGAGCTCGTGGGTGGTGGGCTGAAAAAAGGTAGTGAATAGAGTTCCTTTCGGCAATAGATAGTCCATGTAATGAGCATACAATTCAAGAATTGGCTGGGTCAGTCTTGCAGCAAAAAAAAGTAGAGAATTAGAGCTTTAGCTCATCTTTGAAAAGTGATGTTTTACAAATCTTTCAGGGCATTAACTTTAGAGCATTACTCTTAAATAAGAGTAACAGTTCTGTTTCTTGTTTAAAATGTGTAATTAATACCATCATGAAGGAAATTAATATTTAAATTCCATCCCTAATTACACCAAACTATTCCCAATTGTTTTCTCTGTGTAAAGCAGCAGTTATCAAGAAACGGAAGGCTTGAAGTTAATTTTAGAGTTTATTTATTCGTGTGTGTGTGTGTATATACACATACATGTATGAAGGTTTTACTGTTTTGCTTAGCCAGGACAATATGATTTTAGTTTCTTGTGCTTCATGTTTTTGTTTTATTTTTGTGAATAATGAGGTGCAGGTTTAGATTTTGTGAATTATTATTACTGAATTTTATCCTAATGCCTTTTTTACCTCCCTTACCAGAAGAACCATGAGAGACAGTGGTGGTTTAGGTTATTCACAGAGGTCTTTTGTTTGCCTTGCATCAGAATATAGAGAAATCTAGCTGTCAGTGAGCCATAATAGGGAAAGAGTAGTTAAGGAAAACTTTTAAAAGCTTCCTAGCCCCTTACTCCAGCTTAAGTTTGAGGTTAAAGTGAAAATTTGGGGCTAAAATCCTTACTTTTTTTAAAGGATTCTTTAGCAATACTGGTATTCAAGGTAGACGTACGTGTTAGAAAAATCAAAGTTTCCCATCATGAAATTTTAACTTTTTGACAGTACCTTCAGAACAAATCTTCCCTTGCTTACTGAAATAAATTTATTCACAAAAATTACATATGTTCAGTTTGCAAATTACGAACATAATAGCATTTATTTTTGTAATTGATTTTTTAAACTATCAGGATGTCTGTATAAGATAGTTGTCTCTTTCCCAAGATTTACCTGTTAAATGTTTGAATTCTGCATTGTTAGGTAGATGGCTAGTCACCTTAATCACATACTGTGTCGGACTAAAAATTATGCAAAGCATTTTATAAGAATAAGTAATCCCTCATTTTTTAAGCAGTTATTCATGACAGTAGTCTCAAGGAATTCAGATATTACCATTTTTGCAAGATTGGAGTCATGGGCTGGGAGAGAAGCCTTTGTATCTGCAAACTTGTAAGTAATCATCCTCTGTGTCTGAAGGCAGTAAGTTTCTATAAATCTTTAGAAAAATGGACTTGAGTGGTGGGACAGACAGTGTGTTACATATTTCCAATTTATTAAAGATACCATTTCACAAATCTGGAGGCTCAATACATTTCAAATAATAGTGAGTGCATGGGATGTCCACATTCTTGGCTATCATGCAAAGAAATGAAACATGATATGACTTTTTACTGTAGCATTTCTTCAAGTTGTCTGCTGGAAACCTTGCCTCTGGGATTTCAGAAGTTGAGAACCAGGTCTAGGGTCACAGTTGCCTACCTGACTTCCTTGGCTGAATTTCTGACTCACCTGTGACGTGATTCACAGTGAGACAGTTCACTCAGGGCTGCAGCATCTTGCAAAGAACAGGTGGTCTTTGGTTTGATCTAATACAAAGGAATTTGTGTTTCAATTATAACAGAGCAACAGATTCTGCGAATAGTGCACACATGGGGACAGGCCATCCTCGTGAAAAAGTACGTAGTGCTAGTGTGTGAGACTCAGTCTCATCAGTCTGTAAATCTCTACCAAGTGCATCCTAGGCAAAGCAAGTCACTCACTCTGAGGGAAACAGTTCAAAAGAAAGTGAACTCCATGGATCAGTTCTGTTAAACCATAGCTAGTTTCTCCATATCAATGTTTCTCTTCCTCCTTCTGACTCTGCATGTAGGTGCATGCATACACATGTTTATAGAATAGCTTGGGGTGGGAGCCAGTGCTGTAATTACTGTTCTGTTCAGTGTTGTACTGCTTGTTTTCTCAACATACAACAGTGGATGTGGGCCTGCTCATGTAATAAATGGGTACAAAAGGTTAAATCTTGTTCAGCATGTGGGGAGAAATTTTAGATAGGACGAGGGTGCAGCTCCTTCTCCAAAAATCTGATTCATGCAAGTAAAGGGGGGAGGAGGGATAGAGCAGAGAAAGGCTGCTGTTATTCTTTAACAAAAGAGACTAGAAGCACAATCAGTAGATTCTGTCTTGACTGGAATTACATTGTTTTGAACAAATAATTGCTGGAAAAAAATTTCTGCGGCTAATGTATGATTTCTCTTTCCCAGAGCATCTGTAGCTAGTTGCAAATCATGCTAGTAATCTTAATCTTTGAAAAACCAGATAAATTCACTCAGTGGTTATAAAATGAAACAATTAAAAAGGAGTCTGAAAATCAGGGATTGCCTTTTTCCATCAGTTAAATTTTGGTGTAATTTTTTTGGTCAGTTCTTAAATGACTGACATTTTGACAGATTGTGTTATGCAGCTTCTCCTGGGGTTTTAGTGAGTTCAGTGATATTTGAGTTTAGCTTTTGCCTAAATCCCAGAACTTTTTATAGCCTTGACTGACTGATTTGGTTCCTTCTGTGGCAGAGATAGAAAGGTATGAGATCTCTAACACACAGCTTCTCAAGCATATCGCTTCAATTCACAGAATGAAAGAAAGGATAAGTCAAATTTCAGGAAAATTTACAGATCCAAAATGGTTTATTTGTCTTACTGGACTCTTCTTTTCTCATGTAAATACAACCTATTTCACAGAAAATCAATATATTTACTCCTGATTACACTGGTACAAATTTGGATGCTAACCCAGAAAGGAGAGTCAAGCTGCCCTCCCAGCAAAGATGCAAAACCGGTGCTAAATTGAGAGGCAGAAAAAAAATCTGCTGTTGCACAGTATGGCTCAGCAAAGACCATCTTATAAGAAAGAAACTGAGCAATGAAATTCAACAATAAAAAATAAATCTAACAAATAGCACAAACGTCAGAGATAAATATAACCATCAGGGGAGGGAGAAGCAAGGTGGGGAAGAAACAAAAGATAACCTTAGCAGAAGTACAGCTGCAAATTGAAGCAACTAAGGAATATGAAAGGATGAGAGGCGGTGTAGTTGGAGCCCTCAGTGGCAGGTGACTTAGCAGTTGCATGAGTGGATACAGCCAGCTCCATAGGACACAGCATTTGGTTGTCATTCAAGAGGAATTGCTATTTAATTCAAAGTGAGAAGAACAACAGAAAGAGACAGCTCAAGAAAGTTACTTTGGGAAGATTAAAATGGAAATTTCCAGTCCAGGTGACTGTGGTGCTCACTATGGTAGCTACCTAACACAGCACTTTGCATTTTCATCTGTTTTTTTAGAGGTTTGACAGAAGGCAATGATTTACTCAAAAGATATAAAGGGCAATATTTTCAAAACAGCCTGTGTTCTATTTCAGAAGTTGCTTAGATTTAGTTCAGAATTACAAAATCACAGAATGGTTGAGGTTGGAAGGGATCTTAAAGCTCTTCTAGTTCCAACCTCTCCACCATGGCCCACAGTACCTTCCACTAGATCAGGTTGCTCAAAGCCTCATCCAGCCTGGCCTTCAACACTTCCAGGGAGGGGGTATCCACAGCTTTTCTGGGCAACATATTCCAGTGTCTCACTACTCTCACTGTAAAGAATTTCTTCCTAATATCTAGTATAAATACATCTATCATATTTCAGTTTAAAAACATTATCCTTTGTTGTATCACTACACCCTCTGATAAAGAGTTTCTCCCCATCTTTCCTGTAGGCGCCCTTTAAGCGCTGGAAGGCTGTTATAAGGTCTCCCCTCAGTCTTCTCTTTTCTAGGCTAAACAGTCCCAACTCTCTCCGCATGTCCTCATACGGGAGGTGCTCCAGACCCCTGATCATCTTCATGGTCCTCCTCTGGACCCGCTTGAGCAGATCCATGTCTTTTATGCTGGAGGCCCCAGAGCTGGACTCAGTACTCCAGGTGGGGTCTCACAAGAGCTGAGTAGAGGGGGAGAATCACCTCCCTCAACCTGTTTGCCATGCTTCTTTTGACACAGACCAAGATGTGACTGATAGATCAGGTATTTTGTAGAGTGGTCACAGAGGTGCTCTCTTATTGTGGGAAGAGAGAGAGAGAGGAAAAAGAGAAGAATCACCCAGAATGATGAGCTTCCCACTACCTCATTTCATTAATCATAGGGGGAATCTAGACAGTTCCCACAGACCAGATACTTTTATGCTGGTAGTTTCAGATTCAACATTTTGATGCCAAATGTTAGTGTAGCTCTGTCTGTAAGGTAATTCTGATAGCTCTATCCAAGATTAGTAAGGAGCATTACCTGAAGCTATATCAGACTTGGTATTATTCAGACTGTCTATTCTGCAGACTATATTAACATTTCAGCAACTGGAAGTCGAAAGTCAGTTTCTAAAAGAGAAAGAAATATCAAAAAGAAAATAATAAAATAATATATTGGAAATAGTGGAGTATTATGTTCTGTTATTCATAAAATCTGAATGGTCAGTGATGCTGATCAACCCAAGATGCTTCATTTAAATTAATCTTAGCAATAAGCTGCCTTCCTAAGAAGTTTGATATACCTTTATCATATTACAATTAATCCTTGATGAAAATGTAGATCTGGTCACTGTTTTTCCTCCTGATCTAATGAGATCTTACTTCTTTTAATGCATCTGAGACACAGGGTGCCGTGAAGCATAGCAGAGCTTGGCTGAAGAAGAATGGTGCAACGCTTCGTGAAAGATGTGTTCTGAAGACTTTGACAAGATAAAAAAGGGAGACAGAATCACTGCAGATATTAGGACATATAGTATAACAAAATGGTGTTTGATACTTGGTTAATCTGACTGAAGTGAGGTATTTTGAGGCAGTTAGGTAGACAAAATATCCTAGTCAATTAGACTCCCAGTAAAATACTACATTTTCATTCATCTCTGGTGAACAATCAACATCTTCCCAGAGAAATTTTGTTTCTTCAGAAACTGAATTTTATGTCAGAAAATAACTGTGACAGAAGATTCCCAACTGATGTTACTTGGATGACGATATGATCTGCCAGCTGTTCCTAAAACTGCTTCATAACTGCCTTAAAATTTATGACCTCTGCTTTTGCTTTGGAAACAAAGTATGTTGAATGCTTCTCCTATTATGATAAGAACAGCATGGCCAACAATAAGTGTATTATTCACTCTCTTACCAGTCAAAGATTTCATGAACCTCATCTTAATTTTCATCTTTTGGTCTTTTGTCGATTGTTCTATGATAATAGCTCATTTTGGTTGGCTTAACAAAAGTTAAATTTGCAAGTCAATTTGGCTGAAACTCTGCTGTATATGCTGGATGACATTTTAATGTATTTTTCTGTATTGTGAGGCAAATACAGTGGAATTTGTCCAAGATAGTATTGATTGGATTAGTGGACATTATAGAAAACAGATCTTTAGGAAATTTATAAATCAGAAACTGTAGGTGGATATGGTGAATGCCTTGGAAGAATGGTAGATATGTTGTTTCAGAAGAGGAATAACATGCTTTAGACCCAAAAGGATATTTTTTTATGACACTGTTAAGTGCTATCATAATTTACCTGGTTTTTTCACATTATATTTTTGACACTTGTTGCCGTCCAAATATCAAAGTTTTATGAGTCAATCATTATGGAGTGTACCTATTACATTGATTATACAAAACAGACAGTGACATGAAGAAATTACCATGTAAACCTGTGAACCATGAAGCTCTGGCTCTTTGGAGAGTGGTGATTTATTTTTCTTGCCATTGCTTTTTTTGGTGTGTGTGGGGTGTGAGATTAGGACAAGACTGGGGAGTTAAAAATTTGGTTATATGTGATCTGAGAATTATTTTGAGGGAGTAGAACTTGAGAACTTCCTAGAAAAATTCTGTTATTTTCTTCCGTAGTCGTTGTTTTCTTCCATAGTCTCTCATACTACCTTGTTGCTCTCTATGACAGCAGTCAGAAGCTGTGTGCCCAGGACTGTGGCAGTTTGTGGAAGCTATCTTTCTGCTGAAGTTCCTCACACACAGAAGACAATCGGATGCAAAGAGCAAATTACAGTGAGGAACTAGAAACCCTTTTTACTTCGCCCTTCTTTTGGAAAGCTTTCTTATTTAGGGCTTACACATTTCCCCAAAGGTAATATATAGGCTTTATTTTTTGTCAGAAAACTTGTTTTATTTTCAAAACAATTTAACCAAAAAAAGAAAAACACCTTTTTTCTAACCCCAGATATACACATGCACGCTTGTGTGTTTCTTCAAGCATGCTGTGTTTCGTTTACACTTACGATTCTCTGTTTTTCAAAACTGAAGATCACACATGAAAGGTCTTTTCTGTACACACAATAAAAACAAAGCATTACTGTATCACATATTACTGAGGTTATGAAAAGGCATTTAATTGTTCGTTGTCTCTCATGAAGTACCATAACAAATTCACCTAAAGTTGTTCTCTTAGATCTGTTTACTCTGAAGAATATAGAAAAAGTTCTCAGTGCTGCTTTGTCTACTGAAGTGCCACCTAGATTTTCAAGTATAAGGGAATAAAGCTAGAAACAAGTCTTTTCACAACAATGTATTTGGTGTTCAGTAACTCGATCTTCGCTCTCTTTCTCCTTGTTAGCCAAGCCAATCTTCACATTAGCTGAGATAGATACATTTGCTTTGTAATTGAATTTCAGTTTAATGTATTACTGGAAATTACTTTTAAAAAAAAATCATAAGGGAAGAGGCATCAGTACCACTTTCCTCATCTGAAAAATAACTTCCCCTGCATAGAGACCACGCAGATTTATTACCTCTGTCTTTCTAACACAGAACATAGGCTGCTGGCAAAGCAGTATAACAGATAGTTAACCCCTTGGGCTAGAGAAAAGATTCAGCTTTCACCGTCTTCTGAGTTTGTTTTCTATTCTGCTTGTGGCAAAACAGTTGAAAATGAGAAAATGTAAGGAATGTGCTTTTTTCACACAGAAGTGTGCAACAGTTGATGCTAGCAGGGAATTTGACAGTAATAAATGGTATCTGGAACATAACCATGTTTAACAATGTCTGTTTCTTCCATTCTGGGTACAGGTTGATGCAGAGTCTTATTGTTTCTAAATGCCATCACCTTCTAGGTGGCTCTGAAATACAGACTTATTTTTATCCTAGAGTCATTGCAATATCATTTGTGAAACAGGATTTAAAATGCAGGCATAATATTGATAGCAATACCAGTATAAGCACTGTGTTAGTTTTGTTGCTCATTTAATGACACATCTATCCACTTAATATTTATGTTAGTCTGAAAATCTGTATCTACATAGGCATATCTACCTGTTTTTTTTCCTATTGGAGCAAGTCATATTCCTTTGATATCTGTTTCCATGCCAAGATATTTCCAATTGGGGAAAAAAAAAAATCTCCAGGCAACTCTGCTACTCTTATTCATAATTAAACCATCACACCTGAAACATAAAGCAGACTAGTTGTGAAGTTTCTGAAGTATGGGAAGAAGCCACGTCAATATCTCTGTGCTATGTCCCAGTACACAGAGATGTCTAAGCTATGAAGTTAGCAAGTACTTTATAGGAAGGAGAAACGTGTTTCCTGATTAAGAAATAATTGAACATGCATCTCAGGGTAAAAGTTGCCTTTGTCCCCCTATAAAACGAATCGGTGGTTTAGATGTGAGTTTTATTTTGTGGAAAAATATGGATTTTTTTTTTTTTAATGCAGCTTCTGCATGATTCATTACTGTATTGCATTTCAATTAAAATGTCTGTAGGACAGCCATTGCCACTTTCGTATTCTTGATGTTTGCATTCGGGACAGTTCTCCTAAGACATGCCTCACAAAATCAAGGGCACAGACAAATAAATTCCAAACTGTAGCTCTTGAGGCAAGAAAGTCTTATTTTATTTTGGCCAGAGTTAAGAATGGGAATGAGATGTTGTTTGAATGGAATGAATTTATTGAACAGAGTTTTCACTTCGAAACTTTTGAAAGTAAACCATGAACACATGCAAATCTGCAAATTAATTTTGGTATGACAACATAAACTTTTCAGTATCTAAACAGGAACATAAGGTGCCAAAGAACATATGAGATTAAGCAGAATGAGGGAAAGTTGGAGGCAGTGCATCATTAACTAATAGATACTAAATATATTGACTTTTTCTCGCAACTTAAGACAAAAAGTTCTCATCGTACTAGAAGCTGAACTTTACCTGTTCACACCATGAATAAAGACCAAGATGCTGTGGAGAATAGAAGAGTAAAAAAACCCACATAACTCATTAGTGGAGGTTTATGTCCTCATTTTAAAAGAGGACCTGAGAGGTTGATTTACTTGCCCTGGGCTTCCTTAAACTCTGTGAATACACTGCTGTTCATGTATGTTTGTGGACTGCATTCCATGAAGGAAAATGTCATTGCAAGATAGCTAAACACTGACATAGACAATCTAGGGTAGATGAGACATCTTCAAAACATCTTAAAAAGGAAATTAAAGAAGCACTTAGAAAGAATTGGTGTGTATATAGTTGATCTGATCGGGAAGAGTGGGCTTGAGGAGATGCAGCTTGAATTTCACCTAGTACTACTGAGCTAAGCAGGACTAAGAAACATCTATCCTGGGTGCCGGAGCTGAGCACCTGAGCTGCTAGCATGTTCAAAGGGCCTCAGGAAAGCTTTTGGTCTGTGCCAAATAGCACAATCCAAACAATTCCAGGGCATGACATGGATATGAGTGTAGCTTTCCAGGGACTGTTTCTAGAAGCCGGTTTGTATTTAAACACTCTGCTTTGTGATCAATGAGTTTTTCGAGTTCCTTGCATGAGGCACCTATGCTTGAGATATTAACCCTGAAAAAAAGACCAAAACAATAAGTAAGCCTTATTTTTGCATTGAAAAGTAGCAACTTTAAGGCAATGCCTTCGGATAAATCCTTGTTTTTCCAAAAAGCTGATATCACAGAAAAAAATGTGCTGAAAACCTTCCTCTTCATACTTTTCCTGGAAAAATGGTAATAATCATGCCCATTCCCTGATAATTCAATGGAATTGCTTATTCAGATCTTTCCTAAGACTTATAACCTGCTTGTATAGCTCCAGTGTTATATTGCCTGTAACTGTTGTACAAATCTGTATCTTCTTGCAGTAGTTTCTTTTAACGAGAACAAAAGTTGTGTTTATTCACTCAGATCTGACAGCATTGAATGTGTATACATTTGAAATCTTACTTCAAATGCTAATTTTCAGTTTGGCTTTAATTTGGATAGGTGAATGGATAAAACAGTACCTTGAGAGTTGTTTATTTATAGATATTTATAAATAGCTTAAAGCAAAAGACATTAGAAGAAAATAATCTACTGATGTTAAGTAACATTTAGTGTGATGGCTTAGGTAGAAAGTGAATTTTTTCATTTGTGATCAGCTACAAAGTATGTTGTTCCTCAGGGTTGAAACCTGGTAGGTAATATAGAGTAGATGTTGCAAGGGTCAGGATAGGTACAGGGTGGAAAGTATTTATTCCTGTGCATATGCAGTATATTAATGGTACTTATATCAATGTGATAGACACTTGGGAGACATTTATTGAAGGCAAGTTATTCTCTTGTCTCTCTCTAATCCCAAAAACCCTTACTAAGAGGAGTAGTATTGTCTTTTCAAGTGATTTGTCAGACAGGATGGCATTTATTGCATTTCAGATGTTGAATTTGCTAAGAAATTTTTAAAAGGAAAAAAGAATAGCCATTAATCAGAATTTATTTTCTTCTTACATAGGCTGATGTTGGAGATATAAGGAAGTGTTAATGGGAAATTTTGTCCTTTTTTCAGCTATCATTGATAGGATTTTAAAGCCAGTACATAGTGGTTGTGATACAAGAAAAAGTTAAAAGCATTTTCCTTTTCCACAAATGACGAAAACTGAAATTTCTGTTTTTACTTCATGTGTAGTATCTTGTGTTGTAGTGGTGAATGGATGAAAACTCTCAAAATATTTCCTTGTGGTTAACTTCTTGAATTCATATTCCATTCAACTATACATACCATGATGTATGGACACCATATATGACATAATTTGAGTTACAGGGAAAGGAAGCCTGCTTTACTGTGAAGTTGTTGCCATATATATCTGTATGTAGTGTTAGGAACCCAGATATATTCGCATCTTCTAATCTGGATTCTGGTATATTGTAGATGATTTAAATTCATCCAGTTAAAACAATAATTAATACCTGAGTGATGATTTCAAGTTCAAGCAAGTCGCAAAAATCCACTGTTTCTTTTATCTCTTGCTATTCTAAATCAAACACAAATTTCTGCTTGAATTAAAACTGAAATTTTTCTGGCTTCAGCTTCTAGTTATTGGTTCTAACTATGTCTTTTCCCTGAGATTAAGTAGCCTATAAAGCCTGTATTTACCCCCAATCTAACCAAGGCACTGCTCTTTTTGGTGAAAGAAACAGGTTGGACATCTTACTATACGATGCGTTTCTCTACTCATTAAAGAATGTTGCTGGATTTTCTTGGATTTTTCTTTCCTTTTTTTTATAACCCTCTAACACAATACAGAAGATTTAGACAGACACTTGTTAATTATTTTGCTTGGGGAGCTTGATGTTTTATGATTTGTTTAGATAATGGTCTGAGTGTCATATAGCTTTCTTGGACAGAATAGAAACGCAAAAGCTGCACATCATAAAGACCAGAGCTACATGGAAGCTGAATTTCTAGTGGAAAATTTGGGAGATCTTACTATTTTTTGAGTTGAAAGTTCTTAATCAGAATGAAAGACTAGGAACAGACAATTTTTAGGAGGCCAAATTTCCCTATCTTGTTTTTTCCCTCATTTGTTAATTGCTAAAGAAAATGAAAAGAAAATCTAAGCATATTATCAGAAGTCCAGTGGAGGTGACAAATAAGGAAAATGTACTGGTTTGGCAGCATAACTGAATCATCTATTCAATCTATTTTTAATAAGTCCTCAGTCGCATCCTGTGGTATAACATCCTCCTGTTTAAGACCTGAACTTCACGGCAAAAAGCTCCTCTTTCTTGTCCTTGGGTATAGGATCCATTATCTACTCTAGAGCGAGTTATTGAGCATGTAGGTCAGTGGACAGCAGTCAGATGATCTACGTTGTATTTCCCAGTCAGCTAATCAGCCACAGTATGTCCTGCACAAGTCATTTCTCTCTCTTTAACGGTTTTGTAATCAGAAGAAGAAAATGGGCACATATAAGATGTGATGAATAATTCCCGAGGTTGAGCTCAACTCCATTCATTACTAGAAGAACTAAATGACATGTGAAATTAAGTCTGTTGCCCAGAAAAAGATTCTGTTTCTCTGATGAAAAATTAAAAAGCAAGTGAAAGAAATGGCAAACAAAACCAGAACACATGTAAACAGAGTTGTGAAAGGAATGATGAGAGAGATGACGAATAACCTTCATCTACTCAGAACAGCACAATTAGTCATATATACTTACCCAATAAAATTTGCCTGATACTCTTTGTCTGCAAAACTCATTATGGAGTCAGAAACTATGTGAGTGCTATTTAGATGTATACTACATCATCAACTCTGCTTATACTGTCATTACTGAAATCACTGGCTTACAGGAATCTTTAAAACACCATGAATCTTCTGTATTATTGCAGCACTTTTGAACTCCTTAAGTTGATGGAAAATCTCCTAATAGTATCAGTGAGGTCAAGATTTTATTGTCCAAATATTTTATACTAGGGTACTATTCTATAGATGCAGTACTATGTAAAAGGAACTCAAGTACATATTGCATTTTATCCTTTCAGCCCATTGGTAGAATGGAAACAGTAATTGGCTTAGAAAATTTAAAGCAAGTTCAAGTTAAAGGCCCGAGGTCTACTTGCGGTCTGGTCAGTTAGAAAGGCGAAAAGTACTTTCAAATACTACTCTGCTTTTGATTCTCTTGTCACTTCGTAGCTTCATGAATCTCTTTCTCAAAAAAGTTGCTTCACTCTGCTAGACCTGTTACAGAGAGCTGCAGAAGCTGGGAGAGTAGATCTACTGTCCTGGGGAAACATTGAAGCTGCCTCAGCAATAGCAGACAGGAAGAGAACAGATTGAAGCATGATTTTTTTTTCTTTTTGCTTACCGTATTCCTTTAAATAAAATCTGTTTCCAAAATCACGCTGGAGAAGATTATGATTAAAACTCTTTTCTTCTTCCATGTGTTGCTAAAACCCCAGAGGTTTTATAGTTACCTGGTAGCTGAAAAATCAATGGGTCAGTGGGTTGAACTGGCCTTTACTGGATGGAAAAGATATGTGAAATGCTCAGTACCACTCTCCTTTCAGGTAAGAAGACAACGTGTTGATTTTCTAAAAATGCACTTTCTTAGAACAGGTTTTGAAAGAGGAATAGTCTGATAATAAAAACCAAGAAAACAGAGAGATGAGAGAGGAAAAAAAATAACCATCCTACCAATGCTTGAAGCTGGGGAGAACATTTGAAAGCTATTTTTAGTTGTTTTTCTAGAGTGCCCATCGAAATATTGTTATTTTCTCCATCTCTGGCTTCAAAAGAGAGTTTTGTAATAGTGAAGGCATCCTGTTCCTGGCAGCAAATGATACGCCTATTAAAACAGCTACATCTATGTTTTCTTTCTCTTTCTTTTTTCTTTCTTTCTTGTATTATCAGTGATATTTTTCTATTTCACCTCATCCGTTTCTTAAAGGTAATTACAAAAGACAGAAATCTTTGTGCAACCCTGATTAGTTCCTATTAAATAAGTTACAATTGTGGCCTGAAATAATTGTTTTTTGAAGGAAAACGCTGTTAAACTGGCATAACAGTATGACTAACAGCCCATGCTTGGGGTCATTATATTGTATTCTTGGTAACAATGAAAATTCTCATGTTTTTCACATGTATCCTAACATAATAGTGCTAAGGGAATTGTCCAAGTCCTCAAAACATAGAAATAGAATAAAAGCATCCTGGTTTACATTTATGAATGCACCATAAATCTGTGTAAATGCTTGTGCTTTTAAAAGATGCATGCACAGCATGGGTAAAACTGGGGTAAAACCCATACTTACCTTGCAGTTTTCAATGCATGGATCACTACACAGAAATCTGTGTGTGGTTGTAATATGTTGTTAGTGCAAGAACATATGTTTGTACAGCAAAGCAAGTATAAGTACTCTTCAAATGAAGCACAAGTTTTGGAGATTACCAAACTGAATTGAATCCCAATTACATTAGGATTCCTACCACAAATTTTTGATTTATTGCCTGGATTCTTCCTGCTTAACCGTAGTTTCCAGCTGAAGCACTTGAAGTGCTCACCTTATGCTGTGTGTGCAGAGAGGAGGCAGCTGCAGAGGCAGATTCATACCAGGCAGGCTCTGGAGCACAATCTGGCGCATCTCTCCCTCCCAAAAAGCTGTAGAGGGAGCCAAGAATGATGAGGCCTCTGATTCAGGCAGGTCAGCTAGATGCCCAAAGCTGGAGTAAGTGCAAGTACACTGAGGTCTCATATTGGATTTTATCAGTAATAACCTTTATCAGAATAATTCAGAGAACTGCTTGACCTCTTCTTTATGATTAATGTTCTTGTTCTGGTTTCGGCTGCCGCCCGCAACAAAAGCGCCATGCGGCCGCCCCTCCCCCTGCCACGGTGCGAGGGAGAATGGAAAGAAACAGGCAGAAACCGGTGGGTCGGGATAAGGGCAGTTTAACAGAACAGCAAACAAAGGGAACAGCAACAACAATGATACAGATAAGGGGAATACACAGAACAAACCGCACGACCCCAC
>Ga0065711_1033097_pt1 | contig 26122 bp, 11 predicted proteins | sample Hoacrofraction12_FD_59098 | JGI IMG/M metagenome (GOLD analysis project Ga0065711, IMG submission 59098) | Hoatzin crop microbial communities from Cojedes, Venezuela - Epithelial fraction 12 v2 (version 2) | ecosystem: Host-associated > Birds > Digestive system > Esophagus > Crop | place... | reverse complement strand
GGCACGGGCCGCACCAGATACATCAGCCGTGAGCTCCAGATGCAGCAAGTGACCGCCCATCACCACACATCACCTCTCCTGCCACGGAAGACCATTACGACAGATGGAGCTCGAAGTCATGGATTAAATTAACTCAACGGACACTTTAGAGTGATGATCCATAGACTAAGGGAATGATATCTGGCGGCAGGAGAAGTGGTGGTGATCAACTGGACAATGGGGGATCTGGGCATGACGTAGATGGTATGGAATAAGGGGTGGATAATGTGCGTGGTGCTTTTGTTGCCGGCTGCAGCCGAAACCAGAACAACCTGGGAACGCTCTGCCAAAAGATTCTGTAGGTATAAGACATTCTCATGAGTTCAATGGGAGACTAAACAAGTACTCAGAAAACAAACTAGATCCATTGAGGTTCACTAAAAAGACACATCAGCATCAGGAAAATCCGCTGACTTGAAAATAACTGGTGGCTAGCTGATACATGTGTTGAGAAGTTTCTTTTCTTTTTCCTTCCATTCCTTCCTTTTACTCTTCCTTGAGCATTAGTTTAGGAGCACTTCTGGAGATCACTGGCCTAGATGGTCTCTCGATCTTAAACTGTTCTATGCTCCTAACAGCTCATCTCAGTCACAGGACCATCCTTTCCCTTTGTTTTTCATCTGCTCATAAAAGATATCCTCTAATTCAGAACAACACCTCACCCGTGGCTATGCTCCGCTAACAAACCCAGCTTTGAAAGCAGTCTCGGCAGTGTAACAACATCTAGGGCTGCTCAGTCAATTGATAATCTCTTTGCATTTTTGAATGAAAGGTGAACGGCACTGTGCTAATAACATTGTAGCTAGACATTCCCATTTTACAATAAAAAAATAACAATATTTTTCTAACTCTGCCACATAGTTTAACAATTAAAAACACACAAAATGTGTATGACACTTGGGCTTCCCCTTTCACAGAAACATTATGGCTTGCCAGGATCGATCACTAGATGTTCTGCCCTTGACTACTGCCTCCCTTTACTCTTTTGCTTGCAATCCTATGGCTTTTCTTTCCTCAAGTACATTTTCATCATGTAAACCCTCTCAGAATCAGCCTCAAAAGCAGGTGCAGGACCTGTGAGAAACTGTCAGTACAAAAGAGATTTGGCACATCCCCACAGAGGAACTGAGTTATCTTGAAGTCTTCAGTAATAGAAATGAGACAGTACCCAGCAGTACACTATATGATTTTGGAAAGACACCAACAAAAAAATCTGTTCTCATCATACAACAAAAGCACCTAGTATATACTAACACATTGCACGGCAATTTTGAACTATCACTGTGAAAACAGAAATCCTAGAAGCACTAGGATGTGTCAGGTCACGTTTCCAGCAGAAAAAGAAGAAAAATTAATTCCATTTTGTCAGGCTAAGAGATTGGTCTATGAAATAGTTCAGTTAATGCCTGCTCCAAGGCACAATTAACTATACCTACATCACTGCTGGTAGATGTTTGTCTTAACGTAACCTTAAAAGCCTCAAAGACTAAATAATACTCCTAACTCAGTCTACTTCAGTACTTCACTGTCCTCACTTGTGGTAAGTTTCTTGCTGCTACATTGTATTTTCTCTATTGCAGTTTAAACTCTTCACTTTCTGTCCTAGCCTTTTACAAACTTCTATCATTTCTCCACTACATCATCCAGCCTTCTCTTCTTTAACTTACAGATAACAATTCCACTTTTTCCCTTGTAGGTAAAATTTTGTAGAGCCATAATAATTTACTTTTCCATCATTTGGAATTTTTCTGACTGGTACACGTTTCTTATAAGGTCTTACCTCACTGTTGATTTGCATTATAAGATTACTTCAGGTATTTTTAAAGACATATTCTCATTTATAATCTGGAGATGGTATTTGTTTTTTAGTGGCATAGTGATATCGCTGACGTGTGTTCCTTTGTGAAGTCAGCATGACAGCTTATCCTTCAAACCTGTCATCTAGCTACATGTTTCCTAGCCTTTATTTGTACATTTAACTATTCTTGTACAAGCATACTATGTTGTCCATATTAAGCAGAATAATATTTTTTCCAGATTATTATTGTCTATTGTCAAGAATATTTTGCATTTGAATCACACCTCCTTATTCCAATACCCAGGACATTACTAAATAATACCAGATCCAGCACAAATTCCCTTAAGTCTGCTCTATTCATCCTTCTACTTGATGGTAAACCTTTCAGTTACTCTACAGAGGCCAAGATTTTTGAATGAGACTGCACCTACTATATACTCACTTTCATCTAGACGTACCTTGATCACCTTGGGCCATGTGAAATAGCCTTATTAAAATCCAAATATACAATACAGACTACTCTTCTGCTCAGAAGGCCACTACTTCATTTTGTAAGGAAATCAAACTTGTCCAGCATGACTTGTTCTTAACAGCATACACTAGCTGTTACTCGTCTCCTCATTTTTCTTTTAAGTGGTTATAAACAATTTCTTCCAGTATTTTTCCAGAAACAGAAATAAAGCAGATTAATGTGCCTTTGCTATTTGTGTTCCTTTCCCTTTTCCTCATAGCTCTTCTTCCACTATCTCACTTGCTCTTTACAAGGTCTCAAATATAAATGAGAACAGCAGGAAAATCTTTAAATGGAAAACAATTTAAATTAATCTGAATCAGCTGATCTTCAAAGTTCTCTACCTTACCTAACTAGCACTCAGTTATTTTACCTATTTCTCTACAATTTGAAGCTGAATCTTTCTTCTACCAGTATTAATTGTTGTTATTTATAACTATCACCTGTCTGCAATGCTATTTGTAGTGAAAACTGATCAACTCCTGCACAACACACACGCCAACAAGAAGTACAACTCCCTCCCTCCCCGCCAAACATTAACCACTGCCAGCCTTCTCAGCATCACCTCCTGACTGTTCTTCCTGTCTGTTGAGCAGCAGACAAACATTTCCTAAGGTCCTCCTTCTGCACCCCATTTTGTATCTTGGCATTTCTGATTTTGTGCCAACAGGCTCATAATAAACACAATTCTCATTCCTAGTGACCTGACCTATTTCTAATTCTTACATGCTTCCCTATATCTGAGGTCCACAAACTATGCATGGTTTAGCCAAGCTGGTTTCTTACTGTGCAACCTATCCTTTCTCAGTAATAATGAAAACTTGCATTACTACCCATAACACTACTTATGCAAGATACTATCATCCATATTTACATTTTTTCCCCTTTAAAAAGTTTCCTCACAAATTCTACTCACTAATTACCCAAGTTTACTAAAGTCTTCCCGCTATTATACATAGAAGACAAAGAAAAGATAATATAACTTTGGAAATATCTGGGGAAACCTGTCCCGCCTCACCCCCAGCATGTGTTGTAAATAAAAAGAAAATAAAGAAACCCATGCTTTGTACCCTCTACATTTCCAACTATTTTCTAGCAAGACATTACCTTTAAATTTTACAAGTTCTAACAAAATTATAAGAAGCTGGAAATTATGTTTTCTTCTCGATCTTTTCCCAGAGATAAGATTGCTCATCAAACAAATTCATACACGACATTACTTCTCTAAGTCCATCAGTTGGTGCTGTGATTGCCTAATTCTTTAAGGTTAAATCTACATGACTCCTGTTAGCTCAGCTTGGCACCTTTGGGGACAGATTCCCTAGAGCCCACACAATCTAACCTGTAGCATTTGCCACAAGGCAATATGAGTATCTCCTCTGGTCAACATGAATGGGAAGGCAGGAATAGCACCCTGAGATAGTTCAGCCTTCGCAACGCACACAGGCAAATGGTTCGTATTCATCAGTGGACAGAATGGCAGTGAGTCACACCATCCCATCTCATGTTCTTCAGCACTCCAACACAGCCGACCCTCACAACCCTCTCTCTTGCCCAGCATACCCAGGGCACCATTCTTCTCATTTACTGGGTTGCTCCTGCTGTCTCTACAGTATCAGAACCCATCACAAGAGATATCCCTGTGTCGTGGGTTGACCCTGGCCAGGCGCACACCAAAGCCACTCTTCTCACTCCGCCTCCTCAACTGGACAGGGGAGAGAAAATAAAACAAAAGGGTCATGGGTTGAGATAAGGACAAGGAGAAGAGATCACTCACTAGTTATCGTCACAGGCAAAAGGGCAAAACAGACTCGACATGAGGAAAAATAATTATTTACCAATCAAACCACAGTAGGATAATAAGAAAATAAAATCTAAATCTTAAAACACCTTTGCCCCACCTCTCCCTTCTTCCCAGGCTCAACTTTAGTCCTGAATTCTCTACCACCTCCCCCTCAGTGGCACAGGAGGACAGGGAATAGGGGTTGTGGTCAGTTTATCACACATTGTTTCTGCCATTCATTCCTCTTCATGGGGAGGACTCCTCACACTCTTCCCCTGTTTCACTGTGGGGCCCCTTCCATGGGAGGCAATCCTCCATAAACTTGTCCAGTGTGAGTCCTTCCCATGGCTACAGTTCTTCACAAACTGTTCCAGCGTGGGCTCCTCTCTCCATGGGTCCACAAGTATTGCCAGAAGCCTGCTCCAGCACAGGGTCACAAGCTCCTTCAGGCATCCACCTCCTCCAGCATGGGGTCCTCCACAGGCTGAAGCTGGATATCTGCTCTGTTAACCTCCATGGGCTGCAGGTGGACAGCCTGCCTCACCATGGTCTTCTCCATAGGCTGCAGGGGAATCCCTGCTCCAGCACCTGGAGCTCCTCCTTCCTGTCTTTCTTCACTGACCTTGGTGTCTGCAGAGTTGTTTCTGTCACATATTCTCACTCCACTCCCTAGCTGCAGTTACCTGTTGCACAGCAACTTTTTCCCCTTCTTAAATATGTTATCACAGAGGCGCTACTACCATCACCAATCGGCTTGGCCCTGGCCAGTGGCAGGTCCATCTTGGAGCCGGCTGGCATTGGCTCTGTCAGACATAGGGGAAGCTTCTGGCATATTCTTCTCTGCCTGCGGCTACATAACCAAAGCGGTCAGCTGTGCCCTTCCCTTAAAATTACCAAATAAGCCAAGTTTGATTACCAACACATCTTCCTGGCTAATGGTTCACAGAAGCACAGATTTGACAGAATGTTCTTCAGTGGCTGCTGCAGAAAACCATGGCTGCCACCACTGCCTGCTTAGTCAGTCCCTCTTTCCACTGTTCAGCTGAGGCAAGTTTTTGTACTGGCAAACTATTTGGTTTGGTGAGTAACCAATGGCAATATCATTTTTGCACTGGCAAACACAGCTGCTCACAGGTCGTATGCACAATCACAAGGCACGGAGAGGGAGAAAAACACAGAAGGAACAGTCTTGGATATAAAAGAGTCTCCTTCCTACACAAATTTTGTTTTTATGACCAGATTACCTTTAGGTGAAAGTAAAGATTCTCCTTCAAGTTTAGTTGCTTCCAAGTATGTCTGCAACGGCTTGTAATTCTCAGAAGAAATTCTAATTACACTTGAAATGTTAATCCCAAGCTCAGACATCACAGACAACAGCTGAGGGTTGTGGAAATCCAAAATTATAAAGTAATGATGGGCACCATCATCTGGTTCATCATCTGTTAAAAACACAACAAAACCTGATTAGAATAAGGACATTCAACAGCTAAATCAAATTCATTTTTTTCTTGACTATATAGGGATACTGCAAATTAAGGTCAGAGAAACAGTTCTTTTATAACCTCATTGGGATAATTACATGCAAGTTTCAAAATACTATGTGCATTAGACTGAAGTCTTCTGCAGCAAACCACCTAGAACTCAGTAGGAAGAACACAAGTCAGAAGTAATAATTGCTTGGAGAAGCACCAGGAGAAAAGCTGGAGCAGCTGATTATAACCAGAATGCTAGCTGTAGCAGCATTTCTTCTAAGGAGGAGTTTAGTGTCAAGACATACTCACATGCTCTAATGGTAGTTTAAGCTATTCTGTTTTATCCTGCATAAAGGTGGCCAGTGAGCACACACAGAGTAAGTTACTGTGTCTTAGATGAGATATTACATTAGCTGGAATTGTAATTCTGAAGGCTTAGCTGTCAGTATGAGCTGACTCACTGCTGACTGCTCCCTGCCCGACAGGTTCATGTTTACTAGATGGAATCCCTGTCAAAATCCTCATCAGCTGGTAATACCAGCTCACACTAGTCCTTTCAGTTGGCAATGGGCATATCCAAATTAATCCTAAAGCCCAGATGAGAAGTTTCATTGAGTGCCTGCCCTGTTTGGTCTTATTAGTTCTGTAGAAATATGTATGCATAGCAACATTTCAGAACCAAAGCAAAAGGTTAAGCATTATGTAAGTAAAAACAAACCCTCTAGAAGCCTGACTCTGGTCTAAGTTAATTGCAAAGATTCCCTTTATGGCCCATTGAGAAATGTAGGTATTCAGACAGGTATCAGGTGATTTAATTCATCCAGCATGGTTACCTATCCTCAGACAACAGAATATGCCTGCTGAAGCTCCTGTATATCTCCATCGGCTATGAAACACATGTTAGTGCAGACTATCCTGCACTAAAAACAAACCACAGTTTTATATTCTATTGAGCATTAAGATTCCATCTTATGCCTTCTAACACAATGCACTTTAAAGTCCTTTAGCCACTCCTCAGTTCACAGGACTCATCCATCCAAGGGAGAAGAGAAGGGCAGAAGGTAGTCTGGAACTGACATCTGCCTGTGCTCAGGTCTACAGCCATAGCTGTGTAAATGCTGCTACCACCTGGAGCAGCAGGCTGGCAACATGGTTGTCTACTCTTCTTGTAACATTAGGTAAACACAAATGAACTTAAGAATTTGGAGAAACACTGACTGAGGAAGCAGCCACCACAGTCCAGTACACATATCGCATACAGCCAAATCAAAACCAGAAGAAAACTAATCCGTTATGGCACTGCTAGTACTGAAACTGAACTACATATTTTGATGCCTCAGTTACTGCAGGAAGAAAACGCATGAGCACATACAATTACTGAGCATTAATGATTTCTAACAAAAAAGACAGATGTCTGCATAGTGACTTACAGAGATTCAAAAATTCCAATGCATACAAGCTGAAGACTGCCTGCCATTCAACAGTTATAATTATGATTATGCTGATAATCAGGACAAGTAGATAATAATCAGCCAGTTCTAATAATCAGTGATTAGTTCATACTCAAATGATGAAAGATGCAATTAATCTCAAGATTACTCAAAAGCAGAAATATTCTATTTCAGAAAGGCGATAATGTACTAGGGATGAATGATAAAATGACTGTTAGGTACCAGAAAAAGATCGTCTTTGAGTTCAAGACATGATCATGTATAAGTAATAGCTCAGACTACTCTCGAGTAAAAATTGTGGCACTTTCTCTTTTGGGATTTTCGCTTGATACAGCTATATTAAACCAAATATAAACAGGGAAGGTTTAGATTGGATATTAGGAAAAATGACTTCACTAAAAGGGTTATCAAGCACTGGAACCGGCTGCCCAGCGAAGTGGTTGAGTCACCATCCCTGGAGGTATTTAAAAGATGTGTAGATGTGAGACATAAGGACATGGTTTAGTGGTGAACTTGGCAGTGTTAGATTTATGGTTTGACTCTACAGTCTTAAAGATCTTTTCCAGTCTAAATGATTCTATGATTCTATTAGAGTGGCCAAGAGTGCTGAAAAAAATGTTCACTGTATCAACTTGAAGGATCATCCAAGGCTTTTTGAGTCTTCTGCTCAGACTCTTGTAAAATATGGAATATTCACAAAGATTTTTGAAGTACTACATTCTTGGTAGAAAAGTTTCATAGATCTACATGTTCTTGACACTGAGAAATGGAGCTGGGACCACTTTGTCCCAAGACACAAAACAAAGCTTTAGCATGAGGTCCTTGAGAATCCTAATTGCCATGTTCTCAAGGGAAGACAGAAAATCTTGACACAGTTGTTTTGCCACACTTAAGGTTCATTTAGAATGGTCTTCAGAAGTTTTGGTAATACTTTAGTTAATTTTCTCTTAGTATGGACTTGGTGGAACTGTCAGAAAGAATGAAGAAACAATTACCTCTCCAGCAAACAACAGTTCTGCTTTTCCTGTAGCCTAGAGTGAAGGGTTCGAGGGGTGCTGTCCTTCTTAGGGCTATAGGCACCTACTCACTGTCTTCCTCAGCACGACTAAAGGAAGTAGCAAGGCCGGATTACCTTTTCCATTATTAGGTAGTTCCTTATTGTCTTTAGACTGGAAATCAATCCTCTGAATAAATTCTTTTTTGTATGAGTCAGAATCAATTTGTTTATTATTAAGCCCAGCTGTGTGGATGCACAATGAATGTGGTGAATTGTTCAGAATGGCTTCAGCTCAGCACAGTCATGACTGTGAAACTAAATGTAGCACAAGTGACCAAGCACAAAATACCTCCCTAACTTCTCCTCTGAGGCAATCTGCAACTAGTGCTATATTGTAAATATCCTTGGGACTCCTGAGACAAATCTCAGTCAATAAAAATCATAGTTTAACAGCAGTGCTAGCAGTTCATAATATAAAGATACTAAGCATACTAAAAAAGGGTACTTTTCACGGCTGTTAGTTTTTGGAGGCAATTTTTATATTCCTTACTTTGTCTTCTCATTAACTGTGACTAAAAGGCAGCAAAGTATGGATATCTCATACAGGTACCTGATGTTTTCTACCCATCCCTCAAGGCAGTAGGGAGCAAAACCAATGGAGATGGTAAAGTTGTTTCTTTGGGGCCTAGTTGAAGCACGTTAATACCACCCAAAGCCACTCCGTACTTTACATTCTGTACCTATTTGTAGTAAGATGACATGAGTCCTCTACATGACTTCAGCTTGGATTCTTAAAGGCATGAATGTTTCTTTGAACACTTCTCCTTTCCAGCCCTGGAAAACTTTAAAATTATCCCAAGAATGATGTTATAGCCAAGACTTATCTGAAAAATGAGGAGCTATGCACAGATAGCTATGTTCTATTCTTGTGTAGTCAGCGTCACTAAGATTCAGACTTGCTCTGAACACCTGGAATGATGCTTTTTAGACACCTGAAGAGTGCCGTTGATCTCAAATGAGATGCAGACAAAGGTCTGATAAAAGAGTGAGGAAAGCCTGCAGCAGTTCAACTAGGAAATAGCAGGTACACATAAAGCATCCAAAAATCAGCAAGTGCTTCTCCAGCAGGAGAGATCCTGTTTATGTTGACGTAACTCAAATATATTATGTTCCAAGCTAAATATAACTGTGATCTAATGAGAAGAGCTAAGTGTATTCTCCAGTATTTTTTGTTCCAGTGAAATTTGTAACCATGGGTGCTGTACATGAAGAATAAAGATATTCTCAGCGCTAGCTAGCATATTATTCTTTACCTCATATAGCTCATTTCTGGAGTAGATTTCTTCAGGTCTCAGTCCTATCCACATGTTTTTACAGCAAATGCAATCTTACTGCCCTTTGTGCAGGATCTAGCTTCATCCCCAAATAATGGTAGACAGCTCTGTTCTACTTTATAATACAAGGAGAAAGCCACCTTCAGATACTGAAACAAATGCATTTAGTTATTCTGAAATCTTTCTGTAAGAAAGGTTTTCTGTAAGATTTGTTTAGCCACTATCTTTTAGTCTTACACACGCTAAAACATATTGATGTTAACATGTGACATATACCTCATCTGTATTTTATTTCTTGGACTAAACAATCTATCCTAATACTGAGCAGAACACAGCACGTTCTTCAAACACAAAGTCACAATGCTTTATAATATTGCCGAAACAGATCTTGACTTTTCAACATGGAACAAAACAAAGTACTTGGTTAGAAACTAGGCTGCAAGATTTAAACCAAGTTTGTCAGGAATATATCTGCATTTCCTACATACCAATGTATTTGTGTTCCTCTTCCACTTCTCCCCGTCGCTTCAGTTGGGTGTCCTTTTTAACAGTGACTGGTGCTAGAAGGCCTACTTCTGTCTTTTTTCCTTTCCTTTCTTTCTCAGCTGTCTTGGCACTATGGAGGTTCTCCTTCTTGCCAGGAGGTCTAGCTTTCTCTTTCCCTTCATTTTTTTCCTTTTTTTGCTCTTCTTCTGCCTGGCAAGATGAATAAACTAAGTTCTCATTGTAGCCTTTGTGCAGAACAAAGTGCACATTGCTGCAAAATTTCAGTGGTTCAGTCTTCTTATTTGAAAACTCTTCCCTTTCAGCCCCTATAATGTTGATGTGGTGAAGCTGTCTTGAACACTCTGCTTTATCTTTCTCAAACACATCATTCAGTTTATTATATTCTTACTAAAGTATAGTGCTAAGACCTCACATTAAAAAGGAACTGTGAGAGGTAGGTAGACACTATACCTAAGAAACTAATGAAACGCATACTGGTAGAAAGACAAATAAAGAATCACTGTACTTTAGTTACTGCCACTACAGCATTTGCATCAGTTAGAAACGTTCTCTGGACTGAAGGGAAATAAGACAAAAATTCCATTTCTGTTAAGTCTTCGGCATCTCTGTTAACACTCTTGAGTATGGTGTAAAATGGTGCCAGCGCTATTTTTCTTTGATGTAAATATCTGTCTACTATAAACTAGAACCAAGAGTCTTGTGCTCATTTCACACAGGATATTACTCAGCCATTCTCATTATTTTCAAACAAAAACACCTACACTAAGTTCTGCTCAGGAATTTAAGAGTAAAGAATGAAAAAAGATTTTGTAAGTATCCCAAAGCCTCACACTATAAATCTAGAAAGCTGAGAGCCAGTCTAAAATTAAAATAATCCAAAATATATTAAGGTAAAGTGAGGTGCTGTAATAGCAAGAAACCCTCCACCTTCTTTCTACTCAGCAGCAGTACTACACACTAACTATGCAACGATGACATTTCAGGATTGTAAAGCTAAATTTAATCCAATAAAATGATATGAACTTCACTTACCGTTACCATCCTGCTGGTGTCACTTTAAAGGCTATTAAAGCAACGAGAAAAGCTCTCCATGCAAATGAAATAATACAGCAGTTGACTCTACACAATCGGCTCCCCTAGATCCAGCTGGAAAAGCAGACTTTCCAGCTGTAGAAGTTGTGTTTAGTTCAAATTCAAAAGAAAAGCAGAAAATCTTTTCCTGCTTTTCCTGTCTTCACGCATTCCCTTTCTGTAAAATTTAGAAATGCCTTCAACAGATCCTTCAAACTATTTGTGCTGTGAAATGGGGGATTTGGATGCTTTGATTATTTTCTTTCAAATTTATTCCACTTTGGACATTTCAAACAGAAGATTTTGCTTGTACTACTTTGAATTCTAAGCTGATGAACACATCAAAGCCAATGACACAATCATCAGCCTACAAAGTTCTCAATCAGCTCTATCTATTGCATCTGCATCATTTTATGTAATTAAGTCTCAAATAAGCAGAGGCATTTCTGAACTTGCCAAGATTCCAACAAAGAGCACTAGTTGACCTTAATACCTCAGGAAGCAAAAGCCTGTCCTTTCTAGGACTCCTTCCTTTTCCTCTCAATGTCGTATTTCTCCTTCCCTACAAGGTGCAGCTTCTTGTGGAGTTTCTAACCTTTCATCAGCTTTACATTCTGTAATTTTGTTTTTTTAAGCTTGATATTACAATATCTTACTACTTCAAACAGTATTCTAATTCAGAGACCTTTCTTCTCTTCTGCATATTAGTTTAAATGCATACATCTGTCAATTTATAGCAAGCTTTTGCTCCTAATGAAATACAGAAATATCATAGTGGTTTATTTTTAGTTATTCACTTGCTGCTTTTCTTCTGCCAATCCATTCTATTAACTGGTGTCTATTCTAAAAAACAATGCGTAGTTATGTTGGCTTTCTGAGAACTGATCTGCTAGTAAAATCTTTGTTTCACCACCCGAGGTGTTGGCAATGGAACTTGAACTGTACAAGCTAGCTGGAAAGCATTAAAAATTTTATGGCAGAGAGTTTAAAGCTAGAATTCTAAATTAAAAGCCAGTTTCTGCCCATTCTGGACTGCAGAGCATCCTCATAATCAAGAGCTCTCCCAGTTCTTGACCCTTTCATTGTCCTTTAACTGCTGTTCTCGTGTTTGCCTGTCATACTTTGATCTAATCCAGAGGAGGTGACAACTTTGTCCAGATTGCTTGGCTAAAACCTGGAAAAAATTGTAAATTCCAGACATTCTTCAACCTTCAATATCGACTATCCTCAGCTTCTTCAGGGAAATAAAATAATAGTTACAAGAGTAATCTTGCCAAATCAAAGCTAAAGGCTCCATTTTAATACTGAAGTGCCTAATCTTTAAACTTCAAATTTTTGTTTCACAGTTTACTTATCAACACTGACTGATACCTAACAGAAAAGCCATTTTTTCTCCATTAACTATAAAAAATGTGCTCTATAGCTTCAGCCTCTCAATTTCTCTTCAGATTCAAAATGCTTTTTTTTTTTTTCCTCAGATTTTTCATGTATTTCTGTGGCTTACATTATCATTTGCTGATTAGTTTTGGAATTGACTTCTATGGGAACAGGACACAAATTTAATTTATCACCCAGCATTTAATGTTCTTGTGCTTGTGCACTATACTTCATCCACCAAGTATTCCCACAAACAGAATTATTGATAAAGAAATGCACAGACTTCAACTACACAAAATCCATGAAACAGTTTTCTTATTGCATCTTTTAGATGCATAGAATGCTTAGGTCTCCATGTCATCACATTTTACATAATAGTTTTTGATCAATTAACAGGGTAAACTATTGCAAAATTATATGACTTTCCAGTAATGGTCTTCAGCTGCACGAATGTTTGCTGAAAAGGACTATAGCAAAGACCAACTGTTCAGTAACTTGCTGAAACGTACCACTGACAATGCTTTTTTTTTTTAAATTACAGATGTTGGAAAGCAATTAGAGGTCTGAACAGATTCTGATTCTGTGCAAGTTGGTGAAATTCCTCCTAGAACACATACGCAATCTGACTGAGGCAGTCTTGGAGTTAGTAGTGATGATTTTGGAGAATATGTGCAAGCGAGATTTGGGAACACTGGAAAACGTGGTACCCAGTTCTGAGAAGCAGACTTCAAGATATGAACTATTTGGACAGAGTTCAGAGGAGAGGAACCAGTATAATCAAAAACTAGACACATATTTGGGTTTGTTTATTTAAATATGTAATAGATATCTGCAGAATGGAGGATAAGAACTGTTGTCCCCATACAGAGTGAGAAGCAAAGCAGTAACGGTTTATATTAGAGCAGCGTTGATAAGGTTAGAAACCTTTTCCAAATGGCTACGTTGCAGAGATAGTTTAGCTGTAATGCTGGTTGATGTAGAAAAGCAAAAGCACAGCAGTGGAAGGTTTATGAAGAGGTACAACAAACATCTGCCAGGAATCATTTATGTAAATTTTATCCTGCCTTAGTGCTGGAGGACGGAATAGATAACTTCTCCAAATGTCCTCTATATAGGTGATCCATGATAATAAATTCTTCATAGTGCTCCTCTGCATCTATCCTTGATACCTCTCAAGTAATAACTCTCCCACTTATACTTCAACAGAGATATATACAGCTGAAGACAGTTTTTAGCTCTGTTTTCTATTGGTCTTAACACTCAGCTAAGACATTACTACTTCTCACTCTAGCAAAGAGTTCTTGCACAATATTTTTTCTTTTCTTTTTTTTTTCCCTGTCTCGCCTGCATTTAAGTAATTCAAAGCTTCTTCCCCAAAATCTAATTAACTTAAAAAGATAAATTTCTATTCACATTTCTCTTCATTTACACATCTAGGAAGTTAAGCATGAGGAGAAAGCTGAATTTCTGGAAACAGCACTAGAATAGAAGCATCTTCATAAAATTAATTAATCATCCTTCCTAAGACATACTATAATACCTTCTTTTCAGCTTCTCTTCTCTGAAGGTCCTTCTGTTTGAGACAAAGCAGTTGAAATTTCAACAGCTTTCCAGTTAGTGCTACAGGGATTTCTTCACCACTATCCAGAATGGCTTTGGCTACTTCTATCACCTGCAGAGAAAAAAATTAAAACCAAAATAACTATTACTTGTATAGTTTTAATATTGCATTTAACATGTATTTTGCATGCTGAAACAAGGAAGTACTATCTCACATTGTACAATGTATGGGTCAAAATGGTCACTTTCAGGAAAACAACATATCGGTAAGATGCGTAACTTTTCTTTGGTTCCTAAGACCTCAAAGAAAGTTCTATCTGTTATAGTGTGAGATAAAACTAGAATGGAGAAAACTTCTTTCATTTATGTAACAGTCAACAGACACACAGTTCTCACAGTAAACTGTTATTTTTTTAGGTTTTAAACAAAGACACATCATTAAGCAACTACTTATTATAAAGTAATAAATTAAAAAGCATTTAGCAGACAGCAAATCAAGGGGAATAGTTTGGAGTACTGTTTACAAAGTGACTTGTGTCTGAGGCACTAGCCCTGAATGAAAGATAAAAACTCCTCGCAGGGAATTTGAGAGGGTCTGTCTTGGTGAAAATACACCCCCTCCCTGTGTAATTCTGATTCTGTTGGTATGCAGCCTAATTGGGGTGAAATAAGGCTATTGAGTTTTCTTAGGGTGATGACAGCAGCGGGAACATACAGCTGCATTGTCCAGATGTGTGGCATTGACAGGCTGTTTTATGACTATGTTTTTTACAGCTTGTTTCCACTAAATTTCATACAACTCACTAACATCTGGGCCGTTTTCCTTGGAGCCTCATAACCACTTTATTTACTGTGAAAAAAATAAAATAACATAAAAATACCATAAAAAGTTGTTATATGTTTCTTTTCACTTGTGTTGTCTCTGTAATAAAGTTCACCTATGTAGGAAGCGCTGTTGAGGAATAATATAACCATAATATTTTCCTACTTTTGTTTTTAAGCAACCATCAGCTTTATTTATGACCATGCACCGAATTAGGTGTTACTCAAGTGTTGTGACACGTTTCTTTTTTCCCCTCTTGGAGCAATTACAGTTGGGCACATATGGTGTCAATTTTGCTTGCTAAGATTCAGACAATGAAGGTGTACACTGCATCTCACTGAACTGTGTCTTGTCTAATGCAAACATCACCATTAGCTTTGAGCTTTCAGAGCTTCTTGCCCAGCTCAGAAATTTTCACTTCTCATGTAAAACCTAGGTAAGCAAACGTAAACACTAAACAAGCTTCTCTGAATAAAACAAAGCCAAAATGGAACCCAGACTATTCTATGCTGCATTATTGTTTCATACAAATGAAAGCAATGTACAGAAAAAGAAACCTTTTAAAATTCAGATTTTTCTGAATCAGGTAACAGGGAGACAAAATAACCAAAATATTTGCATTTATAACCCTCCCAAAACAATACTTCCCCTCCAACACTAATAAATCTGATGATCTCCTTAACATACACACAGAAAAAAATATTGTGGTTAAGATCAGTTCTACTTTACTTCTTTTGTATTCAGAGTCAGACTACTTACTGGTCACTACCTCAATAAACCAACCACAGAAGGCTTCTGGAAAGACTTCCATTGACTTCAGAGTCACGGCAGAAAGGATATGTTAAGTAGAGACTTAAAAACTCCTACAGACTGTAGGCACACTAGAAACTGCTAGCTATTACAACAAAAAATAGTCACCCAGAGCTAGCAACACAAATCTGTGCTCTGAAAGAGAGAGACTTTGGTAGAAATACCGCAGTAATTTCTCTTAGAGAGAAAAAAATCCACAGTTTTTTTTGCAGAAGTGGTGTTAACAGCCTATGGAAAGAGTATTTCCCAACCGCCTAATCTAGAGGAGTTGCACATTTCTTGAAACACAATAGAGGGGAAATGGAGGGATTCTGGAAGGATTCCTGAAAAGTGTATATATAGCAACCCAGCTCAATGGCAGTTGCTGATTTATTGTTCATGGAAGAAGGATGGAATGCTTAGACTCTTTTACAACCCATTCTTCCCGAGACGTTCAAAGCATTTTACCAGTCAAAAGCAATGCATCATGATTATTCCTATTTTGTAGATAGAGAACGCAGAAATGAAGAGACTTGTCCAAGGTCTATAGTGAGCCGGACAACTCTTGAGTGGGTGGGAAGGACAAATTTTCTTACATGAGGTGACAGAGAAGTATAAAACAAACTATTTAACAGGAGTACACTCCATGACTGTGGAGAGAGGTCAGACATATAAGACAAAGATAAACTGAGCACACTACATCTGGCAATACTAAGCAAATAGTTTTTCATACAGCAATGTAAAATCTGCTTTATGCATAAACAAATAAAACCCAATCCTTCATCACTGCTAGTTTAAAGACAGAACATAGATCAACCCATGCACAGTAGATCGAAATTAAATTTATTACCCTTATGCATGTTTACTTCATCTGTGGTCCTGTGAACTATGCAGGCACCTGGCATAAACAGTTTAGAACCTACAGAGCCTCAATAAAAAGAAAAAAGCTAAAGACTTGGTAGAAGTACAGAAGGAATATTTTGGGATGTGATGAAGTAGATTCATTTCAGATTGGCTATACTACACCCCGCCAGTGACAACCTTTTTCTTAAGTGGGAAACCATGGAAACTTGGATGGACAAACTCAGTTAGGTAGGGCCTCTTTTCCTTTAAAGGAAGAGGAAACCTAGCATTCCTCACACAGCAGGGGTCACATTTGTGAAGTGCAGAAAGGCTTCAGTGATGCAGTATTTGATCTCATATGGTGGCAGTATGGTCCATGCAGAGATTTAGCTACCTGGTGCAAAGGGCATGTATTTCAAGCCCTTCAAACACTGCATGAGTGCTTGTAAGTGACACTATACTACTGGCAGATACCAGCACCACTGAGATAGGAGACGGGTCTTAACAGTTAGGGAAACATTTAAATCCAGAGTCTTTATGGGCTCTTTCTTTGAAATGCCTGCTTTTCAATATACAGAACCATTGTAGCTGCTAAATTGTAATGAAAAAAGCTTTGAAAGTGATAAATTGCACTATCAACTTTCACAGCTTTATCACTACTTGGAAGCAGTAGCACCACCTGCTATGAACAGTGGTCAGCCCATTTCATAACATAGTTCTCCCATATCCAGGGTAAGGTTTCTAAAGCCCTGTCCTCCCTCTTGTTCTTGAAACTGTAAGAAATCCAGGCCATCACATATACCTCCGACTCACATAACACTTCCTAAAAGAAACGTAATGGTTTCTAGAACTCCTCAGTAATTCAAATCCCTTAGTAGCTGACACAGTCCAAGTCAATATGAAGCAAGAGATCCATCAGTCAAGAGGCTATACGGATTACATGTACCAACCAAGTTATTATTTACTGTTCAAATGTATTTTGCTGAGCAAGCCAGTAAATATGGGGGGCAGGGGCAATCTTCACATTAAAATCTGCCGTCAGTATTGTGAATCCCTCACAAGCAGCTTTCAAGACAGACTAGGGAACAAAAGCTGTGTGTATCGTACTGATAAATCTCATTTGTCCAAAACAGACTTCTTTACATATACTATTAACTATTTCTGAACCTGCTAAAATAAGGACACTTTCACTATTGAGCAATACTGAGAATATACGTATGCTGTTCATGTACCAAATATCTGCGTTTCTCTTGCGAGAACATTTCTCAAAGGAGCAGCAATGGCTGCTTGCTCCCTAGAAAAATATGTTGTCAGTCATATGAGTGAGTCTGTTTTTTGCCGAATCACAACACAGCTTGATCTGGTTAGCAAAAACCCAGTTAGAAATATCCATTGTAAGCAGGTCTGTTCTTTAAACCTCTCTACAGAAAATGTGCAACCTGAGGGCATACCTTAACTGTTTAATCTCATCAATGCAGAATGAGAACTTTTAAAGACAGGTATACAGTTTATGTCTTAGTGTTACCAGTACTTAAGTAAGGTTTTAAGGGAAACAGACAAACAACCTAATTTAAGTGAAACCAAGAAATTACATTACATAAAAATTAGTATGACTTTTCACCCTGGCTTTATTAAAGAGGCCATACAAGAGCTCTCACCATCTCTGACATGTACCTCCTATGCTTCCTGATCACCTAACTGTTACCAAAACAAACTGCTTTAAGGGAAGACAAAATACAATACAAATATCCAGTGATTCCAAGTATCAGTCATTAGCATTGCTATCTCAGGAAGGAGGAGCTTTATGCATAGGGATGGTGTTCATGTGTGACCCTTCAGATACCTGTTTCCTTTTAACACTAACTGGGGGGAGACAGTTGAAATAGCATTTCAGTGATTTCTGAAGAACACCTACAGAACCCAACCCTTTTTAAAAAGAGAGGACAGGCCAGTTTGCTGTGATCTGTGCTCAGAAGAAGAGGTATATTACTATGATCAAATCTTGAAATGTTTACATTTATTGGTATGAATCTGCAAGTCTTTCCATTGTGGAGTAGAATATTTTATGCTCCCGAGTAGTAAATTGTCTCCAGAAATTCCAGCCAACTGGATCCACACAACGAACATCACAAAGCTAAAGGATTTAGTCACACTTCTCTAACACTGCATCTGGCTACAAAGAGAACCCACTCAGAGGTGGAACAAAAAGATTTAAGGAGCAAAGCTGTCTCATCAACCCTAGCGCTGGCAGAACCCATCTAGCTACATCTGGCCACAGTTTCCTAAGCCGCGTCAGAACTCACAGGCCAGGAAGTCCCAATAGCCTCGTAGACTTGGCACCACAAAACTCCTAGGCACAATTTTTCCACCTTGGTCCAGCTTTGCAAAAGGGCTTTGGGCTTTTTTATTTGGTGACAAAGAATTCTGAGATTAGTTGCTCTACTTGAGAAAAATGTCTTATTGTCCTTAATTAACCAATTATAGTCGCCTGAAATTTTTGAAGGCAACAAAACAGAGAACAGCATTTCCTTTGGCTGCTCTGGAGGGTTCCTCTAACAATTTAAGGATGACATTCTTACAGACATACTTGCTGTTTACTCTAGCTACACAGAGATTTCAAAAAAACCTGCACAGAAAAAGTAGGAAATCTCATAGCAAGTTGCATGCATGCAGCAAACCTTGTAATCTAGGAAGCAAAACCAAGGTCTCACCAGTGTTCTAAAGCAGGGTTTAAACAGATAGATGAATTTCAAAAGGTATGAAGTTTCCTTCCTAGAAAATAAATCATCAGCAATTTTATGAATGGCCTCAGGTCAAATAATTACAACGAACAGTCATAAAATAATAATACATGCAGAGGGCATTGCTTCTAGAATCCTAGAATTAGGACTATGAAGATGAGTCACTATTCTGAAATTGAAAGAAAAGATGAACATGTTCAGTCGTCTCATGTAACTAACAGAACCTGACCTCTCAGACATTAAGAAATGGAACATTAGTAGACAGATTGTTTTCCTGCAGAAGCTCAAGACTTTTTGCCTCAGTTCCAGCATTTAGAAATCCTGGTACTTCTTAACATGACATACTGTCCTTAGAAGGGTCCCTGGAAAGAGATGCTGAACTGGAGAGACTTCAGAAATTGATTGCAACCAACTACAATTTCTAGGATTGATTGGTTCACAGCAACAACAGTTCAGTCTCATGGCATAAATAAAGCCCAAATGGAAGGCATAGAATTTGGTAACTTAAAGGACTACACAGGCCACTATTGATCATGCAGTGGCATCAGATTCTCTGACAATGGCAAAGGCTGATGCAAAGACATGGTGGTATGTCTTTAGTCTGGGTAATATTTTATTCTTTTTAGGTGGCATGAGCTTTCTACATTTGCAATAAAAATCCCTTTCCTGTTATTCGAGGCTTAGAACAATTTACCTGATCACACACACACTTCTAATGCCACTAGGATGACCTAGGTCATTAAGGCATCCATACGGGACTGGCATCTAGAACACAGAACTGTTTTGGAAAGGCAGCTGAATCCAGGAGAACGTCTTTTCTTTTGTCAGGACGTTTTCTTTTGTTTCCATTTGGTGGAGTTATGAGAAGACATTTGACAATGATATTCTACACTCTTGGATACTGGTGCTAGCAAGGCAATTGTCTGTCCAAGCAATTTAGCAAGCACTAAGAAGTCCACCAGTGAAAGGCATTAAGAAGTAAGAATGAAGTAAGGTGAGCAGGACAGGTAGAAGCTCGTGTAGCTTTTTCTCAGTGAGTTCTAGTAAAATCTTCAAGACGTAGGAAATCTCGGAATACCTTAACATTATCTAGGAGGAATGTGGATAACCAAAGTTTGCAGTTCATCTGAAGATGCCAAAGATTTGTAGCCTGGGGTGTGACAAGTGTCTGTTTGGAATAGTTTGGCACAGCCAGAAGTTGTTCCTATTCAGTTGGCAGCAGAGCAAACTGAATTGATTTTAAAGGTCTCGTGTGAGAAAAATAGGGGGGTAAATCTAACCTCAGCTGCTACACAGCCACTGGTAGTCTTCTGTAAAGCTCATTCATATCGATATTCACAAATAGCTGAAAACCAATGGGAGCTGTGAAACTTGCTAAACCCAAGCTAACGATTTTTTTCCTTAACATGCTTTTAAGTAAAATGACCTAAATACTTGGACCCAGGAGGCAGATTAGTTAAATTCTCCTTGGAAGACAAGACAATACATATCTCAGGTAAACATACCACCTCATGCAGTGTGATCGTTTACAAAACATACCATGTTCTGTACTGTGACGTACCTGGTAGGAGCTTGGTAACGGATACAACAGAGCTGAAAACAAACGAGGAGATAGTGCACACAGCAGTATTTAAAGTCCCTTACCCTTCCCTGGAGCCAGTACCTCCCTAAAAGGCATTTTCATTTAATGACAATTCGAAACTGTTTCTTGAGCATTAATCCTCTGCATATGCATGCAGTATAAGAGCCAAGTCCTTCTACAATAAAATTCTCTTAATTGGCATCCACATGACAGCACTTGACAAAGGCTGACTGGAGAATTGTTCCATTTTATTATGACATTTAAGACCACAATATTTATTTTGGTCTATACTGGAATGAATAAGAAAATTAAATCTTTCTATCCTCCTGACCATTCACATGGCTGCCAAAGTTATTTTTACTGTCAAACCTTCTCATTGAAACAATGACACCAGACAAGTTTTGGCTCCTCAGCTGTTTCACTTTACAGTTTTTTAAATTAATTTTGCTCTACAGTGGAATGAAAGCAAAATCCTTCTAACTCTTATTACAACATAGACTTCTACTGACATATATTTTTGGACTGAGAAGGTTGCGTGTTTTAATACGACTGTCTCGACCTTTGAGAAAGCCTGTTCTTGACCACAACCTTTCTGCTGGTGTTTTGTCAAAATCTATACACTTCCACAAACGTGTCACTTCTATAATTATATGCTGCCACAGGAAACCAAAAGGCTTCCTTAAAAATACTCCTGAATAGCATTATTTCTGGAACTTTTTTCATCAGTGACACATACCCTTGTTACTAACAAGTCTTTGCTCTCCTCCAGATGCTACACAACTCACAACAGCTTGTACTTCTTGGGTGAATATATTGCTTGCCATAAGCATTATGTCTGTGACATTAAGAGTTCTGTTTTCACATTAAACTAAAAACAAAACTTTTAATTTTTCTACGCTAGGAATTTATTATATCATCCTTAAGACAAAATAAATGCATACTCCTTATCCCTAGTGCGCCCTCTTTCTTTTTTTCTGAGGATATAGTTAGAGACAATGACAAGAGAGTTCAAAAATGGGACATCAGACAATAGAAAGGTATAATAGAAAGGTACATGGTATTTAAGACCTACTGAAGAGAGGACATAAACGTTATTTAGAAACAGAATACCTATTCTTAACCAGTTTCTTGAACAAAATTCATGCTGTTGGGGTCAGTAATAGAAGGTAGTTTTGAATAATTACATGCACACACACATTTTTAAATATGTATTTTAAATATATCTATTACATAGGTATATATGATGTATATCACATAATAATACATGCATATATAATACCATACATACATAAAATTTCATATCACAGCAAGACCACCTATCCCAAGAACTACACACTCAGTTCCAATCTAAAGTGGACCTTCTCTTTACATCATGACGTGATTAGCACTTCGATCTTACCAGCAGCAATCCTCACTTCATAAGGCTACATTTTACACACTTCTAGCAAAGCACTAATTCACAGAAATGCTTAAAGACTGCTTTAAATCCACTGCTTCCTACTAAATTAACTCAATTTTTTTCCACTTCAGCTTGTTCATTGTTTTACTATCCTACAGAAGCTCTTGGATTATGTATTTTGTGTTGGAAGTGACAGGAGAGGAATCTGTTTCATTTACACCTAGGAAATCCAAGAATCCTTCTGTCTCTGATATATTGCCTATTAAGGCAAGAAGTACTGTGGACATTACACAGTTTCCCAAGGATTCTGACAGCACAATCTTGGGGAAGAAAAAAAACAAGCCAAAGAAAAAAGCCCATATACCATATAAATAATTTTAAAACAATGCAAGATTCTATTTCTAACCAATAACCTTTTAGTCCTCAAAAAGAGCTGTACAAAGCATGAACTAATTAAGATTTATATGCAAGCATTCAACTGAACTGCATTTTAGTGGCAAAACTGTGCATATTATGCTTGGCAGTAGAAGGATTTAATTTGGGGGTCTATTTGGTTTGTTTGTTGAAACTATCAACCAGGTTGATATCTCAGTATGCCTGATGATATGGCTGGCTGTTCTGTATCTCGACTCAGTAAAACTGGCACTTCTCCTCCTTTCATCAGTTCAGAAGTTTGAAGTATCTGAGTTGATATTACTTCTCTGTTAGCAAGGAGGTAAAATAAAGTGAGGTTTTATGAGAACCATTTGCCATGCAGATCTGGTATTAAATGGAAACAGTAGAAGAGTCAATAAAGATACAGGAAAAGTAGGGCTAATCAGTGATTATTCTGCTTCATATTCAGAAAAACAACATATAATATGGGTTGTATCACTTCATTAATAGGCAGTTATTTCCAACTGTATCAACAGCAAGTTGCAAAAAGCCAGTTTTTAAAGCTAGGCATGCCAAAAACCAGTACATCTAGACAACGTAACCAAAGTAGTACTAAAAACAGGTAGCTGAGGAGCTCTTTGGATGATCAGCTTTAACTGAATGTTGGAGAACAGGGGCAGTTTTAAAGTAAATAAAAGAAAGCTGATGTCACACCAACACTTGAAAAATGGAAACCAGAATAATGTATGTACTTTAAGTGCTGGCAATGTAACACTGATCATTGCAGAATAACAAATAAAAGGAGGGTAAAACAATTATTACCAATTTAATTTTGTTCATTTTGGAGGAGGGGGGCAAAAAGGTGGCCTTTTCACAAAGAAAATTGTTTTCTCTGTTAAGACTGCAATTCCAGTTGAAAGAGATACTATGATACAATGAGAAGCAGAATTCCCTAAGTATTCCTTGACTACTGGTTTAGAAAGCAGTGACAAGGATTAAAACTCCTTAACTGAGAGATCTAAAACTGCAGTTACGAAGAGTCATCATCAAACAGATGAGTTTCTTGTGGGGTCTGAAGCATACAACATATTGAGACTACTCTATTTAAAGTTTGTCAGTGATCTGGGAAAAGACACAAAGTCTTCAATTACAAGATCTCTGGAAGACACAATAACCATGGGAGATATAAAGAATGCAGTGGAAAACTACTTAATACAAAGAAACTCAGTTAATGTAGCTAGCATAGTGCAAGAAAGCAATGGGATTTGATTTTGTTAAATTACAAGACTTATATCTCAGAGGAAAGAAAACAGGCCAAATTTACAGAATGGACAACCTGTAAATGGTAACTTTGGGAAGGACTCATTGGTCAAGGACGAGCCAATTAATCTAAAATTAGCTCTCTGTACAAGACAGACGCCAAGATAACTTACAGAATCTTAAGGTTTGTACACAATAAGCTATCAAATAGGAGCACATGCCTTACGTTATGCTTGTATTTGATATGTATTCAACAAAAACACTAAGTCCATTCAATGTCCACAATTAAATAAAAAGTGAACTTCAAATGTTTGTTAGAGAAGATTCACAGAAATTATTAAAGAATTGAAAAAACCCACAAAGGAATTTATTACACTTTGCTAAATAAAAAAGAAAAATTAAGGGGCAATTTGAGCAAAATCTCAAAGTTTCTACACAGAGAAGATAAACTGCAAGTTTTTATTTAATTTAGTAAAAATGGCTGTAAACTATACACTGAAATATACATTTACACTGAAACTAGAAGTAACTTTGATCAGGAAAGGTTCTCCCCAGAAACAAATTAAGTTGTAGCAGATTCTCAACTGTTTTCAATCATTTAGAAAAAATATCCAATCTTGATTTTAAAAATTTCAACACACAGATTATCTTATAAAAAAATACTGTGACCTGTGCTACAGGTCACAACAGTCTCTTCCGCCAATCAAATCTATTTATTTACTAATTTCACAGAACATAAAAAAAAACTGGTGATACCAACAGTGGTAAGAAATCCAGCTCTTGGGCTACAGTGTTTAGAAATTTTCTTGTCAGTAGCCTTTCTCACCAAAAAAGAAGAATCAAAACAATTTAGCAATCTTATTCTGTGCACACAAATATATATTTATTTCTGTAGCATTCACTATGGTCTCTTGGGAAACCAGATCATATTTACACTTGAAAAATGAGTCTGAAGTTTTCACACCTGACCACAAAAGTTAGCTCTCGGAGAAGTAAGCCCTTCCCAGCCTAGACTGAGATGGACACAGAGAACATTTGGTCAGTTTTACTAGAGATGAAGGGAGAAGGAAGACTCTTCCTTTCAAAGCTGTGTCTCGCAGGGGAAGGAATGATGAAGAGGAGAAAAAAGGCATCATTAAATACAGGGTGCAGGATTGAAAAAAAATCACTTGCTGGAAACTTTCCTTTCAACTACACCAAACACTTCTACTACATTTGAGGCCCAAAGCCCAGAGTCCATTTACTTTTTCCTTTCTGACATGAATGCCTTCCTCAACCACCTCCTCTTCTCATTCCCTTCAAGTAATGGGATTTGCTGCTACCGCTGACTTCACTCCACATGTGTAATGTCCTCTTCCTCTGGGTTGTGCTCATCTTTTCTACTTAAAGCACACTTCCACTTTTCCCAGCATACTATACAGAACCTAGCAGAAGGTGAATTTACTCCTCAGGTTTATTTTTTTATATATATAAAATTCTGCCATGCCTAGGAGCTTTTCTAACTTGTATTCTAACCTGACCTCAAGGAATTGTAAGTCTGGTGAGGATTTCTGGAGCGTAGCGCACACTGCTCAGGCTGCCTCCCATCCTCAGAATGCTGGAGACGCCAGCAGAGTTAGCTATCTACCCAGTGATCAGCAGCTGGAAAATACTTCTTCACATTTGATTTATTCTGCTCCAGTCCCACAGAACTCCAGGATGAGAATGGGCCACGATTTGGATTTGGCATCCATTTCGATTAAATTTTTCAGTTTGACAACTATAGATAGGAGCCTTGCTGCGAGAAACCAGAATTAAAATATTAACTCTTGACAGGTAGTGGAATAAAGATTAGCATTTTTAATTGCAATTAAGCCTTTTTGGTTACACAGGATGGCTTGTCCTGGAGATCAGTCAGAGCAGCGTAGAAGGATGCTGCTGTTACAAGACTTCAGTTTTGCTGGCTTCACAAGCACAAGGACACATATTGAAGGCAGCATTCTGGGATCCACAGCCAAACAAAACTTCTCTCCTCTCTGCCCCTTGTGCCTTTTTTCATTTTTCCACAACTCTATTCCAAGCATCTCAGTTTATCTGAGAACCATAAAATTGTTCCACATCTCCCTTGCTTCCATCCCTCTCTCTCTAATGGCCAACACCCTTATTCAACTGTCCACTTTTTGCCACACCATCTATCTACTTCCAGTCTTCTCACATGAAGGGGACACATGAGGCTCCATCTTCTTTCACAATCTTTTCTCATCAAGGTACTACTCCCCAGCTCCAGCTTGTTCCCTTATGAGTATGGGACAAAATTCCTTCTCAAAAATTCCTGGGTAACATAAAGGTAGCTTTCTTGACCCCGTCCCAGTAAGTCCAGCAAAACTGGAAAACAACTCTTACAAAAAAAAAAAAAAAAAAAAAAAAAAAA
>Ga0065711_1033095_pt1 | contig 26123 bp, 17 predicted proteins | sample Hoacrofraction12_FD_59098 | JGI IMG/M metagenome (GOLD analysis project Ga0065711, IMG submission 59098) | Hoatzin crop microbial communities from Cojedes, Venezuela - Epithelial fraction 12 v2 (version 2) | ecosystem: Host-associated > Birds > Digestive system > Esophagus > Crop | place... | reverse complement strand
CCCCCGCCATGCCTCCGCAGGCAACGAGAACTCATTTATTTCTATGCTGATAGAGGGAATGGTGGTGATTTGGGAATGAAACTCAGCCAGTTTGTTACATTACATACCCTTTTCAAACAGGAGCGATACTGCTTTCACGTTTGACATGCATCATTAAAAAGCAATCACTTCAAGCAAGGCTCGTTTTATTTATCACAAAAAGAAACAGAATGGGAAAACGCGAGAGATAATCATCACTCAACCCTTTCCCTGCTGAAAAGCGAAAGCCTGTGTCCAACAAGCAAGACCACCCATCTCGAAAGGGTTTTGTAAGATTTACACTCGGCCAGTGTCTTAAGCAACAGCCATCGCTATATCTTGCACACACAGGGCGACAGTCTGGCCAGACTGATATCCTATCTCGGAGACTAATAAAAATCAGATGCTTCCACATAATAGATAATGATATAACAGGGTGTTTACCACGAGTGTGCTCTGTCCTACCTGCAGGCAGTTAGGATTTGGCTTCTATCCTGGGCAAAGAGTGTTTACACCACTTACAAATGTTTACGCAGTGTCATGTAAGTGAGCAGAGCTATGTAAATGTCCAACTTTCCTTGCATTTTCCTGCGTTCCCGGGCTGTACTTTTAACAGTACAATCTCATGGAGATAGCCTGGAAATGCCAAAGCCATCAGCAATATTCACCTTTCTGGCAATGTTTTGTAGTTTTGGCAGCAGCAGGAAGCCTGGAAGCTTGCAATGTGGTGGCGTTTCTGGGCGACAAAAATCTTGGCTACCTCAGAAAGTGATCTTTATGTTAATTTGATACATGTATTGTATTTCTGCTCATGTGAAAGGGGTAAGTTAATGAGCTGTCAGGGAAAAACTCCCTAATATAAGAGCCTGAAGATGATTTTTCCATAATCAGTTAGGAACTTTGTTGTAATCTGCCTTTGCAGACTGAGCAGATATTTTGATAGCAGCTACGCAGTGCAAGCGTTGCAAATCCAGGTGCAGGGAATGGAAAGATACCCCCCCATTCAGCCCATTTCCAGTGCTTCTCCCTCCTCCCTGCTGCCTGAAGCCTGGGACCCGCGTCCTGTGAGCCCCAAGGCATCTCCTACACCCCACGCTTACAGAGAGCAGCACCGCAGTGCCTGGGGGTGACTGTCAGCCGCCTCCCAAGATGTTCAGCAACATCTTATTGATTTCCATTTGTTTCCAGACGTAAAACTAGAGCATGAAAGATGGGAATTGATTTTTTAGGTGCTGTGTGAACCGACTTAGCAAGCAAGGGAACCTCTTTTCATCAAAAAGATAGAAATGAACAAATTGGAAATCCCAGCAAAAGGGTCGATTTCAATCACGAGATTGAAAACATCCTCCTTAGTATTGCTCCCATAAAAGCTCCAATCCTACCTTGCACGTTGAATTAACTCTGAAATATGTCCATCACTTTCACCAGAGAGATTCCCAGTCTACGCTGAGGTCTGGTGCTGCTCTCAGCTGCAACAGTAGCAGGGTCCTAAATTCAACGGCTTAGTCTGACCTATTCCAAAAGTATTTTCTCTGCCCAAATAACTGATCCTTAATGAAGCTATTTATGTAAGGAAATTAAATTAAAAAGGAATGTTAGTCACCTGGGTGTTGCCACACGGCTGTAATGAGTGTCTGGGAGACCTGAGACTCATAAATTGTATACAACACACTGAATGGAGGTCTTTAGCCTGTATAATTAAGTGGCAACTAGTTTCATATTAAAGATATTACACATACACACAGGCACAAACAAAATGTCATATTCTCCATTTCCTGTGTATAAATCCCCACTCACAGCAAAGCCGAAGAGCGTTGGCTAGGAGTGGGGGGGTTACGGTATCAAGGGAAAAGGTGTGGGATGGAAAAGTGATCTAGGATCTTGCACCCACAGCTTTTGGGGCTGGAGGTAAGAGGCAAACACCCTTCCAGAGCCACCAGCCACCGTGGCCACTGTCACAGCTTTGAGTCTTCAGAGACTCAGGGCGAAGCAGGGTGCCCAGCTTCTCTGCAAAACAAATCAATCACCCAATGCTAACCAGTACAGACCATCATATTCACGGAGAGGGCAGAGTTCAAGGCCAGGTTATGCTCCCTTTCAAAAACCTGTGGCCAAAGACGCAGGCACTGCAGGATAAGAGAGGGCAAAGAGCCACGGATGGTCAAGTCACGTCTGACACCGAGCCGGCTGCTACAACCAGTGCTCAAGGCATGCATGGCTTGCCTGGGAAAGACATCTTCACACCATTTTCTCTAAAACATAGACAGCAAATCTGCAGATCGTAGCAGCTCAGATAGATACCCAGAAAAACCTGGCTGTGTACTACTGAGCTTCAGAGTGGCTCTGCAAATACATCTTGACTTCAGGCTGGGATAGCTACGAAATACATAACCCCACACAGCCAACTCCTGAGCACACCCACGCTGCCAGGGAGGAGCAGCTTTGAATCATGAGCAGACACCCCCAGCTTGGCTCTCCATAGACACAACGTGGGCACACGGGATTAGCCATCCAGGCCAGGGAATTAGCTATGCAGGCCCCACCTCCATTCAGCAAAAAGCAAACACACCCTCAGCGTGTCTTAGGTATGTGGACTACACGCATCTCCTCCTCTTCAGTGTCCACTGAGGAAGCCATCTCGACTGTATTAGCTCCTAAATGGCTGAAGTTACATGAGATACACTCCCCTTTATGCCCAGCTTTAAATCTAAGCTACAGCAAGGCTTCAAGGCGCCTCTGTGACCAGCAAACTGAGCCCAGGTCTCTCCCCCTGTCACCACACTCAGGGACCTGCTCTTCACCCTGCCAACAGCCAGTGCTACTGCTGGTGCCCCGGAGGGTACACCCTCACGTAGAAAGCCAGCCATCACCCTGCGAGTGAGCACATCTCCACCCCACAAACACGGCAGTGCTGGGCTCCAAGCACCCCGGGAAAGAGAGCTCCGGTGCAAAGACGTTTGCTTGTAAGACACCAGACTGCACCAATTCATTCACCTTCCCCAGTGCTCCGCTGGCACATGGAGCTAATGCTTAATTATTGTGAGTGATTTATTAACTTATAAAGTCAGATTAAATGGGTATTTGGAGCTGAGCGTCTGAGAGGCTTTGAAAGGGGTAAGTGATTCATGCTATTTATCCAGCTGAGACAGAAGTCACGTGGTGTGAACCCACAATACTAATTTCTCCGGATTAAAAGTAACGCATTTCTAGGAAAAGGACGTCATTAGCAGCCGGCAGATGTATCGATTAGGAGGAACGCCCTATTCGTACAGCCACACTGTCCACATCAATTTTTAAACAGAGCAGAGGAGATTACTTCAGACCCTGCATTTTCTCTAAGGCAGTTTTGCTTTTACTCACCCACCACATGGGGTCTGTAGGGGCTTCAGATCTGCCTGGGCAGAACAGAAGCTCCAGTGGCTTCCAGAACAGATCACCATCACCGCATGACCGCATCTGTGCCAAAACGTGGTTCCTATCAACACGTAATTTCTCCCTAACTGAATAAACAACCTAATAGCCGGAACCTGGATAAAAGTCTACCCTCTCCCAAAAGGAAACTCTGGAAATTAAAAATGTAGAAAGTGAGAGGAAGCAATATTTATATGTTCTTGTCTGCCACCCAGTTATTTTGTTTTCTGTGATGCTTATTAGTGTGGGAGAGACCTGCATCATCCGCTGTGTTAAACAGATGGTTTCCTAACTTCTGCCTGTGACAAGATCAGATTGCAGTACTGGCAGGATACATTTTTGATGTACATTTGCCAGGATTTGGGGAGTTGTACAGAGAAATAAATGGTGCCCTTCAATTTTTTTCCAGCTTAATTGTATGTAGGAAAGTTTGTCAAATAAAGAAAGAGAGAAAAAAAGTAAACTCTGAAGCTGACCTTGGGCCAATGGTGGAAGTGATCCTGCAGAGATATGAGGGACACAGATCAAAGGATTTAATGTCACAGATTTATGAAACTGGCGTTTCTTAGGCCAGGTGTTCCCTATTCCCCACCTGCCTCTCCCCATTTCCATTCAATCCCTCAGCAACCTCTTGCGCAAGGATGGAGGCACCAGGCAAAAGACCTGCCTCAGCCAACCAAGCACCTGCCTCTAACTAACCTTTTCGCAGGGCACGGAGAGAAAGGGTGTATCCAGGAAAGGATTCCCTTGGTATGACTGAAGATGAGAGCTTGGACAGACAGGAACACGCTCCCAAAGCAAAATGGTAATATGGGAGCGGCTTTGAGTCAGAGGTTGCTTTTGCAGGGATTTTGTTACATTGTATGTGGGAAATCCAGGAGGAAAGGACAGCGAGGTGTGGTAAGGCAGCTCTCCTGCAATGTTTGAAAAAGTCCTCATCCATAGGGCCCAGGGGCACACAGCAGGGAGCATGGATGGTGGATATATAGCATCATCTCAGGAGCAGCGGCAGAGATACTGCGGTTCACAGCTAACGCACTGTTTGTTCAATTTGTGGGTGGAAACAGGTGGAAATGAAAAGAGCATTTTGGTTCAACCTAGGCTGGCTTTGGAGGAGATTTACAGGGGAGCCTCAATGAAATCAAAATGTAAGCAAAATTTTCACTTGGGTCAAATGACCCTTTTTGTTCAAGCCTAAAATAAAAAGTACTTCAGTGCTTAAAGTTTTTCTTTTCTAACCTTGCTTAAATTAAAACTCTTCCTACATTATTCATTTCCAAATGGAAAGAAAAACTGGAAGGATTTTGTCTTGAGATGGCTGAAACGAATGTTTGGGGACTTCCCTCCTCTTTTTTGTACTTTTTTCTCCATAGAGCAATGTTCTTTGACTGCCAGTCGACCTTTTATAGCTAAATTGTCTCACCTCCCTAAAAATAGTAGGTTTGTATCCACCACCTCCAAGATACTCACAGAGCGATGCCAAACGGCGAGAGCAGTTTGCTCCCCTGGCGCAGGTACGCTCACTGCCCCAGCCAGTCACCCAGCGCAATTAAGACAAGATCCTCTATTAATAGCACCCAGCCAAGCGACACGGCAAACAACATATCCAACCCCCTCTTAACACTCCGCTGCTTTTACAGCTTGTTTTTATCTTTGATTGGAGACAGAGTCCAGCTTGAGACCAGGGCATGTACTCGCGGTTCTGGCTCCGCGCTGAGCTTTTCTAACCACTTCATCAACACACCCTCAGATCGGCTTCAACAAGGTGTATATTTCTATTCCTCCCCGTTAGCCAGCAAACAGCAACGCCTTGCTCCCGGTGTGAAAGGCTGCACGGCGTGAAGGAGGTTGGAAATGCAGGTTGCTGGCTCCTGGCATGGCCCAAAATTCAAGGCACAATCAAACCCACAGAGAGTCACTAGCAAATCGCTCGAGCTATTTTTTTATGAGACACGTTAGCCAGCCCTCTTTTCATATCCTTTATGAGGCTGCCTTCAGCCCTAGCCATAGTAAAAAATCCGAGTTATGGAAATCATAAGAAAGAAATTATGTATGGAAAAATCATTACGTTATAAATTGGTTCCACTGTTCAAAACGTGTAGGAAATGGAGCATATAAAACTCAGATGGTGCTGCAGACTTTGATACAAGGTTCATTATTACACCGTGACACAAGTGAAATATGTGCTAACATACTGCCAGCTAATTTGCCTTTATTTACAATGCAGACCCATCACTGGGCAACTTCATAAATTTCATCGACCTGGGTGATTTCTGTGATTGAACGTGGCAGCGTGCACAGAAACGCGCACACGGAAAAGTGTGGATCTTATATCTTTAGGGCTGCACAGTTCTGAATGTGTACCCCCACCTCGTTCAAAAATAATAGCCATCTCCCTGTTTTCTCCTAATCTTTTTCAGGTTTTCATCCTCTTACCAGACTACTGAAATGCTGTTATCCAGTTGTACATGTGCTGTTTGTGTCTGTGTTTTTTAAAGACCTAATTGAGGTAGGAGGCAGGAAAACTGGAGAGGAATGTTTCTGACAAAATGTTCTTTGTTAGAAAATACCAATTGGTTAAAATTGGAAAATTTCCATGGAAATGCATCAGCTTTCATTAAACTTTCATCATAAAATATTCTGAAGCCAACAAGGGAATTTCAACAGTCACAGGCCAACGCCTGAAGCTGTACCTTGGGACAAGGGACATCTAAGGAGATCCTCTTAACTGTGGTGGCTATGCAGGATGCTTCCCTGGGAAAAAAGGAAAACCAAGGGATTAAACTTTGCCACGGTTGTGAAGAAGGGGAACAGCCTGGGAAGATAAGAAATGGACAGAGCTGACACAAGGTATCAACTGGATGTCCAGTTTTCTTTAGAAAAACTCTTGTTTTAATTAAATGGTTTAAAAGTAAAATTACAGTCATTATGAAAATATTTCTTTACCGGAAAAATTCAGGGAAATATTTTTTTTAAGATTCAAATGGTTTGTTTCCATACTTCCAATAAGAAGTTTGGTTTCTTCCTGCAAAATTACTTTCTTTAAAATAGACTCTACTTTCTATTAAATTATAAGGGGTTGAAATCTGAATGAAGTGCTTTGAATGTATTGAAAATGTTTCAAATGACCCAAAATAATTTTGCTTTTTTTGTTCCAACATGGAACAAAATTTCTTTTGCTTGCTTCCCAAAACCTCCACAAATTGGAAAATCCATTTGCCACGTAGTTCTACTCACAGCAAGGATGTCAAGAGGTCTCATTTACTAATGCCTAGATGGCGTCTGACTTGAAGAAGTGCTGCAAAAATGTAAAAGCATTATGAATCTCTCCAAATTTCCGCTTTGGTTTTGCAGAACTAAGGAGCCTGGTTCTTGGTTGGGATGAAGGCTGCCATCGCCAGGGATCATTCCTGTTGATCAGACCTTGGACCACCACCCAAACTTCTCTCTGCCTACAAAAGCTAACCCCTAATTTTGAAGATACTGAATTTGTCGATTCTCAGGTTACAATTCTCCTGCCTGTGATGGTCTTTTGTTGTTTTTTTTTTCCCCCCAGACATGCTGACAGACTGGAGAGCTTCACATCTTGCTGTGCGTATCTTCTTTCACATCTTTCACCATCGTTTTAAATGAAATCACGTACTGAGTGACAGGGAGGGGAGGAGGCAGGGCAGGGTGGTCAAGGAAACCCTGCTGGCATCAGACAGTGCTTGGGGTGTACGATGGGCCTGTATGGGAAACAATTTTTCACTGAGGTCTTAGAGCAAAGGACTGACAAAGCCATTACTCACAGTCTGTAAATTGGTGGGGTAAGTCTTTAAGATCCGTGGGCTTACACTGGCTAAAGGGCCTCCACGTCAGATTCAAGCTACAAAATAGCAGCTGAAGATACGTGGGATCAGAGTTCGGGGACTTTTGCTCACCAGGGGACTCGAGGCCCCACTCACACGTAAAGAAGCCAAGATGCCTGGCTACTACGGAGGTAAAAATAAAGCATCCTGCATTGCTAACACCACGTGAAAGACTTCCCTAAAGCAAAGCTGCTTCTCACCACCTCTTCTCCTCCACTTACTGTCTCGCTTGCCACAGCCAGCTGCTCGAAGCCAGCTCGCTCACAAAGTCAGTGCCCAGCCTGCCTGCATTCGGCGTGGGATGGAGAGCTGGTTGCTGGTCTGTCCTCACAGACCATGTTTGTACCTACTGAGGACAACCCGCCAGGCAGAACAGCCCCCCTACCATTCTCCATCAGTGCTCAGCACAGTCCCACCTCGGGCCCCACTGGTAACTGCTCCGCTCCCAAACCCGTACTGGTCCCTGGCTGCTGCTGCCAGGAGTATTTTTCTTGGGGCACACTTCATGAAGCAGGCGATTCTCCGGAAAGAGCTGATCAATGCGCTGCAGTTCAGGTGATTTCCAAGGCCCTGCAGTAGATACACAGGTGACACAGCTCCAGAGCAATGGTTTGCTGTGGGGACACTTCCCACCGGCGCAGGGGCTTCCTCGGCCGGCAGCGACCTCCCACAGCCCACGGGGAGCCTGTCCGGGCATGCCTGAGGAGGCATCAAACCACTCGACACCACGCAAACGCGACGCAGGACGCCAGAGAGGACCCTGCCTCAGCCCGAAGGCTGGGCTCGCAGCCCCGCTCGCCGGCGCAGAGCCCGCAGCCCACTGCCCCGTCCCGCCCGGAGCCGCTCTGCTCAGCCCCGGCGCACCGCCTGCACACCCACCGCACACCACAGGCTCTGCAGGCTGATCGCTGGCCCCGCGCGCCTCGAGGGATGAAGCGCGTCAATGCACCGCAGCCGGAGCGAAGAACGGTCTCACGTGCCGTTGCCGGTCCCTAATCCCTCCTTCGCTTGCTTGCCTTAGAACAGTACAAGTCTAGCAAGCTTTGCAGTGAGCACATGGCCCTGAATTCATACGATTCCCCTTTATTTTTAACTTAGCTTTTACAGCACCATTTAAATTATTATTTTTTTTTAAATAAGGAAATTGCATCTTTAACGGAAATTAATCTCCCAGTCCCCCTCAATAAACCTTTTGAAGCTCTGTACGACTATGACAGAGGTAGGTATTTTTAGAAGGACCGTGTAGTAATTTTCTCTGCAGCATTCAATAATTTACAATATCATAGCTGAAGGTAAAGATTTCCCTTAAGTATAATTTGGCATTAATCGGGCTTTCACAGGCATATTCATTGCAGACAGGGCACCAGCCTAGAACACAGCTTTACCCTGAGGATCGCTGGGGAACTGCTGAGCTGAACAATACAGCCTTCTGCAAATTCACAGCGAAGTAAAGCCTGGGCAATCCCCCGCCATCTCGGGCACTGCGAGCTCTCACCACGGGCCAGCGTCTCTCCCTGGGTGTGCCCAGGCAACACGGGGAGATGTGTGCAAGCAGGGACGAGCCACACGCTCATCCCAAGCTGACGGCATCACTAAAAGCACCCATCCTGGCAGGGAGGCACGGGGAGGAACTGGTCCACAGCATAGCAAATGCAGCTGGGGCACAGCGAGCCAAAATCATCTGCAATACACAGATTTATGAGGTTGTTTAACGATGCCTCCTGGACCCTCCCTTCTTTTCCCATATTACTAAAGGATGCTACTTTGCAGTAAGACCGAGAGGGCTTAAACGTAACCACTGCAAGGCTGTGCACCGGATCAAAGTAACAACAAAATCATATACAGGGCACAAAAGAAATGCAAGGCAGAAGATGATAGCTGATTTACAGACTGCTCCTCACATGCATGTGCTGTGCATGATCAAATATGCCTCTTTACCAGAATGTTTCTCTCAAGGTGAACGCTCCTCAGTACTTCAAAGAAAAGCCATCTGAATCACAACACTACACTCGCGAGGGAATAACTAGCTATTTTTTTATCTGGGCATTATGTCATCGCAGCTTTTTTTAAAAAAGCTGAATTCAATATAGATATATACAACCAATGCGTGGAATTAGTCTTCTTTTTTTCTCTGTGTCAGTTCTGGGCTACGGAATCTGGAGTTTCTCTTTTGAATTTTACAGAAATCATTTATTTACAAGTTAAAGAATGAATTTTAAATAGCACCAAAAAGTCTGACAAAGTGACAAAAAGTCCAGCAAAACTCCTCATTTAATAAATCAACAGACATCACTGTAAGCAGAGGAGGCTGAAGCTGGCTCTTACCACCTGATCCTTTCTTCCCACGTACTGCAGTCGCACTTCTGCACGCAGTGGTGGCTATCACTAAAAACTGCCAGAACAGCAAATTGTGTGGGAAATGTCAACATCTTGGAGGCTGCATTCCCAGGAACCAAAATTGCTCAAGAACAGCAGTTCTGGAAGTTTTTTTGTTACAAATGTGTATAGAATTACAGGCTGTTACAACATACAATAAAGTATTACTCGTAGAGAAATACAGAAAAAATACACAGAAAACTATTAAAAAGGAATAATTTGTTAAACATGATGCTTTAAAATGAACTTCTTTTTTTTCAGAACCAAGGATCATAATTGCTTTGCAATGAAAATTTCCCAGCTGACTTTCCTGCTCCTGAGATATCTTGTCAAAATGGGCATGGCGTGGAGGAAAAAACTTGGTTTTAACTCAGACAAAAAAAGAGCACATAAACATGAAAAAATACTTAGCGTTTGGCTCCGTTTGAGCTGCCGGGAGACACGCTGCTGTTTATCACAGACACATACAGACCTGTAGAGCTGTGATCCCATGTCCCCCCTGCGCACCCAGCCCTTTTCCAACCACACAGAGCATCTTAAACCAGCCACCCTCCTCCTGTTTTCATTTTACGTGTCTATAACTTAATAGGTGATTACACCGGGGTTTAAACTAACGACTTCTGGACCCAGAGGACCTTGGAAGGTGCCTGGCAAGCATCCAGGCAGAAGACACTGCGATAGAGGACTCCTCTACCTGTGAGAGCAGGCGCACGTGCTGTGGAAACGCTCCCGCCTCTCCTGCCCCATCTGCTCAGGATCTCATCACAAAGGCTGTCGTTATAATAACTTTATTATGGACCTGCTGGGGCAAGCGAGCTCCCAGCAAGGGTTTTGCTACAGCAGACAGGAAACTCATTTGCTCCCCGCTAGAGTAAAGCCCTTTATAATTAATGCTGGGTAAATAAAGCGCTCATCTGTAAACACTTTTAATTAGAAATTGGTTAAAGCTAAACCCCCGTGACCACACTGGCCGAGGGGATTAGACGCGCGTCAAGCTTTGCCTGCTCAGCAAAGAAGAGGCCCTTTAGCAGCCTCAACTCCTGTGCCGTGGGACCTCTTTCAGCTCCTATCACACCTCACTGCGCTGCTCCAGCCTGCTCTCCAGGCTCAATAGAGGATCAATATTTGTCTGTACTTTCTGAGCAAAAAGCTTCCTTGACACAGGCAGCATCTGTGTTTGAACAGTTCCTTGCTAACACATAGCAGACTTTCACCAAAGAGATCTCCAGCCCGGCAGGTCAAGCCGGAGCGAGGGTCACCGAGCACTGCCGGTGATTTCTGTGTTTGCTTAATGTGATGCTCAGAGCGCAGCTACCAGAAAGGGCTCACATGAACGCTGCTCAGTGCTCTCAGGGCAGAACACACATTTCAGAAAAACAGTACACGGATAGGAAAAAATAAATAAAACCCCTTAACCACCTATATTACCATTTTCTATCCCTGTAGATGACCTGTGCCTGACGTCTCTAGTCTCCTGGTAATACTGAAGGTTTTCCATCAGTGTGCCTGATAACATGCTATCAGATTTCAGGGAGAAGGGACTTTCTCTTCTGGCTGTGATCACCCCACTTAGTCCCAGCTGCCACTTGTGTTTAGGGACAACAGCAGAAGTATGCAGGGATGAGGGAAGCCCTTCCAGCAGAGATGGTTCTTGCTTGATGGTGCTTGATCAGATGGCACCAGCCTGACAAAATGTGTGTGCGTTGCAATGGTTTGTCTCCATTACAGAAAAGAAACATGCAGGCTGTGCTGGAAATGGCTCTGGAGGCACTAACCTGCCCTCCCCAAGACAGCCAGCATAGCAATGACCAGAAGAAACATGTCCTCTCCTCTCCACCTGAAGGAACGTCAGTCGTCCCTGCTGCACCCTCTCCTCTCCTTGCTCTGCCCCCTAGCCCAAAGTCGTTCCGCATGAAGGGAAACTCCAGTCTGTGCCTTTATTCAGCTGTATTCCTGCTGATCCCTATCTGACAGCTGAACTGCCAAGTGTAAGTCAACACCAAGCTTTATTAGACCCTCGCCTTGCCTCTGCTGCTCAGGGCCTGACAACGGCTTGAACTGCAGGTGAGCCAAGAGGTCCTGAATGCCATGAAACACGAGGTCCCAGCACAATGTGAGTGAGCATGCACAGGAATAACACCCGGGGTGTTACTTTTAGAGATGGGGAAACTGAGGCACGGGAGGTCAGGGTGACATGCCCATGCCTGACCAGCATCAGAAACCACTTCGGCTGAGTCCCAGCCCAGTGACGCCCTGGGTAACGCTCTCCCACACCTCCTGTTTTCTTTGTTCAACATTGTTAGCCTCTTCCTACAAGAAAGCAAAAACTTTTCTGAGCATAAGATGGGATTTCCTCATCAGAAATGCCTCCTCTTTACCTGGAGGCCCATCGACTGAAGCCATCAAGCTGTGTGTTGAAGCGCAGCTGGGCATGGCGAAGCAGGACATCAGGGCAGTGCTCATGGAGAAGAGCACGGCCAGAGCCTGCCACACCAGAGAGGCGATCTCGTCTACTGGGTAATTCCTGGCCCACGACTCCCCAAACCTGTTTTCATTCTATTTCCAGCTTTCTCATGGACTTCATGCACCGTTAACTTGACTTCTCTTTTCCCCTTCCGCATTTTCTTTCTGTGTTGGCAGTTTAACTCCAGTCCCCGGAGGGCAGGAGTGGTCCTGATGGCTGTGCTCACTTATTCCCTTCCAGCTGCAGCTGCTCCAGCCCAGAGATGACCTTCTCACAGATGCACAGCCATGCTGCTGGAGATGGTGCTAGGACCAGCCAGCTCAGCTGTGCCTTAGAGCACTCCCAAACACACTGCTCTCCAAAAGCAGAGAGCTAGCACACATCCAATACTTGAAAGATAACACGGCTTACTTGGACTGAGATGGACTCAGATGCTCACAGGAGCACGTAGAGGGCTTGTAACTTCAAAGCTGGCCCTGCTTTCACTGATGGATTGGACTACAGACCTCTGGAGATGCCTTCCAAGCTGAATTCTGCTGTGGCGCTGAGGGGATTTCCACCTCTGCCTTACGCACGGATCCTCTCCAGCCAGCCTGGCTGCAGCCAAAGTGAGACTCAAGCTCAAGCATTTGCTGCGTTGGTAGCTGACAAGCAGCTCTCTCCCCCCATAACCACACACTTCAGAGAGACAAGTTGCTCCAAGGGAAGTCTGTCCTGAAATAACTTCTGTCTTGTCACCACCGTCACCTGCATTTTTACTTTCTCCCACGTCCAGCCGGAGGCAAGGTCCAACTCTAGCAAAAGCCAGACTTGTTGTTAATGATGCCTTAGAAAATAAAGCCAAAACTACTCTATAGATCCCCAGCTGGCTTCTGATCAGAAGGCACTTGGTGGCAGCACACCAAATACACCCACGTGCAGTATGGCTGTCTGGACAGACATCCCTCCCACCCAGTGATCCGTTAGGAGTCAGGAAGTGGTGTTAGCTACGGGTATCTTGTGGGATGGAAAGATATTTGGAGATGTGGAATATGCCAGTCTTCCATCAGATACCCTGTCACAGTTCCCAAGAAATTTTTGCAAGACAAGAAGCCTGGCTACAAGTGCAAAGGAGCCTGAAATGTCAATCCCACCCCCAGCCGCATCAACACCGAGGTTAGATCTCCCCCTGGGTCTAAGCCTTGCCTTTGGAACAACTAAACTTCCTGGAGCATTAGCTTCAGACATTCCCAAATTCAGCCTAACATCATCTGTCCTCCCCAAGTGCCCTGAATGTAAATGGGCATATGTGACACACGGCTGCTGGAGCAACCTTCACCTGGGAGGTGGAGCCCACCACCACGTGTAGGACCAATAGTCCATCCAGGCACAACGCCCCCGGCTTCTTATGGAGCTCCAGTAATGCAGGATTTGGCTCTTCATTTGGAAATGCCCTAAAACGACCTCCTAAGTTGGGGCGGCAGCCCGGACATGCTTTCTCCAGGGATGGCTTCAAGTCCTCCTCCCACCCAGAAGTGAGATTTGGGGTTTTAACAGATGACCACTCACTGCTGCAGTAAAAGGAAGGATAAGTAGCTGGGATGGCTGCGGTTTCTGCACTCCTCTCTCCTCAAAGGAAGTATTTTAAATTTTATTTCAAACACATACACTATCCTCTGATGAAGAAAGGCAACCGAGAAATTGTCACATGGGCAAGCACCCCACTCCAAATGCATTCAGTCCCTTAATTTATGACATACTGTCTAGATGTATTACTAATAAGGCTACAATTAGTTCTTCTAGAAATCTCTTTGTACTCCCAGTCCAGTAAAATAACTGAGTGTTGGCCCCCTCAGGCCCGCTGGTGAACAAACAGGATTGGTGCCCATTTGGATTACCTAAACGCAGCAAGAAGCTTTGATTTAATACCCCAGGCCCGAATCTCCGCTGCCCTGGGATACAGTGTCATTGCTGCTCCCTGCTAGAAGGATCAGGGGCTTAATGGGGTTTATGGTGGAAAATCCAAGCTCAGCCTGAGGTATCTGCAACACAGAGCTTTGCAGAGGAAGGGGAGAGGGCCAGGTTTCTTCTTCCCCTCCTCTCTCATCCAGGACCTGCTTCATTTCCTTGCCCGGGTATGGGAGGGGAGAAGGTAGTGTTACAGTTCCTGTTATTATTGTCATTATTATCCTAATTGCATAATTATATACCATGCATGTTTAAATGATGATAATACCTTTAACAGCAATTATGAAAACATAACTAGTCTGCTTGCGAGAGAAAGCAGGAGCCTGGAAGACGGAGGAGATATCTGCCAGTCCCGTATGCCACAGTCCTGCCCCAGGAAGGTGAACCATGGAAAAGGAGGGAAACTGGTGAGACTCAACCCTGTAAACTGCTGAGCCATCACTACCAGAAGTGCTGAGCTGCCGTGCCGTGACTCGGCAAGTGCTGGGTTTGCCACCAGGCAAGTCTCACGGCGGCAGGGTGCTCCCCCGAGCTTCAAACCCAGCCCTGCTCACGGTTGCCTTTCCAGCAGGCACATGAACCCGCGCAGGTCCTGGGGTCCAGCATGAAGCACTGCTTCACCAAGGAGATGGGAGAACAAACAATTTCAGAAAATGAAACCAATAAACACACGCATGAACCAACCTAGCTGCCTTTGCATTGCATGTGCCAGGCCCTGGTAGCACCACGGGCTGTGCTAGTTGGGCAGAAAGAGGGAGCAAGGAAGGAAGGAAGGAAGGAAGGAAGGAAGGAAGGAAGGAAGGAAGTGTTAATCCTTCATGTACCATCCTTAGTTCACGCAGACAACTGAAATCACTCCATTTATGTGGGAGTAAAATTTGGATGGGAGAAGCCCTTCCTTTTACTACTCATTATTCATGCTGTGCTTTGTACAAGGAGCCAAGATGGCACAGAGCACACCCATCATTCACTTTTTTCCTAAAGTGCTGGCTTCAGCATTAATCTAAAGGCAAAATGAAATGCTTTTGATCTGACCATATTTTTACAGTTCTGCAAATACACATGGGTGCTTGTATTAAAATTATCTACAGTAGAAGCCACACAAGTTCACATGGAATGGATATAACAACCCCCTTCTGTTTCAGGACTTCAGATGTCTTCAGGATCAGGAAGGATTTCCCCCCCATACATATACACATAATCACCTAGAGGTTATTTTTGATCTAGACCTTCTGTAAAAGTGGAAGAGGAGAGCGTAAGCAGCCTAGCTCAGTGCTGCAGGCTGAGCATAGAAAACTGATGCCTGACTGCTATGCATGGTTTAAGTGTTCAGATACAATGACCTCCATCTACCTCACCCCAGCCAAATCGCCTGGGATGGTGGAGAATGGTCTGTTAGGGTTATCTAGGTGTGTATCACCCAAGCAGTGTTCTGCTGTTGTGCGAATCATCACCATGATGTCTGCTGGCAGCCTACAGTTTAGTTTCCTGGGATCTGTAATGCAGAGACATCTCTAGGTCTAATACGGAACTGCAGAAAATAAGCCAGTTCTTGACAGATGCATGCCTAATCTCCCCTGAAAAATCTCCTCCGGTGGAAGCTCAACATCTTGCCCAAGCTGGGCCTCACTGAGGTCAAGCCTGGCTCTCCTTGGCTGCACCTAAAGCCTAGTATTTTAAGTCTTGTACAAGTGGCAACAATTTGCCTCCTGTCTTGTTCTTTTTTTTTTTTCCCCCCAAGGACTTTCACATTTTAAAATGGCTATACTCAGAAATATATGGATATACTTCTGGGAAAAACACTCCAAGAGGCAATTGCTGTCTTCTCCTTGCTCTGCGCTTCTCTCCCCTGCCCAGGACATGAGCTGGACGCAGGACTGAAGGAGCTCATCTGTTCATTCCCTCTCCACATCTCCATCTCTCCTCACGGTATATTGCTCCTGACTTGAAGCATTTCTTGGTTCTCCCAAATTCCCATCTTCTTTTTTGCTTTGCTCCCTGGCCAGACCTGTGCTGCAGTATTACAGGAATAGTGTGACGAGCTGCCAAGAGCAGTAACGAGGGACTCATATAAACTTTCCCTCTCAGCCAGGAATAATACCCCAGGACTAGGAGTCCACCTGAACTGCAGACAGGAGAAGGGAAGGAATGGGGAACCTATTTGTTTGTTTTGCTGTCTGAACAGAAAGGTGTTCTCCTAGTTATATCCATGCACTGCTTGGCAAGTGTAAGAATCTAACTGTCTTTGTTGGATATAATGACAGTAGGACCCTGCAAGACATTCCTGAGCACGTGAAGTGTGCAAGACAGGGATCTGGAAATGTGCACGTGTGTCGTTCTGTCTGTGTGCGAAGAGATGCCCTGTGGGAACTTTTGTGAAGACACAAGCACAACTCTGGATTCCCTCCCATTTCCTCCTAAGAACAGCTCAAGGTGAAATGGGTGGCTCAGTAGCATCCAGAGAGCAAAAGAGGCTCATGCCTCTCTTCGAGACTTCTGGTATTTCCATCTTGCCTTCCCTGTTGTCTGTGTTCACTCTCTCCTTTGCCTCTCCAAGATGGAGCATTTCGGAGGCTCTGTTCCAGCTGGAACAACGTTCATCTGAGCTCCGTGGTTTCTCGACCAGGCAGAAGCCAGGCCCAAGAGGACTTAGGGCCTTCCTCTAAGCCATTACCAAAGTGTTAATATTACCACCCAGAAACTCTTAGATCCACTTTTTGCTGCTGGATGCTCATTAGGCTTGTAACCTCCACTCCTTGGGGAAGCAATGGCTTGACACCAGCACAGCAGCTGGCAGCCTCATTAAGTTCAAGTTCCTTGTACTCTCTTCGCAGAGGAGAAGATGGAGGGCATCGATATCTTGCTCAGGCAGTTTAATGTATCAACATTTCATGGTGGTCATGAGAGCAGGGAATCTGCAGGATCATAACTATTCCACAGAGAGAGTCATGTGGAAACAGAGAACCATATAAATGTATACAAATAAATATATACACACTCAAACCCCAAATCTCAAGTGTCCTAGAGTCTTGGCATTCCTTTAAAGAGAGTTACTTCATCCATAAAATTCCCTGCAAGCTTGCGTTCTTGTAAAGCCGTAATACAGACTGTCAAGTCCTTTCTACATGATGAAGAGAAGGAAATCTGCCCGCGTCATCTGAGGGCAGTCAGTAGAGGCAGGCGCAACCTCATGAGTCCACCTGGCTTTGCCCAAGAGCAGAAGCCTCTGCTGTGACTGATGGTGCAGTGATGCTCCTCCTGGCCATGGCACAGCCTGTCAGGGCACAACGCTGGGAGAGGAAGAGGCATGTTTCCTTCCTTGCAACAAACCAAGCAAATCATACTATGCCTTCCCTAAGGAAAGTACCAATGTAACAAGCTTCAGGGGTTTTCAGCTAGACATCTCAATTTACTAAGCAAAAGAAGGGAAAGACCATCAGGCTTTGTACGAGGTGGGGAAAATGAGGCAGGATTTTGCACAAAGCTTCACAGAAGAAAGCACAAGCAATAGGGAATCCTCACTTTTCGGCTTCACGGTCCAGGAAATCTGCGCACTGGCACACATATTGAATCATTCATCTGCCACCCATGCAAACCGCTCTGGGTCATTCTCAGTAAAAGGGCTTTTTTTTCGGTGAGACACAAAGTTGATCTTGGCTCTTTTGCCTAGGACTGGGTTTTTCCTTCCGGCTCTGCCACGCTTTTCTTGTGTGACCCACTCTTGCTACAACTGCCTGCACAGCCAAGAATGAAAAGCTACCAGTGCCAATCACGTAGGCTGAGTTTCATAAGGGAGGAAAACAAAGTGGTAAGTACAACAATACCCTGTAGTGGAACGGCCTCATAAAGACCTGCTCTCGATCGTGGCAGGATTTGGCCCAGCAGGGTTGCTCTCCTGCTTCCAGCAGCTGCCGCTTCCAGATGCTACAGGAGAAGGTGTCGAAACCCCAGTCTGCTGCGAGTGGTGTGATTTCTTCCTGACCTCAGCCGTTGTGAGCTTATGCCTGAAGCATGGGAACTGATGGCCCATGTGATTTTATTTTCACTAGTGTAACTGCAGGTGGTATTTGCCTTGCTAAAAAATAATTGACCACAATATGAGAGATGTGTTGAACGCCAAAGGTTAGCATGGCTAAAATGTGTCAAATGCAATTACCTGGGACAGAAAGAACTCTTGCTACAGGAAGAAAAGGTGAGGTGCTTATGAAAGCGATGGATAGTGGTTTTCTGCTCTCTCTCCATTCTTTCCTTTTGGGTTTCATTGCTTTCACGTGGTGTAATTCAACTAGCAGCTGCTGGGAAAACCAACCTGGCCTTCTCAGAGACACTTCAGAATGAAGTTGTCCACTATTTTTTACTGTTGGGAGTGGTCTGATCTACCTGTTGCAGATGTAGCCTCCAACTCAGGAAGTTCTCAAAATACCTGTCTGCCCCAAACTGGCAGAAACATGCTGGGAAAAGATCACTGCGCTCACACGCAGAATATTTATCCCCAGCTCCTGTCTGATGGCTGGGTGAGATCTGACCCAGTTCCTACGGACTAGCACCACGATTGTGGGTGGCAACATACCCATTTCTGAGAAGCAGCTCTGGATTAACGAGCGCCATGGTTTGCTCAAGGGACAGGGTGGGTGCAGGACAGGGCCATGGCTAGTGAAGACGTGAGGCTGAAAAATGTGCACGACAGAGCACTTGTTTTTTGTGGCAAACACAGTTTCACCTGCTTCTGTCCTGGAACCTCAGAAAGGTGCTCCGAGACACAGAAATACAGCAGAAAAACCATCACACTCAGTGGTACATTGCTCCCAAACGAGATCTCAGGGTAATGAATGTTAAAAGAGGAAAATGGGGAATGTTTCAGGAACTGACCAAGGAAATGAAGGAATTCAACGGGGGAAAAAACCTCAGACAGGAAAACACACTCCCTGCAAGCTTCAGAGGACTATACAATGCACTGTCTAAGCCAAATTCAGCCTGAGCTGGTTCATTGCCATTGAGGATTTGTATGGCCCAATAACAGTGCCTGTACTCAATCCATCTCACCATAAAATTCATCTCAAATGCTGCAAAATACCTTGTGCCGTTCCCTTTGAGTTCCCTTATCTGTCACTTCATCATTTCCCCTGCTCATAGAGGAACAGGGTTCTCCTTCAAATCCATTAGCCATGTGGCGAGGGTGACTGGGATGCGTCTGCACTGTAGCATATTTGTATGTATTGGCTGATGTGGAGGGACTGTACTTCTTTTTCTTCAGCTATATGTACCATACCCAGACTCAAACGCTCCATCAAAATCCTAAATTCACTTTGAACCACTAGGAAATTTCTTTCCTGGCCTTGTTAGTGGTGGCCTTGTTTCAACCCAAAAAGCAGATTTTTGATTGAAACAAGGACGGCACTTATGCAACTTCAGCATTGTGGGGAGCATTCCTCAGCAAATACCATAGCCCTTTTTTTGCTATTCTGTTTTTGTTTCAAATGTGTCTTTCTCCTTCCTTCCCACTTCACACAGGAGAGGCTCAGAAGGTCTGGAGAGCTGTAGCACACTGGAAACCACTGCAGCTCTCCTGGTTACAAAACAACAACAATAAAAATAAAATATAACAAAATAAACTGTGGAATGGATGTGGCTAACCAGCTGTTGAAACCTGAGGTTGTGCTTGACTGAGCCATGATAGGAAAAAGTCCCTCAGCTACCGAGCACACTAAGCGGCTCCATATCCACCCTGCCTTTCTCCAGCATCCTTGTCCCACATGCCCATTCACAAAACAGGAGCAACAGATCGTTAGCCCGGGGGCTGTTTGTTTTCACTGGGGTTTTCTTTTGCTTGTAAAGCCCCAGCCCACAGCATTAAGAGGGTCTCTGCAGTGCTGTGGTTACTCCCCCTGCAGCCATCTGTGGACGGAGCAATGCCTTTCCAGCCTGCGGGCACGCACGTGCACACAGAGTTCGTTAGCGTGCTCCCATCCTGGCTGTAGACGATGTTCATACACCCTGGCTCCAGGTGATGTTCATATAGCACCGGTTTCAAGGGGAAAGGAAAGCCTGTCTGAGCGCCTAAAGGATGCACTAGGTCTGCACACACACTGCACACACCTCCAAAGGGCCACCCCAGTGACCCTGTACCCGGAGGGATAAATCCACTATAAGCAACTACTGTGTCCCCAGCCAGGATCCAAATACAAATACTTGGTCTTGTGGAGTAGCAGCTCCTTGACTCCAATTAAATTGCGAACAATTGAAGAGCAGTTATGGGTAGCTGAAAGCACTCATATGTCAGGAGAGGAAAGTCATTTGGATTTCCAGGCTGAAGTCCCAGCTTGGGGAGGTGCTGAACATCCTCACCTCCTGCAGACTCACTGCCCAAGTGAATCCAACTTCTGAGCAGCAAAGCCCACAGCACGGGGCCCAGGGAGAGTTAATCAAACAGATGTTTTTTGGTTGAGCATTTGCATGTATGGCCAGGATCTCTCAGGTGGAAGACGGGTTGGGACTATATTAAAGTCACTGATGTGTGTAAGGAGAAAATCTGGCTCCACCAGCAGACATGCTACCTGCATGACACCCTCCCGGTGCCACCCGTTTCTCCATTTCACTTGAGTTTCATGAGCTTTTGCAATGTTTCCATTGACTATGAACATCCGCAGTTCTCCTGGGGAGACTTTGGTACTTCAGACTACCCTGGCTTTAACACTTCTTACCAAAGACAGCAGAGCACTGATCCTGCCCCAGGGATTAGATTCATCTTGAGACTCAGTGCAGTTCCCACCACCACACAAGAGACCCTCTCAGGATCTTTCAGTGCTCCAGACAAGCACACCTCTATCAAGTCCAGCTTCCCACACACGGGCCTGCAGCTCCTATGGTGGCTTGTTTTGGGTACAGACCTCCAGTCATACCCTCTCTTGCCCACATCATTGTATACTGGGATAAAGATGACAGCAGCAGCCTCTCCCTCTCTACCCAAGATGGATTTCATTAGAGTCCTTCTACTGGTCACAGGTCTTGCAAGTCCCTTTGAATTATAAAAAAGAGGTGTTTCAACAGACAGTAAGTGAAAGTGAATCAGATTTGGAGAGGAAAATCCATTCTTCAAGCGTGTAATAAAACACAGTGACTAGGGATTTCATTTATAGGGGGAACTATTATGCTTGGGTTGGAAGCCTTGTGAACACTTCCTACAGCCTACAGGGCACTGCTTACATGTCATAAACCTCAGCGCTTCTCAATAAACAGCGTGTGCACGTGTGTAACCATGTAAATAACTGTCTGCACAACTGCATACAGAACTTGGGTTAGATACTTAAAAATAGTCTTAGAAGTCCTTAGAACAATAGGTTGAACCAGATGGCGATGCAGTCCCACAGGAGAACCTAATGCAGTAACGCAGAACTTCTGGCAGAACAAGCACAGTTCTAAGAGAAGGATAAATCTCTTACATTTAGGCATGATGCCTAGGCATTAACTTTCCTTTCTTAAGTGAATAGCTTAAGTAATATTTATTTTGTGAGGTAATCTTCTTGTTTCCTCTCACAAACCTAGGTCTAGAACTGCTATTATCATTACATTCTCCTGGACTGCCTTCTCCAGTGTGTCGTCCTCCTTCATTAGGAGGCCCTGGACCTGGTGGTGGCCTGCACAGCCCTATAATCACCCTGTATATACATATAATTATAATCACCCCTAAAATTTGCACTCTTTCACCTTGCAGAGGCGAAGTTGTCCCTTCCAACCATACCATGGATTTGTCTTCTCTGTTGAGAGCTTGTGAGAAGAAACTCAAGTCCCTTTCCACCCAACCTCCAATGGTGGAATATCTCAGGAATGTTTCCTTCTGCACTGGGTCCGGCAGCCATATCTTTACCTTATTTGCATTTTTCCTTTGATCACTTGTACGAGGGAAAGACCCCAGCTCACACCACCTGAGCTGCAATGAGGGTGCACAGCATATAGATAGTATGGCTGGTTTCCACTTCATAGTCTCTGAGCTATTCAGAAGTAGGTGAATCTTATTAGAGCCTATTTTATGTCATCTCCTGCCCAAATCTACTCCATGAATATTGTCATTCTGAGGAAAAATTACAAGTAATCAAGCCAGGATTTTTTGCAAATGCAATCTCCTGATCTAAGATTTTATACAGTTTCTACTAAACAAGAAACAATTTTTTGCTTCTGTATCTGCTGTCTAGAAACTTGAGAAATAGTGAGCATGGCATATATTGTATGGATCTATTGAAATGATCTTTATTTAAATTAACACTTTAAAAATGTAAATAAATTTAGAATATTCACTGAAGTGTTTCAACGGAAAAAGTAAAATTATTTAAGTATTTTACTACAAAGGCTTCAGAATAAATTATTATACATTTTTATTCCTCAGACTGATACATCTTAATAATATGTTGAGTTTTCAAAATACTCTACAACTGTTTCTGTCAGAAGTCAACGAAAATCTTGCATTCTACAAATCATGTTTGAATTAAAGCTATTCTTGGTTAATTTCACCCACCATACGGAAAAAAACTTTTCCTTTGGCGTTCACCCCCAAACTGCTTGATTTTCAGTGCTGGTAGCAAATCAACAAGAAATCATCTGCCTTAATTCCAGCTAATTCAATTCATGGGAAGCAGTACTAAAAAGATCAAATTCTATTTCTAAACTCAGGACTTCTACTAACTTTCTCCAAAACTTCAAAGATCCCAGAAAACATGTTATGCATTGTAACTATAAAGAATTTCCAAGAAAGAAAAACACCATTTCTGAACTCCGGCCTTATATCCTCCATCATCCCTGTTTGTGCAGCGAACTAGACTCAGAGATGCTTAGGGAATCTCAGCATCTGTTAACAGTCATAAAGCTAAAGTAAATTTAAAAACTGCGCTTTTTTCACCCTCCCATGCATATCTGAGCCAGGCTCGAGGATCAGCTGCATGACCTTGAAGGCTTTTATTGCTAATACTAATCACCCCAAATGCTGGTAGATTACAAATTAGCAAAAGACCTAGTACAATGAAGGAGTTGCACACATATTAAAATTGCTAAATCTTTCTCCCAAAGTATTTTATTAAAAGTATCCTATGACATAATTGATGAGGTAATAATAAAACCTGTGACAAATTCTGGACAGTGTTTTAGACAACAAGATGCGTTCTCCAGTGATGGGTGCCCTACCAAGGACCATGGAGGGGATCACTGGGATGTGGGATTGCTGCAGTCTCACCAAACTCATTTTCCAAGGACCGCAGTGTTGTTTTTCTGGGTTTTAGTGATCCCTTGCGCAGACTCACACCGATCAAACTGAACTCTGCAAACTTCCCTTCTGATGCGGCTCAGTGCTATAGCATGTGCTCAGGAAAATTAATGCCTTACTCTTCGATACACAGCTACTGGGAGGTATTTCGGCACTGGTAAAGTTTGGAAACACATGTGCCCTAGCAGACTCTCCGCGGCCCTGTTCAACCAGCACAAAGCTGCTGAATTTCACATTACATTATTTGCAAACATGGAAAAAGGGTCTCCTGCCAACCTTCCGAGTGTTCCCTGTAAAACACGTCTGACTTTCACTTACAGCATCGCAGCCTGCTGACAATAATCAACACCTCCGCCGCAGTGCAAGGGAGCACTTGTGTAAATGTGCATCAGGCCCCCAGGCTTTGCTAAAACCGGGTCGAGAAGCCGTCCTGTCCTTCCAGACATGGTATTGTCATAACTCCCCTCCCAGCAGCAAACTGTGCCTGGACTTATGCCAGCCCTGCAGAGCAGCACAAGACCCTTAGCTCATTCTTCGCTGCTTAAAACATCTAAATCCATTGCAAGTCCTCAACCAGAATTAATTGTAGGTTTCCAGTCCTTAAATCCTTGGAACCTCCAGACTGTCCCTCACCTTTTCCCAGTGTGATATTGAAAAATGTAATAAACTAAACACATCTATGCAGAAAGAAACTGGAGAAAGGAAAGTTCATAGGGCAGTCAAACTCTGGGACGTCTTTGATTTTGCCTGTTCAGATTGCTTTCCCAGTATTGCGTATACCAGTAACTCCCAATGATTGCTATAGACATGGAAGCGATTTCCAGCATTTGTGAAGAAGGGATACACACTGCTCCTCTGCCCTTGCTCCTGGTACCACTCATTTCCTCCTATCTGGGAGATCCCACAGTCACTGATGGCACCTACTCTGGACCAAGTCTCCGTCCAGCGTCCTCAGGGCTAGCAGAAATAAGGCTGGTGGGTTGCGCCAACCAACAGAGGATCTGACCCTTTTGTGAATTTTATCTTAATTATATACTGAAAGTACACAGTGTTTTAAAAGAAAATCAAGGATTATAGGTTGAACATTAGAAGGGCCTGGTACATACACCATAATCAATCTACTACCATGTAGTCATCTAAACAGCATCTTTTTGCAGACAATCTCATAAAATTTAACAAGCTCTCTGTCTTCAGGCTCTCTGTGAATGCAAGTGCAATCCATAATGCCTATGCACACTTCAGGTTTTGTTTAGGCCCTTGACATCTGCTTGCTCAAAGACAGCTTTAGCACAGATTTACCCAACAGCAAATCTACTTACACTTCAAAAAACATGTTGTTTGTTGTTATGGTGCATTACAAGTATAATTCAGAAATATTCACACGAAAAAAGAGAATGATTTAGTTCTGGTTTTCTGGCATTCAGTCTCTCTCTCTCCCTTTTTTGTTTTAACCACAACGTTTTTCTAAGCAGGTTTATCTTGATGGAAAACCCTACACACTCATAACACATGTACAGAGCCTGCACATTGCAGACATACAAAAATAGTTAATAACTGTAGCTTCCTTTTTAAGAAGATTTTTTTGTTTAACCCCTGCACAAAAAGCCTACATCAGCAAACAAGGAAACTTAACATCAAGGAATAAAACAAGCAAGGCCAGAGAAACTCTGCAGTAATTTTCTTTTGACATTTATGCTTTAATAGATTCCAGAGCCTCATAATTTCTAGGCAGTCTGAAATGACCATTTGACAGATTTTCACCCTGATGAAAAAGTCATATACTTCAGAGAAAAAATGCAAAATAAAAACAAACAACCTTCCCCACACACAACAGAGTGCCCCTGAAGCATGCAAAATAAAGACTGAATACACCAAATTCAACTCACAACCACCTACAGCTTTCCCCAGGCTATGGGGCTGTTAGGTGAAGAGGAAACACTGGGCAGGAGCTTGGATCCTCTGCTCTTAATCGCATTAATTCTCTGGCTCTCTGTGGCTCGGAGGTAAGGGGCTCTGTAGTGCTGCCCACGCACCGCATCTGTGGCTGTACTTGTGCAAAGACATCGCCTGGTTCATGCTGGACCCAAAGCAATGGCACACTCCAGCATACAGGCAGTGTGCAGAAGGCATTAATTCCCACACTTCGAGTCAGGCATAAACCAGTGCTTTGTGGGTATATGCCAGGTCTCATCCCGTATATTTATGAAACAGACCCTCCTAGAAGCTATGCTAAGGCACATGGAGGACAGGAAGGTGACTGGAGACAGCCAGCATGGCTTCACCAAGGCCATGTCCTGCCTGACCAACCTAGTAGCCTTCAGTGATGCAGCAACTACACCAGTGGACAAGGGAAGAGCTACAAATGTCATCTATCTGGACTTTTGTAAGGCCTTTGACACACTCCACCACAACATCCTTCTCTCTGAATTGAAGAGATACAGATTTGATGGGTGGACTGCTTGGTGGATGAGGAACTGGTTGCATTAGTGGACAAGGGAAAACCAATGGACATCATGTATTTGGATTTTTGTAAAGCCTTTTGACACAGTCCCCCACAACATCCTTCTCTCCAAATCGGAGAGCCATGGATTTGATGGGTGGACCATTCGGTGGATAAGGAATTGGTTGGATGGTCGCAGCCGAAGGGTAGTGGTCAACGGTTTAATGTCCGGATGGAGACCAGTGATAAGTGGAGTCCCTCAGGGGTCCGTACTGGGACCGGTGCTGTTCAATATATTTATCAATGACATGGACAGCGACATCGAGTGTACCCTCAGCAAGTTTGCAGATGACACCAAGCTGAGTG
>Ga0065711_1033094_pt1 | contig 26123 bp, 15 predicted proteins | sample Hoacrofraction12_FD_59098 | JGI IMG/M metagenome (GOLD analysis project Ga0065711, IMG submission 59098) | Hoatzin crop microbial communities from Cojedes, Venezuela - Epithelial fraction 12 v2 (version 2) | ecosystem: Host-associated > Birds > Digestive system > Esophagus > Crop | place... | reverse complement strand
CTTCTCTGGAGATATTCCAGACCCACCTGGACGCGGTGCTGTGCAGCCTGCTCTGGGTGACCCTGCTTCAGCAGGGGGTTGGGCTGGGTGACCCACAGAGGTCCCTTCCAGCCCCTCACATTCTGTGATTCTGTGATGTATCCTTTTTTTCAGCGAAGAACAAGGCCTGAACTTCTGTCTTTTCACAACATAATCAAATACGAATATCCATGGGCTTTCAGTCCACATCCTCTCCTCTTTCAGGCAGTGGGAATTTCTGTTCTTACTGTGCAACACACATTGAAATATGGTTTTTCCAGATTTAGAGAAATATAATGCAATTTGATACAAATGTTCTCAAGTTCTTAAGAAAAGTAATGAAGGCTATAAATCGCAAGAATTTGGCTCAGTTGAAAACAGTAACTGAGCAAGATCAGCTGAGCGAGTTATTTTGTCAAGTGTACACCATGTTGTTCTCCACTGAGAAAATACCGCTGGAGAACCTCCTCTGTTCTGACAGTTCCAATAAAGCATAAACTGGTGGCATAGCTGTCCTCTTTGTTTTTCTGTCTTTAGCTACTAAACCATCTAAGCATCCAAAACATTTTTGCCTTGTTGTTCTACTAACCCGCGGGGACCTCCAGTTATGCCGAGCTGCTCGCTGCACATGGAGCTTTCTGCTCTAAGTCGTTGGGTGTTTTTTTTTTTCCAATCTGCATCCAAGAGGCCTTATTACTTCAGTGGCTTGTATTTCGATATCTTTCTTTTCTTAACCAAGATCTCCCACCTGGAAAATCCTGTTTGTAGTTAAGCAATACGAGTCTATATAATTCATAGCTGCAAAGGAAGGGAAGGGAGGCAAAACTTTAAAAAAAATAAAAAACCACACCAGTGGGCTGCATATGGCAAGAACAGCATTCCTGGGATTACGCGAGCTGGAGAGGAATAAAAGCTTTCACTGTCAACATCACAGAACAACCAGGAATGTTGTGGCTAGAAAATTCGCGCTGTTCTCTCAGCCTCCCCCTCTCTGGGGCTCCGCTATTGTTCCAGCGAGGATTCGGAGGATCCCCGACTTCTTCCCCCTCCTTCCAAATGACTCATCGCAGATGCCATCTTCGTCCCTGAGCACTGCTGCTTTCAGCCCTCCTCAAGGCCGTCCTCTCATCGGCCGGAGAGGTTGTTGCTGCGCCAGGAGCAGTCCCCGGCTCCGTGGGGTGAGAGGCTCACAGCCAACTCACACCTGGCTCACACCCTGCTCACATCCAGCTCACACCCCACTCACACCCAGCTCACACTCTACTCACACCCCGCTCACACTCACACCCACTCACACTCTACTCACACCCAGCTCACACTGTACTCACACCCACTCACACCCACTCACACCCAGCTCACACCCCCCTCACACCCCCGGACCGGGCGGGACACAGCCCACAGCAGCCCAGCCCCTCGCCGCTGGTGCGGGGCCGCAGCGGGTACGCAGGGCGCTCACCTCTGGCTCTGCCGATCCCTGACACGCCATCACGATCAGTCAGCCTGAAATCCAGCTGTCAGTGTCTGTGCCACCACCACTGGGATGGTTTCTGTATTCCAGTTTTACATTCCGGCATGTGTTACCGTCTATATAACCCTTTCCATCCTGGGGTGGTTCAGCCAGTCAAGGTTTCAGCATCCGACGTGCGGAGGTGCTGAGTGCTCGCTAACGACAGGGAGAGCTGACGAAGCTCAGCAGCATGCAGGATTAGGCTCAACGTTTTCATGCTGACTGTGCAAACAAGCAAATCTTTGTCGATCATCATCAGAAGCTACTTTTACTATCACCATTTACCTTCTTTTGAGAATAAAAGTCTAATCAGCTCTGGGCAGCGCGGGAGACAGCCGCTGCCGTGCTTCCCGGAGGGACGGCTGGGCACTGGCATTCCGAGCGGATTAAATTGCAAACAAAATAATACTTCAGAATTGAAATTAAGTTAAAGATCAGCATAAAGCTGGCCCTTTTCAGTCCTTTTTAGCTCCCCCTGGGCACCTCATCACCTCGAAAGAATGAATGGGACAGTTCACTCATGGAGCGGGTGCCGCTGAGAGCCCGCGTGGGAGATGAGGTGTCCCTGCCCTTCTCCGCTCTCATCTGAGTGGCTCTGCCATGCACTGACTTTTCTTCTATTTTTTCAACTCCCTTCATTAAACACCAGCATCACTGTCCCTTGTAGTCCCACTTTAAACACTTCCGAAAGAACAAAATTCCCCTAACTGATCATACGCAAGCAAACCACAGAGGCTCTAAAATGACGTACTGCTCTCTTCAAAGAAAGATCTCCCTCATTCCCTGCTCTTTGAGACGAAGAGCTAGAAACCTGGCATTTTAAAACACTCTCTAATTCTTGCACGCCGGCATATGCTTCCATTCTTCTTTGGTAAAAATTCTTCCTTCTTTTAACAATTTGTTCTGTAGTTTCTGTTTTCCTGTCTTTCTCCAGCTGGCCACTGCGTTCCAATACTTCATTCTGTTCTGTGAGGTAGGTATATATTTGTGTATTTTCCAGTTGTGTCTGATTAGCAAAGCTAACATTCGATCGCTGACTTCCACACGTACATCATCATCATCATCTACCTCTTTTCCCTTTGATAGTCGCACAGTTGGTGAGAGCCTTCTCTCCCGCAGTTCCTGCCATATGGAGCTCCTGGGAACTTTCAACTCCATTGATTTCCAGCTCCTTTCAAATTCCACCTGCAAATCTGTTTTTCTGCGCTTGAACCTCAGCTTCTGTCTCCTTCTGCTAATGTGAAACTTCACGCTATACCACACCACTTACGATATTCTGGCTAATTCTGCACTCCTTTCATAGTAGGCTGTTAAAGAAAATGCTATATAAAATATAAAATGTCAAACGCAAAGTTATGATTCATTCTAACAATCTCAGTCTTCATTAAAAATTGAGGGGTGCTTTTGTACCAAAGCAATTAATGAACATATCAATGGAATGATACGTTGTGGTTGGCACTAACCTACATAAAAGTGGTAGAACTGAGCTCCAATTTATGTGAGCAGTCATTTTATGGTACCTTCATCAACATCGCCATACGCCTGTAGGGGCACCTATATACGTGAAAGGTCCCTTCTAGAGATATTCTGCCCCTTTACTGCACTCTCCTGAGACCCCACCTGGAGTCCTGTGTCCAGCTCTGGAGCCCCCAACATAAGAGGACATGGATGTGCTGGAGTGGGTCCAGAGGAGGCCACGAAGATGATCCGAGGGCTGGAGCACCTCTCCTACGAGGACAGGCTGAGGGAGCTGGGGCTGTTCAGCCTGGAGAAGAGAAGGCTCCAGGGTGACCTTACAGCAGCCTTCCAGTACCTGAAGGGGCCGACAGGAAGGGTGGAGAGGGGCTTTTCACAAGGGTGTGTAGTGACAGGACAAGGTGGAACGGCTCTAAACTAAAAGAGGGTAGATTTAGATTAGATATTACGAAGAAATTCTTCACCATGAGGGTGGTGAAACACTAGCACAGGTTGCCCTGAGAAGCTGTGGCTGCCCCCTCCCTGGCAGTGTTCAAGGCCAGGCTGGATGGAGCTCTGAGCAACCTGGGCTGGTGGAAGATGTCCCTGCTCATGGCAGGGAGGTTGGAACCAGATGAACTTTAAGGTCCCTTCCAACCCAAACCATTCTATGATTCTATGATTCTATATAACCCAAATCAGTCTGATTCTTCCCCAACAGCCTCCACTGGGCAGTCTGCAAAGAGACCGATGTGCTAAGCAATGGATGTCTTGGCCTGCATATGCCAAACAGCCCCACCGGCGTGCTCTTGCTTACAGCACACTCTTCACTGCTTGTATGCGGCTCTCCAACATCTTCTTTTCAACAAAAATGTTTTAAACATGAATTTTGTTCACCATAAGTAGTTAGAAAAGAAATCTCCTCTTGTGCTGTCTATGGACGTGGAATCAGCGGGTTTTCAGGTGCCAGCCCGTGGGGAGCTATGCCCCTCTGGCTGCTTGTTTCCGCGAGTCACTGCCGCGGTTAAGATTGTTCCAAACCCGACTAAAGCTTCCCATTTCTGTGGGAGCAGAAATGGGTCTCAGGAGGGAAAATTTTGGAAGCGTTTCAGCAATGTGGGTTGAAGGAACCAGAGCAAATGGCAGAATTTCATCACTACCTCCAGTGCGTGCTGTTTGCTTCTCAGCTTCCGAAGCGCTTGTTGGCTCTGCAAAACAACGGCTGCCTAAATCCTCCTCACCTGCAGCTGGCCACAAAGCACACTTCTATTTTTAAATAGAGCTTATCAGCCTGATTTTAGATGACTCCAACACGTTCTGAGAAACACAACCCTTTGAGCAAGTCTGGAAATTCAAGGCAGGGGCCCCAGAAGGATCGCTTTGCTTTCGCAGGTACCTGGGCCACCTGAGCTAGAAGCCCCGTGCCAGGGGAGAGCCTGGGGTGGGAGCAACCTTCCCACAACGCCAGCCAGAGGAAACCCCACTGCTCCCCCGTGACCTTTCCAGAGCATGTATAGCAGGGCAGGATGATGGAAGTGAGGGCAAAGATTTTCAGTGAATTTATCTGATTGCATTTAAAACTCCGTTGATTCCTGTCAAAATTAATCTTAAAAGAAATATGGACCAAAAGTCCTAAACTAAAGGGATAACATTACTCAAGCCTCCCAGCCATCGTTGTATTGAGAACTACTTGGGACCCATACCCTGGACATAGGCACACGTCGCTCATCTCTGTCTTGCCGCTGCTCTGCTCGCAGCTCCACAAACCTGCAGGCAGCAGCACCATTCCCATCGAGGAGAAGGTGTGGCAAACGTTAGAAGTGCTCTCTGCTACACAGCACTAAAATTTCAGAACGATGCATCACAGCGTTCATCTGAGAACAAATATGTTTAGTTGGCATGGAAACAGTAAGTTAGGCTGAACATGGTAAATATCCAGCAGTCATAAAAAACTGAGCAAGTCAGAATAATAAACATTAAAAATGAAAACGCTTTTGAATCATAGCTCTTTTACAATTATCACTCCTGTTTTCATTTGAACATGAGTGAAAACCACTTAACAAACTAAGATGTTCCATTTTATTCCAAATACTTCTACAACATCCTTATTCAGATAACTCCTTTCTCCCTTTTTGGTAATCTGTTTGAGAAAAAAGAAATTAAAGGGCTGGAAATCAACATTGGTATTCTCCTTCATTTCCTCAGTAATATTCCTGAATTGAGCATAATTGATTTTCTGTCTTCAGGGAATCTCTCTCCCATAAGACTCTATTTGTGACTTGGCAGCTTGGAGGAGTATCCCTGTGGTCTGAGCATCTCTAGTGTTGCTACTTCAGTTGTTTGCAAACATGAGGAACTTTTTTCCCTCAGTTATCCCCAAGTAGAAATTTTACATCATACTCAATCCACCCCTACAGTTAATAACATTAGAACAAGGAATGAAAAGAATAGGGGGTTTTTTCCTGAAAAAATTCTTGTGTGTAATTCTTGAAAGAGAGATTCTCAGAGCTTTTTAGTATACCGAATAGGGGTGATTACCCTTACAAAAAGGAATTTGAAATGAAATGAGGTATTCCAAAGAAATCTAGGTAATAAAGCAAGAAGATCACTACCATTCATTTTTATACAGGCCCCAATTCAACAAAATTTGCTGCACATGCCTAAATTCCTGGCACACGCCTAAGATCTCAGTGATCTGCATCATTTTTAATTACACATTCACAGGATGTAAAGTCTGCTGGATGAACAATTTAGATTTTTTAACTATGACTGACAACTGCACAAAGCCATATGAGTCAAGGAAGAGAAACATTTTTAGTAGAATGAATGGTCTTCCTGTCAGAAATCTTGTCTTACATGAGATCTAGGCGTGTATCGGAGACAACCAAGTGATACGCCACCAAAGCGTACGACACAGGAACAGAACCTGAATGGGATTAAGTGACGAGAAGCTGGTTCCCACAGTTACATATTACTGAGATACAAGAAACTTCAGCATTGCTTTGCAAGGAAAAGGTTTGGACGCACCCAAATTTCCTAGGAACCTTCCCAGACTGCTGTAACTGTCTCGGGACTATATATCAAAAAGCCTATACATAAAACCCAATATATTAAGTGTGAGTTGCACTTTATTTACTGCTAGTTTGCCACTATCTGTGAACACAATTACATACGTCTAAAGAAGGCGGACATCTAAGTTTTGAAGGAAACATCCAGCATTTCAAGATGACGTTCTGATCTCTAATCTAGAAGTAATATTACTGTACACATGGACCACTGTCCCAGAAAACCATGCCTAGCAGAGGCAAGACAACCTTTATGGAAAAGACAAAATTGTTTTGGTTAGTCGAAGTAGGAGAAGTTGCCAGGCACTTTTGATAAATGTACGTTCATCTGGACTGAACGTATCGTAGGTAACGTTGCCATACCGCGCCGCTGATGAAACAACACAGGTAGAATGTGACTGCATCTACTCACACTGTAAGGAGGATCGAAAAAGTAAATAGGAGTAAACTAAAGTTCTTACAAGAACATGAAGTATTGGAATGAAAAAGCTCTGTAAAAGCTCATCTTCCACTGCAGTGCCACGCTTGCCTCCAGACAGCTCAGGGCTTGCCATCGGAGTCCTTCCCCTCCCCCCTTATTTATAGGATAGTTTGTCTCTGTCTCTCTGGATAATTGTAATGAAGAAAGTTTAACTCTGGGTTACTTCAACAAAGAGTTAAGCTGCGTGGAACTGTCAGTCACTCTTCGAGACCGAAGAGTTATAAGGACACTGCACTGAGAAAAAGACAAACATAGAGCACTAAGATACCACCCAACAAGCCATAACGAGAAACAGCTTTTTGTTTTTAATTAAAAGCACAACAAAATGTTTTTTCATGTCTCATTCATTTGTTTGTTGTTGTTAAAGAATCAAAACACAAGATTTTTCCTTTTAATGAAAACCAGAAGCTGTTTAACCCTCTCTCCTCCTTATTTATAGATGCGTAAAAGCTCAGAAAAGCAGCCTTTGTAGTAACGCCAGCGCAGATTTTGATGTTTCATGCAATTCCGATTCAGACAATATTCGGTAAAGGCAGAAAGCAAGTTCTAAGTTACTGCCTTAAATATTTTGACTCCCTGATTGGCCGATGAGTCGTTAGCGACTGTTGATGCTGGATGAATGTGTTTACAGGTAGCCTGGCCAAGACATCGTAACTGGAAATATGTCAGAGCTGTCATTTTTGCATTTTTCTTCAGGAGAGATACGCATAACTAACGGATTAACCAGTCACAGAGAAGACACACTAACAACTTCCAAAATGTTTGTCTGCAAAACAGACCAACTCCACCTGAACAAACCCATCTCCCGTGGCTCCAGCCTCTTCAGAAAGCCCCATCAGATGTATGGCAGAGCCAAGCCCATTGACGAGCGCAGATAAGAGCGTTACCAGAAGTCTGCTAACGTATTACCACCTTGCAGGAAAAGCTCTAAGCTGGACGGTGCAGTGTCACCTGAATAACATTGCTGTTCCATTTATACTGGAGAAGGGGACACTACCAGCTGAGCTAGTCCTGCATTAATTTAGCGGGGGCAGGACAGTCCCGTAGGGTGGTTTGGACCAGGTGCTCACGTCAGAGCAAACCTTGAAGGTATAAAGGGGGGACCACCCTGTGAAGCCGCATGTCTAGCCTTCTACCTCTGTATTTCACAAGTCATTTTTTGTTTCTTCTTCTGGATCCTCTCTCCAAATGGGTCAGAAAAAAAGCAAAATGGCAGTGGCAAAGATTAAAGAAAAATTTTTCCTTAAAAAAAGAACATCTAAAAAAAATTTTAAAAAAAGAAGAGGTTTGGAAAAGGACTCTCATAGCGTGCAGGCCACAACCACCCCAACTTACTATTTCTGCAGGTATAGATTTAGGAATGCTTTATATATGATATAGGTTATGTATATATATGTATATGTTGTGTGTATATATATTTATATACTGTGTATATGTGTGTTATGGATACTGTTTACTCAGAACCAAATAAAGTTCTCAAATGCTGTAAAACCTGATTTGTATTAGAAATTTGTAAATTCATATGTGGTTCAGATATCCACCACCTGTGTATTTTCCTGAATACTCCACTTTAACCTGGCTGAATGCAAATCATGGACTTTCTGTTTCAATACCAGTCCGTAAACTACATATGCACCATTTTGCTTGAAGCACGCTAAATCTCTGATTTCACTGAAAGTGTCCAGAATAATTTTAGCACTATTAATCATATGGAACTGTTTACAGACAACATGCTAGGACAATGAATGCATAAGATGAGGAGTAAAGATTATTTTTAGCTCAGTTATTGTCCAATTAGCATTCTCTTCACACAAGCCACTAAACAACAGGTTAGAATAGTTTAAGAAACCTCTATTAAAACAGTATAGTCAGTTCAAAATAAATGCATCATTTAACAGCTAGAATAGTTGAAATACCAACTTGAAATAGAGAGCATGAGATAAGTATTTGCCTGTAGGGTTCAGAGATTTTAATTCTCTTTTATTACCAAAAAATCAGAAAAGAAGCTAGCTGAAAATATTGCAGGAAAATATGTGATTTAGCTTTGAAGCAAAATGTTATTTTTAAACATGGAACCCTCTTGCCCAAGGGAAGAGGACTGGGGAGGAAGGACAGCACCCGGTACCTGCTCATGGGTCTCCAGCTCCCTGCATTGCCGCTTCTTCTCTGCAGCCCGTGCCTGACTGCGGTAACTTTCCACTTCATCTTGTAAAGCCTGAAACAATACCAACGGGTGCAAAACACATGTAAGAAACACGGGATGGCAGAAAACTTCTAGGTAATGTGGTTCAGTATGCTGATTAAGAAAACAGCACAGAGTCAGTACAGCTCTTCAGTCACCATTCCTTCCAGCCATACGCAATAGCTGCTAAGACCCGACAAGGCCATCCCTGTTAAGTAAAGTTATTCTGTACTGGTAGGACCATTGATTGAACAGAAGTCATTAAATCTTATCAGTTCTATCTTATCATTGGTGTCATGATTTAACTTGGCAGCTGGCAACTAGGACCCGACAGCCGCTCGCTCACCCCTCTCCTTCCCCCTCTGTGGGATGGGGAGGAGAAATGGGCATAAAGGGGAAACTCATGGGTTGAGATAAAGACAGTTTAATAAAACAACAAAGAAAATACTACAACTACTAGTAATGATAGTAATAATGACAATAACGAATATGCAAAACAAACTATACACAACACAGTCTTCTCGCCAGTCAGTCCCCGAGCAGCGATTGCAGAACCCCGAACCCATGGATTTTGTGAATTTTGCCAAACTCGTGAAACAGACCAAACTCCTGGAAAAGTTCGAACTCCCAAACAAGAGAGGATTTGAACCCACGGAAGCAAGAAAGAAAGATTTCTGCCCCACGGCCAGCCCCCACTCATAAGCTGAGCGTGACGCCTGTGGTATGGAATATTTCCACTGGCCGGCTTGGCTGCCCGTCTGGCTACGCTCCCCCCAGCTCCAGCACACCTGCTCATTAGCTGAACACGAGAAACTGGAAAAAGTCCTTGATTTCATAGCAACAACTAAAAATATCAGTGTTATCAACATTCTTCTTGTACTAAATCCAAAACACAGCAGCTACTGGGAGGAAAATTAACTCTATTCCAGCCAGAACCAGGACAATAGGCTACAAGTATTCATACTAAAAAGGTAATAAATATCCTCTGAGATTGAAAGGGAAATGGAACTGTTACAATTGCAACAATTGTATTTGCAATTGCAGTTGTCTCAGATTTTTGTTATCTTATTTGCACAACCTGTGCTTCCTAGGAACACTTCTGCAGTGTACCAGTAACTTTTAATTTAAGCCAGAAGAATAATCTTCTGTCTTGAAAACCATGTCTGGAATTTGCAGTGGAAATGTATTCCATATTATTGAAACGGGATGCTCGCCGAGATGTGGGGCTCCCCTCTCGCCCTGCAGTAAAGTCTAGCATGTGATTTATAAATGAAGTATAAATGGCAATAAATAAAAGGAATATTATGATCATGTCACTTTAACTACAACTATCCAGTCTTTACTTAGTTCAGAAATGATCACTTCTAAATCAAGCTCATACAACGCCTTGACAAATTTATTTTATCATTATTGTTCTTCCTATATATTTATTTTTCTTGCGGCAGTCCCTCAGAACCTTGATCTTTTTGTTACACGCTTAACAAAAGACCAGTCATGCCCCAAGGAACTGATAGGCTATGTTATACACACCAAACAAACAATACCAACTTTCAAAGATATTTTTTTTAAAGTTTCCTAGTCATTGTTGAATGTTTGAATACGCACTTAACGTTTACTTACACATTTACTAACAGCTTAGTTACGTTGTCAGCCTGAATAAAGGCATTGTTAGCTGGAAGTGCTGACTTGAGGCGAAGGGCACAATGTGGACGTGAGATTGACATCGACACAGAGGCGGCTGTGGCAGCCACAAGGGAATATTCGGAGTTGTCTTTTGTACACCAGGAAATCAGGGCATTGCTACCCACCGGCCGACAAGCGCGGCGCAGAGTCGGGACCGGACCTGGGCAGGGGCTCGCGCGGGAGCCGTGCCAGAAATGACTCCGAAGGTGCCTCCCGCGTCGCCTGCCCAAAAGCGGAGCTGCAGCGAGACCCGCTGCAGAGCGCGCTGGCACGGGGAGACCACCGAGCCCGGGGGCTTCGCAGAGCCTGCAGCACGGCCAACATTCGCTTCCTCCAAGTAGAAAACCTGTACATAAACCAGGATCATCAAAAGTACTCACAGCACAAAGATTTAACAGAAAAAACCCCTTGCTCTTTTCCACAGCACTGAAATACCATACTCTCCAATAATTTACAGGATAAAATTGCTATTGAGATAAGATAAGAGGACTACTTATGACAGATCTTGCACATTGTTTTGAAGTGATGCCAGGCATTAACTTTAAAGTCTTATAGCTATAAGACTATTACATGTTCTGATGCCAAAAAATTTAACCAGACCCAAGCATGAACTTCAAATCTGCCCGGGGACTTCTATGCTATCATCGCTTCTGAGAAATGTTGAAATCCAGGCTTGGAATACATTACCAGTCTTCAATACTCAACAAGTCCTGAAGTACCAGGAATTTGCATTAATATAACAAAATATATGTGTGAATTGTAGGCTTTTTGTTTTCTTTTTCTATATCTAATTTTGTAAGATAAAACACAAACAAGCATACTTTGATTTAAAAACCAAAATGATCCGGTCACGCAATGCAGAAATGTAATAAGGAGCCGGGCTGTTCCATGCATCAGAAAGAGCACCAAAGACCCAGTCAATTTGACGAAAGTCCTGCCATAACTCCAAAGTGTCCAGACATAACCAGTACAGGACGACTCTCAGGAACACTCACAGAGCACGTTTGGGATAAACTACAACGCGTGATCCATCTGCTGATGTTTCCACGAGATCAGCTTATACAGAGAGCAAAGAGCTCGGCATGGTGAAAATTAAGGAGGGAGGGAACCTTGCTACACATCCATCGTCCCGCCCGGATTCCCTCCTTGTGCTCAAGAGCAAGTTTCGCTCTTTCATGTGACTTTGAAGATGGTCAAGAGGTAGTATGTATACACGGATACGTACGAATGCATATATTTGTCTTGGAGAAGAGATTTCTATCACATTCCATCACACAAGTCTGCAAGTACTGAACACAAAACGCGCTGCTCCTGGTAAAGACAGCAACCACATGGCAGCAAAGAAGAGAACTGGTGCACTGCTGTTCCCTTCCTTAATTTGTCCTTTGTTAGTTTTCTTATTTATAGCAGACAAACATATTTTGCAGAGCATAACACGAGAGGTTCCTCTAAATCTGAGGGTTTGCAACGCATCTTAAAGTAACTGAATTTGGGCAACTCCGACGACACACAGTCTTTTTCAGGTCCATCTACTCTAGATAGCGTTTACCAGGGGGGAGCTCATGCATTTTGTTTCATTATTCATTTATGTCTTAAACAAGTATAATTTAGAATTAAGGTATTTTTACTATAGCTTGTAAGTGCAGCAAACTATCAGGTCTTCTAATTATCCACTCATCATTTATCCAAACCAAAACACACTGTATGAGTTTACCGACTGCTCCAATCACATCGGAACTGGCTGTTGGTGCGTTTTGCATTGGGATGGCAGAAAAAAAGACTAAGCCAGTCATGAATACCTCTAACCTGACCATTTTTGGACTATGGCTGCGTTGCTTACCAGCTCTCCTACCAGTCACTTTGTAGAACGCAGTTTTGTGTATAAAGGATGTCCCGTGAGTAACTAATGTTCATTTGGGTATTTCAGCTTTCCCATCTGCACAAGGACAAAAAAGGTAAACCCAAAAGATCAGTATTCGAGAAAAGCCATGCCAAAAAAAAAAAAAGTAACATAAAAATCCCATGGTTGCTGTAGATTCCTGCATATGATTAGCTCTGAAAATAGTAGTTAGAAGTAAGCAAATTTGTTGTCCATGATTTTAATTTTCTAGAAGGATTCACAATGGATGTCACAAATAATGTGTCCTTTTGAAGATCACACTGAAAATTCTCTCTGTTGTCAAAAAGCTTCACACGCAGTGGCTGGAGCCTGAATGCTGATAGCTGTTTCTGAAGCTACGCAGGACCCTCAAATCTTTCCCTGTATCTCACAGAGCAGCTTCTGTCACACAGAATACTCTTAAAAACAGCAGACGACTTACCCCAGATACACCACAGAACATCTCTTTTGTAAAATTAAACAATGTGTTTTGTTTGCTTTTGTTCAGAAATACAATTTTTATTCTGCAGCTTCAAAGTGTCAGATTTTGCCCAAAGAATAACGGAGCTTATGTTTAATAACTCCTGAGATGAAGAAAAAGGGATAAAAAAATAAAAAAAACAGGCCAATTTTCAAGTGTCAGAGGCTTTTTTCCCTGAATGGAAAACAAAGCCTAACTTATTTAGTTAAATTTTTCCAGGTACAGAATTAATCCCTGTCCCTCAGCTTTGCTAAGTTGACTTACATCACTGTTATAAAGACAGTATTTTTTTTTTCATTTAAACCAGCTTTCAAATGCCATGTAAACATGTTTGCTGTTGAAAGTCTACTCTATACCTGACCTTGGAAGTGCTTTGTGTTGGCCTGAGAACAAAGAAATGAAATGTTTTGCTTTCCAGCCCAGATATCCTACACTTTGAAAAGCACTTAAAAATGTAAATGAGATAATAAGCTCTGCTGCAACAATGTGGGTGAATTGCAGCTGTATAAAAGGAACATTCCTTTGATTTATTTATAAAAATGGAAAGCAACCTAAAATAAAATCATGTTGTAAATGTTCTGGTCGCAAACAACACTGAGAGACACGGGAAGGATGGAAGAGAAAAGTAATGGCTTTGAGAGTACGCTCCAGAAATCTTCCAGTCAGATCCTGGGACCTCAGGTGGAGCTGGCGAACGAGCCCAGCGCTGTCCCGGTGACACGCGCAACGGTCGGGTACTGGCTGATGAGAAAGGAACGTCTGAATTGCCTTTCTGGGTAGGCACTTTTTCCCCTATTATTCTGTTGCGGCTTGACTATCACCAGCAAAATGTCAACCGAAATTTATTTCAGACCCAGCTCGGCTGAAGGAGCCCTTTGGAGATGACAGAGCAGCAGAGGTGGAGTCAGCGCAGAGCCTGGCGCGCGCGGCTCGCTGCGATGCTGCGCGAGACCAGAGGAATTCAGCCGGACTTCTGGGTGCCCGACTGAGGCGGCCAAAGGGGCTTTTTAAAAAAAAACCCCAACTTGTGACGCGTACAGTTTTGACAAGGAGCCATAGAGAGACGAAAAGGTACGATGCCAGCATTACAAAATCCCTTTTCAAGGCAGAAATAAATTTTTGGCATTAGTTATAGGGCTTAATCTAAATTAACTAAAAGCTAGTAAGAGAAAGAGTTCTAAGAATCACATAAACAAGTATGAAATGGGAATATATGAAGGATTTAGTCTGTAGTATATGAAAACTGATTTGATTATCCTTTAGCCACAAGATATTTTAAAAAAGAAGTGTTGGATTCTCTTGAAAACAATTAAGTTCTGGAAGAATTACATAAACAGAAATAATAATTATTTTTAATTACTTGGTATTGATTATTGTGAAGATACTGTATTTACAAAGGGCTGATGTTTTGCTTCTTCAGCCTGAAATAATTCCCTACTTTTGGTGTATTCCTGAGAGTAGGCAGGGCTTGATTCCAGCTCCCATCACACCAGGCTGGGATCACGATGACTTATCTCTCTGGTACTGAGGGCTGGATAAGTAAGTGACACTTACAAGGAAAGGAAAATCTTCTAAAAAATGTTAAATACTGATGTATTTTCACTGTGAAACAAAAAGTGTCGGCAGGAAAGTCACTGCTCATCATGATCAGATTATGCCAGATAATGACAGAATCTTTTTTTGATGTACGTATGTAATTCTCAGCTGCACCAGCAACTCTGCACACGTGGATGTGCATCTGCATCAAGAAAAGACCTCAATATTTATGACCAGTGCAGAGTAATACTACAACTAAAGGTAGTAATAGTTAGCACTTTTCATCTTCAAAGAATTTTTCAAACATTACCAAATTAATATAATTAGTTAATGAAAGATGCAGTAATAAAAGCTACCTTAATTAACTTCTGTAGTTTTAATTATCTCCTTACTAATGCCCAGAGAAGGCTTCCACTTTACATCCTCCAAACATGTGCCAACAATAATTGTCAATACAGGCCCGTCTTTAAGTGCCTTCTAAATTCAAATTACATCCATTGATGTGTTTTCTCTCCCCGGTCATGAGAAGAAAATCTAGCTCTGGAACTCTAAAGAAAATACATGTGAATATTTACAAAAGTTCAAGCAAATTTTGTTCCAGAAATATATATATCTAAATCCTGTCATAGAAACACTCCAGCCTGAGTACCTTTATCTCTCCACACAGCTGTAAGCATGGGCTGTCTGGGCAAAAAATGCTCCTTTACACTCAGTGGTCTCACAGTTTACAGAGTCAAATGCAACTGCTATTCAATGAAAGCAGGCCAAGTATCCCATCAAAATTAATCTCAGAATTTTCAGAGTAATCATTATTTTTGCTGAAATATTTTATGGAGATAAGTAAATTTGTCTGGGTTCATGACTACTATAAATAAATTGGGAAAACGTATCTATGAAGGTCACTGATGTAATGCCACGAGTCAGAGCAAAACAAGTATATTTTTAAAAAGTGAAACACCGATGCTCGAGCCCACTTGCTCGTGCATCACCAACACTTTTTGGGTTTTCGCAGAGCTTCTGTCCACTGACACTGCTCCGAACCTCGGACACCGCTCGCTCCGTGCTGCATTCCAGTGCACGACTGTTTGAAAGCCTCTGTCCTTAAGGTCTCCCTTGTTTTTGGTGTAAAGCAAAGGAAATCTTATGGTTTTAACCTAATACATATGTTTGCTGTTCACATATGGCAAAATTCCTTTCTGGTGGGAACTTTTTTGCTGTTGTTGCAACACACTATATATCCAAGAAGTCTCCTTTGATGTTGAACTATTGCTCCACTACTCATTATGCTACTGATTCAATATGAAAGGCAGAATTTCTGTGGTTTTTGTTAAAACAATAGCTTTGTTTTTGCAAACAAAGTTTTCCACAACCTATATGCAGGGGCCAACATCACAGCAAAAGAAAAGGAAATTTCTCTATTATTTTATACCAAAAATAGTTATAGCGTTTAATAACACGAATTCTTCTTCCATTCTATAGGTAACATTACAATTATTATTATGACTGTACAGATAATTTATGCTTTATTTCTCCTCAGGAGTAGAAATGAAACCACTTTAAGCGGTATTTTACATCTCTCTGGCACTTTGCTCCCACTGACCTCCTAGCCTGTTGCCATCAGTTGAGCTTCACTACCTGGGTGAAGGTGCTAACAACTCCGTGTGGGTGGGGGGAAAGAGAAAAGCTGCAAACCCCAGTCCGCACGGTGTCCTACTACGCAACGACAGAACGGCAAATCCGGCAATCTTCCTGCCTAATATATGATCTTAATCACTCAACTCTATTTCATGAACAGTGAACATGAATTACAACATGGTATGAAAACGCAGATGGTAATACCTTTCTAACTGCGCACCTAAAAGAGCCGGTCACCCATCTTCTGCTATCATTCTGAAAAACAGGTTTCTTTGGTCAGCAATCAGATAAAAGGGGTAATGTGCAAAGGCACAGCATCCACCAGCTCGCACTTGGAACGGGGTGAACTCCCAAACACCGGGCACATCTGGAAGTCTGGCCCACTTTGCTGGCACTTCAGAATGGGAGTGGAGATCTTGCAAAGCCACCCGAGCCGCGGGCTTTGCCCACTCATGCAAGTTGAGCAGCTCTATATTGCTTTTGAGATATGCCAGCAGGAGATGCCGTTGGGAAGTATAACAATTTTTTCCCTTGAGGGATTGTGGGAAGAAAGAAAGGGGTCCAGGATGGAAAGGAATAATTTGACTCTAGGAACAAAATCAAGTCTCTTCAGTAGCAGTATAAAATTTTTAAAGTAGGTCACTTAACATAAAAGAAACATATATGCAAACATTTTCCCAGCGTGGTATGCTCTAACACTACACTATATTTTTCACAATTCCAAGGCAAGAGACTGATTGGCAGTATATAATATACTTTGGCTCCTGAGTGGATCATCAGCATTAGTTCCTGAGCAGTCCCTTAACACTATTTCACATCAGACTTCATCTGGATTTGTGTCTTTTGGAGATTCCCTCAGCACTGTTAGGATTGTCAACACGCGTATTTTTTCCTGCTTTGTTCCTGTAAGATATTGGTATGTTTTTTGCATTTTCTGTAAATATCTAGTTGAGCTGACCAAAGCTTTATGACCTTTCTCTGCAAAGTCTTTAGCCATACATCCCTAAAACACCTTGATAGCAGCGGCAGAGCTATTCGTAGACTTAGAATTAGGCATGGGCCCAAGCACTTTGCTGAGTCAGGGTACTATAAACTCCATTCTTTTGAAACGCAAAGGATGTCATAAGGCAGAGCAAGTCCTGCAAAGATAAAAATCCAAACAAAACAGCAGTATAAAATGTAAAGTTAGGCATTTTTTCTAGGGGGAAGGAATTGTTTTCACTTTTAGTGGCCCAGGTGATAGGAGAGGGGGAGAGAGGCAAGGTTCAAAGAGCAGTAATAAACCTGCTTTCATCTGCTTTTCTCGATGGACCACCAAAGCCAACGAGCAGTTGCCATGTGCAAGCATTGCTTTGCCTATCACCAGGACACTTCAGGCTTGTTGCGATGAAGTCATTCTGAAAGCTTGTCAGCTCAGAAGATTTACTGTAATATTCACCTGGAGTATGTTGTTAGTATGCTTTAAAACTGGCTTTTCCATTTTTCCAGCTTCCATGAATTTCATGCTCAGGAGCAGGGGCAGAGGTTGCTAAACGGAGAAAACTGCTGATTTTTTCCCCCTTTCACTCTCAGAGGTGTAGATAGAAACACCAGTGGTTCACATACACCAGATAAAATGGATCTTTTAAACCCCAAGATACCATGACATCTTAAGCATACACTTATGAAGGAAAAGTTCAAAACTCCATTTTAAACCACTTACGAGAGGATTTACCAAGATTCTGCCTAATATGCAGCTGACGCATTGTCAAAAACATTTATCATGAACCTTTTGAAGTTTCTTAGCTCCCCTCTAGTTATTAAAACTTGAACTGCAGAGTTTGTTATCAGCCTCAGAGCACACACAAAATACATCAGGTATTTTTTAAGTCAACCTTTCAGTCTGATCTTGAGACTATTATACAAAATAAACCACTCCCAATCAGGTTAATGTCTGAGAGATAATGCTGAACAGGCGTAACTCCTGTGCCTGATTGATCCACAAGACAATTTTCATTTCCTAATTTGCTCTTTATTAAACACTTTGCAATCAAAGGGAACGGCAAGGAGTCTGCCATTCTCAGAGCAGGTTTCCTCTGAAGACCTGATGTTGGCTTCAATGTTTTAAGACAACTTCTTGAATTTTTGATGCTATGTAGTAAGAATGTCTAAAACGTCGCGTCAGTGGATATGCTCTGCTAGTAAAAAATGGCTGTTGTGAATACAAATTAACTAGTAAAACATCTGGTTTTGCTGCTTGCTGTACTCTTACCAACAGCTCTGCAAAAGCAAACATCAGGAGTTCAAGCAGGATTTCCTGCAATGCTTTAGAAAACATCTGACTCATGACAAAGCATATTTATCAATCACTTGCTGAACAAGACAATCTTCTCAGCACCGGGGGCTTCATTCCCGACTAAGTTTATCACCCAGCTGCCACTTTAAGTGGGTGTTTGGGAACTTTACACCTGGAGACAGACCAGAAGTTCCAGTAGACCCCTGGTGCTCTACAAATGGCTCCTTGAAATGCATTCCTCAGCACAGATGCATGAGGACCTGGAAATATAAACATTTCTAACAGTCTTTACAAAACATCTTATTTTGTTATGATCATTTTAAAAGCAAATACGACAGGCTCAGATATTTCAAATCAATAGGCTAATCGGATTCCCAGTAAGAGCAAAAGAAAAACTATTCATTTTGTGCAACGAACTAGCAGACTGCCCAATATTGCTGGAATTCTCCCCATGACTTAAAATAACACACATTCTCTTACACACACGCATACACAAAAAGAAGCCTAATAATGTCTTCATACCTTTCAAACTCACTTTACTCAACAATATTAACTCACAAGGCAAACCACCGCTTTTTGAACTGAACAAGAACAAGCTTGACTCCACAGTGCCTGCACACTCAACACACGTAAGATGTGAGAGGCAGCAAAGTAATATCTAATAAAATGATGTCTTTACGCCAAAAATGGGCTGATTCTTGACAGGGGAAGACGCACACTTGGAAACTTAGAAATTCTTTTATTCAAAATCTTTAATGACCTCGAACCCAATTACATTTGCAACAAGACATGATAATGCAATTGCTCCTATTTAAAAAGTATGTCTGAAAACTGAGCATTTTTGAAGCTTGATTCTTTTTTTTTTTTTTTAATCATGTTAAGATGAAGCTCATTTACTTAAAAAGAAAAAATGAAAAAGAACGTCCTCTGCAGCTGGTCAAACAGATTATGAAACTCTAATCTCACTAGCCTGAGGAAAATGAAAACTGTTTTTCAAGTATCTATTTTATAGAGCATTGCCTTTATACTTTTTAAAAGACGCATTAACATAACTGATCAGAACATCCCAGAATATTTCTGATCTAGTTAATCATATGACGTTATGACAGAGATACTTGCTGTCATTATGCCAATGTTACTGAACATTTCTAAAATCCTTTAAGTTCACAGTTTTTCCAAGATTAGACATGGGTAAGATCTATTTTGGCTTCTTCAGAAGTTGTTCCTTCCATTTTAGAGCTCTAGAATACTAGGAGAGAATATATTAGATAGATAGACGTATATCCATGTTGCAAAGAACTATGTCAGGGTCCACAACCTATTTCAATGTTTCGGCTGTTTTTTTGTTCAAAATGTGCTGGCTTTTTATTCAAAATGTTTTACTCTAATTCCTGCATAACTCTTTTCTGGGAGTACCCACGCCCCTATTTCTTTAGCTCTAAAGTAACATTTTGTGCTGAACCGGAATCATCAATAAAAAAAAATCAGCATTTGTCTAGCTTAAATGTATTGGCCATGTTTCCCTTCAAGGCCACACTCGTAGCACCACCGAGTAGCGATGCGTGCATGTGGGACGATTTTGGTCTGCGAACTTCCAGCAGGTCTGCGCCCCTCCAAGCCAGCCCTGGTGAGATCAGACTGATGATCCCTGGTAGAGACCCGCGGTACAGGCACCACTGCAACATGCAACTGCTTGGCTGTACTTCAACCAAACACCCTACATTTGATCATTTTATGCTGGTAATTTCACTAATATAGGTAATAAATTTGGTATAATTTACATACAGGCAAATAGGAAGAGCATGAGAGGGGGAAAAACACTTGCCAAAGCTATTGCTGTGTCTCAGATATAGATTTTGTGGAATGTCAAGAGCTCTTCTCACAGTTCTGACCAAGCAGATCTGATTTCAATGGGTGTTTTGATTTGTTTTTAAATTTTTTTTTTGTTAAGTCTGTTTTGATGCAGCTTTGAGCTGAATGATGTCTGAAAGACTGTGCTAATACAGTTAGTGGAACTTTCTGGTGTGGCAGAAAAGTCTCACGTGGAAATGCACAGACAGGAGGGGACCTCAGTGCCACAGAGCACAAGTTTTTGTTGAGTTACTTGTGAACCTAAGGAGCAGCCCCAAGATATCCATCTGCTTTTCCTTCCAAGGAACTCCCACAGAGTCACAGCAAGGCACTTAAAATACTCCCAACAGGTACACCAAGCCCAGAAACCATACAGTGGGGAATGTTTTACTTCAGACCATCACGACTGCTAATGGCACAATGAGTCAACTGGCGACCACACAGATCCTCAGAGCAAAAAGCCATCCAAGACTACTGAACACGATTAAGCAACTCCTTTAACTCTATCTTGCTGGAGAATGGGAAAGTATATCGAGCAAATGTCCCTAAATCTTCAGCCTGTTCTACTCTTCGCTGGGCATCTGTTATCAGACACCGTGTTGCAGAAGACAGAGAGAGATGGACTCCAGTTTGACCCAGCACAGCCACTTCTCTTCCCCTTGAGCCAAAATAATCTTTGCAGTTTATCTTCTACAGCATTTTCGGGCTTTGGAATCACAAGTATCAAACGGCGATGTCCACAATACACTTCAGTCATCATCCAAAATGCTCTGAACAAGAAGAACAACACAACCAGTGTTTTTTGGTTTTAGAACTACGCTTGATGGGAATGTTTCTGTGCAGGTAGAAAACGCTACAAGAGTTCGACTGGCTGAGGAACACTTGATCAATGCTAAGCGAACGACTGCCAAACCGGTTTGGCACATCTAAAAGGAAGGCAGGCTCTTTTAATTTTGTCTCTTTTTTTTTTAATATGTAAGTAGTTCCAAATATTCTTATATGGATGACATTTTTAAAATGTAAAAGCATTAAAAATAACAGAAACCAGATCAAGTTCTAAAGCACCACCAGTTTCTGATTTGCGCAGCTCCATACTAACATCTCTCATTAGACCTGCGCGGCACAAAGAGCAGAACTTTCCGGCTCCTTTATACACACTCAAAAACTTTTCCTTATCACAAATGAGACATAAACTGCAGGAAAAACAATATATGGTGCAGTGGGAGAGAACTAAGAATTTCAGTATTGTTAAAGTTACACAGATCTTGACCTGGTTTCAGGATCTGATAAGGAAGCACCAAGGGGCTCATCCTCTGCAGAGGCAGGTTTGGCAACCAGCAAGTCAGGGAGGGCGAAGGGCCGTTGGCCTTCTCGCACACCCCACGAAGCCTGGACTATTGGAGACAGGTGCCAGCAAATGAGCCCACAGCAATGCCAAACCTGACTTGCAAATGCCCATTTCCATACGATTCAGGAAGGAGGGGAGACCTGGTAGAGGGCAGGAGGAAGGAAAAAGCAGCATCTGAACACTTAAGGCAAGTATAAATGTTAACAGTCACGACAAAGATCTCACTGTGTCCTTTGCCCTTCAATCACTTCACATTTTCCTGTGTCCTCCTTGCTTTTCGGATTTACACAAATGTAAGCAGAAGTGATGTGTTGTTCTGGCAGGAGGAAGAACACAGCACATTGGGTATGAGTCGCTCCTGGAAGCTCAGCGCACAGCTGTGTGGTCAGAGGTGTTCCCAGGTATGCAGACAATTAAAATCCACTGATATGATTCAAATTGCTACACAGTCTTTAGTAATTGCTGTTTTACCTTCCCGAATTACAAGTGCAAAACTGTAAAGGATATGAAATTAACATCAGTAACAAAAACGTAAGGAGTTGAAATATAGCCATATTGAGAAAAGCAATGCTTTTTTCTGAAGCCAGACAGAGCCAAGACACATCTTAGATTTCTCCTTCAAGCTGTCTGCAGAGTTCTGGCTTGGTCCAACTGTGCAGGTGTTCCTGCAGGTATCTAACATTTGGTAGCCTGAATTCTTATGTATACAGTTCCATTCTGCCACTCCCAAGTTTCTCAGAAAGTAAACAAACTCACTTTTCATGTTTAGTTTTCTCTTGTTTGTACTTTCCTCCTCTCTTACACAACAAACTTGGAAGAGAGGAGCAGCATGAAGAGTGCCCGGGGCTCCGGCATGGGTGCAGTGGATCGGACACTCACCCGTGGGCATCGTCCCTCCCAGAAAAATAAGCACATCCTCTTCCCGTGTCTCCTCCAGGTTAGATCCTGGTGGTGGAAGATGGATGAGGAGGGAGCCACACCGGCACCAGGGCCGAGCTGGACCATGGTACCACATCTGGGTACCCATGGCAGTCCCTGAGCAGTCATGTAGAAAACGCAAAGGAAAATGTTACAGCACATCAGGATTTAACATCTTTTCTGCAGTTCTAATACAGAGAGCTAGTACAACGTTCTATGGAAATTAGACTGCTGCACTCCTGAGACAGCGACTCTCAGGAGCCCGGGTGAATTCTGGACTAGCACTGCTGCCATTTGGCAAGAGCACAAACGCTGTGCTTTCCTAAACCACACTATATCTGCACACAGCTTTGGTGCTGACATGTCCCAGCTAATTATTTCCCAGGAAAAGGGACTGTTTTGTTTTCTCCTGGTTCTAGGAGAACTTGCATTCACTCATTTTTGTTTCACAAATGATCTGATTTGTTTTCAGGACATGACTGAGTGATGTTCTCCCTCCTCGCCACACAGCAAGCGTTATTCCTTTGCAATGGTCTAAACTGTAAGAGAGCAAACCCCAGTGCAAAACTGAGCCGTGACTTTATGGTAGATCTCAAAAAGGGAAGCCAGCGTTGCATTGCATGCTGTGTCTTCTGAGGCCAACACAGACAGGTTTGAAACCCATGATCTCATGCCACGCTGGGCCAGGAAAATGGCATATTCAGGGCATAGGTTTCCAGCATAAAAATACTCATGAGGTGATCTGATGTGACTCTATTCACCTGCCAACAGTCCTGGCAGAAAAATAAACAGGCTCTGGAGATGAGCTGCTGCTGGAGGCAAAGCAGGAACCATTAAAAGAGCTGCCCTGACCTGCGAGGAACTGGCCTTTTTGCTTTGAACTTCAGCAGATCTTAATGAATTCTTCATAACTGGCAATCTGGGGTTTTCACTGAGGATATATTTCTCTTGAGGTGCCAACATTAGAAATACACGTGTTGCGTCTCCCGGTTGGTTGGCCAAGCTGGTGGTGAAGGCAGTTCCAACAGATATCTTCACCACTGCCACAGACAACTGCGTTGTACCCGGGATTAGATTCATACATGAATATGTATCAGCGCTGAAGGATTTGCTTTCATAATTATGAACATATTGACTTAATTGAAGATATTGACTTCAGTGCTGTGAAAGCTTGAACTAAAAACAAGCAGATACAGCTTTAGTAACAGAAGAAGTTTAAAAGTGGTTGTGTCAGAGGAGCAAGGCTTTTGTTGTGCTTTACTAATCTCTGCTTTACGGCTCTCCCAGTCCTCTGCTACCTGGCAGTTTCAAAGGGGATGTTGCCAAGAAGCTCATTTAGAGTCCTAAATTTTATCCTGTAGGCAACACTTATTTCAGTTTCCTAAGAATAAATTTAATAGACAGACCCCTGAAGAAGAAAACAGGTGAACTCTGTTTGCTCCATAGAATAGTCTCCTCGCTGGAGGACCCCAGGCTTTCTGATGAGGCCAAAGAGACAAAACTATTGATGCCCCCACAGCAGAAAAAGCTTAAGAAAAAGCTTCAGCCTTGAGGGTTCCAGTCTTCCCTATAAGCTTCAGCCTCAAGTTCCCAGTGTTCTTCATGCCTGTTTTCAAGGGTCAGCAAACAAATTCACAGTATCAAATCCTGTTCATCAGCGAAGAGAATCAATATAGTGTGAATGGTGCATGAATCAGCAACAATAAACCATTCCTAGGGAAGGCATGCCAGACTCTATGCAAGATGGAGTATGCACATTAACTGCAGAATCCATGTACAAAGGGCTCAAAGAATATTGTATATGCTCAATAAAAGTTAGTTTTTCACCTTCTTATATGCATATGTACTATACAAATACGTAGACACAGTTTCCTTGAACTGCGAGGCCTCAAGGTGAACTGGGCCTAACTGAAAATGTTTACAGTACAAATTTTAATGGGAAAAGAAGCAAAGTACAATATACTGGAATAGAATTTTGTTTCTGGGCTCTAGTGCTATTTTGGCTGCCAATAGTACCCAAAAGTTCCACTGAAGGGCAAGTCAAACCAATTTCCCTTAGGATGGAGGCATCTGAGAGCTTACTGAGGTTATTCTATTAGTGCCCACATGTTCTTTAAGCAGACGAACTGCTTCATCTTGAATCCATGTCAAACCACAAGAACTGGCTGATAATAACATCCAATTAAATGATCTCGTTCTTCTAGAAAAAATTTGGCTAACAGCTACATCGCACATTTTCTAGCTGGGCACAACAGGGCAGTTGATGCTAGAAGGAAAGAGGAGAGGTTTATATCAAGGATCCGCAGGGTCAGGTTTGGTGACAGCATTTGTAGGTTTAACCTCTTGCGCAAATTTGTGAGATGAAAAAGCGACTTCTGCTGAGCATGAAACGGTGAGAAAGTCAGAGCGAGGACTCGCAAATATACACGTTGTGCTAATTAGACAGATGTTTTGAAAAACCCAGACTTTACACTCCATGCATATTTGTATCTTTTGATGTCGCACTTGGTGCTGCTTTGCCCCACTTGGGGCTTACTGCGGAAAGCAGAAGCTGCTCCCCTGCCAGGCTGCCTGGGTGAGTTTGCCATCTGATCTACTGAATACACAGATAAAAGTCGCCGTGTACTTTTTTCCTTTTCAAGTACAGTACTGTAACTTGGAAAGTTCCTTTATTCTCAACTCCACTGATACAAGTAAGTGGCAGAAATATGGCAGCTTTGGCTGCTTTCCTTTAGTAGCTCTTTGCAACTAATCTTTTAATGCTAAGAAAACAATAGGTATTTTTATTTTGTATGGAAAAAAACGACTCTAGTTACAGAAAATAAAGGCAATGCCTTCCAGAAACTGTAAGCATGCTACTGACCACTTGATTCTACTGCTACCCTGCCTTTAAACATCGGTAAATAGTTACCCTGTGTAGGTATCGGATTCGCCAGGTTTCTCTTGTTACGCTTAAGAAAAGCCCAACTATTATGAAAATGGTAAGTCTAACAAAGATATTTTTATTTCACTGTGATCTGCCATTCAAAAGTGTTAGCCAGTCATTTTTTTTAAAAAACACTCTGATACTTGATCTGCTGGAGTTTCAGTTACATGTAAAGCTGGAGAGCCAGCAGAAAATTCTAAATGGAATATGAAGATTTCTAAAGTCAACACTTATTTTGGCAAGAGCACTTTAACGTATAAAGCTGCAATCCTCAGTGACTCTCTCCCGCTGATATCCCTGGAGCAGCCAGCACCATGATTAGTACAAAAGCAAAAGCAACCTATGTTAGAACATACAGCTTCGCAACAAATGTTGACACAAACACTGCAAGTTGCGTAGGCATACTGGAATCAGCCAGTGCAACCTGGCGCTGTCGTGGCTCACCCCTGGGACGAGCCACACCACAAGAAAGATATCTAAGGGAAATATATGTTGATAAGCAGACCAGGTCCACATGCCCAAATCTCTATTTGCCAAACCCTGCAACTTGTGTTACTGTGCCAGGCTTTAAAAATCTTTACTACAGAGTCATAAACGTTTGTGGACGACGGCAGGTTTGCTTTGAAGATGTCATTTTCCCCAGCAATCTTTTGTTGGCTGAATACATAGTTCACACATATTGTGTTTCCACCTACTCGGCTGGAGAAGCCCTGCAGTCAAGGCTGTTCCAGGAGCAGGGAAGGAGGCTGCGTTCCAGGAACTCACTGGAACGGGAACAAAGAGCAGCCCTTGGAACGTCTACACTATCCGCAGACTGTTTTACAGATGCCCTGCCTTTGGAGGACATTAGACACTTGTTTTTATCTTTATCTTCTCCCCCCCC
>Ga0065711_1003839_pt1 | contig 26123 bp, 12 predicted proteins | sample Hoacrofraction12_FD_59098 | JGI IMG/M metagenome (GOLD analysis project Ga0065711, IMG submission 59098) | Hoatzin crop microbial communities from Cojedes, Venezuela - Epithelial fraction 12 v2 (version 2) | ecosystem: Host-associated > Birds > Digestive system > Esophagus > Crop | place... | reverse complement strand
ATTCCCCCCCCCCCCCATTGTCTTTTATCTTTCTTTTCCATTAGAAGGTAAAATAACATTATCTATCTCTGTTAGGTACCACAATTCAGGAAAATACTGCTGCACCCTGGATGTCATTAGGATTAAATATTCTTTCTCTTCTCTTCTCGTTTTGGTGAAAACTGTTACCTACTTGTGAAAATGTAAATACAAGCTGAGTGTCACTTGGATTAATGCGACCTCTACCTCGTTTCTTTCCTGTCTTAAAAAAAAAAAATCTGAATTGACATTTCAAACAAGGTTTACCGAGATTAATCCACTGAGCATTTTCAGAGATGGAAAGCTGAGATATTGATTAGTAATCTCTTAAAAATGCAGAAATCAAACTGAAATAACCAGTTTTCCCTCTTATTTTTAGTGTAAACTCTAGCCAGCCAGAGTTTTTGGTTTTTAACAGATTGAATGAAAGGGTTTTCTTCTTTTTTGTCTTCTGGCACAAGCCAAAACATCATAGTTAGATATATAAAATGGTATAGCTAAAAGCACCAACCCTGAGAGATTTTTACAAATCATTTGGCTCAAAAAAGAGGTTTAAAATGAATTTTTCAGGATTTAGAATTCCATAATAGCAAATCCTAATCAGCTTAGTAGATCCTAGCTGCATGGCAAACTGACTTTTTATGTGTATACATGATGCATGTCTGTGTACACTGTGCAGTGAATGAATATATACAATATGCATACAGAGAATTTGCGGAAGGACTGAAAAGACACATCAGCTATCTTGCTCACTGTAATGCAGTGTGAACTTGGAAGTCTGTAATGTCAGGAGACATTGTTATGATCATTAATATAATTTTTCATCTTTTTAACATGGGTTTAATTTTTATCCCTAACCAGAAGGTAGTTAATGGCAGTAAATTGTGTCCTATCTATTCACAGAGTATAGTTATTTAATACAAAATTCAGTGATCCCTTGGGAGCCAGTGTAGTCGTCTTCCTGAAATTACGTGTGCAAGGACTTTTGCCATGGCTGGTTTCAAATAGCTTTGGTACCAGACTTCTGTCACTTGCCTTGGGGAATGATTCGGTGGTTAAAATCTCTCTATTAGGAAACTTTCTCTGCTAACTTTAGTCTGTTTTGTTTTCTTTTTAACTGCTCGCCACAAGCCCATTTGTTCTATTATCTCTCAGTCCACAAAATACTTACTTTCTCATCTTTGATTGATAATTCTTAAGAGAGTGTGCCACAAGAGTGATCTTGCTTAAGAAAGGGAGAGAGAGGTGCAAAACCAGGAAGGCTAGAGTTCGGCAGATCTTTCCAGCCTTTATTTAAAGTTTCCCTGAAGTGAATGAAGCTAGACAGAAGCTTGCGTGCTCTTCTGAACATAGGTGACCTTTGAACTGTGAGCCTGAACAAAGATTTGTTTTTGGTTGGGGAATGCAAACCTATAGTCGTTTGAAAACAAACTTTTGTGTGACGAACAAAGTTGTTTTTTCTGGTATATAAAAATACACACACAGATATATTTTTGCTTATATTTTCAGTTTATACATATTTTTTTCTTTTGAAAATATTAGGGATGAAAGGGAATGAGAGGGATGAAAGCTGCCCTTCACAAGGTATACATCAATTGATACCCGATAACTATGCTGGCTTGCATAATGTAGTCCAAACTGCTGCCATATTTCTAAGTGTGATATGCTTTAACATAACTATTGACATTCTTAATATATAAGTCAAAAGAGTTCTCAAATGACATTTCAGGCTTAGTTTAGCACTTTTCAAGACTGCAATAGCTTATAGAAATATTTATTAGAAAGGAAAATACATAGTCAATATGAATTTTACAGCACGCAGTTATTCCTTGTATACTTTGTGTTCAAAATCCGAGTCATCTCTGTTACTCTTGCAGTACCAATACAGTGTATACTCTAACCTGGAAAACAGTGTGGTACTTACTAGTACTCTACATACAATAAATCATGTACTGCTTTGCTGATGAGAGCCTACATTACCAAAATTCTTCCACAAACTTAGAAGAGATTAGGATGACTTCCACATTTCAGATGGAGTTAACCCATCTCTGGATGTTAAATCATTCTTGTCGGGAACAGTTTTGATTACTCATAAAAATAACTTGGAAAATATAAAATACCTTAAAGCACAGTGTCTGTCACTAGAAAGGACTTGGATTGATAGATATATATATTATCTTACAATACTATATTTAATATATATAAAAATAATTACAAATGTACGTATATACAAAGATGCTTCAAGCTTCCTTTTCAGGTTGCCTCCAGTTCATTTTTTTTCCCCATTGCGAAAGTACACAGCTTAAAGGATTGTGTACTTTTACAGGATTAAGGAGACAGATTTGATACTTGTATAGGTATCAATTCTGAAATTCTTCTAAGACTCATTACCAAGTGATGTTAACTCATTATTTGGCTGTGAACTTGTTTCTTTAAAGATATTTCAGTGATGATAAATGCTTCTGTATCTGAGATACTGACTGCTGTAATGTTTATATGTAATGCTAGTAATACATGGAGCTTATCATGGATAGAAAAGCCATAGAATTATATATCAGCAGCATATCACCAAGGACTTCCCTGACACAGAGATGCTTTAAAATTAAATGTCTTTGGTACAGCATGCATGCTCTGTCGCATATTGCAGCTTGCATGAAATTCACGCAACTACACATTGAATTGGTGCTGATTCGTTATCCAATGTATGAATCAGCAAACTAACAGGCATAGGAAGCTTAGTCAGCTTCTATCAATTTTTTAAAACCATTTATCCACTCTCTGCTTATAATGCTTGTTCTTAAAGTATACTGCATAGAGGAATAATGACAGGCAAAATACAAACAGTGAAGATGACAGGAGGCATGACTAGAGGTTGTCTTGGCCACACAGTTTTTGAAAAGTGCCAAATAATGTATTTTAAAACAGTGGGGATGTGTTCCATCAAAAAGATGGCTTGACTTTAGGTAGATCAGAGGATGCCTATGTCATTATGTACAGAATATTTCAGAAGCAGATGACAAGATGAGCATGTGTAGGTGTGCAGACATGCACGCGTTTCTCCAGAGAATGTTGCAATTCCCATCTGGTGCTTTGTGACCCCCTCCCATCTCAGGCCATTTCCTATGACTTTTCATTCTAGATGAAAATAGGGACTACTGATCCATCCGTAGGATGTATTCTTTTGTAAAATGTAAATCTTTGGGAAGGGCAGGAAAGACAGGCATTGAAGCAGAAACCATTTCCATCTCTAGTCGTCCTCAACAGCTTCCCAGTGTATTTTTGTATATAAATATGTGAGATTTGTGTGTGTGATTTATTCTTCCTTTGAAATTCTTCCACTGCTGGTTTATTACCATTTCTGTGCATCCTGCATCAGCAGCTTTGGTGGTGTTTTGTTTTTTTGTTTTTTTGTTTTTTTTTGAGACTTGGTACATGAAAATAGGGCAGGCAAACAGTGGAACAGATTGCACAGAGAGGCTCTGCTGTCTCCATCCTTGGAGGTTTTCAAAATCTGACTGGACAAATCTGTGAGCAACCTGGTCTGAACTGCACTAGAGACCTCATGATGTCCCTTCCAGACTCACTGATCGCATGATTTTCTGAAAATGTGGGAGAGAGGTGGAGCAAAGGGTGCACATCTCTTATGAAACAGGATAATCACAATATCAAGTATGGCTGTTAGGAGCAGGGGAGTTATGAGCGTTTTGTGTAATGATGTCTCTCAGTTTATCTGTATGATGTTCCTTGATATATCGGAATGATACATCTGAATGCCAGAAATTAAATCAAAGGAGATGTAAGAAGGCAAATGCAGGTGGCAGAGATAAATTCCCTGATGGACTGAATACCAGAAGGTCATTAGAAATGCTTCTGGCTTGAGACCTGGTAGGTTGGAAACATTTATAATGAATCATTCTAAAGATCCAGGATATGATGATCAAAGGGCATAAGACAGCCTTAAAGATACTAGTCAAGCCTTTGCAGTGAGTGGAGGCAGAGGGTGAGTAGTTGATTTAGATGTCAAGAGTGACACTGATTTTTAGACAAGGAACATGCTTAAACAGTGCAGACTGTCCCTCCCAACTCAGTGATTGAGGTCACCAGACTAACAGCAACTTGATAAACCTTGTCAGGGAAGGTAAAGGTTTAGGAGAAATATACAGAAATTTTTTTCTTTAAATACATTTCCTCAGCTTGCCTTGTATGTTTTAGGTGAAAGAATAAAAATAATCCAGTTTGCAGAAAATGTCTGTTAATCACTTTAAACAGCTCACTGTATCCTGTCTCTGGAAAAAAAGTAGTAGTGTTAAGCTCCGCTAAGCCTGTTGTATTGTCGTAACTGGTGATAGAGGTAGCTTATACCCCAGAAAGTCGCAGAGTGGTTGTAAGTCTGGGTCTGCTCTTGAGAAAAGTGAGACCTGTCACCTGAGTAGCTCATTGAGACAGAGGAGAATTTTATCCTGTAATAACGTGTGTTAGGTCACACATGCCAGCTAGATTAATTTTACTGAAACACTGCTTGAAAGCTGTAGCTCTCCTAGTATTAATGGCTTACTGAGAAACAAAGTATATTTGCAGGTCCTGAGGCAAGTTGAGATAAGCCTCACAGGTAGCAGAGGAAAGAGATTTAACATGAAGAGATTGACATGATCTTTTAAATGCATAAGCTATGTGTTGACTCCGCTTGGATGATGCTCCCCTCAGAACCAAAAAATGTTGTGGTACTGATCCACCAGGACAAAAAACAAGCTATGATTTGTGGAAGCACTTCTGCAGTCCAGCTGAACATTTGCAGGATGTTTTTTGGGAGGGAGGAGGGCAAAAACCCCAAAGGAAGCAGATTAAATGTGAGAATAACTGCTCTTTCTGTTCTATGCTTGTGAAATTGTCTTACATTTGAAAAGGTTTTGTAGCTGTCCTGAAGAGGAGTACCTGCCATTAGGAAGTCTTAGTGACGCTTTCCTTGTCAAAGTATGCTGAACTTCAAAGAACGAAGAACACTCCCTATTACACACCTTCTTGGGGGTGGGTTGCCTGGGACTACCATGGATGTGCCAAGGGCTCATTAGAAGGACTGGAGAAAAGAATTTTAAATTTTGGCACATCTTTCCACCATACCCTGGGGAAGGAGCTGAAGAAGATATCAGAAGATTCTGCTTCTCCTGTTGTTGGGCGAGGTGTCACTTCTTGCTGTTCTCTTGTTCATCCTTGTGCCTCATGGAGTAGCAGATGAGGTGTTGTTCAGGCCAGAACAGCTGCCTATGCCTGGAGAAGGCTTTGCTTGGAACTCTTTGGGGAAGAGGCTAGTCTGCATGACATACCGGAGTCCTTTCCATACCTGTTAGAGACCTTTTCGTATTGGAGGGAGATTGAGTCTTCAGCCCTTTCAAACACTGTAAGGCTTAAATAGAGGTGAGCAAGGAACTACGTGATTTTTTTTTTTCCAAACAAAAAGCAACACCTGTCTGTAATGCAGACTTTCAGGGTTCTGTTTCCTTTTTAAAGTTCCTTAGTTCCACTGTGTTGATGTGGGAAAAAAGTGAAGAAAACAGAAGACCTTCAAAATATTGGGGTGATTCCTCTGAAATCTGTATTGTCCAAAATCTAGACTTTGTCACTCTGCATGGTGTAATACCCAATCGATCTTCTGGTCAATGTGTCAGGCTGGGAGGCAGATACAGTTTTAAATGTGTCAAAAATCTCCTTTGAGACCCTGCGTATGCAGTAGGTCTCTGTAGAATGGGGATAATACTACCTCTACAATTTTGCATGTATTTAGAAGCTAAAGTTTTTAGGGAAGTGTTGCATGTTCAGATGTCTGTGCAAAGCTTCTGTGATTCTGTGAATACTGAAACCCTGACCTAGGTGGGGCCTAAATAAATAAGTGTGAAATAATGACTATTTTAAAGTAATATAACAGTAATTTATATGTCTTCCATTTATCAGTAAATGGATATTTTTTGTGAGGAATTTGTCTTAAATTCTGTTGCACAAGATAATCTACTTTTTCTGCTTTATATGTGTACTATTTTTTAAAACTTTTATTGTTGTTCCAAATGAGTAAAGCCCAACTATTTTTGCACAACATGAAAGCAGCTTTTGGGTAGCTTCTGCCAGTTTTCTTCTCATTTTTGGAGTAAAAAAGAGCAAGTTTTAATTAAGACATTTGGCAGGCAATTCCTTAGTCATTAATCTGGTCTGGTGCTTTCTGCTACTTATATAAAAAATGGCTTTGTACAGTTATGAAATTCATTCCTAATAAATGACCAATACTTATGTAGCTTTAATAGACTCCAACCTCTTGTGCGCAGAAAGCAGTCAAAGGCTTTTCAATTAATTGTATTCTTCAGTGCATTACAATAAGTTCCAGCATGATAACAGATGAGAATCCTAACCCTGTGATTTTTATGGCTATCCCAACAGATTTTTTTCATAGCCCAGTATAAATCAGGTTAGTTCTGTCACAGATAAAAATACTGCAATATGGGGAAGCAAATATCTTATCTCAAATATTCTATGTTCTTATGAAAATTCTTTATGAAATAGAAATGAGGCCAGTAAAGTTTAATAGTTAACCAGCAGGATTCTGAAAAGGAAAGGAGGAAAACTGCCTTCCCAGAAGATTTTAACTTGTTTATGCATATAAGGACATATCCATACTACAGCCTACTCCCTGGGTTTTGCAAGCATTATCTCAAAGCATGGATCTCAGTGTGAACTAACTTGTTAGTTTTCCTACTTAATACATAACCAGTGCTTATGGAAGTTCAGCAGACAAACGAAGAACACCACGCGTATTAGTCATCTGAACTCCATGCTTGGTGCATAAGCTGCTCCTATTACCTGAAATAGCTCTAATAAATCAAGCTCAGCATTTGTATACAACACAGCATTAGATACTGTAGTTTTATCGAAAGTAATCTGAGCTTTACTGAATAGGTTTCTTGCTTAGTCATTGTGGCAGAGTCTCTCATCTCAAAATTAGCTCAAAAGTCTAGTGTAGCTGCAATTAATCTTGTAAAAATGCAACAAACAAGAAATGACGTCTCTGTTTCTGACAGATATACATCTGATTCCAAACTCCTCTTTCCCATGTCAATGCTTACAACAAGTGCAAATTTTCTCCATCTTCTACCCCTTGTAGGATTTTGGAAGCAGTCGTTGCAGAGATGTTCCATTTAAAAAAATCTTGTGCAAGTAAATGGCAGTCCGAATGTAGAGCATGTTAATGTTTTAGGAAAAAGAGATATGAATTAGTCTGGTACTCTGAGAGCTCAACAGTTGCATATCTCACCATAAGCAAAATCAAGTTTTTTCCTCTCTTGCTTACTGGGGCACATTTATTGACTGCATCCTCTCCAAGTATATACAGTAGTTCTAGGTAGTTTAGGAAGCTGGAGCTCACTGGATCCTTGCCCATGCAGTCGGCACAGCAAAGCCATGATCTTCCAAAGTCCAGGAGGCAGATTTTTCCAACGTAGGAAATGCGTGGGGATTACACAGGGTTGTATGTTAGGCTGTTCCTTTCTAGAATCATAGAATGCTTTGGGTTGGAAGGGACCTTTAGAGGTCATCTAGCCCAACCCCCCTGCAGTGAGCAGGGACATCTTCAACTAGACCAGTTTGCTCAGAGCCCCGCCCAACTTGGCCTTGAATGTTTCCAGGGATGGGGTCTCCACTACCCCCTGAGCAATCTGTTCCATTGTTTCACCACCCGCATGGTAAGCACTTTCCTTCTTGTGTCTAGTCTAAATCTCCCCTCTTTCAGCTTGAAGCCATTACCCCTTGACCTATCGCTCCATATCCTTGTCAAAAGTCCCTCTCCAGCTCTCTTGCAGGCCCCTGCAGGTACTGGCAGGCTGTTCTAAGGTCTCCCCGGAGCCTTCTCTTCTCCAGGCTGAACAGCCCCAACTCTCTGAGCCTTTCCTCACAGGAGAGGTGCTCCAGCCCTCAGTACATCTTTGTGGCCCTCCTCTGAATATGTGTGGCTTCTTTCAAAATGGCAAGGCCTTTCCAGAAAACTGAAGAGACAAAAAAATTTCCATTGTGATAAAAAATATCAGTGAGGGTACAGGACTGTGAGTTCATCATTCCATGTTTTGTGTTTGTTGTTCCTGAACAAAAAAAGCAGTTTTTCGTATGAATGACCTCAACAAATAACTTCTCATGCCAGCTACGTCATAATTGCAGTCAATATTAAGACTTTCATATTCTTGCAGGGAAAAGATGCTCAATTCATGTAGTTTATGCTATATCAGGATTAAAGTGGTTTATTGATTTAGTAACGACATACTGTTCACCAGCAACCAGGAGTTATGCAACCTTGCTCACTATCAGCAATACAACAGATAAATAACAATTCTAGACACTGACAAAATGTTAATGAACACCTACAGAGTTCCCAATGCCCTTCTATAACTAAGATCCAAAAGATCCAGTTCCCCCTCACACTTGCATAGATTCCACTTCCTCTTCAACGTGGTCAGTTTTGGAGCAAGACCCTCTCCAGACAGCTCTGTATTTTTAATCCAGACGCTGTTGACACACTTTTAACTTACCAGTTGTTGTTAACCAGCCCTTTTGCCAAGGGTGGGTCACAGGATCAACCACCACACAGGTCTTCCTGCTTAATACTGCATCTTCTTGAAATGAGTTAATTCATCTCCATCCCATTTTTTTTGCAGGCTCTTCTCCTTTAACAACAGAATGTTAGCTATTTTTGCAGTTTTTTTGTTGCTATGCTCCAAATTCTGTCTTTTCCTGTTAGTGTCTCCTTTTTTATATTTCTGATCAGTTTTTTCCAGACAATTCTCAGAGCAACAGCAGCAGTGCAGTCATGGTGTTGGTCTTTAATGGGATATCTTAAAAATAAAAAAAATTTATTAGTTGTATAGACTTCTCTGGCCACCACACAAGATGCGAGGGACAGAAGATTGAAAGGAGAGAAAGAGACAGTAAGAGTCTCTTAAGGTGCTGACTTTTCACACAGCTGTGGGGAAATGTAGTGTTCTTGTAGACATATTGACAGATCAGCAGAAGCAGTTCCGTGCAATATTGAGCTTTAAAGACAAATTCAGTTGATAATAATTAGTACTAGACTCACAGATGCAGCCTGTGTAGGTTATTGGACACATCCCTCATAAAAACAAAGCTCATGTCGCTGTGTAAAGTCTAAAGTGCTTGGAGATTAGCAGCACGTTGTGCTAAAAATTTGGTCAATATTGCCTGTACAGCTCTAAGCTGAGGTGTTTTGCGAAGCATGAGATTTCTCATGGAATACTTATGGATGCTTTTGTCAGTTCTGATAGAAAGAAAGAGACTTGTCAGGACTCAAAATTCATTTTATCTTAAAAAAAAAAATCACCATTTTTTAATGTACATTTAATTGATTCTTACTGAGAGGTAAGGCAAATTAATGAATTTGTATTTGCATTAATTCATGCAAGGTTATAAAGTGAAGCCATTGTTATCCATCAATGTGGTGTTTCAGAAAGAGAATGTAACAAAATTGCTGACATTGGAAGGAACCACTGGAGGTTGTCCAGTCCAATCTCCCCGCTCAAGCGGAGTCAGCTGGGTCTGGTTTTCCAGGACTTCATCCAGTTGGGTTTTTAATATCTCCAGGAATGGACACTCTACAGCCTCGCTGGGCAACCTGTTCCGGTATTTGATTTTCACAGTAAAAATGTGTTTCAGACAGAATTTCATGGGTTTCAGTCCCATCACATTTTTATATATCGAGAGATGATTCTTCTGAGACTTCTCTTCTCCAGGCTGAACAGACCCAGCTCTCTTAGCCTCACCTTGTTTGAGACATGCTTCAACCCTTTAGCCATTTTTTTGGCCCTAAAGAAGGGTAACTAGTTTCCAAGAATCTAGTATAAAATTTGCCTACTGATGGCCAAGTTTTTTATATAAATTACATGGATTTTTTTCTGTCTTTTTTCAAGGCTAAACGTGACTTCGTTTGAGGCCATAGAAGCTTTGTCTTTCCTTCAATTGATGCTGTATCAGCAGTGAATAAGGAACAAATATTATTCAGTATTTCTAACCATTAGAACGGGATCACAGGAGAGATTCAGTCTGTGATGTGCTGTGCACCATCAGTCAGGTCTGTTTCCCTAGAGGTTCACATCACAGAGATTGTCCATAGTGGCCGTGGCTTCCCGCTGATCCATGCATCCAGGTATCTTTAATCAAATGCCAAACTATGAATGGGCTCAGGTCTTACCCCAGTGCGAGGCTAGATCATGGATGGGATATGAAAGGTATCTGTGTGTCTGAATTTATATGTAACTAGAGATGCAGCAATACATCACAAGGAAAGCTAGGAACAAATCTTCAGTACTTCTGAGAGGAAAAATTGCAGTCTCTTAAAAAAATGCTCTTAATGTAACCTCTGAATGTGAGCTGTTGGCCATGCCATTTGCCTACCTCAAACCTTTTGCTTCCAAAAACGTGTTAATGTTCTACATTAGTTTATCTTTTTCTATAAATATTTGTAACCTATAATGTTACCTTCTTCCACCTGCATCTCCTTTCTGCCAAGAATTATTATTCATTATTGGTTTTATGTATTATTTCTAATATTTGTGACCTCTACTATGATCTTTCTTATTCTAAAGTCAATCATTGATAGCATACTAGTCTTTCTCCCTTCAGATCTCTCCATAAAGATAAATTTTCCATGGAGAGTTTAATTTTAAGTAAAAGTATAAACAGTGCTTTCCTATAGAAGCATTTATTTCCTGTGTTTATTGATTAGTTTTCCCCGCATCTTGATCATGGTGCATCATAGACTGCCTTTAAATATTTTGGTTGCAGTCTGTATTTCCATTAGGAGTTCACAGAAGAAAAAAAATATGGTTTAGTCTTTTATTAACTAATGATATACTCATAATGATTATGTCATAGATCTTTTGTACAAAATGAGGTTCTCCAGAGAAACTTTTGTATTTCTTTAGATCCTGGAAGTTTGCAAAAGCTGGTCTGATTGCCGATGTATGAAGCTTCCACTCAAATATATTATGTTTTATCCCTGAAATTTTAGCCATCCGAAGTCATAGCATGAAATCAGTCCGTGTTATTTCCTTTTCCCCTATTCCTCCTGAGCAGCAAATTTATCTGGAAGTAAAACAAATCTCTGTTCTCCTTGAAGAGATACTTATTCCAGCAGGATCCTCCAGTAGTCTGATTCACAAAAGACCCATAATTTTGCTCCAAGTACTAATATTAGCCAATGCTCTTTAAAACATAGAAGCATTGAGTAGCTTTAATACTTTCAAGGTCGTGGTGCTAAAATTATCTCAATGGTCCCAAGTTTACTGGAGAGTATTTTGGATTGATTCAACTGCTCATGGATAAGTGGAACAAGAACATACTAGCCCCAATGAAAATGTCTTTGCTGATTGTACAGTTGACTAACCATTCAGAGTTGGCATATCTCTTCCTTAACACGTAATTGTTTTAAAAACTTTAAAGCAAACTTTTCACATGTTTTTCACAAAATGAAAAGCATTCATCTACAAATAAGTAGAAGTAATTGGAAAAATCTTTACAAAAATAGGTGGGTTGTTTTTTCTGAATGAGAAAAAGTTGGTATAATGTTTATTTCTGTTTTTATTAAATCAACTTGCTTTCACAGAATTCTAAAAGGGAAAGTACTTGAAAATTTTTTGCCAGTTCAAAACATTTTACATTCTGTAGAATCGTTATAGGCTATTATGTTTAAAGAACTTTGTATGATGTTAGTCACTCCTGAAATGTCCTAATACAAGAGCTGAAATATTTTATTTTAATTTTTTTTATAAAGAGCTTCCACAATGTCAGTAAAGTCAATAGATTCTGCCTCCTGATTTAAAAGTCTTGTTTGTTTTCTTTTCAATGTGTCCTTGCAGATTGTGGGTTGTAATGACCAGGTTTGAAATTCTGACACTGATGGGTAAAAAGTGTCAAACGGTTCATGTGCTTGTACTGCTGACATGACGTGTCATAATGGAAGAACACTAAAATGAAAAGAACATTTTGAATGAAGTTTTACAATCTCAAAAGAAATCCTTTTAACTGTCATCTTCATAAAATTAAAGAAGCCAGTTCAGAAGCAAAACAAATGTAACAATACTGATTTTCCACAAAATAGAAGGTGAGTTTTAACCTACTATAACTTACATATCAATTAGTAGGGTGGGAATAAATTATTGTGTGTCTGTCAGTGGTTTTAGGGATTTTTAATATTATTTATGAATTTGTGGCTTCCTTTTTTTTAAAAAAAAAAAGATGTGCAAGAGATACAAATCTGTTTCTCACACATCAGTTACCTCATTGCCATAACTCACAGGTGTATGTGAAAGGAATACTTTTCTATAACTCACAGTTGGAAAGGACGCAACCATCATTGGTGCAGGGTGATCTACAGAAGATGAGAAAGGGTACAGGCAGAGCAGGACATAGAGGCCTAATTCCAGAGTGTGCAAAGATGGTAAAGGTGTGTGGATAAGATCTTCTGCTTAAGGTAGCTGGTGGATTCACATTCCTGGAGAAACTGGGGCTGCATCATAAGGCAAAGCATGAGGGTGGTGTGTATGTTATAGGAAGCTGTAAAGGGATATGTTGCATCTTCTATATGATCTTATGCAAGGCAGCCTTGATCAAGATGCAGCCTGCCTGAGATGACCTGGTTATGGGAGGCAGTGATGGGTGTGGAGCAAAAAATGCATCCAGAGAATAGATTTTTGTCCTCCCATCCCTTCTCTCTACCCCCCATTGCAGGCAAATAGTACAGAGTACACAAGAAAGCAAAATTTTTTTTAATTTTTTTTTTTTTTTGTAAGGGATGAGCTGGACCTGTTGTGCCCTGATGGCACCCTGTGTTGGGAGTGCAGAAACCTCCTGAAGTTATGTCTGTTGAGACACTTGTCATGGTCACCTTGTCTGAGATGAGTGTGCCACCAGCCAAGGCAACTTAGCTATGTTCTCTGCACTGACTCTGCACAAGCTGCGTTGGCGCTGCATGGGGGCACATTGGCTCCCAGGCAAAGAGGAGCCTGTCGGTTTGCTCATGCCTGTTTGTATGTGAAGCTACAGATGTCATGGTCAAAGAAAGACAGGTGGTGGTGGTGAGGGCAAATATCTTGGCGTTTTTTAGGAAGACATTCCCTGTCCAAGAAAGTGGATGTCAAAGCTCAGAAAAGTGCAGAACCTGTGTGTGCTGAGGCTGTCCTTGATGAACATGTATGACTTGAGGTGATAAGTGAGATCTAGAAGTATGGTCAGTGACACCCTTCCTGATTGCATTGTGCCTGGAAATAAATACTAAATAAGACTTGTGTCAAAGCCATGCAGCTGGTCATGGTGTGTCGCCTGAAAGGCTCGGAACTGTTGTGGGTGTCTTGCAGGCTAAGCTGCCTGTGAGTAAGGTAGTTGGAATAAGGTTGTGCAGATCCCTGTGGTGATTGTCTAAGGCATGTGTGCTAAGTGATTGTGAAATAATTCTGCGGGGGCTTGTCACAGCTGGATGGAAGAGTCTGCCTGCCCTTGGACCAAGATGGGGCATCAGAAATTGGTGTTCTTCTAGGAAATAGCGCTTTCTGGCAGAAGGGAGGATAGATAGCTTTTGCTCCGTGCATAATGTCCCCAGGACTGAGATTTCTACCACTGTCAGTGGATGCTAGTAACGTGTTTATAGGGTGGATGAAACAGAGCAACCTCAGAAGTTTGCTCTTACTAAACAACAGTTTACTTGGACCTAAATTAACGATGCAACATAGGGCCTGAGAGAAGAAAAGTGCAATTTTAGAATTGATATAGTTGGTATTCTCAAGGATGCTTATCTTCAAAATAGTATGGATTTAGCTGGGAGTGCCTTGGATTTTTGAAAGCCGCCATTACAAATGGAAATTGGGAACTCTAGCCTGGATCCAGCTAATTAGAACGATCTCTGCAGTTCTGTCATTACTGCCTTAAATAGCTTATAAAGGTCTGCTTTATTTGCTAGTTTATTTTTTAGGTTTGTATGCATACTGTACTGGCTGTCTGTACAAGAGATAAAAATGAAGCAACAGAAATATTTTAAAAGGAAATGCTTTAATAGAGAACTGCAAGGAATAAACATTTCTCAGTTGGAAGTTTAATTTTTTACCTGTTTATTTATTTACAAAAAGGAAAACAAAGTAGAAGCAGTATATCCAAATAAATAAGTGGCCAGGATGTAAACATGTAAAGAATTGTTTTAAGAAAACTAAGTGAGCCAATTAGTTGCTGTAAGATATTCCTCATAATAGAACTGCAGCTCTTCACGTGACTGGATGGCTAGAATAGAATGCTGTTTGATATACTTTTATGCCTCACAATTAGACCTGTTGATATCCTTACAAATGGTGACTGTATAAGAATCTGTTCAGGGGCAGTACGGCTTTTGTTATTGAACCTGCGTTGATAAATTCTAAAATCCTCTCTCATACAAAGAGTCCACCACAAATAAAATAAAAGCACTAAACCTCTAATGTTTCTATGTGTTTTCTTCAGAAAGCTGAGAAAGTGCTTATCAACAATGAATATTAGTTATGATTTGGTTTCAGCTTATCCCTACATAAAAACATGGTACAGTAATAATTTATTGATCTCATTTAGTTGTCATGACAGAAAAAATAAGTAAAGGAGATGGTGGATTTCAAAATAATGAAGGAATTGGGTTACTCAGAACATCCGGTGTTTACTACCGTTACAGTGTATAGAATAGTATCACTTTCCAAAGCAAAGAAAAACGATTTTTACTCTTCTAATGCATTTCCAGGTTTTGTATTTCTTAGAACATATTACCTACACACTGTTTTGGGCTTTTGCAATTTATTTCTCTACAGATTTTAGTAGGGGAGTCATTTAAAATACTATGGTAATAATATAAAATATTGTTACCAACCTGGCAACTCTAGAATGAAATGTTCTAAAATTTTAGACAATATTTATTACAGTTCTGACCATGGGCAGGTTCATGATTCACAAATACAGCAAAAGAAAAGGAAAACTGCTGAACTCCTTTCATTGCTAAAAGCCTGGTTTGACTGTCATAACTAGAACAAGCTGCTGTAAGTTCTTAAACTGCCCTTGCAGAATTTTGAGCCAAATCTATATAATAAAAGGTTGATCAAAGTCTCATGCTGGATGTAAAATTTTGCATTCCAGAATCAGTGTAAATTTAAGCAGAGTATAATTTGATTTTATTTTTTTTTTTTTCCTTGCAGGAGGAATCAACTTTAAGATAAACTTCAGATTCAGAAGGTTGCTAAAGGTATTTATAAGAAAAATAATATACTTAAAACCCACTCTTGTGCTTTCTAGGGCACACAGACTGTGGTTTCTTACTTGGCCCTGGGCTAGACATACGTTGGTTTTGTTCTGGACTGGTTTATAGACTCTTTTGCCTTTCCTTCATTGTGTAAATTTCGGTACCAATCTGAAATTTAGCTAATCTTGTAAAGTAAAAACACTGTTAATATAAACCCTTGGCTTATCTTTCAGTTTTACCTAGAATAAGACCAAGACTCGAAGTGAGGGACTATGTTGCTGTACTTGAGTATTTTAGAAGGATGTTGTGCCTTCATGCTGTGATCCCACTAGCTAAAAAGCTTCATAGCCACCTCTGTTTCACTGAAGTGCTCACCTTTATATATAAATATAAAACATCTTATCTGCTTTCCCATTTTTACTGGTAACTGCTCAATATTAAAACATTGTATTCTAAGAATGCTGATTATGTATGGTTTTCTAGGGAACTTTTACATGTTTCTAGGCAAAGGAGAGCACTTGAGTTTTAAGAAGCATAGTTTAATGAAATACCTAACCGTTTTTTTCCCTGCCAGTATATTATTTTAAACAAGTAGGTATTTCTGTCAATGAAAGCAGTAAAATTGCATGCGTGCTTAAGTAGCTTATTGAACTAGATTGTAATGAGTAAGCAAAGTGATGTTGTTTTGCTTTTGTTTCATGGAGAAGGTGGCTTTCATTGCTCATCTGCATTTTTATGCCCATTTTTATGACCTGCATTTGCTTTTTTTAAAGCTTTATCAGTAATTCTTGTAATAAACCATTCTCGGGAGAAATTAATCATTTTGTAACACTTGTAAAAGTCTTTAGGTATCACTTTTCCATTTTGAAAGACTCATTTTAATCCATATGCATATCATTTTGTGATCAGTCAAAAACTAGAAATAGATCACAGAAACTTATAAACACATTTTTCACGACATTGTTCATGTAGCAATAATTTTTGCAGAAAGTATGTCTTCATACAGACCACAATCAAATTTTAAATGATTCATAACTAACCTCAGGAGATAATCTATCCACTTCAAATAAATTGGCCAGGTAGGCACGTATATGATGGAGAAAATTGTCTAGAAAGATATATTTTTTGATCAAATTAGTGGTTAACATTTATTATTCTACTACAATGATGACCAAAAGAAATGTGAGCAGCACTGGCAGGAGCCTTCATTAAAGTGATCTATAGTTTCAATACTTACGATAATAAAATAATCTTTCTATGGTATATTCAGAAAAAAAATTCCAAGGAAAAAAAACACCTTTTCATGATTTATGTTAATTAAATCATATTACCAATACTTTAGCATTATATGTCCTGGTTTAAATACGCACATTCAATCCTACTTTTATCAACACTACAAAATGTTATAGTTGTTTTTATTTTCCATAATTTAATTTTAACTTCAGTGTCCTCACTCTTAATATTTCTATGGCATAGTGCCATCTTGGGGATGTTGGAAGCACCTGAAAGGACACAAGCCAAACACAGGCTGAAAAGAGAATCAAAACATTTTTGCTGCACTATGTTGTTGGTGTAGGACTCTAAAAATAAATGTCACTGAAATCCATGATTCTCTAAACTACTGAGAGTATCACAGCTAATGGCATGTTTACAGAAACTACTACGAACTCTTGAATGCAGCAGGTTAGCTGATATTTTAAATCTGTAGGTTCTAGAGTCCACGACAACTGAGAATGTCAGCTTTTCCATTAAATTAAAGTACACTTCTCAGTCCCCTAAATGAAGAGAAATACTGATATGATTCTAAGATGCTTAGAAGCTTGAAGAGAAATTCTGTTACTTTAAAGGCAATGTCACAATTTGGGGGAATCTTCATCCAGATTTCCAGTAACTCATAGATTTACAAAAAGAGCTTGATCTTTCTCAGTGTGTAAAGAAGGAGCAAAAATGCAACAGCATTGGTTTTGTCACATTCTTGTCATTTATACCTAGACCTTTATTAGTAGTTGGCAGAAGCTGAGAGCATAATTTGAGTTTTCAAGACTCTGCCTCACTGTCTACTTCATTCCCCAAAGCAAAGTCAGACAAATCTGGTGGCAGCGTGTTGTAGGTGCATGGGCTCTTATTTTCCTCAAACCATTTCAGGGTTTTGTACCCTATGGTACAACCATACAGAGGGAGCATTGCTCCATCATCAAAAACAAGACCTAGATTTTGCTGTACTCTTGTTTGTGTAACATGAAGCAATGTCTCACTGCATGGAGACTTCATGTAGGTCCTATGGATAGACATTTATCAACACAGTGACCTGGGGAATAACATGGATCTATATGCTGCAGCTGAAGAGATGGCTGCGAAGTTCCAACCTAAAATGGGTAGTCCTGCTGCTGGTTGGTTTGCTGTTGAATGAAGGGCTGAGATACGTACAGGAGACAGCTCTTATTTCAGAGATTAGCCCTTTAAGCAGCAGTTTTGGAGAAAATCTCTCCAGCTGCTGTTTTATGATGAGTGACTGGGGAAGAGCTGCAACAAAGTCTGTGTGTTAAAATGAAAAACCTGGGGAGCAACAACAGCATGTTTAGAAACCAGGAGAAGATATTTGGCTTGCTGCATGGCCTATATCACAGCTAAACAGCAAGAAAGCTGAATGTGTTGAAAAGCTTTGTGTTGATTCGCCATCAACACGAGGTTGAGGGTGAGGATGCGCACCAGTTGTCTGGACTTAATTTGTTTCTTAGGAATTATACAATGATAAACATTAAAACTCATATAGAAATTTAAAAATATATATCTCTTTAATCTGCACTATTGTTCTAAAAAATGTGGTCATGCATAAAACAGAAACTATGTCTGGGGGAGAGGCAGGAAGCAGACGTGGAAGAGAAAAAAGAGCAGCACCCAGGGGCCATGGCAAGAAGAAAGGAACATTGATGTCTGCCTACAAAACAGCTCAGAACAGCTACTCCTGAATTCTGTTGTATAATCCTGTAATATAATTATCTAGTAATCATCTGCTTAATTTAAAATTTTGACAGATAATTTTCCTTTTCAAATTATGAAAGCTAGGGTATTTATAGATAAGGTGTTCAAAAACCTTTTGATGTCAAAAAGTAAGAGAGTTTATACCATGTGACTCTTAAAAGAAAGTCTGTGAAGTTCCCATTGAAATTGTTACATATAAATATCCCAAAAGCAAAATAACTTAGAAAATTCCACTAGATACATGTCTGAAGAAGTTAGGCATCTAAACAACTTGTTCTTTGGTGGGTGTTTTAGGATGATACTGTTTTAAGAAACAAACCAAATTAAACTCTTTTATATGGAAGGAAATCCGTTTTCCTTTCTAAATTATAGAGCTATTTCAACCATGATGTCTCTTTTTTCATAGTTTGGGAGATTATTCTGCTGTATTAACAAAAGTTTAATCATACTAAATTAGAGTTTATTCTCCAAAACAAATGGGAATTTGTTATAACTAAACAAGGCATATGCAACCACTATTATTTAAAAATTACTTAGAATTCTCTTATCAGACATCGTTAGAGAATTTATGCTAGACATTTACCATACTGTGGTGACAGCGTATGTTGATGTGTACTCTTCAACTTGATTGTTCTGCTTGTAACACTTGAGAGTTGAAGTATGGTTTAAGTGCATATCAAAATAGCGACCCCTGAGGAACACCACTCGTCCATGGTCTCTACTTGGACATCAAGCCACTGACTGCAACACTTTGAGCGTGACCGTCCAGCCAATTCCTTATCCACCAAGTGGTCCACCAGTCAAATCCATGTCTCTCCAATTTAGAAACAAGGATGTCGTGTGGGACAGTGTCAAATGCTTTGCTCAAGTCCAGGTGGATAACATCTGTTGTTCTTTCCTTATCCATCAACGCAGTAACCCCATCATAGAAGGGCACCAGATTTGTCAGGCATGATTTGCCCTTAGTGAAGCCATGCTGGCTGTCACAAACTGCCTCCCTGTTTTCCATCTGTCTTTGGGTAGTTTCCAGGAGGATCTGCTCCAAGAGCTTGCCAGGCACAGAGAAGCTCTGACAGTGCCCAGGTATCTCCCTTGAGAGCTGCTGGCTCCTGGTGGGTCTCTTCACTGCCCTGCCTCTTCCCTGCCTCAGGAAACCCCCTGTGCGTTGAGATCTGCTGCTCCGCTGGGGATAGGACTGGCTCCAGGGCAGCTCGCCTTGGCGACTGACGTCAAGTGATCAGGCTGGAGATTTCGTGGTCAAGGGGGGGTGGAATCCAGGCAGGCGTTTCCTCCATCTTTCCTTCTGTACTGGGTTTGCATGGCAAGGTTTCAGTAGCAGGGGGGCTACAGGGATGGCTTCTGTAGGAAGCTGCAAGAAGCTTCCCCTATGTTCAACAGAGCCAATGCCAGCAGGCTCCAAGACAGACCTGCCGCTGGCCAAGGTCAAGCCAATTGGCAATGGTGGTAGAGCCTCTGGGATAACATATTTAATAAGGGAAAAAAACCCCTGCGTAATGGCATTTTTGCAGCAGGAGAGAGGGGTGAGAATATGTGAGAGAAAACAACTCTGCAGATGCTAAGGTCAGTGAAGATGAAGTGGAAGGACATCCTTCAGGCACTGGAGCAGAGATTCCCCTGCAACCTGTAGAGAAGACCATGGTGAGGCAGGCTGTTCCCCTGCAGCTCACAGAGGACCCCACACCAGAGCAGGTGATTGTTCAAAGGAGGCTGTGACCCCGTGGAGACCCCACACTGGAGCAGGTTTGCTGGAAAGAGTTGTGACCCTGGCTGGGACCCACACTGGAGCAGTTGGTTCCTGAAGGACTACACCATATGGAAAGGACTCACACTGGAGCAGCAGTTCGTGAAGAACTGCAACCCATGGGAAGGTCCCACATTGGAGCAGTTTGTGGAGAACTGTCTACTGTGGGAGGGACCCCCACGCTGGAGCAGGGGAAGAATGTGAGGAGGGAGGAGTGGCAGAGACAGCGTGTGATGAACTAATCACAAAGCCCATTCCCCATCCCCCTGTGCAGCTCAAGGCGAGGAGGTAGAGGAAACAGGAGTAAAGCGAAGCCCGGGAAGAAGGGAGGGGTGAGGGGAAGATCTTTTTAAGATTTGGTCATCTTTCTCATTACCCTACTCAGATTTTGATTGGTGATACATTAAACTAATTTCCCCAAGTTGAGTGTGTTTTGCCCATGACTGTAATTAGTGAGTGATCCCTCCCTGTCCTTATCTGAACCCAGCCTTTTGTCGTCTCTTTTTTTTTTTTTTTCTCCCCTGTCCAGTTCAGGAGAGAGAGTGACAGAGCAGCTTTTGTGGGCACCTGGCATCCAGCCAGGCTAAACTGCGACACCTTCTCATCATTGATACTTTGTGCTTCTTAGCCACCTTCTAAAAAGAAAAGAGGTGATCTTGTCTGGTCCCGCCATTGTTTCTCCTACTTTGAGGATCAGAAACTGTTCTGGTTTTGCTAGGCATCTTGTTTATTCTGCAGCATCGATTCTGGTTCCATCACATATCTTGCCTGCTTGCGTGCCATTCCTAGTCCTTATCTTGCAGATTTTACCACTTGCACACATTTTTCCATATGTTATTTGGGTGACTATAATTTTAGCCTCTTTTTGCCCCTTACAGATTATATGTTCTTTCTAAATGCTTATCTTTGTTACAAAATGCTTATAAAAGAATATTCAACTAGTAGTTACAAGGTGACAAAATATTTATATACTGTCACTATTTATGCTATTTTTGTGTGCTTGTATCTGATTTCAAGGCAAGCAAATACTAATTTAACTTGCTTGGTGTCCTTCTACTTTATTGGCCCAAGAGGCTCTTTTGCCTACGTATGCTTGCTGAAAATTGTATAGTCCATGGCTACCTCTCAGTGTTTTGAATATTTATGCAAGTAGACCTTCAGGATTAGGACTACAGGTTACTAATGTAATTCAAAGAAGATTCAGAACAAAATCAGTTCTTGATGTTCAAGACTTTTCAAGAGGAGTTTCTGCTATTTAGAAGCAATGTGGTGTAACATGAATCATGATTTGATAGTGTTTCTGAGATTTGAAAATGAGGGCTATTTGCAAAATCCAACATGCGATAAACATATGAAAGTTGCTTTCAAGAAAACACTTGCTGTGGATCAGAAATTCATGTTTCACTACTAATTTGTACCTCTCAACAATTATGAATGTCTAGTCTTACTAGCTGATGTGGTGTACCTTATAAATATTCATATTACTGACAAAGTAAATCATGTCTTGTAATACAGAGAAGAAAAGGATCTTTGAGAATAGCTGAAGGACAAAGAAGTAACTGTTTCTACGTTTCCTCTCTACTTATATTACTGGCTGGTGTCTGGGGCATTCTCTGATGACTAACTTCTTCCCGGAGATGTATTTTGAATTATCCAACAGCTCCTGCACTAGCACAGCCATGCTGCTGATTAATGTGACTATAGACCAGGCAAAGGGGACCTCACTTGAATACTTGTTAGCTTTTTGTGTCTTCTGAGAAGGCTGCTAATCCTTGAGTTAGCTTTTAGGATAGTTCAATGTCCAGTACCAGGAAAAGATCTGATTGTGTGTGAACTTCAGCTCTACTTAGGGGGTTTTAGACTAACAAGAGGTGCTTATATTTACTTTTTTTTACCGACTCAATGATAGCTGTTATGTTTAAAGCACTGTGAACAACTAAGAAACACAGAAAATCAGATTCTATTTATATTTTTTCTAGATATATTAGATGATTCTTGAATTCCGTGATAACTGTAGAGCTGGGTCCACCGCAGCAGTCATCAAACCTTATTGATGGTTGTCATTTTATGTAAAAGTAAAGCAAACAAAACCCCCAAATTTTAGGAGCACAACCGGGCCTTCATTATTTTCCAGTTTTCCCTTAATTCATGAAGGTGAGTGGACATGAGCTTTTCTGAAGGTCTTCAAATCTTTACCTTCCTCTCTTTGCTTTACCCTGTTTTGAAATAAAGTGAAAAGAAAATGATGAAAGAAGTCATTTCTTTTTTAGAGCAGTCTTTTGACCACGCACTCCAGAACTAATGCAAATAAAGTTGCTTCCATCAAGTGTTTTGTTAGCTTTTTCACTGTTTTCTTAAAGGCAGTTTGGTGTTTTCACAGGGAGAGCCTCAGCTACTTTTGCTTTCTGCCAGCTTGTCACAGTGCATCTATGGTTCTGGAGCACAAGGATGGAGTTGTGCAAAACCTTTAATGCCTTCTGCCCACACTCTACAAACCAGATTTCATCACAGTGTGCTGTGACGTCTGATTGATTAGCATGAATGCAGTTATGCCAGGTAAATAGGTGAGTCTATGCTTAATTTAAATGCTTATTTTATTGACTAAATTTAAGGGCACAATAGCTAAATTTAGTAAAACAATAATACTAAATAGTACTAAATACCTAACAATGACAAATATTAACACAGCACAAACAGACCCAACTCACACATGTCTTATTACTATTATGTATTGCTTACAGCCCACACCATGGAATCCACACCAGGGAAGGCATGCTTCCACTCAGGCCACCCAACAGATGCCTGTTTTGACACAGATCCAAATGTAAGTGCATTATTCCTATGTAGCATACTTACGTAGCACGCTTATTCCATGATACGTCCAGTGAAGATAAAGCTCCGAAGTTTTGACGTAGCAATCAGGTCTATGGGTAGTTATTTCTGCAGAGTTTTCAGAAGAACTTTGTTTTGCTGTACTAGGTTGACAGCATTAGTCTCCTGGTCTGCCTGTTACATAGATCACCCTGTCAAATATTACTTCTGATGATTTCATTTAACCATTATCCTTTTTATCTGCTGCAGTTACTTACTTCCTAAAATTATTTAGGGTGCTAATCCACACTTATTTGTTTACTTTTCATCTAGATTTTGCATCACTAATTTCCAAGCAAAACAGTGTATACTTCATGCCACCAGTATCCTTTGATTCTCTTTTCTTGCAGCTATAAGGACTACAGTTGTAAAGTTTACTATACGCATATTTGTCTCTTGCAAGTTCGTAGCGCCAAAAGAAGGTCATGCAGACTCCTCCACAGATATTTGAAGGGCAAATGTTAGAAAGATTAATACTGATTAACTTACTTTTAAATGGCTGAGATAATTCTCCATGTGGTGCATTTGTGCAATTTAATGTTAACTGCTTTTACAATTAGCACGAACAAGGACACGGGAGATGCTGTAGCATGGAAACAGCAATTTTGTCATTCATGCTAATGTATGACTAGAAACATTTTTCCTTTTTTTTATTAGAAGGGCACAGCTAAAAAAGCAATAAAGATAGTATCTTGCCAGTGAAAATAATTGATTCAGTTGCCACTTAAGGAAAATTATGAAACAAACATGGAGCCTGAAGTACTATGCAGAGTTTGAAACTTGCTTTCACAGGTCACTGCAGTTTTTGAAGCTAAAGTTTCATTTTCTGAGTATGTCTGTTAGCAGTTAGTCTTCCAGAGGTTCATATGCAGCAAAAATGAAACAATTGCAAGCACAGTCAAAGAGCATAGTTGCTCTAATTCTGTCCAGATTGATCTGTATAGCATTTTGGTATGCAATATAGGCATTTTGGTTTGATATGTACTGCTATTTTTGGCTTTCCACAATGAAGGTTTACATCATGTCCTCAAGAATAGTTCATGCTGGTTTGTGATGGAAAAACCCTATATTAGGGTTAACCCTTATTAGACAGATGCTTTGAAACATGAAATCTTTTGCCCTCATACAGTTCTAGAAAAAGAATTGAGAGTCTGAAAACTTTTATTATCTCCATGAAAAGCAGAATCACAGAACAGTGGAGGTTAGAAGACGCCTCTGGAGAAGCAGGGCCAGCTAGAACAGGTTGCATAGGACCACATCCAGTTGGGTTTTGACCCTCTCCAAGGATGGAGACTCCACAGCATTCCTGCACAACTTGGTCCTATGCTCAGTCACCCTCACAGCACCAAAAAAACCCAAAGTTTTCTTATGTTCAAATGGGTTTTCATATCTTTCAGTTTGTGCCCATTGACCTTCTACTGGGCAACATTGACAGGTGTCTGGCTTCATCTTCTTTGTTCTCTCACATCAGGTATTTATACGTATGGAAAAGATTCACCCCGAGCCTTGACTTCTCCAGGCTCCTCCCAGCCTCTCCTCGTATGACAGGTGCTCCAATTATTTAATCATCTTTGCAGATCCTTCACTGGATTCACTCCAGTATGTCCATGTCTCTCTTGCACTGGAGAACCCTGACCTGGACATAGCACTCCAGATGTGTTCTCACCAGTGCTGAGTAGGGAAAGGCTCACTCAGCCAGCTGACAATACTCTGCTTAATGCAGCCCAGGATGGTTTTGGTCGTCTTTGCTGTACGGGGACTTCGCCGGCTCACGATCAAGATGTCTGCCCCCAGGTCTTTTTCTGCAAATCTACTTTCCAGGCAGTCGACCCCAAGAATGTACAGTTGCATGAGGTTATTCCTCCCCAGGTGCAGGGCTTTGCAATAGCCTGTTCTTAGGCTACTTGTGAGTTTTACCTGCTTTTCTTACTAATGCACTTAATGTTTGAAGACGCATTTTATTTACAATATGGCTACTTTATTTCTGGTTTTGGGGGATAATTTCAGAAGATGTTAAGGCATCAAAGAATATGTTACGATGGATAAGTTTTTAAATTTCCTTTTCTTATTTGCTGGATATCTTCTGCTGATTGATCCTATGCTCTTTTCAATTTGTGTATAGGAGCAAGGAAGTTCCTATTAGTTTTGATGACTGGATTGCAGACAGAATTATTCAGAGTGGTACTTGCAAGTAAAATCAGTGCAACTGAAATTCACTTTTTTTTTTTCATCGCTAGATAATGCACTGTGCAGGCTATTTTAGATTTTGATGCAGTATCATTAGAATTTTTGAAAATAAGTTTGTTTTTTTTCCCGGTCAATGTGAGAAGAAAACTCCAGAAACAATTCAAGGACATTCCAGTAATTTAGAATTTCTGTGTTACAAGTTAATTACTTAGATAGAATGTGGATATGACTGACTAATAGTCTCTGCACCAAGACATGATTTTAATGGAACGGGCTACTCTTGACATTGTTCCAGCATAAATATTCCTCTTTTCATTTCTTTTGCCAAAAGTGTAGAAGCAAAACAAAGACCTGGAAAAGTTCCAGATCCTTTGGGATACTCTAATGAATTATAAAAAAAATAAATAATTACATATTTTTCTGTAGGAAAAATTTAAGATGAGACATAATATGTAAGAGCAGCAAGGAGACGCAGCTTGAATAACATCCGTAACACAGATGATTGAGAAGAGTAAAACTGTGCTAATGAATATGTAACATATTGCTGATGTTTTCCAGGAGCTTTTAACACTGCCTTGAAAGATGGAAGACTGTACTATCCATTTACCAGGGAGCTTTATTTGTATAAAACTGTGCTTTGAAGATCAATGGTAGTGGTAAGACTTGAGCTCATACTCATTTTTAGCTCACGTTTACAATGCAAAAAAAAATAAAAAGTTCTACTGGAACTGAAAAAAAGCACCAGCCCTGATTTTTTGCAACGTAACTGCTTCTTTGACACAGCTAGATACTTGGTACTTGGTATCACATGGACACTTGGAAATAAAGACCTGTACAACAGTTATTTGACGTAAACTCTGCTTTTCTCAGAAGTTTTTAAAGGTTTTTTTTATGCTTTTGGCCAATAGAACTCTTTTGCATGTATGTAATAATATCAGATATTTATTCTTAGGTATTCCAATCATTCCCCAAATGTCTGGGTGGGGTTTTTTCCTTTTTTTTTTTTTTTTTTTTTTTTTT
>Ga0065711_1003838_pt1 | contig 26123 bp, 20 predicted proteins | sample Hoacrofraction12_FD_59098 | JGI IMG/M metagenome (GOLD analysis project Ga0065711, IMG submission 59098) | Hoatzin crop microbial communities from Cojedes, Venezuela - Epithelial fraction 12 v2 (version 2) | ecosystem: Host-associated > Birds > Digestive system > Esophagus > Crop | place... | reverse complement strand
CCCCCCCCCCCCACCTCCTTTCTACCTCCTCCCCACAGGAGCAGTAATGGAAAAGTGACTTGCTGCAGAGATAATGCCAGGTTTGAAATGAATTTCTGACTAGCTGAGCCAGCACCCGTGTGAGCTGTGGCTGATTAGCTCCAAGCATCCAGGTCCCAATCACTCACAACGGAGCCAGGCAATCATGCCAGCCTCCACAAGGCAAAGACAGGGTGGAGGCAACATCCCTGAAAGGGATCTCAAAGGCAAAGGGAAAATACTACTCACGTTTGTGGTTTTCATTTCTGTGGACAGGGGAAGAGAGAGTCTCCTGCTCACGGGCTTCATCGCCCTCTTCGCTGGCGAGGTGGGTGTGAGCATAGTGGTAGCTCAGCCCAGGCCTGTTCTTGTAACGCTTGCCACAGACTGGGAAGAAAGCAAATACGAGGGAGGGGAAGAGAGAATGGAAACATCAGCGTGATCTGCAGCAATGGCAGCATCCTCTCAAACAACGCTCCCTTCTCCCCCGAGAGCTGCACCACACATGCCACGCGCCTGCCCGAAATTCTTCCTTTGGTGAAGGGCAACAGCAGGGCAGCCCTGCAGCTGCAGGTCTCCAGGCAAGCTTTCCTCCCATCATGCTGCCAGCAGTCATTCCTACAGGCCTAGGCAGATGCACGTTCAGTCTCTGCAGCTCATACAGCCCTAATCCTCTCTGCTAGGATTACTAACAAGATTGCACACAAAATTAAATGAAATGCCAGTTCTGGTGTTGGTGCTGCACAATGCACAGCAATGGGAACTGGACTGAGAAGAAGGGACATTCTTTTCCTAATTACTGATCTCTGAGAATAGGAAACAGTTGTTTTTTTGTTTAAAAAAGGCTTTCTGTGAAAAGGTAATAAATACCTTTATTTGCAGATTCCTAGTCAAGACAAGGAGATGGAAATCATCTGCAGTTTCTTGCTAGAAAAAATTGTAGTAGTGATACAGATTTGCCCAGGTGAACCTCATACTCAGCATCCCAGTAAATAACACAGTGTGTGACAGAGAATCCTCCTTCTGAACTTTTATTTTAGGACTAAGTCAACAGATACTAAGAACAGGATCAAACAATTCAGGGTGATGAAATATCTACATTTTCACAGGGAACTCACCACAAGGGCAAACTTCATCACAAGTTTCATTACGTACAAATTCAGCCTCTATAAAATTTTAAATTCATGTTACTGTCTCTAAAAGTTATCTCCTTTCATCTTCAAAGCAGTCTCTGAACATCCGTCTTCTTTTATACAGCTATTTCGTCTACCAAATACAATTATTGCAAATTGAAAAGATTAGTAAACAAAGGCAAAGAAGCTTAGTGCCAATTTTTACTCCCAGCCACATTTTCAGTGGCTTTATTACCTTCATGAACCTCAAGGATTTCACACAGGAATAAATGTCATGCCCAGGAGTCTGTCCAGCATAGCTTGCTTAGGAAGGTGAAGGGAGAGAACAGAGTCTCTAGTTCTCTGTCTTGTCTTTAGATCCTTCAAAAAAATCTCCAAAAGGGAAGTCACTGTCCACTCCTAAAAACTTCACTCAGCCCCAACACTGAAAATGTATCTGGCGATGTATATAGATACCTACTTCCCATTTCTCAGACACCTGAGTCTGGGAATGTCATAAGGCTCCATAAACCAAAAAATGAAAAAAAGAAAAGACCTGCCTGAATTACTCAATGACTCAAACATATATGTAAAACTTCCATTATTATACTTTTCTGCTACTACTCATAAAAAGCACATTCTGGTCCACATTCTGGAACAGAGGATAGAAAATTTTAAATCAAAACCCAATGTGGTAACACAGTTCTTCTCCATCTCTTCTAACTGATTTGCAAACTCCCTCAATGAAAACACTTTGCCTTATTAGAAATGTGCAAAACAACCTCATGATATGAATGAGTGATCTGGAATATTACATACTTTTATCTCAGTTTTCTCCATTCTGCAAGATGAAGGTCATGTAGTCATCATAACAGGACAAAAGATTTTTCCTAATCTAATGTGTATTTAGCTAGAGGTTTTTTAATTCTTTGAAATCATTTGATTCAGAAATTAGAATTTCAGTAGGAGGGAGGTGGGAAAGTTGGGTGAGAAATAAAATGCCCAGGCACATATGCACATCCATTCTTTCAAGCATCTGCCCTTGTCTCATATGTAAGCCTAACTCTGCTGCCAGACCCTTTGAACAACCACACTGCTCTTAGATGCATGCTCTCCATAAAAAGCCAGTTCGGACTGCCGCCTTCTAGTACCAGCTGTGTATTCTTCTAATGTATTCTAGAGAGAGAAACTCCTCCTCCTCCTCTGGGGTCCTACAGAGCAAAGGACAAGCAGTGGAACAGATGCTGGCAGGGAGTCAAACAGCAAGACATCCACAGTTCTGTATGACTTTGTCTCCACTTTTTGAATATTGGAAAAAGTGTTAACACAAAAGCAACCACCAAACCAGAGACAGCTATAAAATGCTCACTGTTTAAATTATTTCAGAAACATAACCCCCTCTAATTACACAAATGTTACAGAATGGGGAAAGAGATTTACATTTCTAGCAGATTACTTGAGTATCATACTAAGTATCCTACTTTAGCCCCCCTACTTTTGTGCGTTTGAAGATGAAAGTTAAAAAATAATTCTGCTATGAATTACCAATACTGCTCAAAAACTTCTGTCTACTCAAATTATTTTCAGAGCACTATCAGCTGACCAGTGCTGTACTGACATCAGAGGAGGCACTTGGAGCTAATAGCTGTGTGATATCTACTATCCAACTATACCTTGCTCTTATACAGCTTGATTCTGCATTACTGCTAACCTAGCTGCAAAATCAGATAGGCTCTAAATCTCAGTCCCATTTACCTACTTGAGTGAGTTTAAAATTTCAAAGCAAAAATATCCTAAAAATTCTACTCTACTTCATTTCATTCAGCTCTACCTGAAAACATGCCGATGATTCTAGCTCTACAGTTGTTACCTTACAAGAGCACCATGTTCTTGAATATAGGTCTCATGCGTCTTCCCATGGCTGCAGCCTTGCCTCCATTCCCTACAGGATCCTGCAGGGATTTTAGGATGGCCTAGAAAATCAGATTGGTCTGCAGACTTTCTCTTCTCCAGCAAAAAAGTAGCAGCTCACCAGGAAAAAACAACAAGTATCGATATAAGCTGAGGCAGTAGTAATTCTGCAGCTGAGCCCTTCCAACTGCCTAAACTCTTTCAGATGGCCTTCAAAGGCAGCAGCAATTTGAGACATGCCTAGCTAAAAACAAATTTGGAGGACTTTATAACCAGAGCTGAGGCAAAGGAGTTCTGTTTACACAGTCCCAGCAGATCCTTTGTAGGATCAAAGATTTGCAGCTTCCAGCAGCTTTTCTTCTTGGTGTCTAGTCTTTTCCACCTTTAAAAATCATGTTCTGTCATGGAAAATGTCCAAGGTGATGCCATGAGCTGAAACTGCAGAGATTTCCTATTCCCCAAGCAAATTAGACTTCTGCAGGGGAAAAAGGGTATCATGATCTTAGTCAGGCAAAAGAACCATTTAGTTCAGTGAGACTTTGCTAGAATGAAAGCTGAGTCAGAACTTCATGGTTTCTCCAACAGACTGAATCTTCTTGAATTCACCCTAATCTCTCATTTTCCAGATAGAGCACATTTTATTAATCTACCATATCACTGCGTTAAGAAGCAGTTTCTATAAAAGGGCGATCATTAATAAACACTTAGCTCTTATATAACTCTCCCCACTGCAAGACCGGCTTTTCAAACATTAATTAATCTTCCTCCACATTACTGAGTGGGAAACACTATTCTCATTTCACTTCCGAAAAAACAGAACCACGGAGGGGTTAAGCGGCTTGCCCACACAGCGATCTTTTGTCATTACCAGGACTGGAGTTCATGAGTTCCAGCATCCAGACCAGTGCTCACACCATATCTTTCTCCGAGCTGACAAAAGCATGAGAACTGGTTCCCCCACTCTGAAATGTATGCTGGTGATTATGTTTGTAACACTATGCAGCTCACACATAGCAAGCAAGACTGTGCCCTTCATAAACTTTTCCAGGCAGCCTTGCCTTTCTTTCAGCAGCATTGACTTTTTTTATCTTTAATTTTCCTTGCTGGATAGGCTCATCATCCTTGCATGTGGTAGATTTCATCCTGAATCTCAACACTGGGAAGCTGATCTTTAATTAGGTAGCCAAGCCCAATGAAAACAGTGGGAGTTTGTAGAACGTAACCCACTCCAATTCCTCCTGTATTCAAAGTTTTTATTTTGCTATAACCTGATGTGAATGCCATCTTAGCAACAAGCCAGGTAAGTAAGCAGTAATACAGCAGTGCAGATCAAACGCCGCAAATGGGGAAGAGGGAAAGATTTTATTAGGCCACCAGACACTCTCCTATGATGAACCTTACTTTCATTCCAATTTGAAGGCTGAAATGAAGACATTACACAACTGTGTTATGGGGGAAAAACATAATTTGCAGACAGTTTAATCATAAGCATTGAGTGTTTCATGAAAAAGAGCTCTGTTCTAAGTCCTGGCCTGTAACAGGCTGCAACACTTTGGATAAGCAAATTCTCACTCTGTTTACATTTCTCAATGAGTAAAATTAATATAAAATACTTCCCCTGCTTTAAAAAGGGATTTGAAATCTATGACTTGAAAGACTTCCTCATCAAATATTTAATGGCTGTGTTGCTGTCATTTTGAAATTGTTACACATTTGGTCCTTGGCAGGCTGTGAGCTATGTTCCAGCCAGCTCTCCACATACATTTTGCACAATCTGTCACCAGTACAAGACAGAAGGAAACAATCCATGTTTTTAGAGGAAACAGGAAATTGGGGGTGTAGATGTCTTCTTTTTTTTTATCACTGAATCTTGCCCCCCTCATTGTCTTTCTGTGCTTTTCTTCTTTGCCTCCTGTTCTTTCTTCTCAGCTGAGCTGTGTCAAACGCTAGATCTTAAGTTAACCACTGGCAGGCAGTTCTTCCTCAAAGTTATCTTCCTGTTCCACCATTTGCTCCACTCCAAAGAAAACATTCCCTGTTTTGCACTGGTTAGGTAGTATAATCTCCCCTGTTACAATTATGTCCACCCTCTGGCACATCTAGAGATCTCAAATGCTAACAGTGTATTTTGACCTCCACTGATGGAAAGGCATTACATTTGCCCCTCTTTGATCAGTACTGTCATGTTATACACCTGTAGTATTAGAGCAGCTGTTTAGTAACCCATTTCATTGGGGATTTTTTGTAGGTACTAAATAGTCCTTGTTTCAGAGCCCCCAGAGGACAAGTCCAAGAATCTAACTGCTGTATTAATATCACAGGAATGGTGAACTCCAGCACAAAACATGCACAGGTCAACAATATATATGTCCACATTTCAATAAATGAATTGCTAGCAGGAGCAAAGGAGAAAACAGGTAGCCTATATGAGTAGAAAACATTCAACTATCAGTCAACTCTGTTCCTCTCTCACCAAGTGCTCTACTCCAGATCTGTGTTATTCAATTTTTTTTTTTTCAGAAAGCATCCTTGCCTTTCTAATCTTAGCTTTTCTACCAATAATGTAGTCAACAAATACCAAGTACAGCAGCTAGGGTGGGAGAGTTGTTTGTTGGGTTCATCTGAACAATCATCTTATTCTAAATCTTCTTGCTAATTAACTACTTAGGGATTCACTAGAAAGGATAATACCAGGAGATGATTTAGGGCTTAAACTGCTAATAGTTTGAAGGGAAGCTGAAGTCATGATGGAGATTTATGAGAAGCATGTAAAAACATAATGCTATAATCAAAGCATTTTCAAATCAGCTTGTCATTGTGATATTTAACCAAAGGTCTGTCCTAAGAAGCAGTAGTTAGTAGTGTTGGACCCATTCATGCTATCTGTAAGAATTAAGACAACAGACTAAGTCTCTGAGAGCTGTTAAAACACAAGCTATTTCATGATTTATCTTGTAGGCCTTTTGTATCCCAGCAAACCTTCCAGAGAATCAATGAGATTTTCGTTCAAATTAGTATGACAGGATCAGGCCCATTTCAAAGAGATGAGAAAGAAGGCAGATGAAGTTACAAGGTAATTACTAGAGTAGTCACTTTGTGAATATATACAATAAAACAGTTCCTAAAGAACAGGTCTCAAGGAACTGCATTTGGCAAGTCATGCTAGAACAATGTAACTTTGAACTAAGATTTGCTAAGGAAACTAAAAGAGATTCTCAGTACCCATTGAACTCAGTGAAATCTGTTCATCTTAAATCACTTAAACTACCTCATGACTCCAGCTGTTGGCAGAACCTACAGTATGTTTAGTGGAGAAAGGGAATAGGGAAGAAAAAAAATTAACCTTAAAATGATGAAATTTCAATGCCCTGCTGCATGATGAACTTACAGAAAAAGCAGGACAACCTTTCACGCTATAGTGATTTGGATGTAGGGCCAAGCATTTTTAAAAACAAAACCATGTTCTGAATAACTATTAGTAGTTCAAAGTCAAGTCTAAAGTGTCCACTCAGGGCCCAAGACTTGTATGATCTGTAGGCACAATGCAAGCAGGTAAGCACTTAGTGGGATATTCAGGCAAAACAGTTTAGGAGCCTACCTTCAGCTGACATCAGTGAGAATTAGGAGCCTAACTTTTTTGAAAACCTCACAAGGCACCTTTCTGCATCTTCAAGCACCTGAAAGAGTCAGTTCTGGGCCCAGCGCTTGCCTCTATTTTTATCATAAATTTGGAGGGTGGAATACAGAGTGAAAGACTCAAACATGAACTGATTGTTGGCAAAAATATTGGGCTAATAATAAAAATATATCATATGAACTTTATTAATCAAATAATTCTTTCAAGCAGTAACATAATTAGTAAATATTAATATGACATCTAGTATAAATAAATAAAACATAGTATAAACACAACAAAGAAGTATAATGAGAAAACTAAAGATGATAGATAATCCGCCCGAGTAGAAACAGGTTGAGCAGAGAAGGAACAAGAAGATATAGCAAATGGTGTATTAAATACAAACTCACATGGTGGATAAGGATGAAAACTCCTTTGCCACTTAAACATGACAGCACTGGAGAGGAGCATCTTGCACTGCGAAAGCGTTACTAAACAACCTATTAGGTAAGCCATCTCTGTACCTCTCACAGATACAGAACAGAGAAAGTTGCATAAGTCCAAGTTCTATAAGTAAATGTAAGTCACATGTAAACGTATCAACCATTCATCTTCTGAACTGCTTCTATCCTCAGCACATTCTACTTAGTTCTGCCCACTGTGACTTGAATATGACCCTTTGGAGATTTTTCAGAGAAAAGAAACAAGCTTAGTAAAAGAGCTGAAGAAAACACAGCTGAAAGAAGCCTCAGTAACTGCTTACAGACAGCAGAGAAAATTCAGGTTAAATAACTAGAGAAATATGAAAATGAAGTTTTTAACAAAAGAAACAGCTTCTACAAAACACTACAGGATCAGTGTCTCTGGGTATATGCAAGGTTGCATTAGTCACTGATCCAGTAGAGATCATAGGGAGGTTTCAGTCAATTCTCATTTTGCACAAGGAATGGATCTGAATGCATACCTCAGTCCCAGAGGGACTGCGAATAAAGGATACGCGACAAACGTAAGTTGTTATGCTAAAACAGCAGTTTATACAAGAATAAAACTAAAAGGAGACAAGGGCATATTGGTAAAAGGAAAAGCAAGAAACAACTCTTTCAGACATGGGCAAGGGAAATCTTCTGTAGAGAGAGGGACAGAAAACAAAGGTGGAAGTATGTAGGTAATCAGCCTCCAAGGGAACATGAGAAAAATGAAAGCAGACAAATGGACAGCAGGCAAGTTAGTAACTTGGAGAGATTCAGCACAAACTAACCACTCTGGCTAAAGGAATTCGACATCTGGAGTCATGAACCTCAGGTGCTACCACTGATTGCAACTTTTAAACCAGAACACAAGTTTCTAGATAAAACTTCAGATGAGCTTTTTCTTTAAAAAAAGTAAATAATACATAATAAACAATATGAAAATACTAGAACAATTTTTAAGAAGACTGCTGTGGTATAACTGATGGTTCCCTAGCTGATCATTTGACAACATGACATCAATTCTTATTATATACACAGGTATTCATACATTCATTCACTCTGTCTCTCCGTTAAAAAGCACATGCCCAGTTTCTCGTGAACAGCTGTGGTGCAGTACCTTCCACTTCCTTTTCCTGACATTATAGACTTTGCTTTGTTCCTCAAGCCCTACTTTCCACTATCCTTTAAGGCTCCTGCTCTATCCCTAGCCAGGTATTCAAGCTATGTTTGGGTCTGGTCTCATACAGCAGCTGACTCATTCTGCTACATTACCATTTCCAGCATCCCACACCAGCCTGCCCTGCCGCTGCCATTATCCAAGCATTTATCCCACAAGAGCTCAAGGCACAACACTACCCAATGCAACTGGTTGAAAATCTGACCAACTAGTCTTCCACTTGCGGGTTTGATGACACAAGGCATTTCATGACTATGTAAGCAACTTTGTCGGTGCTTTGAATGGCCATACATTTTATTCAGAATTTCTGACACAGTATATGCTCTACAAAATCAGCAGAAATATTTCAGCATATTTCATTCCACAAAACAAGCAACTAACCCCCTTCTCTTAAAAAAACAGGATGACAAACCATTTTGAGCTTTGAAAACCTTCCTCCACATAGAAATTCCGTATTTCCAGTCAGGTTTTATATTGGGACCAGGTTTAATATCAGTAAATGCCTCTTCCAAAACAGGCAGGCCTTTTGAGAAATAACATTGCTATCTTCCAACACAAGGGGCAGTGTCAGCTGGGTACCACTCCTGCATTGTCTGACACATAGACCAAGTTTTTTATTACTGATGAAACCTGGTGATAAACTCTTGTTTCCCATAAATATGCATGTGTAACTATGAAAAAAGAACCGAGTAGTTCTTCACCACAAATCATTTTTTGTGCCCATGTAGTTAAACAACAAAATTAATTTGGTTGAGACATGCTTATGCTTTCTTCTTTGTGGTCACTTTCCAAACTTAAATTTCATAACACTTGCAGAAAAAGCAACCTGGAGGTAATCAAAGAATATACAGAAAAAGTAAAGTGTCAACCCATTAAGGTAATTATTTATACCAATAATGTGATTGTAGAAATCATGTTTTCCCAAACAGGAAAAAGCTTCACTATTTTTGACCTGCATGTTTCTATACAGAATAAAACTGCCTGCCCGGAACATCTGCACACGGAGTGCTGCAAACCAATTTCTAACCTACCATGATTAGATTGAGATTTATCTGCAAAAATATTTAGCAAATAATTTCAAAGATAAAATTGATTCAACAAATCCATTATTGCATTACTGATCACCCAAGAAGGAAAGAGGCCTCAACTTAAGCCAATTATTCACAATGAATTGTATGTAATATTTCTACAGAAAGTTAACAAGGGCAGGATCTTACTTCAGTGAGATGGCATTACAATTAGGACAGTTCTTCCTTCTGCTCCACAGCCAGGTAAAAGAGTTCTGCTACCACATAACCCTTTTCTCAGCTATCTACAGTGGAAAAGGAGAAGTCACTGTGCAAAGTCTGGATTCCAAAACTTCTTATGACTCACCCTATAAGTATAAGTTTTTTAAAAATGAAAGGTATCAGCCAAATGAAATAGGAAACTTTATATTTCCAAAACCAAAGAGGAAATTTATGCTCCAAAATGTAAGCCAAGACAAAATTCCATCAGTACAACAAAGTACCAGAGCCTTGACTTCAGCCCAGATTTTTGCTGCTTGCTTTGATATCTCGGGTGTTTTATCTACTCTGTGCAAGTCACTACTACATGTGTTGTGAGTTCTCTGTAAGATCACAAAGCAAAGCCAGATCAGACAACAAAGTCATTATGTTCAAAATTACTAGCACTGACGAGTGTCCTTGGATTTAGAAGGATGTTCCAGAAAAGAGACAAAGACAGTTGCGGATTTCAGCAAGATAGATACTGGGTTCCCAGAGAAGTCTTAGAAGACACATTCTAGTTCTTCCAACAAAAAAGGAAAGCTATTTAACCACAGCAGAAATCTCCTGTCTCTTCATATCCTTCCTCCTTGATCATGTGTTCGGACACTCTCACTCATGTGCAAGTCTTTCCATTTCTACTCATTGCCCTTAGAATTTTCACCTTGCTGAAGCAAAATACCCAACTTGTCCATCATGGTATTGTGCAGGTCACCTGGTCTCACCATAGAAGAATATGATCTGATCACATGGAATACAGTTCTTATTTACTGTGCATGCTCCTTATTTCTTCATGTTTTTAAAAATAAGCAGAAAATATCCCCATAGACTGACATAGTAACGGTTGGTCTTTTAAGGTCAGTAACGTAGCAAGATAGGTAAATTGTGGAGAAAGGGGGATTCTAATTGTCCTCAAAACCACCGAACATTTTTGGATCTTTTGTTAACCTAACTTTTGTTAGGTTATTGTCTCATATGATAGAAGGCAGTCAGTAGCACAAATTGTTATGGCATATACACTCTCCAGTAAGCCTTCAGATGGTAGACCTCAAAAGCATGTGGGTAAGAGAAGTGCCATTCACAGAAATGACACAGTGAAGCAAAAAAGAATATCAAAAGAAGAAGAAAAGCACCAAGGACTAGACCACAAAAAAAAAAAAAATACATTGTGTATCAAATACTGGACTCCTTCCTCATACTAGGACTCTGGTATCCTTCTTTGGTTTGGGCATTGGGCTCTGGTATAATTTTTCAGCTGGGGCAATGCCTTACTTCACCTGCAGTCCCACTGCGAGATGTCAAACATCATGGACATATTCAAAGGGAATGTGTATCAAAACAAAGCATTTCAGTTGCGTTTGTTTCTTAGGAAGGCTAAACTCCCAATGATACCACAAGAGTACCTTCTGAGTGAGGGATGAGAATAAGACCTTCAAAGATTAGCCCAGTGAGATTTTAAAAGGACTGAAGGAAAGAGAATCACCAAATATATGAAGAGATACAACAAGGGTGAAGTACCTTTGTCGGAGATTTTTGAGTTATGCTTTTGTTTGTAACTATCTGAAACAGAGAAAGAAATAGAGGGTGAAACTTACATGGGGGAAAGGAAGACAAAAGGCAGAGAAGCCAGAAAAAGAGAAGGAGAAAGAGAAAAAAAATATAAGAGATGATTTTTTATAGGGCAAAGGGAAGTGAAGTCTTGCTGACGACTTGATTTTATTTCCTTCATGCAAAAACACCAAGAGCAGCAGAAGCAGCAGGTGGCAAACATGCAAGTCAGAGAGCGGCAGAATATTTTGCTGGAAGGGAAAAGATGAAGCCCTGAGTGCACTGAGCTGGTAGGACCAGGCTGGAAGCAGAATCAGCTGTCTGGGTGCTACTTACTGTCACAAACATAGGGTTTGTCATGATCGTCCTGGGAGGCAGCATCATTCCGTCTCCTGCCACCTCCAGATCCCCGAGCCTGCAAGGACAAGAGGAATGTTAACATTATTCCATCGCCCCTCAGGTCTCCTTGTGCCCCTCACCCTCCTATGAAAAATACGCTGTATAAACTAAATAAATAGTCAGCTTCCATACAGGTTTGTCAAGGGTGTGCTTGACCCTTCGTCTTCCTAAGATATGCACTATGTTGTAGGACCTTGTAATGCAGCAGAGATACCCTCCACTGATAATCCAAACTGTTATTCCATAGTAGTAGGTCACTGCCAGCACATATTCAGTCAAGTATCATCACACATTCATTTCTGAAGATGTTCAAATACTTTGCTTAACTGAATATGAATGAATGGATGAACAGGTGTTAGAGGATAAATATAACTATTAGATCAGCCAGAAAATAGGCCCCAAACAAAACCGAGGTAAAATTATTTCCTTTAATATTTTCAAAGGGGTGTTGTTTGTTTTGGTTTGTTTTCTAGCTGAAAAGCAATGTTTTGAAATGGCCTTCTGGGACAAAGACACCATGGCTAATTATAAAATGGAGATTTGGTAAGTTAGTGGAAAAGATTAGGTAACACAGCTACCTGCAATAACAGAGAACGGGAATTACCCAGAACGGTCTCTCTGCAGTTCTGTGCTCCTACAACATACCAAGTTGGCAGCCCTGGAAACTGAAAAGCTCTGATTTTCCACAGCACAGACTGCTCTGTCCTGAGCTGCAGGGGCAAGAGTGGAATTCAGCATCAAAGCTACTGACCCTTCTCAGGTGAGATGCCGACAGCAGGACAGTTGATATCTGTCCAGTGGTGGAGGCTGTGATGTGGAACTGGGAACTGAGCCAAGGCCTTCAATTCTTTCATGTTCACACTAATGTACAGTCTGTAGATGACAATAATTTTAGACTTGATCTTTATTTGAGGAAGTGATCTGCAGGTGGATGGCTAGATAGCTCTTCATTAATTCTGCTAGCTACTCTATTCCTGGGTAAAAGCAACAAATTGTTTCTGCTGCTTTTCCTCTTATTGAACTGCTGATGTTTCTCACCCTAGACAAGGCCACCAGACTCAAATCCTTCGAGCTTTTGCATGTGAAAATAAGAAAGGGACAGAGCTTCACCAAGTAAAGCTGGAGAAGATGTAGAAATTGTGAGAATCTTGGTGCCCCAGACACAAAGGGGTCATATGAGCTCTGTCCCTCTTCTATGGATTTGGGGCTGGACTAGCACTATTTGAGCTGCATTCCATCGGACATCTAAAGAGATGGAAGAAGGAACAGTTTTACACTGGTCTGCCAGAGTCTGTCAAAACAGGGATCTATAAAAATTTAGACATTATTTCCCTGGGATTGCTCAGGTCTAACTCTTAACACAGTCCTGAAGGAAAGACATGGATTTGCAGCTGTCTGGATGGGGTAAATACTATTAGCTATGACAAGTACAGCTCTGCCTTCTGCAAAGACCTCTGTGCAGATCAGCACACACATGCAAACTGAGATTTGTAAGGATGAACTGAAAAGCAGTTTCACCCTAGAAAAGGCCCCAGCAACAATTGTTTGGTGGAAGCTACTTTACTGACCATATCACATAAAACCATCTTACTAGTCTGCAATGTTTTCTCTCTGACTGCCAGCTCTCTGTAAACCCCCTCTGGGCTATGAAATCAATCCCAGGCTAGTTCCTTTCCTCCCTCACTACTGCAAAATGTGCTGCAATCTGAATTTTGGTCCGTGGCAGCTCCCACACAACCCTCAGGTCATCAGAGAGTCTTCATAGAGACAAGTGATTGGCCCTTAATAAATATTTGTGCTGATATCTGGATTAGGATCCAATTTCCCTATCCTACCAGCTGCATTGGCTTTTCAGGGCTGTGAAAAAGCTGTAAAGTCTTATTTTTGTCACTAGTTTGTAGGTCTGACTCTGTTTACCCACTGAGAATGGATCCGTTGAGTAAGAAGGTACTATTTTTACATAGGCACCTTTCAGAATAGGGTGGTAATTTAAGGTCTGTTGCTCGGAGTTTCACTAGTCTTACAGCCAGCTGTTTCCCTTCAAACCGTTCGCTACAGAAGCACAAGGGTACAGCAGTCATGTCGTGACCGCATGTCAGATATACTTTTTTATGCACTGAACACACTGGGGGAGATTTTTTCAAGTCAATGACTTTCAATGGGACTTGGGTTCCTAAATGTCTTTCATGCCTTTGAAATTGTCCCATGGGATATTCAGCTGACAAGCAGACAATCTGTACAGGTGCAGCAGCATTCCTCTCATATCTCCCAGCAAAACACCCTTCCCAGCTCCTACTACATTCTCCCTGTCCAGCAAAGCTAATAAAAAGCTCCTTCCTTAAATCCACCTCTTCAGCCTTCAGTGTCCTTCCTAACGCTCCCACAATTTCAGGGTTAGCCTTGAGGAGGTAGTACACCAAGTAGCTGTCCCAGAGGCACCAAACTGAGTGCCCTGTGTTTGCTGTCACCACTCCAGTCTGTTGAATTTAGTCATCCACAACTGCCCTCATTCTCCTGACGGGATGCAGCAAAGACTACGAGACTTGACGCGTGAGGACTGGAAGCCATGGCACAGCAGCCTTGAAGCAGCCCTGAAGCAGCCAGAGTAGCCAGAGGGACAGATGGAGAGTCCAGGATTAAAAATAAAATCATGCTGTAGGGAAAGGAAGGGACATGTGCAATTTGGAAAGACCAGAGCAGTCTTCTGTTGCATTAATCCTGCACCGATGCCATCAGCCCTTCTCACTCCTTCTCTGAATCCCCAAAGGCCACACTCTGCAGGATCTAGTTTCCTATGCATGTCCTTCCCCTCTTCTGCCCTCTAAAAATACTCTAAGCAGCTCCTTCCCAGAAGCAAAGTGCTGCCCAAGTTTCACATCCCCTAACTTCAAATCCTTGGTCCCGATTCCCTGCACTGGGTCAGGCACACATCAGAAAAGGGCTGCTTGAGGAGTGGCAAAACACTCGTGACCAGACAAATTCAGGCTGCAATTCAGGCTTACCAGTTCTCAACAGCTAGGGAATCTGGCCCTAATTTTGAAATCCTAATTTATACCACATTTTGCTTCGGTTATTGATGCCATCAAATAAAAATGAAAATTGCTCAAAGTATTTGGCACTCTTCACACTTCTCTTTTTTGCAGTAAATGAAGCCAGGGCACTAGCAGAGCAGGAGTTAGTTGCAAGAAAAATAAAAGAGATCCTGCTGCTTAAGAGGGGGGCCAATTCTACAGCAGAAAAGTTGATGTCAATTTGTGCTTCAAAATGAATGGGACATCTATTACCCTCCAACTCCTTTCCATACAGCAGCAGAGAAAAAGTAATAGAAACATGTTTCCCAAACAGGGGAGTAAAACTTTGCACATGACAGTAACTTCAGGACTTCTGTTTGTGTAGGCCTCAGATATATGATTACAGCAAATTCCCTTCTCCTGAGCAGTGTATTTCTTTTAGCTCTTCACTCTCCTTCACTCGCCCTAACCAGCACACGCAATTTATGTGAGAGCAACTTAACAGAAAAGACTTGTTAGCCTGGAATATTAGTTGATCACTACAGACAAGCTTGTGTCAAGCATGTATCGATTCTAACTCCTGGTTTTGGTTACTGGTTCATACAAATTTTCTGAAACTTACATTTTTCTGGAAAATTTTTTTCCAGGTGGGGGTCTTTGGCTAAGAAAGAAAGAAAGAAAGAAACTGGTTCAGGTGATTTTGAGAATAAGGAAGGTGAAATATATACTTATCCAATTATTAAAGTGCTTTGATCTTATATTAAAAGACTTAAGCTCCAAAATAAAGAGGAGCAGAAAAGTGAAACAACACAACAACAGAAGAAACCAAAAGAGAGGGTCTGATGTATAAGTACATTGCAAGTATTCAATGTGGTTTCATGTCTCTCTCTTGTTCAAAAGCTATTATATCCTGCTCATTTGGTCTAAAATGTGGCCCTTCTTGCTTGACTCCTACAAACACATCAGAAGGTACTTCTAGAGCTCCTGTGCCCCTGCAGCATCCGCCGGAGCCAAAGAGAGATGAAAATGCTCGAAACTTCTGAGAATTGTGTTCACATTTATTTAGATGCCTAGCTTAAGGGGCCACAACTGAAAATGTTGATTCCAAGTATTAAAATGTTAGCGTCATTACTTAACTGGTGCCCTGCTGAAATTGTGAAAAGACATCTTAGGTAAGAGAAGGGACACAGGCTCCCCTAAGGATACAATATTGCCCATTTTACGCAAATGGAAAATTTGCCGTGGGCTCAAGAGGGCCACTGTCAGCCACAAAGTGCTACCTTGGAGAAAGCTGCAAAACGTATTAACACAGTTCAAATTACTTTTTTTTTGGCTGTCATGACCGAATTTGTTGCTTTTCTGTAATTAGTAAATGTTTTAAAGTAAGAGCATTGCAATAGCAGGATGTCATCATAATTATCACAGTTTACGTTACAATTGTATAATACTATAATAAATACACACTATAATAAATTTACCCCAAATTTTTACTCTCAAGATAGTCTTTTTTCTAGGTAATTCACAAAAATAAACTGAAAAAATATTTTTTAAATCTTTGCTTCTATGACTGAAAATTACCTACAGTGTTATCATTATCATATATTCATGGATATACTCTTTGCATATACAATACACATGACAAATACACACTCGAAAACAGAGGTTTGCTTCCTTCCATTCCATTCCATTCCATTCCATTCCATTCCATTAAACTCTCCACCTACCCGTCCTCTAGGCCTGTTCTTTCGTTTTGGAATATCTTCTTCCAAATCCTCTTCCTCATTCACTTCATCTGCATTTTCATCATTTTCTGAAACCCTCTGTGGTTGAACAATAAACAGGAATGGTTAGAAGAAAAGAAGATGACACATACAACCAACTGCTGATCTTTACCACAGAGACTGTAGGTTATTAAATTACAGTTGATTAATGATACAATGCCAAATCAGATCCCAGAACCCCTACCTCTTTCCACTAAAGCAAAATTTGCTTTCCCTTCCACCCTCAGTTCTCCAGGGAGTTCTTATTAAAAAATACCACTAGTATCAGTCAACTACAGAAAAAAGGTTCCTAAGAAATAACAGTGGCATCACTGAGCACCAATATCCCAAGACCACACAAGTATTAGTATGCATAACTGCAGGCCATGTCTGGGAAATTGTTTCCAGGATTTTTTTATTTTGGTTTCTTGCACCTTAAATTGTCTTGTTTTCCTCTGACGTTGACAATGCACTGTAAGAAGACAGAAATTGGTGTTTCTCTCCTTGGCAGCTCACAAATTTATTTGTTTAGCAAAAATAGAGAAAATTCCTCCATATATTCCACCATGTTTAGTGGATCTAGAAAGTAACGTCTTTCAGGGCTTACATCACAGGTACGACTCCGTAATCTGGAAGCAGGGGTCTTGCTGCATGAGAATGCTGAGGAAGTACGAGTCTCATTGAAGTTAATAGGAACAACAGCAATAGTTCCTTTAATGAATTATTTCATAGGAACAATAATTCATGACCTCACATAACCGTGAGATGCCCAGGCCGGGGAATTTCAATCTTTTTATCTTGATCTTTCGAAATGTAACCTCTACAGAATCAAACACAGGCTGGCCACCCTGACAACATGCACAAGTCAGACATCGCACGGACAAAGGCAAAACGAAACGTCACAACACAAATGTGGAAAGAGGTCCCATTGAAATCCCCTCAATCCTTGACATGCCTGCTAGAAAAACAGAAATGGGCCCCAGGCACTCCTGCCATTCATGGTGTGATGCCATTTCATAAGGGACTACCCTTTCTAAAAGTAACGTCTCGCTTCCTAGTCTGTCTTTCTAAAACAGTTTCCCAGCCCTATGTACTTCAGTGCAGCTAAGCACCAAATCTTCTTCTCCTGACAGATACTGCAAGTTTGAGAGGGTGGTGAGTGGCTGGGACTGAGGTGGGAATTACAACTATGTCTATCCCACCTGCTCAGTCTCACCATCACTAAGGCTGGGCCCTTTCAAGCTACAGTGCAGAAGAGCATGCAAAGGCACAAAAGACAGGCTTGCATTCTCTTATTTGTCATATGGATAAAAGCCACTGATGATTTTGATCTGATACAGTCTAGCTGCCAGGTGCCAAAGTACACACTGAAATCTGGCTACTAGTAAAGGCTTCGGCAATTGTTGTTGCACAAGAAAGAACAGCAAGACATGCCTTTCGCATCCATTCTGATCAAACTAGCATCCAGGTGACAGGTCACAGCTACAGCAGTTTAGCTGAAAACCTTTTTGCATATTTTTGCACCCTGTCCCTGCGCTGCAATGTCCAGACTTGTGTCAGTTCCACCTCTGAAGTCTCTTTCCTTGGACTGCTGCTGGGAAGCAGTTGGGAGCTCAGATCGCACAGCAACATCCAAAGGCACTTGTAAATCTCATAAGAATGCCGCACCATGAATTCTTATGACCTTGGAAGCAGGTATAAACAGAGCTTTAGGGCTCTCAGCTTAATAGACCCAGATACACTAGTGAAGGAAGAAAAATGGAGCAGGCTTCATGCCAAACTTTTCCCCACTCTATGAGCATGTGAGGCTTCCTCTTTGATGGTGTTCTTTTCCCTGTGTAACTGGGAATGGGAAACCTAGCTTTTCTGCCCTTACACGTGTGAAATTTCTAGCAAATAGACCAGTAGGACTGAGCTCCAAGTAATACAGATATGATGCCCACGCTCTTCTGTTTCATTTGGCATGGGGCTGCCCACTCAAATTTTTACTAGTTTTAGGTATAGATGCAACATGTTGTTCCTCAGCCAAAACTACCAAGTCTGACACATTGCCAATGGCTCTCGCTAAAAATCACTAATAGACTCATAGCACAATGCTGTTTCAGCACCACCAAAGATGTGCTGCTGCTCCCCCGGGAGAGGCCCACTTTCCTAGTGATTTAAGATGTCTTTATAGTGACATGCACTTATATAAGAACCCTTTATACTAGCTGAATTCCTTCTATGACAGACCCACAAATGTGTTTCTACTTTTAATTGTTAAAGGATGAAATGGAATCTTGACAAATAACTTTCAAACTATAATGTGTGTGAAGAGGCAATATTTCTCATACCTGCATCACTAATAATAACTGAGATTATTAAGATTAGAATATTTTTAATTCTTTATTTTGCTTGTATACTTCCTGAAGGCTTCTCAGTATAAAAAGAAACAGGCAAGGTAATGACATGCTTTTGTCTACAGTCAGCAGCTGTGAATCCAAACCCATGTCCAAATTCACTTTAAATACAAACTACTAAAATTCAGCTTATGGTTGGGACCCATCTCTTGCCAGTTTTATATGTAATCGTCTCATAATGCTACAAAACAAATTCCAACACAGGAGCTGTGCAGAATGCAGCCAAATGACCGAGATTCTTGTGACAGGAGAAGTGTGCAAGATCCTGAGTTCATTTTGAGCATCACATTGTAGCACAATGGTTTGATAACATTTTGACAGTAGAAAGACGTAACTATCAACAGATGCACTGTTCTGCCACAGGACAAAATCTGCTAGGCTTAGAGACAAATCATAAAATCCAGCCCTGCTGTCAGGGCATGGGGCTCTCCTTTACCTGGATTTCTTGTATAGTGTCTTCCTCTTTAGTGTCTGGTTTTTTCTCTATTCCCTCTCCACGCAGCAAGGCTTCCAGAGTTGTACTTTCTGAGGTGAATCCATCTTTTTTCAGAGGCAGATCAACTTCTGAAACACAAAAACACACTCAGTGTATGTGTCTCCCCCAGACAGCTAACAAGCAGAAGGACAGAGATGACAAGCAGAAGACTTCTATCTTGAAGGAAAATGCTTCAAGTTCTTTTAACTGCTAAGGATCCACAGATAGGGTTCATTTCTGTCTTGCTGAAAACCTGGTATCTTTTCACTTGCCATGTTTGCTTACAGGAAAAAAAGACTGGACATATTGTATCAGGAGGAAATAAATGGGGAAGAAAATCCTCTCCTTTAAGTAAACTCCCTATGCTTCAACTAAAACCAGGACTTTCTAAGATACTGAAATAAAAAATAATGAAGATTTGATCTCCTGAAGTAGAAAAGTAGTTTAATGCAATTTAGCATCTGGCACAGTTTATACAGCATAGCTTCAAGCAGCATTCTCCTACACTGGGGCATGATCCACACATGGGGCAAAGCAGAAAGTTAGCGCGTGGGGCCAATGCTGAGAACTTAACCTGAAAAAACAAAGGGATGTGTCTTGAATTTTCATGTAGTATTGACTAGATAAAAATCTTCAGTGTGTTTTAAATTGGCTTACACCAATGAAGCAACACCAGTCAGCACAGCTACGAGTGCAGAATCTAGCCCATAAAACAGAACAACCCCCAGTGACTGCAGGAAGAGCCAAAGGCTGGCTCGGGGGCAGGCCTGGGGCACGGCACCACAAAGACAGTGCGGGTTTATGAGGAAGGTTGGTGCAACTTGCCACACAAGTGAAGCAACAGAGCCTTATTCCCCTTCCAAATTCTGCTACTAGATTATGGGGCAGTGCAGCAGACAGGCAAATGCAGCATGTTAATTTCAGCAAGATGTTAATACACACCTAGCAAAGAGTTCACTTGTCCTTGTAGATCCTGGCCTCTACCCGACTCATGCAGGGGTTCATTCAGAGCAACCGTTTGGCAGGGAGACATCCTCAATGTCCCTCTACCTGACAATGCCAGGTATGGATTTCTCAAGTACATCCTTCCTTCTAAAATTAATTCCTTTATCTAGGCCAATAGATGTATAAAGTAATAATGTACAGGACTGATGCTCACAAATCAGCATCTGATGTCCTTATTTCACAGCTCTGTCCATTTCTCAACTTTTAGGACTGTGTTGTGTTCCCCAGTCTGCCTGCAGCTCCCTGCCTTTCTATCACCGTGAGTTGTAAACTCTTCAGGGCAGAAATTCATGTGTGTATAAAGCCCCAAACCACTGCTGCAATCCAAATAATGAATGAACACTTCCACCTGGGACAGTAAAGTATGATCTGTTTCTTGGGGGCAATTGCGTCCTAGGAATATGTTTGTTCTATATATGAAAAACTCTAAGCCAGCAAATGATTCAGGATCCCTGATCAGTGCTTCCACAACATGCTTGCTCAAGTCTTCTGAAGTGAGAGAGCATTGCTCAGCCAATAACCACAGAAAATCCAGCAAAAATTCCAGCAAAAGCTGTTCTATTCATGGAGGGAAAGGCTGAGTACAAACCATTCAGAAAGCTCAAACCACTGAGATTTTCAAAGGAAACTCCCAGGACAATCCACACAATGGGATAGGGTCAGCTGTTAATTGATCCCCCTTCTCATCACAAGTAGGTCTATTCAACCAGGCCTCTGTTTTCAGCATTAAGCTCTGCACACCCACCCCAGTATGTCACCTTCCCCAACTTCTCCCTTACCTGAGCTATAAAAAAGACATAGAAGTCAATAGAGAATCATACAGCTTGAATTTCCCTGTATGAACTCCTAGTACCTCCCTCTGGATGCTAAATCAAGACATTTCAATAGAAAGAAGGGATTTTAGACCTGATTTATGTGCAAATCCCAACACTTGAATCTAAAGTCACTAAGGAACCTCCGTAATCATCTCTGGCTATGGGCTTGACTTGGTTTCAAAGTCCTGTGCTTAGGGGCGAAAGGGCATTTGCTCTGTATTCAGAACCTTGTGGGACTGCAAAACCCAAGGGGTCATCATACAGTCAGCAAGAGAAGAAGCTTCAAGGAAGCTCAAGAGCATCAGAAACAAACATGTCTTCACTGTGACAAGCTATGCCTGTCTCTAGATTCCAATACAGTCAGCAAACAAATGCATTAGAAAAGGGAATAAGCAAGGAAGGGGTGAGGGATAAGTAGAATATACATGAAAGTGAAACTACTCCCTGTTTGTTCCAGAGATATTGAACATTAAGTCAGAGGGAATGGTTGGCTTTAAGGTCAAAGACCGGCAGCTGTCTTAAATAGGCACGTTTGTTTTGTGTGGTGCTGCTACTTCCCACCAGCAACACTCCAGGAGACTTTTCATCCAAAACCCTCAGAGCACTTTTTAATTATTAAATTTAACATCCTACTGACAAGGCGGTGTGAGGTAATACTTTTATTCCCAGTTTATTGATGGGGAGATTGAGTCACCAAGAAATTAAGTTAGTGAGCAGAAAATCCAGCGAAAAGGAACTCAGGGCAGTTGCCTCCCATCTGCCCACTAAGCTTATCGCTATTCAGCTCCCTCATTTTCTTCTCCACTGGTAGCTTCTATGAGTCCATTTTCATTCCTAAGTAGCTCTAGAAAGTGGGAGATGGCAGACACTATCTTATCTGGAACGTAAAGCTTACAGTATAAAAACCTACCAAGGTCCAAAGACAACCTCTTAGTAACAAATTCAATCTTTGTAATGAATTCAGTCCTTCCTGGAAGATGGCTAGTCTGTAAAGACATGGCAATGAATACAGGAAATAATGTTTCCAAGCCACTTTTTTGAATTGTCATAGGTACAGGTCTCCAAAAATCTAAACAATGGTTCAGTTAACCTAGAAAAATAGTTAAACACTACTAGGGATTGTTGAATTCATTTCACTAAACCCCTAATTTACTCTTTCCTATTTAACCCTCCAGAGTTTTCCCACAAAAGCTAGAAAAGTATATTTTTCTCTTCTGCTTGTATCCTAAAGAAAACTGAGAAGCCAACTCAATGCCTGAAATGTAGTTATCACATGAAAGATCAAGGCTTCCCCCAGACCATGGGAACTGCTGTTTGGAAGCCAGGTGGGGTCCGTTCCACCTGCTCATGAATGTACCAGTGCCAGGGTCAGAAGCTTCAAACCAGGCCAGAGAGAGACTCTTCTAGCCTTGAGAAATTAAGCTGTTACCCTACACTTGCCTCTGTTCACTTTGATATTTGTTGTGCTATGCTATGCAGTCACATCAGATGCTGCAGTAAAAGGTACAAGTGCCTGTCAGGCGAGAAAGGCAAAGAAAATAATCTACCCCAATACTGCATTTCACCTTGATCTCTAACAGGTCAGTCCTGAGGGATAAATGTAGTATCACTTCCAGTTATCCGAACTCTGGCACTTCTGGAAATGCACAGAATAGCCCAGCCTTTTCTGAATTTTGAAACAATTTTGCCCTCAATGTTTTCCCACCTGAGTGAGTTCAACAGCTAAACTATGGTTTGAAAGAAGGAGCGCTTCACTTTATTGTTTGCTCCCTTGTTCTTGCTATGAGATGGGAAAAACACAAGTTCCTGACCAAACTTTTTGTCATTTCTTTTTATTCCTCTCCTTTCGAACATAAACTGTCGCAATCTTTTATATTACTCTGCTGTGGGAAGTATTCCATACAGCTTTGTCCTTTCAGACCTCTCTGAACTTCCTCTTACTCTTCACTAATCTTCCCAAGATGGACCAATACTGTACCTGATAATTTCAGATGAAGCCACATCCCCCATTTAAACAAATACATTACAATATTCTTTGTATTACCCCTCAGGCAGCGTCCTGCAGGGTCCAAGCTGCATACTAAGCAGAATTAGGAAACTTCTAACAGAAACAAGCAATTCCTGTAAGTAATACTTTCAGCACACAGGTGACATAATGTCCATCTCGTCGACCATTTACCAAGCACATTCAGATCTCCCCAAGGAGGCCTGGACAGACCTCCCTGGCTACGACGGCTCTAAATAACTTTGTATTATGTGCAAACCTTTGTAGTTTACAAGGCAGCCCCTCTCTCCAGCTTGTTCATTACTATATTACACAGCACTGGACCAAACACCAAACCTTGATGCACCAGCCGTTACTCTTTTTCTATAATGAAAGTTCTTTGCTTGATTTTGTTCTTTGTTGCATCTTTTATTCTAAAAGTTCTGAGCCAACGCAATGCTGTTTCTCATTGGAGGCATATTACATACCAAAAGTCTTCAGAAAGTCCAAGTAAATTGTCAACCCCCTTATGTACTAGTCCTTTACATATCATGTAAAGAATTTTATGAAGGTAGTGAGACGTGCTTTTCCTTGGTAGGAAAAAAAAGTAGTCAGTTAGAACCCCCTATACCGTTTCCCATGTGCTTTACCGCTTATACCTAATTACTGTTTCAATCAATTTCTCAAATGTTCATGTAGAATTTATGGGTCTTTAAATTGTTGAATCACGTCCAGATCCTTTTTAAATACATGTAATAACATTTTCTACCCACTAATTGTTCTAAATTATTTCTATTGTAACTCCTAGTAGTTTGTACCACAAGCTCTTCTTCAGACATTGCAATTTCAGAGAACATAATCTTTATTACAAGTAATAACTACTAGTAAAAGCACTATAACTGAAAGCTTACTCTTTTATAAAAAAATTTTAAGAAGGTTTGTAGATAAATTTCCTTTTGATTAGTATTGCAAATGCAATAGCACCTGGTCAGCGTAGGAGATACAAGAAATAGTCAGAATCATACAAAATGGAAGTGTCAAATCAACAAAAATCATTAATGAAAAATAAAATGTTAGTTAAGAATTCTTCCTGTTTTAATAAACCATGGCATTATTGGTGTCACAGCTAAATATTATGCATATATTATAACTCAAATATGTGCGTGTGCATATAATTAAAATTTATGTTTCTCAACTTGGCAGCGTCCCTTTCATAGTGATTAAATTAACATGGTTATTTCTGCTTACCAGCTGAGTGCAGCAACCTCTCTGTTTATCAAGGTCCTTAGACCGCGGTGGCAGAATCTGAACGAGCACCCACGCTAGCATCATTCCTGTATCTGTTTTCTGTTGAACTGCTGCCTCCAAAAGAAGCACATTTTCACAAATCCTACAATATGGCGGGCTTTTTCAAGTTCTGATTCACCAAAATAGCTGCAAATTCCTGTCCTTAAACATGCTACATTTGGTTTACAATGCATTAGGAGCTAAGCAACTTTTCAGGGTCTCTTTGAAACATAAATTAAAAACAACCATCCCTTTTTCTATACAGTGCAATGTATTTGTTTTACAATGGATCATTTCCATCTCCACAGTAGCAGCTGCCACCCAAGCCATCATCTCTGTGCACTCGTAAGCAGCTCCATTTCCAGTTCTAATTGGGAACAGAGATACTTATTGGGTGAGTTCCAGCATGATCTATCATGCCAGAGACAGCTACTATGCAAACCAAAGCAATCCAGCTTCCAGAAACCCTCTTAGACAAACACTGACTTTCCACATAGATTCTTACATTTTTGTTTCTTGGTGCTGGTTTTTTGGAACATAAAAAGTGCCAGAGGAAACGATATTTTAAGAGTCCATGAAGTGCTGTTTAAGATGGATAAACCCAAGGATATTACCTTAATAACCACTACCCCTTTAAAATCACATAGGTGGTCTAAAAAAGCCACCTAATTCACAGCAAACAGAACTACTGCTGAGTGAACGCAGCCACTAAGCTCATTAAGAGGATGTGGCAGGATGTGTCTGAAAGTGCAGTGCAGTGGCTCAGCAAGCAATTAAATCCCATGACAGTTTAAAATGCGAATCTATCAGTGTCACAAGCGTGTGAAGCCTCAGCATCTCTGCTCTTCCCACCCCCAGCGTTTTATTTATGATGGCGTACTGGGAACATGGGAAGTCAAAAAGATTATAATGAAATATGCCATATAAAAACCAGATTAAGCCTGCTCTTCTTTGGGGAAATATGCAGAGAGAGAAGCTGTCTGTTAGCTGTCGAGTTTGCAAAAGATACCATCTTTTGGGATGGTGCTCTCTGCCAGCAGACAGAGTGCCCCAGGGGAAATGGTGGTGAAAAACCCAGACAAGCAGCATCCATCCATCCATCATATGCTCATCTCCACATCTCCAAGGCACAAATATCGCGTTAGAGTGCAAAGGGTGGGGGCAGGGGAGATGGGATCCCTTAAGAAAGAAAGAGGAGACAATGCCTTACATGGATAGCTGGATTTTGTAGCTTTTCTGTGCGCACACAACCAGACTCTCCTCAGCTTGTTTGCTTGCTTGCTTGTTATGTTCTTGGCCATACAGTGATTTGTTAGCGTCCGTGGAATTGATGCATGCACAGCAGTGACCAGAACCCAGGTATACTAAAGGCAGGACTCTGCAAGTTTTTTCATAAGCATGCCTCTGCCAGCACACCGCAGCACGGATCTTCACTCCTCCTGCGGATCTGGATCTTCAAAAACCTTCTTTCAATGCACTGTCTCCTGCTATCCAAGGGGCAGGTGCTCACATTATTGCTATTCTGCTTTAATCCTGACCTCCCACAGTCCCTGCTCTCCCAGCCTGTTCTCCCCACACTACTGCAATTCAGTACCCATCTGTAGCAAACTTGTCAGTGCCAGTTCTACATTTACAGTTCTCTCCAACCCTGCTCCACAGGACCTCCTGTCAGCCCAGCCCTCGGCCTCCCCTGAGACTAGACTACTGATAACACAGACTCCCACAATGCGTCTGTAAAGCCAAACAAATGCCCCTAGAGACTAGTAAGCATCAAATTCATTTTATTTTTAATCCAAGCCAGGCGTGATAAAGCTGTGGCTGCACTGGAGATTGTAAGGCTACTCCAGTAACTCTTTGCCCCCCCCCCCCAA
>Ga0065711_1033093_pt1 | contig 26125 bp, 49 predicted proteins | sample Hoacrofraction12_FD_59098 | JGI IMG/M metagenome (GOLD analysis project Ga0065711, IMG submission 59098) | Hoatzin crop microbial communities from Cojedes, Venezuela - Epithelial fraction 12 v2 (version 2) | ecosystem: Host-associated > Birds > Digestive system > Esophagus > Crop | place... | reverse complement strand
CGCAGCAGCAGCAGTTTACACAAACCTCTCTGCTGCAGACAGGCAGGAACTGATAGCGCCGGGTGTAAATAATGGCAGCGGGGGAACCAGCCCCAGAGAGGGGGGGCCACGAGGAAGAAATCCCAGCTTGCAGCTGAGGGCGAGCTGCTAGAGACGTGCAGTGACCCATGAAAGCTCTGCAGGGGTTTGAGGGACGCAGGAGGAGGGGACCTACAGCTCGAGGCTCACAGGAGGTACAAGCCTCAGGTTTATTCCCTGTGCCCAACTCAGCGCTGCTCTTGCTTTGTGTGAAGTGCAGACATGAGGACAGCATTTGCAGTTTTCCAGGCTCACAGCATCCCGGTGATGCTGCCATCCGGGCAGGGCCGTTTGGTCGTGCTGGGCAGATCATAGCAAAGGCAGTGAGTCCAGCAGGGACCAAGGTTCACCAAGGTGGTCCAGCCTGGACCAAGGTCTTCTCTGCCCGGATGGAGACACACAGGAGAGGCAAAAGAAATAAAGCCAAGCTCATGGCTCATGTGTTGCAAATCACAGCCCTTTTTGCTCACTGGGACGGGGCTGAGATGTCGGAGAGCAAACAGCACCCATGGTGTTTCACCTCCGCGGGTGAAGCCACCCCAGGACCACCCACCACCCTGGGGAACGATGTTGTCCGCTCACCACCCGCCCCACTGGTACCACCGCATCCCTCTCAGCCCTTACCCAGTGGGATGTCCAGCACAGCAAGTCCCAGCAGCAGCAGGGACAGCCCTCCTCTCTGCCCAGCCATCTCCAGAGCCAGCGACCCCACTCCCCGCGTGGGGACAGGTCCCTGCACCCGAGGGCGAAGGCCGAGGGGACGGTGCCAGCGGGGAACTACGCTGTCGAGCGACGGCTGAAGGTGACCGGAGCTGCTTCCTCGTTCCCGGGGGCAGGGAGGGGAGGCACCGGCGGGCATTGCCCTCCCCTTCAGGGGACCGGTGCTGCGCCCATGGCGCGCCGGGGACATCGGCGCAGCACCGGTCCCCAGGTGCGGGGTGGGCGGTACCAGGTGCTGGCGCCACGCCCCTTCGCCAAACGCCACGCCCTCCTCCCCGCCCCTTCTCTGAACGCCACGCCTCCCGCCCCTTAACCACGCCCCCCGCGCCGCCGCCGCTTGTGTAACACCAGGAGGACCGCGTGGGTAGGGCCCGGGGCCCGGGGCCCGGGGCCCGGGCAGGGCAGGGCAGGGCAGGGCAGGGCACGGCACGGCACGGCACCGGGGTACCGGTAGCTCAGCGCGGTCTCGTTTCTCTCCCTCGCAGAGCCCACACGCAACCACGCTGCTCTGGTTCCCGGCCCCGGCGGTCGTAAGGATGAGGCGGGGGGGAAGGAAGCGGAAGGTCGAGGCCACGGAGCTGCCACGCGTGTCTCAGAGGAGGAAGGAGGAGGAGGAGGAGGAGGAGGAGGTGCAGGAGGCCAGGCGGAGGGCGGCCGCATCCGTGCGGGAGTTCAAGTACAACAAAAAGCGGGTTCGCCTCGTCTCGCAGGGCTCGGACCTGAAGGACGATGCTCGGTGCATCCTTTACTGGATGTCCCGGGACCAGCGGGTGCAAGGTGCGAACCAGGTGGCGGGAAGGGTCGGGAAGCAGAGCTCCTGCGGGTGGGAAAACCCTTGGTCCCTTCCCCCGGTAGGCCTTGGAGCTGGTCCCCCCCCTCTGCGAAATGCCATCTCCATCCCCTCAGCAAAGTCTCCCCCCGACGCTGCCCCCTGCGCTTTCTCCCCAGATAACTGGGCTTTCCTCTACGCCCAGCGCCTGGCCCTCAAACAGGAGCTGCCTCTGCGCGTCTGCTTCTGCCTGGTGCCCAAGTTCCTGGATGCCACCATCCGCCACTACGGTTTCATGCTGAGGGGCCTGAGGGAGGTGGCCGAGGTACGGCTGCCGCAGAGATGCCCACGTTGGGTGGGACAGGGGAGGCAGATCCGTCCCTTCAGCGGGTGGTGGTGGGACGGGGTCTGCAGAGGAACGAGCCACCATCCCGTAGCCCTTTCCCCCTCGCTGCAGGAGTGCACAGAGCTGAACATCCCCTTCCACTTGCTGCTGGGCTACGCCAAGGATGTGCTGCCCGAGTTCGTGGTGGAGCATGGCGTGGGTGGGCTGGTGACAGACTTCTGTCCCCTCCGCCTCCCCCGGCAGTGGGTGGAGGACGTCAAGGAGCGGTTGCCGGAGGATGTGCCATTTGCACAGGTGCGTGCCCGCATGCTGGGACGGGAAAACTGTGGCTGGTGAGACGTGGGAGAAACTTGTCTCCTGTGTTTCGTGCCTGGAGCAGTGTGCTGGAGTAGCCTGAGCAGAGAGCGCGTGTCGTGTCATCGGGACCGTTTGCTTCTCATGGTCACACCTTCCTCCATGGCTTTGCTTCCCAGGTTGATGCCCACAACATCGTGCCCTGCTGGGTCGCCTCCCCCAAGCAGGAGTACAGTGCCAGGACCCTCCGGGGCAAGATCCACGCTCAGCTCCCCGAGTTCCTCACCGAGTTCCCCCCCATCGTTCGTCACCCATATCCCCCGTCCTGCCCAGCAGAGGTACCAGAGGAGACACCTCTACACCCACTCGCGTCCAGCCCCAGAGAGTTTCACAGATGCTTTGTGATCCTGGGAGGGAATGGGGACAGTGACCCACCTGAGGTCACGTGCAGGTGGTGTGGAGATGGGGATGACGTGGGGAAGGGAGGTTCCTGCCTCACTGATTCAATTACTAGATCTCTGCCGTGCAGAGCTGGTTAAGGGGAGAAGGCTGGCATGAGCTGGGGACTTGCTGGTTGGGGACATCCTGGGGACATAACACTGAGGGCAGCCCCAGCTGAAGAGCATCTGCAAATGCACTGACGCTGCTTGGTGGCCGCCCAGCCCATTGCTTGGGAGGCCTGTTACTCCAGCTTGCAGGTGGACCGCACCGTGAAGGAGGTGGAGTGGGCGACCCCTGGCATGGCTGCGGGGCTGGCGGTGCTGCGGTCCTTCATCGCGGAGCGGCTGAAATCCTTTGGCTCCCACCGGAACGACCCCAACAAGGCGGCGCTCAGCAACCTGTCCCCGTGGTTCCACTTTGGTGAGCATCCCAGGCTTCCCACTCAGCAGCGGGAGCCAGCACGGTGCCTTGGACCAGCAGCCTGACTTGCTCCCTCCCCAGGCCAGGTTTCCACCCAACGAGCCATCCTGGAGGTACAGAAGCACCGGGGCAAGTACAAGGAGTCGGTGGACACGTTCCTGGAGGAGGCTGTGGTGCGGCGGGAGCTGGCTGAGAACTTTTGCTACTACAATGAGAATTACGACAGCGTGCAAGGTGACATCCCGGGTTGGGTGGGCAATGCTGGGGGCCTGGCTGGCACCCACCTGGTCACCCCAACTTGGCAATCCCCTTTCTGGTAGGAGAGGGGCTGTGGGGGCCCTAAGGTGCCACCATTCGGTACCTTTCTGGAGGTAGGACAGGAGCGGGCAGATGCCTGCTTCAAGGCTGGTGCCTCCAGGGCACGGTGCCCTCAGTAGCCCAGTTCTCCATCCCTTCCTCGGGGCCTTGCAAGGAGCAGGTTGCTCAGTGTTACTCCTGATCTCTGTTGCTCAAAGGTGCCTACGACTGGGCGCAAACCACCCTGAAGCTCCACGCCAAAGACAAGAGGCCTTTTCTCTACGAGCTGCAGGAGCTGGAGCAGGGGACCACGCATGACCCGCTCTGGAACGCTGCCCAGGTAGCACCCCGCATCTCCCCCACAAAGTGCCGAGCCTTTTCCCGGGGGGCAGAGGTGAGCTGGCACGGACTGACCCCTGCGACTCTCCCTTTCCCCCCAGCTCCAGATGGTCCGGGAGGGCAAGATGCACGGCTTCCTGCGGATGTACTGGGCCAAGAAGATCCTGGAGTGGACCCGCTCCCCCGAGGAGGCTCTGCGGTTTGCCATCTACCTCAACGACCGCTACGAGCTGGACGGGAGGGACCCCAACGGATATGTAGGCAAGCTGCAGGAGGGGGGCATGGGGCTGGGGGGTCTTCTCTCTGCTGGCCAAGGTCGCGGAGGTGGGGGGAGAGCTCTCTGCAGACAACCCAGCCCATGCTGCAGCCCATCCTGCTTTGCACCCGCATCCCACCTGCTCTCCGGACGCCTCCGAGCGAGGGGGAGAGCTGACGCTCCGTCCCCGGGCCCGGCAGGCTGCCTCTGGTCCATCTGCGGCATACACGACCAGGGCTGGGCAGAGCGGGCCGTCTTCGGGAAGATCCGCTACATGAACTACGCTGGCTGCAAGCGCAAGTTCGACGTGGGCCAGTTCGAGCGTCGCTACGGCCCCCGCGCGCCCTCCCCGTGATGGGCGCAGCACGCCCCGGCTGCCCAGGCCCCTCCGTGCTGGGGGCAGTGCCAAGGTGCCGGCTCGCACCTTACAGCCCAGCCAGGCATCGCCCCGGGTGCTGTCGGAGCAGCGAGCCCCAGGGTGTTGCAGGTCTCCTTTCTCTGCCATCACCCCCTGCTCGAGCTGCCCTTTCTATGAGCACCGTGCTCAGGAGTAAGCCCAAGGCGCCATTGCTGCTGCTCACCACAGCTTCGATTTAGGCCGAGCAGGGCTGTTCTGGGGAAAAAAGGCTCCTCGTGCCGTACTGCCTGCAGGGAAGCCCTGCTTCGCTCCACGCGGAGCCAGCGCTGCGCTGGCCTTGCATACGCATCCTTCAACAGCTGTTTTAAAGTTTACAGTTTGTATCTCTTGTGTCTGTGGTGTTTCTGGCTGCGCGGGGAGAGCCGGGCTGCGTGGGACAGGGATGCAAGCAGGGACGGGGCAGCCAAGGCCATGCCTTGGGGACAGGCGTTACAGAGCCCCTTACTCGCTGGCTCGTAGCCCCTGCCCCAAGTCCAGTGGGCAGTTTGCAGGGGGAGGGCACAAGCCAGATGGCTTAGTCAAGGGGTGGTGACAATAACCCCCTCCCCGTGACACCTGGCGATGCATCAGCGGTGGCACAAGTTGTCCCCTGACTGCTCTCTTGCCATCAGCTACTGAGTCCCGCTCCCCCCACCCCAGGGGCCAACAGGCACTGACCCCAGGGCGGGGACACCCCACCTGAAATGATGCCACAACACAACCAGGCCTCTTAGTAACTTAGTTTATTAGGGACGGCATTTTTGTTGCTACACTGTGCAATGGTCCCGTGGGGAGGGCTCCAGCTGACAGCCGGGGCAGCCCCTCGCTCTGCCTTAGGACGAGCTCACTGCCGTGGCCAGGTCCAGTGATACTCACAGCAGTCGGTGCTGGGCACAGCCCTGCCCTGGAGAACTCCGCTGGGTTTGCAAGTCCCGCTGCTTCCAGACAAAGTCCGTGGCGGAGGGTGGAAACCACAAATAACCCAGAATCCCTTCCCTCTTCTCTAAATGTACTCAGTGCTTCTAGAAAGGGACACAGGCAGCCTTTCAGCTGCTGTCCCGTGGTATTAAAGTGCTTCAAACAAAACAGGGTGGATGGAGGTGTGCTGCTGAGGCAGTGCCAGCAAAGGGGGTGCCAGCTCCGGGGAGCAGCGGGAGGGCTTGGCTTGGGGTTGGGGACAGGCAAGACCAAGGCAGACCAGCGTCTGGCAGCCCCAGGGCTTGCAGAGATGGAGAGCGAGCAGGAGAGCAGCTGCTCCCCTGGGGAAAACAAGCAGAAGCAAGACAGGAGGAGGCAAAAACCCCAGGGGAGCGAGTGGAGAGCTGAACCCCCTTTCCCGGGCTAGACACGACTTTGTCAGGATGCTGCAGAGCAGGGGAGTGATGCTGCCGTGCAGCAGCCTGGTCGCCAGCAGCAAGGCTTGCAGCCACCCTCCCTGACTAAGCCCTGCAGCCACCTCTCATGGTCCCAGCCTCTCCCACCGGTCCCCAATCCTGCCACCCCGGCGGGAACAGCCCATGGGGGCATCACATCCCAGGCTCAAGCCAGGGCACACACTGCAAGAGCCATTGCCCATAGATGCATCCCGCCAGCGTATTGCTCCTCGGTCCCTCAACACCCTTCTCACACGTACACAGGCCACACCATCCTTCCAAACACCCCGCTGTCACCCCACATCCCACCCACTGCAAGGTGGTGCTGGACACTCACCCATGCCAGGGGCTAGAGCATTCCCCTGCGATGCAGAGGCACCTCCTTGACTGACCGCTAAGCTCGCCTCGTCGCGCAGGGTCCAACCCCGCAGACCCATCAGTCACGGCAGGCAGCTCTGCATCGGCAAGGGACGGACCCTTTGCAGCACCCCAGTGCCAAACCCCTCTCTCCCGTGCACCCCCCATCACAGGCAGCCTGCCTGGCCACCCCACTGCACCGCAGCCGGGAAGCTTCAAGGCTTTGCCTGGCTCAGGGACCCCTCTCCCAAGGGGAGCAGGAGATCTGCTGGGAGAGGGGACACCCGGCAAATGCCAGCTCCATCCAGGGTTGAGGAACCAGGAGCAGGACAGCCCCGGAGGTTTTATACTGGCGAGTCCCAAGCAAATCGCATGTCCTCTAAAGAGGCATTTCAAGCAGCACCTCCTTGTGGGGGGGGAACAGTTAAAAACACAAACGACCACACTAAAAAAATAAAACCAAATCCAGCAGATTAAAAAACAAAAACCTAACCTAAAAGAACAAACCGAGACAGAGGCTTGGGGGATGTGGCCGGAGGGCTGAGCCTTCACCTGCACCCCAACAGGTCTCGGGCAGAAGGCAGCTGCACACAAGGCAGGTCCTGGTGCCACCAGCATGAAGTCCCATGTCACCTTAGAGGAGGACATGTGCCCCCGGGAGGGCAGATCGGCAGCGTGAGGAGGCAGCAGAGTTGAAAGCCTCCCTGCATCCTCCAGCCGCGGGGATCTGCCTCTGATGCAAACCCCGGCAGCAGCGGTCCCCTTGTGCGGCTGCTCCCCGGCAATGTCCCTCTGCAGCACAGGCTGCGGGCGGAGGGCAGGGAAAGCGGCTCGGCACAGACGGCACAGCGAGGCAGAAATCTGGCGTTTCTGCCACTGCCACCTCCTCTGCTCCAATCCTGGAGTGAGGGCAACTGCTCTCCAGCAGTGTCCCAAGCCAGATTCGAGAAAGGGAGCTGTCAAATATACAACCAACCCCAAACCCCCACCCTCCCTCCATGCACACATCCCCCAGCAGCAGGACAGGGGACTGGAGGACTCCGAGAGCTGATTCCAAGGAGCAGACATGGGCAGAGTTTCCAGCTGATGGGCAGGAAGTGACCCTACTGAGGAGCAGGGCACGGGGACTTGCAGCACAGCCCCAGGTCCAGGATGAACAACCGCTCGGAAAAGGCCTCTGTTCTGCCTGCAGGACAGGCAGGAGCAGCTGCTTTTTCCCAAGCAAAGGGGAGTGCGAGCAGTACCTGGAGCAGACCCCGACGATGGAAGATGCCCCTTCCCCAGCCCAGCACGAGGGAAAACAGATCACTTCGAGATGGCACTCCAGGCTTTCTGACAGTCATGCTCATCTCCAGTCCGTGCAGGCCAGTCTCTGGTGACAAAGGCCACGCACTTTAATAAATCCATGATCTTGCTCCTCCGCTGCAACATGCTCATGTGGCTGCCACCGCCTCCGGCTGCTCCAGCTCGTCTTCGTAGTCCGAGACGTAGGGCTCCATGCTCTGCTTGGCCAGCAGCTCTCTCCGGGCTCGCAGCCGCTCGCAGCGGGGACAGCGGGTGGACTTGAAGCAGGATTTGTGGTAGCAGGCTTTGCACTCTGCGGGGAGAGGAGGAGAGCATGGCTGAGGGCTGGCAGAGGCTGAGACAGAGTGCCTGACGCTCACCACCCTGGGGAGGGATGCGCCAGGCTTGTCCAGGAGGACATTTCAAACCAAAGCTGTGGTAGAACAAGCACCAGCAGTGGAGGTCCAGCACCGTACTGGAAGCAGCAAGACGTCGAGCTGCAGTGTCCCTGCACTGGCTTGCAAAGCCTTTGGGAGCACAGGCGGGAGGCTTCCTGCTCTGCACAAGGTCCCTCCCCAAACTTCCCTGATTCTTAAACAAAACAGTGACCCTGCCCCAAGTTTTCTCTGGCACCGCGCCTACCAAACCAAGCCTGCATATTGTCAGGAGCCATTTCAAGCCAGTTCAGAGGTTGGTCCCAAGCTCCAGGGACAAGCTCTGCTTGGCCATTAGTACTGGTCATTCTCGAGGATGACTCCTGAAGGGGCCTGGGGATTTCCTGGCAGACAGGAAAGGCACAGAGACAAAGCCTTCAGGCTCTCTCTGCTCTACAAGCTCAGCTCCAGCCATCCAACCTGGGGCAGGGGAGCTGTGTGCAGGCTGCAGCCTGTCCCATCACCACAGCAGTCACAACCCGACTGCCAGCTGCTGCTGGGACAGGCAGCACGCAACGTGCTCAGGAAGGGACCTACCTGCTCTGCCATGCCAGCAGCTCCGGTCAAACACCGTTATAATGCTGACCTCTTGCTGTGATAACGTGGTGCAGAGACACAGGCCATGCACAGAGGCACTCTGATCTGGCTGGCTCTGTACCTCTCACTAGCACAAATGCCACTCAAACTGGAGGCAGACCTTGGTCTGTCACCTCCCTGTTTCTCCCCAGCATCTCACCTTCACAAGTCCTGCACTTGTTGAGCTCAAAGGGGAAGATGATGTCGCTCTCATTCTGGCAGAACTCACATATGAAGCCTTTGGCTTGGCACAGCTGGAAGGAGAAAAGGTGAGGAAAAAGAAAAGGTGAGGAAAAAGCAGGTAAATGCTCTTCATCTTCCTGGCAAGCAGGGCAGGAGGTAGAGCAGAGCAAGACAGCAGGACACAGTGCCCTGCTCTAATGATGTGGTACAGCCCCTCCCCAGCATGGAGTACATCAAGGCAGAATCAGCATGTGTCAGGGGTGAGGGAGAGCCAAGACGGGGTAACAAACATCCCACCCGTGGTGGGTAGGAGCTCTGCAGAGCAGGCAGGAGCAGTTAGCACTGAATCAGTTAATTTGGTGGCTGCCCTACACATCAAAGGCCTCCCCATCAATTATCTTTGCAGCACAGCCTGCTCCCAAGGGTGCAGAGCTGTGCAGGAGGCAGGCGAGGAGGCCTTACCATGCACTTCTCAACGTGCAGGCTGCCTGCCTTCAGGAGCTCCATCAGGCGAGGCACCAGGTCCCCCTTCTTCGTGGCGCTGAGGTCGCTCAGTGAGTAGAGGTGCAAATCCTCTGTCAAGTGGCCAGGCACAGCATCAAAGGAGTCTAGGAGGCTGCAAGGACAGAGAAACCAGAGCTCAGAGCAAAGCCACTCCACTAAGACCCCTCTCTCCACAGCTTCTGCTTTCCCCCCCCCCTCCACTCCCCTCTCCCCCTGCTGTTCATTGCACAGGCTGCACAGATCCCCAGTGCAAATTGCCAAGGGACAGATCCAGGACAGCAAAACAGCTTCATCTCACAGCCTGGGACTCACTCTTTAGCTAGCCGGCACGTCTTAAACATGTTCTTCATGTGGAAAAGCTGGATTCGCAGCAGCTGGAGAGGAAGAGGGGACACAAACGTCAGTAAACAGGGCATGGTCCTTGGCCAAGCAGATCTGCCCTGTTTCCTGCGCTGGTGAAACAACCACTGCTCCTCAGCTGCTGCTCCCCTGCTACCAAAGTGTTTACACCACGCAGGGCAAAGCGAGCGCAACCATCGTCAGGTGCTCCAGGAGATAAACCAAAGCCCAGCTGGACACCAGGCAGAAGTTCCTTTTGAAACTCCTGGACAAAGAACAAGCAGTGAGTGGAAACCCACGGTGCTGAGGTTTTAAGCCTCAAAAACTGAAACATCCGCTTCGCCCCAGCTTCCCTAGAGTACGGGAAAATCACCCAAACCCCACTCAGGATGGCATAGAAAGGGTCTTACCAACACTTGGTTGAGAGACTTCACTTTCCGGTACAGGGCAGGATTGATATCCTGCACGTTGAAGAGTGGGTCGCTCCAGATCTTGCTCAGCAGGTCTTTGGAGAAGTTGCTCACGTAGTACTTGCTGAAGTCCCACTTGCGCAGGATGCGGCTGGGGATGACCGTCTGGGCATTCTCGTGGCAGCACTGGCAGAAATACTTCCCCAGATATTCACAGTACCGCAGCCGCTTGATGTAATCTGGCCAAACCCAGGCAGGCAGAGAGGTCAGCCGAGGCACCAGCTCTGCACAGCCACGTAGCAGACTCCCAGCACTGCTCAGCATTTCAAACAAGCAAGGCAGTCTGCCTTGCCAGTACCTCCTCCAGCCCCAGAGTGCTCAACACCGGCATTTGGAAGCACTCCCGCCAGCTGCTAAAGCCTTTGGGACCACATTCATGAGAGATGGCTGGTCAAAGAGCTCTGCAGCTTTACCCACAGCAGAACCTGCCGGGAACCTGAGGACCCCAACAGATGACCTTGCCTTAGAAAAGTCCACATCTGAAATGCCCTCTGAAGGGCAGGCTGGCTGCTCTTTACTTCCACCAGCCCTGTGACCTTCTGGGGAAGGAGACTCCTCTGCAGATGGTGCACACCGATGCGCAGGTACAGCCGGCAAAGGCAGCGCTCCACTTCCCCAGTGACCTTGTGCTGAGCTCTGCCACCACCCACCCACTCTGTGTCTTCCCACTTGTTCACCGGTTCTTCCCACTCTCCAGCTACCGGTCAGCGTCCCAGTACTCACCAGGATCAGTCCGGATGCCACAGCCTGCACACCGGTAATTCTGCTTGGCCACAGCCACCTTCCTCCTGCCCAGAGACAGAAGACGACTCGCGTGAGTCCAGCCCTGAGGGCACCTGTCACCAGCAGACAGGCACTGGCACAGGGCTGGATGCCACAGATGGCCACACACTGTGTCACTTCAGCATGGACAACAAAGCCAAGGGGAAAAGCCCAGCTGTGCCCCAGTGCACACCAAAGGCACTGAATGCAGGCACCGGCTCCGTCTCACAGCACCAGCTGCCGTTGGCGACCACCGTGGATTTACCAGGCTCAGGGCACGGAAGCCCTAGCAGCCAAGCGGGAGGGAGAGGATTATCAACCTTGGTGTTGATGCAAAAGGGTTGGAAAGCGCAGGCCCCCGGAGAGCCATCGGCCGTGTGGGTCCTTACGTTGGGGCTGGGTGAACATTGAAGATGATCTGCGGTCGTGGTGGGGCCCACTCCAGGTTTCCACGCACCCGAATCCTCAGCTTGTAGATGTCGGCGTGTTCTCCATCATCGGGAGAGATGGGCAGAGAGTCAGGGATGGGCAGGAGCTGCGAGGGGCAGGCAAGAGCGTCAGATCCCTGCCTGGTACCCCAAAGACAATGCACCTGGCTGGCTTGCCAGAAACCTGCAACTGCAGCTCTCTGGAAAACTGCCAGGCATTGAGCTACCGCTCCAGCTGAATGGGGGCTGGACATGGGATGCCCCTGGGGATGCGGGCACTCTGCTGTTAGAGGCTGCGGTGGCAGAGCCCAGCTCGGCTGCATCCATCTCTGGAGCCTGGACAAAGGCCCGCCTCCAGCTCCACAAAGGCATCACCAAGACTAGCAAAGCCCCTCGGCAGTGGGCTGAAGCTGGGGGTTCGGGGGAGATCAAATGCCACAGCCCTACCTTCTGCGGGGCATCGTGCTCGGGGACCAGCCACTCCAATTCAGAGGCAGCCGGGAGCTGCATGCCCTCAAACTGCTTCAGCAAGCCCATGGCCACGGCCTCCGCCGAGTTGGAATTGAGGAAGGAGTGCGATCTAGACAGTGAAGAGAGTGGTTAGTGCTGGGTCTCACAGCTGTGCCCTCCTCACAACCCCTAATGCCAGTCCCAGCCCAAACCGAAGATGCTCCCTTCAACTCTGGTACCTTATTTCTGCATGGCTACACAGGCTTAAAATTGATATACGTGATATTGATTTCTGTCTTTGCTGCTGCCCCCAAGCAAAGCTGGCTAATGGCACAACAACAACCGTTTAGAAAGGCAAGCAAAACACATCTTACTCAACAAAACCTGTGCCTGTTTGCAGGGGAAGCTGCAAAGTGAGAGCCAGTGTCTGTACAAGCCAGGAGCAACTGCTCTCCCAGTATGAAACACCCCAGGGCAGTACCAGCAAAGGACTGAGCATTTCACGTGTCAGCTGCTGCTGCACCGCACAGAGAGTTCGTGAGCCACGCCGCATGCCAGCAGTTCCTCCTCTGCGTCACAGCACAGCAGCGAGGGCTGGAGGGAAGGTGGCAGCATCCCATGGTCTACCAGGCCCTCCTGGCCCAGCGGGGCAAGGCGGGGGAGGCTCAGAGCCAGCAGCAAGCCAGCAGCCAGTCCAGATGCTCCAGGTCGTGCCAGGTCCTCTCCCCGGCCTCTTACCTACTTGGAGGTATGGGCATCTCTCCTGACAGCAGTCCATATCATATCTACCCCATGTGAATATCCTGATGATCCCAGGTGCTGCTTCCCAAATTTAAGACTAAGACCCAGTGCCCCACTGCTAAGTAAACAGATGGGAGGAGAGATGGAGGGATGTCCACTCCAGTGCAAAACAGCAGCTGATACACGTAGAAGAGCAGACTGGGGCAGGAAGGGGAACTTGGTACCAAGATGTCTCGCCATGAGTCGAAGACGTACATGGACTCTGAGGAGAGAAAGGAATTCCTGCTGGAGTCTGGGTTCCTCTTGATGTCTGCATCTGAATCACAAACAGACAAGGTGAAGCAGATGGGGCAGGGCAGGGGGATACACTCATTTCAAACCAAAGCTTCACTGTAAAACTCATCAAGCTGTTCAAAAGCACACGAACTACAGCATCCACTTCTACCAGTGGCACAGAGCAGCAAGAAGAGGTGCAGTCTAACGAGTCGCCTGTTGGAGGTACAAGGGAAGGACGTGGTGGGATGCATGAAAACAGTGAGCCCGGGGCTTGGGGGAGAGAAGTGGCTGCTGGTACAGGTCACACCACACCAAGTCCTAGCAGTGACATGGCCTGAAACAGTACGCACGCAGGAGCTAGGAGGGCAGGACAGCTAGGTTAGCAAGAAGGTTTAGTAGCTCTCTACACGCATATGCTGCAGGGGATTAGCAACAGATGCGGAGCCCTTCTCTGTAGTTGACTGCAACCTGCAAGATCAGACGGTGGCCATGCCACAGCTTGTTAGCGACCGCACAGCCGGGGCTGGCAGCCTGATCCCCACACTCCAGAGACACGTCAGCATCCATGCAGAGAGCAGGCCAGCAGCCACGGCAGCCAGCCCTCCGCAGGGGACATGGACCCATCGCCTGAGGAGGGAGTGGTCCACCATAAGGTGCAGGACACTGGGGTCCTGCTCCCTCCACCCCTCCACCCACTCCCCAGCAGCCCTGGGCTGCCCTGCACCCTTCCTTGGTGCCAGCCTTGGGTACCAGGCAGTACCCAGCCGTACCTTCATCACTCATCTTTCTTTCACTGCAGCAGGTTAAACTCTGACAGGGAATTCATCGCCACGGCAGAAGGAGCCTGGGACAGGAGACTCTCCCAGCAGTACACGGCAGACAGAAGCAGGCAGAAACCCTGCTTCATTGCAGACAGACTCCCAGAAAAGGGAAGGAGGGCATGCGAGGGGAAAGTACTACGGGTCAGGACAGGAGAGAGGCCAATGCCACAACCTTCAGCCCAGCAGGTCTCCTGCTTTGTACCTCTGGGGAGCTCTAGGCACGGGGTCTGCAGTGACCACACCACCCCCGAACAGACTCGCAGCTCCCCTGACCCAGTGGCCCAGTGCCTGGCTAGGGGAGGCACAGCTCGGGGGCCCTGCTCCTCCACCCCTCGCAGGTTGGCTACGCAGGCCCGCACAGAGCCCATCCGATCCCAGCCAGGCACCAACCACACAACGAGGCCAAGGGAATCACAGCCCGGCTGAGTGAAGAGAGCCGTCCCCCACGCCACCAGCTCCCCTAGGAAGACCGGGGCTACCCTGGCAGTAAGCGGAGAAAGTCCCAGTCCTGCTCATAAATTTACAGACTCATGCTAGTGGAGTTCAGCATGGATGCTTGACCCTCCTTGTCTGCTAGAAACAGGCACAGGAAAGCATCCTAATACTAAGGAACCTGCACATTTACATCATGCGAACGGACTTGCAGCTGCAGAAGACAGGGAATTCAGGCAAACACAGCCTCCCGACCACGTAGGGCACCAGCCAGACACACCCGCCATGCTCTGGTGACTTCGACTCTGCATAGAAATGTGCTGCACGCTCCTAAACTATGATGAACATGAGCAAACAGCGGGGCACACGCAGCAGTGTGGGCCAAGTGTTACGGGGAGGCAGAGCTGGCACGCTCAGGCACTGGCATCGTCTCAGGGATGGCAGAAGGAGCCAAACCTGACCTAGGCTCCCGCGGGGGCTAGCACTGGGATCCTGCAACCGCTCGCTTTCCACTCTTCACTGCAGAGACTCCCCAAAAGCTTCCAGTTAGCTGCCCAAAACACCTCTGCTGCCAGTGCTATCACCAGGTGGGATAGTCTCCAGGAGGACAGCGAACAGACCCCAAGCCCAAGAATGTCACCCCAGCCCCCATATGTCAGCTTCAGGCCAAGATGAGCCCCTCCCCGGATTAAACCCCTGGGCTGTAAACACCGGACAAGCAGGGCTGACAGGGAAGCTCTGAGCACCAGCATCTCTGGCACGAGCAACGTGCTGACACCCAACACCTGACAGATCAGCAGCAGCCCACGCAGGCTGCTCCCTTGTTAAAGCAAACAAGGAGCACAGGAGGATTATTTAAACACAGCCATCAGACCAGAAGGATTATCTAGTGGTACTGTAAACAATAAAAACACTAAGCAAGACCTGGCTGCATGTGATCCCAGTGCCCAGGGCCTCCAGCGTGAACAAACTGCCTGTGTCCTGTCTGCTCTCACTACTTCTCACTCCAGGACTTCCTTCTGGAAGGATTCTTCTCCAAGTCAAGTCTGAGCAGGATGGGAAGGGCTGGCCGTGGTTTGGATCAGAGCTACGGCATGCCAGCTCTGCTAAGTCAAGCAGGGTAACGCTCCCCAAGGCACCTGGGATGGAGACCTGGTCCCACACTGTAGAGGACTCTGCTCTCATCCAGACCAGGATCAGCCTTCAGCAGCTACAGAGCCACAAAGCTGGGCCATCACCCCGCCCAGCCCTACCCCAGGCAAGACAGGTCTTCACCACAGCAGGCAGGTTTGGTATATCCAAAACACTACACAGCAAAACACCCTGGGGGATGGAGCCCACGGCAGAGCTCCTCTGCCTCCTCTCTGCTCCACGCTGCTGTATCATCCTGCCACAGCTTTTCTCACTGCCGCCTGGATGATATTGTTCACAGTTCCCAAATTAGGCAGATTTCCGAGACGTGTGTACGTGCACACACACACACACACCTTGCACACGCACGCAGGGGAGCACTGCGGGGTACTACCTGAGAACAAGGAAGCCATTGACACTGAGAGGCCGTCCTTGGACATTTGAATCAGGTTAGATCCATCGTTACCATCTGTATAACACGGTGATGACAAAACAGGTGACTTCAGTGCTTCAGCCAGGCCAGAGAGAGAGGGCATAATACAAGAGCAGCACTCGCACAAGAGAAGCCCACAACTGAATTCACACACCCCTCCACGGGCTTCAAAACTGAGCCCAAAATCTAGCCCTCAGAGACTGAAAGGAGGGCTTTGCTGTCAACAGTCAAGAGACTAGAAGTTGACAGCTGGAGACTGGACTGCTCCATCTTCTTTGAGATGGAGATACCGCTGAGAAGTCATCCACCCCAGAGCATGAACCAGGCTCTGAAGGAAAGAGACACCCAGGGACCCAGACAGGTCTCCTGTGGGCAATAAGCTCAGCCACCCAAGCTGCCAGGAGCAGAGACTACAGGTATCACAGGTCAGGATGTGACCAGCACCCACCATTGCCGCCCAAGAGATAAGTGGTCAGAGCTATGGCTCCTTCTGCCTGAGGAGGAGAGCAGGATGGCAGCTCTCCCACCTCTCTCTAGCTGTGACAGCCGCTATGCTGACCAGGCAATGAAATGGAAACCACCTACCAGCCAGAGACACTGAATGCTAGAGGGTTACAGAGGATTTCGAAGGAAAGTCATGCCACCACATGAGGGAAACTGGTTGCTCTGCTCTTGCTCAGAATTCAGCAATTTTTAGGGGGAAAGGCCACCCTGAAAGCCAGAGGCACATACTCTTCTTCAGCAGCACTGACCTCAACACAACCAAGAAGTAGTTTGTCTCTATGCAAGCAGCCATCACAGCCATTCCCTCCTACCTCGGATCTCGTACTCCTCCACATCCTCCGCAGAGCCGGAGTCAGAGAGCCGCATGGAGCCATGGGAGCTGAACTGGGACCCGCTGTCAGTCACCACAAGACCTGGGAGAAATGCAACACAGCCAGGCCATCAATGGAAGTGGTCTGAAGGGTCACTGACAGCTAAAGTAGAAGTTGATAGCCAGGTACGGCCAGGGCAGCGAGGGATGGAGGTCAAGGATGGAAAACACCATGGGTTCCAAGTGAGATTGCATTCCATAACTCAGCACCAGCAGCCCACAAGTGCTATCAATGTACAGTATCAGTCCCATTATGGTCTTCAGTAGCAGTAGAGTTTCACAAATCCCTGCAGCACCTTGGCAGCAATATGATTGTTTCCCACAAATGGGCAGGAAGTTCTAAGGACAGGCAGTGGACAGAAAACCCACATCCCGCTAGCTGATGAGCCCAAAACACATCACTTACTGTCTGATCCTGTCTCCTGGCAGGTGGGGAACAGGTGCCTGGTGCGGATCTGCTGGCGCCGAATGCGAATCTTCTGTTTAAGCTCCTGGATCTCTTTGTCACTGTCTTCCTCCTCCTCCTCCAGCTGCCGGCTCATCATGTTGCATTTCATCAGCTCAATGGCAGCGATCAAGGACTCCGAGATGCTGAAGTGGGCATTCTCCTACAAAACAAGAGCAAAAGCATTCAAGGCTGTACCACAGAGAAACTAGGAAGACTTGGTAAAATCTTATTCCCCACCTGTGACAGGAAAGAGCTTAACTCCTGGAGGGTGGTAGAAAGACCTTAATCCCTGCTGACCCCACGAAACCTGACTCTTCCATAAGGACCTAGAAACCACAGCCTTCTTGGGCACCAGAATGCTCACAAAACACAAGGGGCATGCTACAAAGAGGATGTGCAACACATCCACTCTGGGGAGCCTGCATGTGCCTCTAAGGAGCCCTAACAGCAGATCCTGGCTGCCAGACACCACTGAGGAACTCAACCTTGAAGTTCTGTGCACAGCTCTATAACAGGAGATACTATGGGATTGTCTTCCCCACAGAGGGAAGTATCACTGAACCTGCAGTAAGACATGTTCTCCAATGCACATGGGCTGCTGCTGCCTCCCTCACCTTCTCCAGGTCTGCACAGCTGCCAAAGTCCTGCTCAGAGAGGTAGCTGATGAGGGACTGGCCTTCCGAGGGTCTTCTGAACATCCCTTCCCCCGAGCTCAGGTACTGTCCAGAGTCTAGAAAAGCAAGAGACAAACATATGAAGGAGGGACCCACTGCTATCCCCACGCTAACGAGTCCTGCCAGTGCCCAGCCAGCATCCCACCAACCGGTGTCAGAAGCTGAGGCCACTGCAGTGGGTGGAGGAGCCTGACCAGGAGCAAGCGTGCCCGCTGAGGCTGGCTGTACTCACCGTACTCCAAGTAGAGGGAGCTGGGTGTGCTCAGTTCACTGCTCTGGGTGGAAGCAGAGACCGTCCCTCTCCCTCCGCCTGGATCGCCGTGGGACTCTGGGAGGGAAGAGGACACCAGGCATACATCAGTATCCTGGAGGTGCCCAGCCATTGCACAGGGTGAAATGAAAGGGGCTCAGCATCACACAGGCAGGTGCAAATGGATGGGAAGCAAGGAGGGACATCTTCCTGCCCAGTGCCACGGCTGAAGGCAAGTCCAGGAGGGGACAAAACTAGAAGGGCATTTCAGGCAGGAGAGGAGAAGGGGAAAGCAGGAGAGAAGTTCACGAAAGCCATGAGTCCCAAGCCTTCCTCTCTTTACCCCCTAGCAGAGCTGGGGGACACAACTGGCTCCAGCAAGCGCCTCTGCCAGCCCCTCCTTCCTGCTGGAGCATCTCCGAGGGAAGAGTTATCCCCCAGGGCAGAGAGTCAGGAGACAAGGGGAAACCTGAGCAGCCGAGGGATCTGTGGGGCTCCCAGCCCCGTAAAGTGGCCTGGACAACAGCAGCAGGAGGCATCTGAAGGACATGCTCTTGCTCAGCTAGAAGCCAGGGTTCCCTGCACACAGCCCTGGAGCCTGGGCTGCAGTGCTCAAGATGACCTGCACAGGCTGTGGGCACGGCTCTGCCCCACGCATGCACTGTGCCCACAGGGACTGCCAGGAACTGGCCTGACCAGAGACCAGCAACAGCTGTTGCTCTACGGAGAGCCACGGCCACAGCCCCGGGGAGCACCTGGACAGAGCGGCTGCGTGACAGAGGACTGCTGAAGGAGACTGAAAACACCCTGACTGGAGCGGGACAGGAGCATACAGGTTGTGGACATGGGGCAAGCACCGGCTGACATCCTGACCTCCCGAGCACAACAGAAGGGCAACCCCATCCTCTCAACCTCCTACTCCTCCTTGCTCTCAGCTTTGTACCATAACTCTGATGTGGCTGGAGGCTTCTGAGCCCACCAACACCAACATCTCCTTGCCAAGACCGTGAAGCAGCAGCCACCAGGATGGGGCTCGGGACCAACCCACCCCATGGGCTGGGTGAAAAAGCAGACCCGTCGGGGTGGGAGGCTCTGAGAGCCGATGGCTGCAGCCTGGCAGGGTAGCCTGCAGACCCCTCAACCCTGCTGAAACCCAGCACAGAAACCACCTCGTGATCACCAGCCTGGGGGAGGCCACGTACAGCAGAGACTACTGCCGAAGGGTTGTCCTGGGCTCGGCCGGGACAGGGATAATCTCCACCAGCAGCCAGGAGGGGACACAGCCAAGCCTGGCTGACCCAACCAGGCCCAACAGTATTATTGTTGTCACTGTTCACTTTCTTTGCAGTTCCATTAAACTGTCCTCACTCCGACCCACGAGTTTTGCCGCCTTCTCCCCATTCTTTCCCCCGGCCCCCAACCCCGGCGGGGAGAGGGGCGATCGAGTGGCTTCGTGGAGGATGAAGCACCGCAGTGCTCAGCATCCTCTGATGAAGCAGGGCACACGGAGGGGGACACACATGTCTGTCTGTCTGTCTGAACGCCCACCACCTCCGGGAAGGAGCCCTGGAGCCTCCCCAGCTGCAGAGCCCTCAGCACCCTGATGTGACCTCAGCAAACCCAGTGCCGCTGTGCAACGGATGCAAAAGAGAACAGCCCATTTTTTTGAGCTGCCAACTCTTTCTGCATGTGGAGCAAAAGTACGGCAGCACCCCAGCACCTCTGCTCGGAGGGAAACCTGCCCCAAGCCCAGAGAAGCACCCAGGCTGTGGGTGTAAGCACAGCTGGCCGGGATGTGGCTGAACTCAGTCAACATCAAACCTCTCCATGCCACAGATCCACTAAATGAAAGGAAAAATAAGATGTTCAAGTCCACGCCTGCTTAGCTGCCAGCCCTTATTCACCCCCTCCGGGCTCCCAAGGCAGTGAGGTGGAGGGCAGGGCAGGGGACGCAGCCCAGGGACTCAGTGGCCAACGCTCCCTAACGCCATGCAGGGGAGCTGGGCATCCTTCTGGGTTGGACCACTGCTCCCAAAAACCAAGCTGGGATCTTCAGTCAGGTCGCATGCATAAACCTGCACCAGCTGGGACGCAGGGGAGAAAGAATTTTGTTTGTTCTCTAAATGGACACTAATGGGTTGATGGAAATCCTGAACTTGATGCAATGATCACTAATGAAGGGCTGTTACACTGGCTCCCAAACCTGCCACTGGATCTTCTATTATAATGGTGATATCCCTGAGGCCTCCTGGCAGACAGAGGAGGAGAAGGGCAGCGTTAAGGGAGAGAAAACAGAGACAGACTGGTTATTACTCGGCAAGGACCTCCACTTCTCCCACAAAGGCAGCACCGGTGGGGCAGAATCCCACAAACTGATTGTCCCCTCACATCCCACTCCTCCCCCCCATGCATTCATCCACTCAAGAGTACAGGAGGACCCAGCAGGTTACCAGCAGGATGACATCCTACCAGTAGGATGAGCCCAAGCCCCAGCCCAGCGCCCTGCCATGGCCCCATGCCCCAGCCGGGCAAGGCCAGTGGGGAAGCAGGATGGCTAATGACACAGCATCACTGACGATTTCTAAGTTTTTGGTAAAAGCTGTCAATACCCCTAACAGACCTGCCCAGGGCATTCTGGGAAGCAAGATGTCAGCCCATCACTCCAGTGCAGAGCAGGAAAGCTAAGGGCAAAGACCTAACTGCCCAACCACTCGCCCACTGTTCCCCTTGCCGATCCGATCCATGGAGTCATAGGTGTGGCCAGCATCAGCCTCCCAGTACCAGGGACTCCCACACCCCAAAGCCATCCCAGAAAAGCTGCCCCATTACCGTGCAACTTCCCCGCAGCCACATTGGTGTCGGAGTGTGAGCGCACGTGGCTCTTCTTGAGGATGCCCTGTGGAGCTGACGACTGTCCCTCCGAGAAGCTGGACCGCCGCAACAGGCTCAGGCCCCTGTTTCCACCTCCACTTGCTCCCTGCTCCCCCAGGGATGAGACCGAGTCCAGCTTCTGGGAGCTGCTGGAGGAGAAGAGTTTGGAGCTACTGCTCTTGGTGCTGTTGGTGCTGGCGCTGCTGCACGCCCGGCCCCGGCGCCCCAAGTTCCCAATGGCCAGGTACTCCGGCCCATCGTTAACATCGCTCTGCGGATCATCCTGACTCCCTGTCCAAGTGTCCTCGCTCTGGCTGGTGGTGCTGGAGCTCATCTCGCTAGCAGGAGAGAGAGGGTCTTTGGGTGAGGGGACGTGGAAGCGGGTGACAGAGCCGGGCTGCTCCAGAGGGGACTTGCCCTCGCTGGAAGAGGAGGACCGGGTGGATGGGCAGCACTCCTGGGGCTGGCTGGTAGTGGAGCTGACGGAGGAGCTCGCTGTTCTCCTGTCTGGACAGAGGCATGAGCAGGATGTCACACACCCTGGCACAAGCAGACCACCCTACGGCAATAAGCTTGTGGCTTCACACTGGCATGCCCACCTACCATGGGCAAAAGCCAGGGATCTCCCTCCCATCGCAGGCCAAGGTCTTCTCGCACCCATCCACCACAACAAATCCACGAGCAGAAAGAAAAGCAAAGTCTTTTCTGGGTCTACCCTGAGCTTCCCAGCCCACCCTCGTTACCTGAGAGGCCAGAGGAGGCTGGATGGTGGAGGCTGGAGAAGGACCCAAAGCAGCGCTGCTGCGTGCAGCCTGCAGCAGGGACGTACGGGGACGCGGGGAGGGCAGTCAGGCTCTGACTCTTGGTCACCGGAGGCAGACCGTGACTCTTCCTGGTAAGCTGAAGAGAGGTGGCATCATTAATAAATCAGCACTTACGGGGCTATAAGTCAAAGGAGCAGCAATGGAAAGGAATCAACCTGCAAGCACCTGGTCACCCGCCAGCAAAGGATGTGGCGGCCCTGGGGGCAGGAGGACAGGGAGGGAAAAACACCGCGGTGCAGAAGGGAAGGGGCTTTTTGTTTGCAGCTACATGGCAGGCTCCCGTTGGGAAATTACCAGGTTCTGAGCGAAACGATCCAGGTGGCCCAGTGCCCCAGGCAGATGGCTCTCCTGTCCTTCAGCGTCACGGTCACACATCTCTCTTGTCCCAGCAGAAGGACCTGACGTGCACAAGGATGGCAGTGACGTGCCGGCCAGCTGAAAGAACATAGCCCCCATTTAACGAAAACTCATTAATTGGCTTCCTCTGGGGAGCTCTGTGCAAAGAAAGCAGCCCCTGTTCCCTGCTCTGGGGAGGAGGCAGCTGGCACAGGGCTGCACGGGGCGGGTCACTGGCGTCACCAGCTTGAGTGGGCACCCAGGTGTCCCAGGGTGCTGCTTGTCCCCTCTGAGGTCAGCTGTCCCTGACAACCAGGCAGCTCTGCCTGCTGGCCATGAAGCCTGGGACTGTTGGAGTGGGCTTTAGAGGTGCCTCTTACAAGGAACCAGTCCTCAGGTTCTCATACTCAAATCCTCGATGCCAGCCAGAAGCGAGGTACCTCACAGCCATCTCCCCCACCCCAACCCCTGCCAGGCTCACGCAGGCAGCACAGGGACTGGTTCACCGCTCTCCTCCCCTCTTGGAGCTCGTTTCGCTGCTTCCAAGACCAGTCCCTCGCCCAAGGGCTCCGTGTGCCCTGAACGAGACCTGGCATGAGCAGCCGCAGCCAGGCAGTGTCTGGGGAGAGACAGATGGAAAAGCTGGGACCTCAACTCACCATGGAGGTGTCGATCTGAGCCAGAAGCCTGGGGTTGTTCTGCTCGACAGCCTCCAGGCACTGCAGCATGGCCGTGACGTGGGCGTCACTGAGCAGGAAGGCAGTGTCTGGGGAGAGAAAACTGTTGTTTGGGGGGTCCCTCTCACCAGTGTGGTCTGACAGCACCAGTTGCTCACATTCAAACCACCTTTTCTGCCACCCCCCCTCCCCAACTCCACATGGCTTGGAAACACCACCAGCTAGATATTTCCCTAATAAGACGGAAAAGGCCCATTTCTCCTTACCTGCGTAGAATTTCCTGATGTACTGCCGGTTCCCCAGGAGCGGTCTCAGCTGCGCCGAGAGGCAGTGGCACTGCAGGCTGTGCTGCAGCCAGAGCTGCGCGATGGCCTGGTCCCCCGGGCCCTCGGGGTCGGGCTGGCCGCTCTCCTGCAGGCTGATGAACTGCAAAGGGACGCCAGGCACAGGCTAAGGCATGCAGAGGCAAGTGGGGGAGCAGGGGTTGTTCCACCGCACGGCTTTGGTTCCCCCACGATAACGGCAGCTTTCCAGCACCGTCAGCGGCAAGGAGGACAAGTCCCAGCAGCTGCCCAGCCACCAGTGAGACAAAAGCACCAGGGAGGAACAACGCTTCAAAGGTCAGGCAGCGACCAAAGTCCTCTGAGAGCCACCAGCACTAAGAATTTCTCCTCCACGCTCTCCCACCCATGTGCCTTGGCCCTGACCTGGAAGGACCTCACACTCCCAAACCCGACCCCAGCCTGGTGGTGATGGCCACATTCTTGCTGACATGTTAACTGGGGAAGCTAAACACCTGAGCTGCTGCAGTGTGAAGAGCTGGACTGGAGTCACAGCCCATGTCCCCACAGTAGCAGGCCGGACCTAGGGGCCACCTGTGGTCAGCCCCTTGTGCCCATCCATGGCAGGGACCATGGATGTCAGCACAGGGCAGCCGAGGACCAGGAGCATTCCCATGTGCCAGAAGTTGGCACAAGACAGGAACCGGAGAACGAAATGCATGGTCAAAGTACGACCCAGAAATGGGACAGCCCAGACTTTTAGAGCTTTGCGCCAAGGCACGAATCACCCCTGCACACACACAAGCGCCGCTTGTGCCGTTCCCTTGGTGATGCCCGCTGCAGTCAGCCGACCCGAGCTGGAGACTGGCCTGGGAGAAATAAGCAGCCGATTGTCTCAGCCCAAGCCATGCTGAGCTCCCAGGACATGGCTCGTACACAAACACGCAGCTGCTTCAGCCTCCAAGGCACTGCTGTCCCCCCAGTGAGGCCACCCTCTCTCCCCTCCCCACCAGGCACACAAGGCCACCCCACCAGAACCCACCTTCTCCAGGTGATGAGCAGAGCCGGGACTCAGCCAGCGGATGTCCTTCACAAACTGCCAGTAATCCTTCTGCCTGCAGCACACCTGCCCGGGACAGGCACTGTTAGATGCCACCACCCAAGTCCCAGTTAAATGACAACATCCCCCGTTAGCTCCACACTACCACAAGTGGAAAAGCCCTAACCCTGGCAAGGTGGGCCAGAAAATAGACAGGGGAAGAGCAGCACTGCTTTACAAAGGAGAAACCACGCAAGCGTATACCACAGTTTTGTAGATCAAGGGATCAAGTCAAAAACACTGGCTTGATGTAGATAAGTTGTCTCCTGTCCCTCCCACGGCGACCTCTCAGTTGTGGTCAGCCCACAAGTGACCAGACAACAGATGGCCCAAAGTTCTCTTCTTCCACCAGGTAAGATCCCAGTCCTTCATACCGTGGAGACAGGAGAGGTCTCAGAACAGGGATGGGACGTGGCACCACAGGGCTCACATCCCTGCTGCAATGCAACATGGATCCTAAAGGCCAACCACAGGTCTGCCAAGTTCAAGGTTGACCAAGCTCCCACATCACCGTTCCCTTTCCTGCCGGAGCAGGACCTGCAGAAGAGTCCTGATGCCTCAGCACTGCAGAGTCAGACCTCAGCGAGGGTACACAAAGTGCAACACAGAAACACACCCCAGCAAAACCAGCAACCATTGCTGTCTTCTGATGCAAGCCACCACCAAGGACACCAGCATGGCTGAGCACCCCAGGTAAGAAATTTGGTGTTGTGCTTCCATCAGCTCATTGCTGCTGTTTTCCTCAGCTTTATTCAGACAATGAGTTATTTTGTTCTTAGCTATTCTTCCCGTTAAAGAGGAACTGCAGCAGAGTTGCTGTTTTCCTCACTACCCTATCGGGTGTAAACACAGCCCCAAAATGTCTCTCTTCTCCAGAAGGTGGATTATTTTTTCTTCCATCTCTGCTTCCTCTTTCACAAGCGTCAGAGGAATAGGTTCTGTCTTGTGGTTTATTTGTTTGGGGCAGGGGGGGAGAGAGGGGTTGGTTTGTTAAGACTAGAGAAGTAACACTGCAGTTTTAGTTCTCTAGACTGAACTGGCATTTTCTGGACAAATACACAAAATTCACTCAAAAGCTTAAAAACCTCTTACCCTAGTTCTCTTAACCTGTTCATATGGATTTTTTCACCTTTTTTTTATTTATTCCCAGTTGTAGGAAAAAAGTTGGTAAGAAAATAACAACTAAAAGTAAGTGTTTCTCTAGAGTAACTGTAAGAAAACTGCTGTTAGGAAGCTGTATTTTTATGGGCCTCCCCTTGCAGCTCTTATAGCTTGAGTGGTGTCACACGTGCCCGAGCAGGGGAGACATTTCTACGTAAAAGAGCTGCCTTTGCTTTTACTATAGGCATTGAGAAAGGCAACACACCGTCCTGCTTTGCAGGTCTGGCATGAACTATTATCAATAGACAGACAAGTAGAAATCATTTAAATATCACTTCCTGAAGCCAGTTAATAGCACGTCTATCAGAAGGGAGCACTGCATGCCTCACATACAAAAGGTAGCTTCTCTCTCTGCGGATCTTCCAAAGGAGGTCCCTGGTCCATGCCACTAATGGGAACAGAGCAGCACCATAACGAGTGCTGACGGCAAACTTAGTAAGTCCAGGGAGCAAAGCACCCTGCTGGCATGAGCCGCCAGCCTGGCTCTTCCTGGAGGCTTACGAGCTCAGATGAAGCATGGCATGGGTGCGGATTTCCTGCTCCCAGATCCCAGCGGGCCCATGCAAGCTGCCTGGGGCTCCTCTGCATCGCCCTCTTCTCTGCATCGCTCTCTGGGTGGCAGAGCCGCCGATGGGAAGCCTGTCCCCAGGCATGCCCTGCAGACTCACCTCAACTTTCTATTCTAAATTAACTGTGCTGGTAATTGCAAGCTGAAGGGGAGATCTTCAGGCCTCTGCACACAAGTGGGAAAGAGAAATTCTTCCAGGCAGCCATAGAAGGGAGAACGGCTGGGTGAGCAACTGCAAGGCACGACGAGAGCCTGGAAAGAGAGATCCCATTCACGCAGAGCGCAGATTTGGCTGCCAGCTCCTGTTATTAAGACAGCTAACCAGAAACAGTAAATATGCAAGGTTTCTCTTGCCAGACCTCTCTGGGGAGTTGTCCAAGTGCAGACGATACGGAGCTGACTCATTGCAAATGCAACTTTATCGCTTTGCTGCAGCAGGAAGAAAGGACAGGCTGAGGGAGTTGGGGCTCTTTGGCCTGGAGAAGAGAAGGCTCCGGGGTGACCTTAGAGCAGCCTTCCAGTACCTGAAGGGTCCTGCAGGAAGGATGGAGAGGGGCTTTTCACAAGGGTGTGTTGTGACAGGACAAGGGGGAAAGACTCTAAGCTAAAAGAGGGCAGATTTAGATTAGATATTAGGAAGAAATTCTTCACCATGAGGGTGGTGAGGCACTGGAACAGGTTGCCCAGAGAAGCTGTGGCTGCCCCCTCCCT
>Ga0065711_1033092_pt1 | contig 26126 bp, 19 predicted proteins | sample Hoacrofraction12_FD_59098 | JGI IMG/M metagenome (GOLD analysis project Ga0065711, IMG submission 59098) | Hoatzin crop microbial communities from Cojedes, Venezuela - Epithelial fraction 12 v2 (version 2) | ecosystem: Host-associated > Birds > Digestive system > Esophagus > Crop | place... | reverse complement strand
GGGGGGGGCGGGGGGGGTGGGCAGCACGCTGACTCAGAGGCCAGGGCTGGCTCGGGGCTTTGTTTTATGTCCTGTTTATCCTGCCGAGAGAAACAGAGGAGTTCAGTGTGCAGGAATCTCGTGCCCTCGCCCCGCTCCCCCGCCGTATGAAAGCTGCTGAGCAAACAGGAGAAAAATCAAAGGCGATCGCGCCCCGCTGGGTTTCCGCACCGCCGGCCCCACTGCCAGCTCTTACATAAGCTGTCGGCTCGCCCTGGCGCTTTCTTCTCATAAACCAAGCAGCTTCTCCAGTGGAGCCTCTCTGGGACCCTGCAGCTGTGCCACCTTCTCTGCTCATTGGGGAAGACCCCTCTCCTGCCTCCTTGCCAGCCTGTTGGGGTTTCTTCCCTGCCTCCCCATCAAACAAGATATGAGACCTGGGTGGCCCCTCGATACACAACCATGCTACATTCAGCTAGTCATTGGCATGGTGGGGCACAGGTGGTGGGCGACAGCCAAGCCAGGCTGTCCCCATGGCATCCTGAGGTCCCCAAACTCAAGCCAACACCATGAGCCTCCACCATCCCATCTCATCCTCTTCAGGACTCAGCGCTGGAGCACATTACCTTCTCCTGCTGGAAAAGGGAGACGCTTCAGCCCAGATCTGAGCTCTGTAACATCAGACCTCACTTCCTTCTGCTTTGCACCCAGAGCATCGCAGAGCAGTCACAAGAGGTTCGGCACCGGTGGCACAGGTGTGTCCTCTCCACCACACACAGCCTGAAACACCAGGGCAAACTATAAGGGCGTCTTGATCCTGTAATCTTTGGCTACCAAGCAGTCCCCAGGCATAAGGGCGTCCCCAGATACATGCCCTGCACGGATTACGAGGAGTCATTTCCTGATCTCTCCTGGGCATGACCTTTCATCAGAACAGGAATGAAAAGCCTGTAGATACAAAAACATCCAGGAAAGAGTATGAAATCCTCTACATACACGCCCCTCACCATCACAATGGCCTCACCTTCCCCTCCAACACAAGGGTTTTTAATCTGATGTGACAAGGTGACAGCTGCCAAAGACGACAAGGAAGAACGATGTCACCCTACCTTCTCTTTTCATCCCTACCCCTTTTTAGCTCTCTTTGTATACCTTTCACCATGAGAAAAGGAAGAAGGTGAAGTTTCGTGCTTTGAGAGGTCACTTTGGGAGCCAGTGCATGAGCACAGGTGGCTCTCAAGGGCCCTCACCCACCCACACCAGTCCCCCTACCCTGCAGGGCAGCCTGGGAAGAGCTCCCTGGACCACTGCTTTAGCAGCTCCCTCCAACACCGCCTAGACCTGCCATCCACCAGTCTTCAACACACCATCATCCTCTACCATTCAAAAGTATTCTTACTTCCTACATTTCTTTTATTTCTGTTTAATAATTTATTATTAACAGCAATTAAAAAAAAACAAGTATCAAAATGCCATTATCCTGGGTGTCACTGTCATGCAGACCTAACAGCATGGCAGGCCTGTTTACCTGCACGGTCCCTGAGCCCTCAGCTGGGAACTCCTCACTTTCCAGCACGCACAGCGCAGAGATTAGATCAAATTAACTCATACTTGGAGCCGTGGCAGGATCAGGGAAATCCTGGCTTGGCTATCTCTCTTTAGACTACATCTTGCACACAGAAGGGCTGGAAACAATTTTGCTTTAATTACTTTTTAAACTGCAGCCAGCAGACGGTTTGGTAACCCGAATTCATGACTCCTTCCACAGCTCCGGGCTGCTGGCTTGGAAACCAAGCCCAAGAATGACCCAGGTAGCAAGAGACCCATCCTGCCTGCTTTAGCAAAGTGCTGGCCACGATGCCCAAGACAGGACTGCCTAGGCTGGCCAAGAGGGACACCTGAAGGCTGCCATCGGCAGCCTTTGCTGCATGTCCTGTCTGCAATCCCCAGCCACCAGCAGCAGCAGAAAGTTGTCTCCATGTCTGGCTGTGGGTCTGAGCTCAAAAACTAGCCAAATGGCACTTGGGCAGCCCAGGGCTGGCAGGGACATTAAGCAGGCTGGTCTCTGGTCCTAAACGTTATTTTTCATTGGAGGCACTGCAGGCAACAGACTGGCTGCTCTTGAAGAGAACTCACTCAGCCTGGGGCAGCCAGAAATAAGGGACAATCTGCCAATGCACCACAGCCTGTGGTGTCAGGGCCACCATACTCAGAGAATCTATGTCAAGCTTGGAGAGTCCACAAGCATATAACACAGTCTGTGGCTTCACTGGAGAACTCGTTGTGGTCACTCCAGGGCATGGGGGGACATGCCCTGCCCACACGTCCCTTTGTCACTTGGTCTTTGGAGGCTGTTCCCATGGACCCATGCCCAAGAGCATCCTAGCTGCTCTTGAATGGCTCGTGGGTTCAGCAAGCAGAGTCCTTTTCTTGCTGGCTCTTGCCCTGACCTGCTGCGTGACTTCCCACTCGTCCCTTCACCTCTCCTTCTCCATGGCAGTCGCAGGATTGCTGGCCAGTATCTGCAATGTCTCCGTGCCCACCAAACTGGGAATGGGGACTGGCAGGGCTACACGCTGGCTGCAGACCCATGCACTACAGCAGGGTTTTAATACATCCAGGCTGACTCTTCTGACCCGAGTGGTTTATTCTCCACCTGCAGTCCCCACGTCTCCATGAACACCTACGTGCTCAGCATCACACGGTACCCAGCTGCAGAGCTCTGCCCCCAAACCAGCCACACCACGGTGCAGAGGAATTAAGGCCCTCCCGAGAACCTCGCAACTGTCTCGGGAAGCAGGCTTGTTTTTCTGTTACAAAGTAATTTGAAATTCTTGGAAGGCAATCAGGAAAGTACAAAGTATTCCAGCTCAGGACAGCCTGGGACTCATTCCTTAGAGGCACAATGGTTGTTTACTCAATCCCTCATACATTAATATCTAAAAATTCATGAGTTCAATTGTAAACAAGAAGTGCTGGCTTTACAGTGTTGTCTATTTAATAATAGTGGTTCCAGCCTGAATGCTGATTTTGTTATCCTTCTTCTAATCTTGCTATCAGAGGGTCAAGATCTTGCAAAATTATGGGAAATATTTCAAGCCCCTTTATTTCTGGTTTTGAAATGCATCCCTCTGAAACCCAAGGCCAAAGAAAGACTATTTCAAATCAACATCGAAGAGCACAGGCAGGGAGAAGAGCTGTTTGTGCCAGCACTGTCCTCTAGCTCAAGAACAAATGAGGAAAAAGCTGGCCACAGCTACATTTGTGCTGGAAATCTGTAGAAGACTCCTAACAATTGAGAGTGAAGGTCCCCAAGGCAGTCTCCTAAGGGGGCCAGTGGACACAAAACAACCCAGACCTAACCTGTTTCCAAGACAAAAGGACAGTTGGTTTCTGGAAGCATTTGTACCAGCCTGTGGTGAGCAGAGGTCTCATCTGCATTCACCAGCCCAGGGACTCTGAGCCCAACAGTCCAGGACTCTTCCCAACACTTAATCTGTGAAAAGCCTCTGAAACCGCATCCTGACAGCAAGTTGGCAAGCCCATCTCCCTCTCCCAGAAGGAGCTGTGGGGGATGAGGGTGCAGCATGGACATGGTCCAGAGCTCATTGGAGCTCACCTGCCTTTCCATCTTTGCTGACCGGCACTGCCACAGGCCCTTCCCATGTCAGGTCTGTGCAGCCTCGAGCTCCCCAGCTGGTCCCACCTATAGACCTCTCTCCCTTTTGTGCCCGATGCTTGCCAGAGGGAGCGAGCTGAAACCGTGGCTGTGGGCTCTGAGAGGTTCACCAGGACATTCACAGCTAGGCTGGCAGCATTTCCTGGCTCCTTTATGGTCCTACATAAACACACTGCTGTTTCAGGCATTATCGTGCCAGGTAACATGGTTTTAGCTCAGCTTTCTTGTCTCTCCTGAGCAACAGCTACTTGTCTAGGTAGCCTAAACAAGATGAGATCCATTCCTCTTGCTTGCAGAGTCAGAGCAGATCAGCCAGCTCCACCCCGATGCTTTATTGCACTTGTGCAGAGCTCAGACACCTCCACACAGGACCTTGCTCCAAGTGGGTGAGGAGAAACAAGTCAGAGCGCACTTTCACTGGTGATTACAGCTGTGTGTAAAACCCCAGTTTCTTCTTCTGGGGAAGGACAGAGCCTCAGGCCGTGAAGCAGCAGACTGCATGCTAATCTCAAGGAAGCGGTGCAAGAGGAGGAGGTTCATGTATCTTTATCTTTGCTGGTGTCAAAGGGCAATAGCTGAGGTTGCAGCATCTTGGAAAGCCTCCACGCAAGCTATGTCCAGAGGACACCAACAAGTCTGGAAAAATCACCTTCACTCTCTTGATAAAGGTCACAGTGAAAAAATGAACTCCAAGGGAGTTTCCCGGGGAGCAATCGCCTCTACTGTCTAGAAATACATCAGCTTACACTTGAGTGAAGCCTTTGACTTGTTCAAACCGCAGGTACTGCCTGGAGATGGACAAGGCTGCTCTCCTGCTGAGGTTCACCACTGTTTCAGCTGTAACTTCTGCCCTGCAGAAACCAGCCAGACAGGTAGGGGTTATGGGGTGGTCATCTAAGTGCTGCCAAATCACTACCCAAGGGCAAGACCTATCTGACAAGCCCAGATTTCAACCAGCGAAGAAACTGGAGAGGAAACACTCCACAATTCAACTTCTCTCCCTTCCTGCCCCATGAAAGACAGCAGGACATGCCGTTCGAGAAAGTCCATGGAGCCTTTGATCTTTACTGCTGCCTCTTCAGCCAGAGACCTCCACTGAGGAGAGGTCATTACTGCATCAAAAAACCCTGTAGCGCTACAGCAATGCAAGAGGTAGCATCTGGCTCGCTGCTCACTCCAGTGAGCAGCTACTTCCACGATTGTCATGGGAACAACCCCTTTGGAACATTTATCTTTGTTTGCACACAAATATTCTCACTGGAAGAGCCCAAAGCCTGCCTCCAGCCCACCCCACCAAGGAGGACAAGACCTGCACCAAAGCTAGCTGGGACCAGGCTGATAAATACCCTGTTCTGATGAAAAAATCTGTCAGACTGCCTGAGGCTACGGTGGGAGAGGCTCCTTCTGCTCCCTGTCTGGGCTGGGGGTACCATCCCCCAGACTCTGGGCAGGGTGGGAGCTCCTCCCCGACCGCCTGCAGTGGAGCACAAAGCCAAACTGCTTTTATGGCTTTGCCTGCCCAGATCCCCGGCTCGCACCCATCCTGCCGGTCAGCCAGCCCACCCCAGAAGGCAGCTCTGTATTTGTCTTGGATGACCTCCTGCCAGACCAGAGCTTTCCACAACGCGGCTCTTCTGCACTGCCGGAGAGCGGATTTCCTGCCGTTTGATCTAAATTTGCCCATCGTTTCACCCAGTGCCTCCTGATTTCCTTCATCAGCCACGATCTTTCCATCACGGAGGTGGCCATGCAGCCTGGGGCTCTTTGGCAGGGAGCTGGGGGAGAGACCTGACAGTCAGGGAGCAAACACTGCAGGTCCATGCCCCCTCTGGCCCTGGAGCTGGTGGGGTGGAGAGGACCTTCCCTCCCTTCCCATGTGGATGAAGCGTGGACACGCAGTGCCCTCTGCTGATCCAGCTACCGAGGGAGATGCTGGAAGGAGCAGCATGCAGGGCTTGGTGGCTTTGCCAACCTCTGAACAAGCAGCCTGGCCTCCCCGCTAGCTCTTTGCAGGCAAGGCAGAGAAAGGACCTTTCCCTCTGCTGATAAATTGCCATTAATTACCGCTCTTGGAGAAGCTGTTTGAGAAGCTGAGCTGGTAGTGGAGGCTCAGGCGGCCCCATCAGCCAACTACACGCCTGCAGGTTATGGCTACCTAAAGAAACCAGGACATCTTCACCACCCTCCACAGTCCCACTTAGCAGGCTTGAGCAATGCTTTCCTTCCCCATGCAATGGGGAGGGGGACAGCATGGCAAGACAGACAGAGCATTAAGGGACAAGGAGCCAGCACGGGGGACAAGATAATGTTCCCTTTCCCCTTGACCAGAGGCTCCCTTTCCCAAAAGAAATGTGCTGCTTTATCCTGAAATAGTGGAAGGAAGCAGCTGCGCAGGGAGGACAGGCTGGTGGTCCAAACTGTCCCGGGGGAGCGGAAGAGCCTTACCAGGAACCGTACGGATCAGGTGTGAGATGGAGACATTGCCCATACCAGGACCTCAGTCAATTACTGCTTTTGCTACAGGAGCCTTCCTGGGAACACAAAGATAGACGCTAATTAATCACAGGCCTGGAAAGGTCCCTTTGCGATGTTCCTGCTCACAGGGCTGCAGGTGAGGTTAGCTATAGCCCAGCATCGTTAGCTGCAAGTCTGCTGCCAGCGGACTTAGCGGCTGCGAGGAGCTTTAGGTGGGCGAGTTCCTCTGCTGAACTCTTCTGAACCAGCCTGAGAAATCGCAGAGCAAAGGTGGCTTCCTGCTCCAAACTTGGGCAGGAAGAGCATCCCAGCTGGTCTGGCTGGAGTTGACGGAGCCCTACTGAAGCCCTGCAGATGTGATGGCCCTGGGTTGCTCCAGTGCAGAGGAAGCTGAGAGCTTGGCACAGCCCCCAGACCACCCTGTATCCCCACCACTGCACTGGAGAGAACCTGGAGTTGCTCCTGAAGCGAGCTCTGTGGGGCTGGCAGGACATCCACCGCAGCTCACACTGGAAGAAACCACTTTGTTTTTCTTTTCCTCCACCCTGTCAAGCCCTCTCCAATTCATTTGAGGGTGAAAAACCTCAAGTGAGGTTTAAAGGCCACAATAAAGGCAGTGAAGTCCACTCCTAGTTAATAATATTCACTTTAAGAGATAAGGCCTATTGGCGTCGGGAGAAAGACAGCGGTTTATAGCGCTGGCAGCAATCTGACCCCCGGCAGGTCTACGTGGCACAGGCAATGTCCCGCCAGATAGTCATCTCCTGGTCCTGGACTGAAGCTGGCTCCTTCCCCCGACTGCAAAGCCTGCATATTCCTTATCTCCGCTGTGGGGGAAGGTCACCACTAATACGCAATGTATTTGAGTTTTGATTGCTTTCCCTTTTCCATTAATTTTTCCAGGACTTGTAGGTGATCAGGACACAAAGCAAGTGGAGAAGGATCCAGCTCAATTTTGATTTCAAGGCAGGGTTTCCTTCCTCCTCACTTCTAGCCATGGATTTTCTAGCACTGCCAGTCCCCTTCTCTGGGTACCTGCACCCCATCTCTGCCATTGTTCCCCGCTTGTTGCATACCACACTTACCATCTTCTTGGACCGTGGTGACCTCTGTGTCTCCTTGGTGCTCCTCCAGCTGAGATGAGCATCTCAGCTAAGGGCTGATGTGAAAAGTCAAGTCCCTCCTGTAAACCAAAGCATAATTTCAGAGGGGAGGAGCACATGAAACCACACACAGCATCAACGCAGAGCTTGAAAACCTCAGTGCCTCTCTCAGGACCCCTCACTCAGTCTGATGTCTCTCTCACAAGCACTGTTTGTGATGTTTCATGGCTCTGTCAGCCCAGGACGCTCCTCCTTCCCCCAAAACGCAGCCACTGCCGCAGCAGAGCCTGGCCGCTGTTTAACAGATGACAACAATGCCATGCTTTAGGTAAACGCAAAAAGAAAACAGAGCCACACAAGTTCTCCTAAGAGGAAGAAATTAAGCCCAGGCCATGCAGACCTGATGACTTTTGGCATAAAGCCTTGATTTTTTTTATTTTTTTTTTTTAAGGAGCATCCCAAACCCAGCACCTTCCAGGGTACTCACATCCCTTAGCACGGAGCTGGGGATACAGCTGAGGGTTGGCGACAGGGACACCGCGAGAACTCCTCCCTGTTTCCACGACCCGCGTACCCTTTTGCCAACCCGCACCTCTGGCCCCGGCGTGCTGAGAGCGCACAGCCGGTATCGCTGTATTGCACCTAATCAGGAGACACCCGGCCGGGACGACGGCCACCCTGCGGCGCGCAGTATCTCCTTGTTATCTCACACCTGCTGTAAAGCGCGGGCAGGAGTCGCGCTGAATCAGCACTGCTCAGCTGGAAGAAATGAATTTGTTTTTTTAGCCCCAGAGTGGCCCTGTGCCAATTCGAAGCGTTCCTGCTCAGGGAGCTGAGGATTGGCCCTGGTAAGTGCGGTTCAGTGCCTTGCTCCCCTGCGAATAGCTTGGTCCCAAAGCAAGGGGACATGCTGCCGCCGGGCGATGGGGAAGCCAAGGGGACCCACAGTACACCTTCTGCCAACTCAAAGTTATTTATTGATACCGTCTGGCCTCTCCTTCACAGGCCTGCGACGAGGTGCCTTGGCCGCTGATGTTACTTGCGGTGGCAGCACCCAGGAGCTCCTGCCTGTACCCAGCCCCCTTTTCTGCACCACTGATGCAGTCGCCAGCACGCTGCTAGCCCGAGGAAGCCAGCAAAACCCACCACCATTCTTCAGGAGCCTGCCCCAAGCAGGCAAGCAGCTCCCATTTCTCTGAGCTCAGCCCCACAGCCCTGCCTGATAAAGGATGGGATGGAGCGGCGCAGAACAAAGGAGAAGAAAATGCTTTCAGCGCTGGCTGTCCTCCCATCAGATAGAGAGTGCACAGCTGTGCAAAGTCCCCGAGGTACGGTGCTGGGACAGCCCTGTGGCCCCAGGATGCGGCCAAGCCAGGCAGCGACAGCTGCAGGGAACAGGCCGGCTTTCTGTCCCGCCGGGGCTCTGTGGCGCACAGGAGCGGTCCCTGCGCACAGGGAGGAGAAGCGGCTGTCCGAACCCCGCAGCCTGCTGCACCCTGAAAATACCCACTGACACCAGGACGCGTTGAGGAGAGGAGGCACAACACCCTGCCAAAGCTCATGTCCTGGCCACACCAAGCCTTTACCAAGGTTCAGCTGTGGGAGCAGCTTCACCCCACTGCTAAAAACAGCAGCTGACCAGCTCCATAGAATGCTTTGGGTTGGAAGGGACCTTTAGAGGTCATCTAGTTCAGCCCCCCTGCAGTGAGCAGGGACATCTTCGACTAGACCTGGTTGCTCAGAGCCCCATCCAACCTGGCCTTGAATGTTTCCAGGGATGGGGCCTCCACTACCTCTCTGGGCAACCTGTGCCAGTGCTTCACCAGCTCGATGGTATCTCCCATTCACAGGCGCACTTCCTGCCTCATTTTCCCCAGCTGTCAAAACCATACCCCTCAAAGGCCAATTAGGAAAAATTTCTTTACTGCAAGAGGGCTCAGGCATTGGAACAGGCTGCCCAGGGCAGTGGTGGAGTCACCATCCCTGGAGGTGTTCAAACAACGTGTAGATGTGGCACTTCAGGACATGGGTTAAGCAGGCACGGTGGTGTTGGGTTGACGGTTGGACTTGACGATCTTAGGGGTCTTTTCCAACCTTAATGATTCCATGAAGGCCTGGCAAGAGCCGGCTGGGGTGATTTTACATCTCGGGGCTCCTCCAGCTGTGACCAGTCCGGTATTGGCAGCCCCACAGCAGCCGCTGCCACGCAGGACAGGAGGGCAGCAGGCAGAAAGGGGTGCCCCTGCCTGCTCCCTCGCTTGCCTCTCCTGCTCGCTGGCCATGGGGAGCAGGGAGCCCAGGAGCACCTCTACCAGGCACCAGACGGTGCTTGAAACTCTCCAGCATTCTGCTAAAGAAGGTGGACCCACTGCCGAGGGAGTCACTTTGTCTCCTGTCCCCAAATTCTCAGCACAGCAAGCATCTACCTGCATCCCTGCCTGCGGTTCTCGCAGGGTGACATTGCCACCTGCTGCCAGCCACTCGGCAGGACACACCAGCCTGTCTGCCACCCAGGCTTGGCCCTGCTGCGTCCCAGCTTGCGAGGACCCGCCAGCACTAGGTACCACAGGCACTGGGGGGGACCCACGCCACCATCTCCACGCAGAGCCACCTTCCGCGGCTGCCTTGCTGGCACCACGGAGCTCAGCAGTGAGGAGCGCACAGCAGCCGTGTTTCCATCCCACCGAGCATCTCCGGCTCTGCCCCACTCAACAGCTGCGTACGTGGCTGCTACACTCGTTTGCAGGTAACAAACATGCAACCACGCAGCAGCAGCACAGGGACGGCAGAGCAGTGTCCCAAACCAGGGCTGTCCCCTGCCGGGGACCAAGACCCCAGCAAGCACCAGCCTCACTGCGCTGATCTGCCGTGGACCACGACCCTGGCAAGCACCAGCCCTATCGCGCTGAGCTGCCGTGGATCAAGACACCGGCAAGCACCAGCCTCACCATGCTGAGCTGCCGTGGACCAAGACCGTGGCACCGAGAGTTGCCCTCGGCTCTGCTGATGACTCCCCCGCTGAACGGGAACATGTACCTCCAGCTCTGCTGCCTTGGGTTCTTCATCTGGAAATGCAAAGATGGTATTTTTCTAACTCACAGTCACACCAAGAGATGTTCACTTATTTTAAAGCACCTACATATTGTTTCTACAGCTTAAGATAGAAGATGCCATCGAAGGGAGAAGAGTAGTAATTATCTGCAGTTCAGAAGTTTAACCTTTAGAGAAGGAATTGGGTTTCCAACTATACTTGTTAAATACTTTTAAGATTATCTTTTCTAAGAGGCTGTGCAGTTTATAATCAAGATTACCCACCTGAGACAGGAGGTTTCCACAAGCAGGCCTGGGTTTATAGGTCACCGACAAAGACTAAAGCTGATGGTTGCTCTGATCTTCGAGCGGGACAGAGCCAAGGAAGATGGCATGGTAGCACATTGCTGGAGGTCACTGCAGGCAAAAAACAGAGAGGAAATGCAGATTCCTCTTCCCAGTTATTTAACGTGATGGTGGGGACTATCCCCAAAGCTGGGCTGAAAGTCAGCAAGAGGCATCACACGATACAGCCTCCGCAGGGGTCTAGATGACTTCTTACATGAACTTACAAACACAGCAGTGCTTCTGCAGGGAGCAGCAAACAACACTGTTTCTTGCATTAACTGGTGGAGAATGGTGGGGGGAGCAGCTACCAGCGCTGCTTGCTGGATAATGCAAGAGGGGGAAGGGCTGCAGCAGGGTTCATGTGATTGCTGTTGTAGGAGGTAGAAAGGGGACGGATGCGAGGGGATTGCTAACTTTATTTTGAATAGCAGTGAGGGCTGAAGAGAGGTCTAGTGTGAACGGATGAGATCCTCATTATTGAATCCTGCTTTATATTTAAACAGAGCTTGGATCCACCTGCCGAAATACAGAGTGGTTGAGGACCAACCAAGGCCAACAGGTCCAGAAGGCTGAGGGCTCTGCTTTGAAATTCACTGGTAGGACCTGAGAAAACCAAGTGCTGAGCAACACAATTAAACAGAAAAATTATCCAAGATGTGGGACCCAGCCCCTGCACCGAGGGGACTTGCTTTGTATGTCAGCTGCCACGGCAGAAGTTGGAGACAGGAAAGGACCTCGAACAGAGCAGGAGTGTCAGTACTAAAATAGTCATGTAGAGAAAATAAAATCTAATTTTAAGGTGTTCTCCCATCTCCTAATAAGAGAAAATGCTTTTCTCTGTGGGGATGGATAAGTGTCTCATTATCAAAAGCAAGCGCAAATCTAACGAGTGCCTCTGCCACCTCCGCGTCCGGGCTGCAGTGAATTATCGTGAGAGATCGGTAACGATCACGCTCCAGGACACTGAGATTGACGGAGGTGTCTGAGCTCGCATCGCTGTCGTGTCCTGAAGGGTGCAGAAATGCGCGGTCCAAGCCAGCAGAGGATCACCAACCTAACTGTGGCCCTTGAGGGAAGCCAGGAGCTGGTGTCCCTTGTCCCCCCTGCGTCCTGGACAGACCACCTGGACCACGCTGACGGCTGGACAGGCCGCTTGGCCATGTGCCTTGGAGCTGGTGTGCACGTGGCCATGAGGGACGGTGTGAACAAGTGAAATCAGGCTTGTCCGAGAGCAAAATCACCTTCTCCTCCCATCAGGTCTGGCACTGAGGTTTGCTGCGCTGGTGCTAACTGCTGTGGTATTATCGCCTATATTTTCCACCCAGCATGGCCTCAGACATGCATCCTGCCCGGTAGCTGCCCCGAGATCCCAGTCTGCCCAGTTTCTGGCACCTGGATGTGCCATAGCCCCAGCGCAGTCATGGCACAGACCCCCAGCAGCTGGCCTCGGGCACACCCAAAAAGCAGGGACACCAGTGCCAGAAGAGCTCCGGAGAGCTGCTCCAGCTGCCTCATCCTGATGGCCCACAGGACTGGGGGTCTCCCGAGCCAGCACTGGGGGAGCCCAGCCAGGGTGTCCCCTCCTCTGCGCCTGTAATTTGGGTTCCCGCCTGCCTTTGTGCCACCGCCAGCTCCTGCGAGGGGCCTGGGAGCAGTTGGACAGAGTAGTACTTGTGCCTGCTCCCACCATTGCTTCTCCGTGGGCAGGCAACACGGTATTTATCCCATAACCTAACACTTGTAATCAGGGAAAATACCAAGTGGATCTCAAATCAGCCTAGGGACTGCAAGGAAAAAGGGAGGACTTCACAAAGAAAAGTTAAAAAAAAAAAATGCACTTACCTGTCTGCTATATTTTTTGTAACATCTTTTTCTTCTTAAATCACTGCTTTCTCACCCAGGTCGTATGACTTTGTGCTTTCTCAGTACACGGCATCTCATCAGGGTTTTTCTTGGCTGCATCTTCAGCACAGAGCTCTGCTGCAGTAAGAAATCAGGCCAGGAGAACACGTTACTCACAGACCCGAGCAAGGAGGACAGTTTGTTATATTTTTCCCTGACAACATTTATCCCCTATTTCAAGCCTCTGAAGCGGAGAGCGATATTCATCAAAATTACCTTTTTCTTCTGCAATATTTCTTTTTCTTCCAGGCTGGTCATAGCAGCATGCCCACCCTGGGCAGGGAAAGAGCTGTGCATGGGGAGGGACCCCCTGAGACACCTCACATTACCCAGCGTGGCTGGAGGGGGACCAGCAATGCCAGGACCACCACGGGACCATGCCAGCCTCACACTACTTTTGGCAAGCTGTGTTACAGAGGGAATTCCAGCCCTGGTCCCTGCTCTTTTTGTAGCCCACAAACTGGCCTCAGCTGGCCCCAGCCATGGTGCTCCTCTCGCTGTAATGAGCTGAACCTGCCACCAGCCTCTGCAGATCTCTTGCCATCACTTATCCTTGCCCTCTGGTTTTTACACCACCTCTGGCTTGTGTTCTGTGACAGCTTTCCCTGTGGGTTCAAGACCTCGTGGTCCAGCTGGCTCCGACTCCAGAAAGAAATGGGTTTGCATGTCTCTGGATTCCTGCGGGTGCCGTGATTTTAATCCCTTCGAGTTATTGGATCTAGAACTGTCTCCAAGTAGTCCAAGAGAGGAAAACCAGAGGACATGGGCACCCGAGGAGCAGGCGGTGGGATGGTGATGGCTTTGTCACAGGTCCACCTGGCGCAAGGTACTGTGCTCTGGACCATCTTCAGGATGCTCCAAGAGCAGCCCGGGGGTAACTACCCCTTCCCACGGAGTCCCCCAGTTCCTGGCAGCAGGATCACAATTCCCCTATTTGCACATGCAAAGCCCTAATCAGCAGTGCAGGACCGAAGGCTGCTCTGTTGCATTTTTGTTGAAGTATTACCTGTTGCCAGGACTTTTGGGGATTTGATTTCTGCTAATCCCAAACAAAACAACTGTAGGCAGAGAGTCCCCAGTGCCGAGATCACCTGTGAAGTGAGTCAGCTCGAAACAAGGGGAACGGTTTGATTCTGATGCCAGAGAGGAGACAGAAATCTTTGCTGCGAGGAAGGGAAAGCTAAGCAGTGCGTGCGAGACAGGCAGTACGAGAAGCAGGGAGGAAACATCCCTGCGGGAAAGCTCCCACACCAGGCAGAGACAGAAAGACACACGCTGGACTTGCAGAGAGGGCCAAACCACTCGGCCGGTGGCCACGGAACAACCAGACCGCGACAAACACATCCTGAAGGGGAAGGAAAGCAGGGATTCGGCGCAACGCCCTGGCGGCTAATTGAAGGTCACAGCATGAAGTCCTGAGAGGAAGGCAGGGGAAGAGCACCCGGTGAGCTCTGCCAGTGCTGGGGCTCCCTCCAGCAGAAGTGGAAGTGGAATCTCAAAGCCAGGCAAAAGCCTCCTGGTAGGTGCAGCAGGAGGCACGAGGAGCGGGCAGCGAGTGCTCTCCATCGCGGTGGGGAGGAGGAGCAGGGACGGGCTCAGGCAAGCATGGCAGCCATGCTGCGTCTCCCAGGCTGCCCACTCGTGCTCACCCACCAAGGTAAGGTTCTCCCAGTTGGAGCTGGGGGGAGGCAGGCCTGAGGGTGATGGAAGCAAGGCAGGTGGGGGACCCCAGAGAGGGCACAGGCAAGAGGCCACTGGGGTCTGTCCCCTTCTGCAGTGCGGCCTCCGAACGCCCCTGGCATCACCTCGCAGACCGAGGGTGGATGATCTTTGGAAAGCTGCTTCGGGGAAACAGGTTCGCCCTTGCAGCGTGTGAATGGCTTTCCCAGAGGTTCTGTCCCACCTCTGCAGCAGTGGGCTGCAGCAGGCTGGACAGCCCGAGCACCGCTGTCCAGAGCTTTCACCTTCGGGAGCAAAGAAACAGATAAAAGCAGTGTTGGCATTTCCCAGCGCTTGCAAGAGCCATCTCTGTCAGCAGCAGGCTCGCTCAGGCTCAGCCAGCTGGCTTCAAACCATCCAGCAGCCTCTGACCAGGTAGGCGAGGATACTGGTAAATCAGCACCCACAGAAGAATTCACCAACCAAAGAGTGATCCACTGCACCGCTCGTCAGCGAGAGGATCAGGGCTTCTCCCGTCCTCTGCTGGGGTGTGCAAACAGCTTTGCCCTCACGAGAAGCGATTGCTCAGACACCCTCCTCCCCACGCCTCGCAGCAGCACGGGCAGCAGACGCACGTGGCTCTTCGGACCCCTCACGCAGCATGAGCTCCTCGGCCCATTTTACACGTGCGCAGGAAGGCAGGGCAGAGCCTGCTGACCCACCTGCAAGACCGCAATGAGCACTGGTGGAAACAAAGCTGTCACGGGCCTACCCTCCCCTCCTCGGCACTGCATACCCCCAAACAGAGCAAGCCCACCGATTGCTGGCTGCATCTGGCTCGTGGTCAGGGTCCGACTCTAATTCTCTTTAAATGTTCTGCATGAAAAAGAGCAGTGAAAATGTGGTTGCAGCGTTCCTTCCATGCCTAGGGGCAGGAGGCAGCTTGGCTTGCCCACATCTGCTGCCGGCAGCACACAGGGTACCTGCTCTGCTGAGCCAGCCCACAGGGCATGTCGGGCAGCTTTCCCACCTTCACCATCACAGCTCCGAGACATCCTTGGTTTCTCACCCTCTTGCTATTTTTATTTCCCTGGAAATTCTCTGTGTGGCCAGGTGACCTTTACTAAGATTGTAATTTTATATACTGCATAATTCTGCATTAACATGGATCTCTCTTCTCTGCTGTGCCCTCCAGAAGGGGAGAAGCAGCTACTGCTCACCTGGCATCGTAACATGTGAGCTCCTTAGCCAGCAAGAGAAACAGCCATGGGATCTGAAACCTGGCAGAGCATCAGGGCCTCTGTAATTAGTAACATCTGCATTTTGTTTCCTGTATTTTAAGAAGCAGAAAAATAGTTAAGAAAGTGCAGAAAATAAAAATCCATGCTTTCAAGTAAGCATTGTAGCCATCAGAAGAAGGAAAAAGCAGATGAGATCTAAGCACAAACCATCATGACCACAGACAAAACCAGTTACACGTTTAGAAACAGCTGCCCGGCTGCTTGCTGCTCCTCATGGCCGGGACGGCCGCTCCAGCCACATCACCCAGCGAGCGTCAGCTCTCACCAGCGCAGAATCCATCGGGCCGGGGGGCAAGGCCTTCGCTGCGTCCTCCAACTGCGCTGAGCATCAGGCAGATCTCAGTCACTCGTGCATTATTGATTTCTGAACGATCTCCCTCCAGGAAAAGAGGATCCCAGCTTGGCCAGCATGGGATCCATCCCCCTGGCAAGGCTGAGGACCCTGCCCCAGCCGGGCAAAGGCACCGCACAGGTTTCACGGCACGGTGAAAACCCCAACACCTCCGTGGGTTAAGCAAATACACACTGGGTTTAAATTCCACACGGAAATGGGCATGGAAAACCAAACCGAAGCCCGAACCCTCCTGTTCCAAACCCTGCAAAACACAGCCCTTTCACACAAACTATGCTGGATATTGTAATTACAGGCAAAATATTTGCACCCCTCGCTCTGCTCCCAGGAGAGCCGCTTTCCGAAGCAGAAGCGCACTGAGTATTTCTACAGCAATAAGCTGCTTTCTGAGCACAAGAACAGGGACTAGACAGTTGGTAAAAATGGCTTTTCTCAGGTACCTGATAGCCGAGGCAATTAAAAGAGAATTAAGATGACATTTCTAACTTGCAGTGTAAGAGAGCTATGCAGTGGTGAAATAATTAAAGTTACTGCTGGGAACATCCTGTTCTCATCCATCTCTTGCAAAGAACAAAAGGGCAAAAAGCATTTTTGGGGCTGGTTTTTTTCTTTCTTTCTTGATAATTAATTGCTAATTATTGCTGTGTCCCCAAATGCCAGAACCCAGGGGTTTTCCAAATGATGACAGAGATACTTAGTAGTCAGTACCTGGTTTATCCAGCCTCACTTGGTGACAAACATTTGCCAGCCAGATCTCCCTGCTCAAATTATTCACATGAAGGGCTCAGAGCTTCATTTTCAGATTTATAGCACTTGCCTGCAAGGTCCTTCCAGCGATGGCCTGGGAGCAGCTCCATAATGGAATTGCAATCTCATCCCTTGCTGTCTCTTACTGTCCAGTGTCATTTGCTTCCCCACGAGTTACACCAGTGTACCAACAGTATAGGAAAGCTTCTGATGTTTCCAGAGTATCCCAAGATTTTAGTGTCCCTCATGCAGAGCAAGGCTGAGTATGCCCTGGGCTGGTGTTTAGCACTGACCTTCTGCAAGGGAGAACAGGGCTCTGAGTGGTTTTAGGATGAGCATCCCCTTCACCCAGAACAAGAACAGGTGAGGGATGAAGCCCAGAACTGCGGTGAGCGTGTGCTGCTCCAGAGTCCATATTGCTCTGCTTCAGCCTGTCCAACCTCCTGCGTGCAAGCTCTTTCAGGAAAGGTTTTGGGACCAGTCTGAAAGAACAAGGAAGGTGCACGCTAGGCTGACTCCATAATTTCCACTGCCAGAGTTGGTGGTTACGTTTCCTAGGTCTGCACAAAACCAGCCAGCGAAACCTTCACAAGACATGACAGAAAAGTCACTGAAAACTCTTCCTCAAGGGTTTCCTGATGAGCGAAGCAAAAAAGCAATTATAGCAAATTGAAATGAAAAGGAAGTCAGGTCAAAAGACAGGCAAGTGTACAATGCACTCAGCAAGGTTCTGCACTGGAAACTGCTAGAAGCACCCCAAAATTGCTTCCCCCTTTTGAAAGTGTGAATAAAACAGATCAAGCTAGGACTTTCCTCACTCAGATTCGGCTGTCTTCTGTCTCAAAGGCAGCAAGAAATTGCATCAATTTGAGGGAGCATACCCAGTAAGAGAGTTGTCCTTGTTTCCAGTTTGGAGAGGAGCAGAGGTCTTCCACCGTGCTGCCTCAGTGGGTCAGACTTTCACGACAACGCTGCTGCCGGCACTACCTCCCCGCTCTCTGGGGGGACGTCCCGCATTGCTTGGACGCTGCTTCTGGATTTCTCATTCTGTCCCTTCACAGTGGTAAAAACCTGCTGAAGAGTTGAGCCCTGGTCCCAGACCACCTGGCCATGCGGTGCTACTGAAGACATATAAATATGTCTGTAAATAATGATATATAATTGTGCTTATAATAAATGTGCTTGTGTTGTAATAGTATTGTAGCTGCCAAGGATGCAGGGAGCCTAGCTTTATTTTTCACTCTTCCAGTGATTACTGTCTCATCATTATAAACTGGATGCTGTGTCATAGTATGTGAACAGAGAAGGAAATAATGTACTTAAAATTGGGGATATTTTTTGTGTTCACATGAACTCCCCTGTCCTGGAGCTATTTTAAAGCTGCTGTTACATCTTGAGTGAATACACTGGAAATAAACACTCTATATCTACCCACGTATGCCATGAACTGTCTAAAATAAAATCTCCTGTGTTTTTAGCTCATGTGTGCTGCTGTGGTCTTGAACAAACCCAGGTATTTGTACAGAGGCACAGCGTACTTCAGTGTCTGTTACTGTGTGCAAGGACTGTGCACCTGCACACGGCCAGAAGTGAAGCAGGACATGAGGCCTTGCAGCTACTCACAGATGTCTTCCTGTACCTCAACCCAAGCCTGCAGGTACCATCGGGGTGAGTTTTGGCACACGAGAAGCGAAGGCTGGTGGGAGGCATCGCGTTGAAAGGGCAGGCAGCCGTGTCTCAGCAGGGGTTCCACCCGTAGGACCACCGTTACAAACACGGACCTCAGCCTTCTCCATGTGTCGCACTTCTGTGCTGTAACCAGGAGCTGGCATGCAGGTGAAGACAGGACCAACTAACCATCTCTGCGCTCAGGAAAGCCTCTCTGGGCAGGAATCATCTCCCAGAGCACACTGCACCAGGTGAAAAACATCCCCAGTCCGCTGGGTTTGGTGCCAGCAGCGACGCAGTGTGGTGTAAGCGCCCAGATTTCCCCACAGTGCTCCAACACAGCCATGCTTTCTGGCACACTCAGCTTCCATCCAGTAGATGTTAACACCATGGTGGCAGAAATTCTTCCGTGGGCTTGCACTGAACCAGCTTACAGAGTACAGACTCTTCTCAAAGCAAAAGTCAGTGCCTTCTTTTTTCAGGCTCCTGGGGCAAACCATTTGTAGAGTCAGCAGACAGACTGCTACAATCGAGTTTATCTTTCAAACAAGGTATAAATATGAAATCTACCTAACAACTGGTCCAAGAGCTTCTTAAATGCAATTACTAAGACACACAGACCAGCAATCTTGCTAAGCAGTCCCACAGGGAAGGTCAGTTAGATCACACTTCAGTCTCAGGGTCTGGGAGACTGAATGCCATATCATACCTTCTTCCAATTCCCTTTCCCCAACTACGAAAACAAGCCATCCATCACCCACACCACTTCCCAAGCAAAAGTCTTCAGACTAAATCCTTTAGTTTTATAACAACTGCTGACACCTCAGGTGTTAGCAACTCTTCTTTCTAAATTGCTGTCAGTCCACCAGGCAAGCCAAAAGAACCCACTGAAGTCCCTAACCCATCCCTGCCGATTACACCAGCAGGATTTTCAGGAGAAGCAACAATGATCAAGACATCGGGGAAGAAGAAAATCAGCACAACCTCTTGCAAGCAGGGAGACAGAGGCTGGGCAAGGAGGCCAGCCCAATATGCTGACCCTTTTGGGGTAAAACTTACTGCTCTCAACAAGGAACATCCTTGCAATGAGGAAGATTTTTTTTTTAGACTTGCCAGGTAGTTAAGGGGAATGGCTGTTAAAAGGGAAGCTGGTCGCTAGGCTACCTTCCTGTTACCTGTGCCCAGCTCTGAGCCCAGGGGCCTATTTCTCAGAGTCCCTCGCAGCCACCAAGATGTGTGCTGGTTGCTCATACAGAAATCGACCTGCTCACAACAAACCACTACCACTTTCAGATTTGAAGCACATAAGCAACAATTAAGATAAAACCCTTAACGAGAAAAGGAGTTGATAGCTCTGATGTTTCCTTCTAGCAGACAAATAAGAGGAAAGCCATTACACGAACTGCACGAGCACATTCACTTGAGCACAGCCTCCCCTGGAAAACAACACTTGCACGTAGCAGGGGGCAGTTCAGCAGCACAGCTGTCCTAGAGTGAATTTACAGGAGGGCCGCGCTCCAACGCAGAGACCTGCGTACCTGCTTCATGGGCTAGCTCCCATTCAGCGGTTGCTCTTTTAAGACCACCCTAACCTTGCACAGGCCCACAATTTTTCAACTTAAAGCGTCAGATGCAGCTGGGATCACCAAAATAAAAACACTGTTTTCCTTTCTACTTCCAGTATGTTACCCTAGTGAAATGCCATTCACCTGCTGTTCTGCTGGTGAGATCTCAGACCCTGCTCATTTTCAGTAAGCAGGAAAACCACAGTGGGGCCTCCTTATGCCAACAGACTTTACAAGATCAGAGGCAGATGAAGCCTCAGTTTAAACAAAAGCTGCCCACTCCAGAGATTTCAATGCCCTTTGCTCAGATTAACTGACAAATGATGGATTGCTCAGTGCTCCCTGTTTACATCAAAGACTCCTGCTTCAGACTCCTCCATGCCAGGAGAAGGCAAACAGCGTTAAGAGGAAGATGATGGTATGCAGAGGAACAGACAGACTGTACAGCAGTAGCTTCTCCTTTGTGCAAGGTGCTATATCTACAGTCCACAAGCACGAGCATTGTGCAACGTCTTTGTTAGCACAGTAAGAAAAGAGTACCACAGCTGCCAAGGACCGGCCGGTGATTCCAGGTCAGTGAGGGCCCGGAGCGTGCAGCGCTGGAGCTATTCAAACTTCCTAGTCTGGAGACGATTTTCCTGCAATGGAAATGGGTTGGGCAGAAGTGATGCAGCGAGGGGACAGGGAAATTAGCAAAGCGGAAAGGGTGCTTCTACGTTCCACTGTTCACAATCACCACCCAGCAATCAAAAGTACTCGCATAATCAGGATCCCCTGCCTAGCTCAGAGCTCCAGCCCTGTGCCAGTGTCCAAGCGCTTCCCGCAATGGCCCCGCGAGCAAGTCCCTCTGCACAGCGCAGCCTCACAGGGAATGGCTTCTTCCACAGCCTCTGCAGACACACATGAGCAAACAGACACGCTGGCTACTCCGAACAAAGAAAAATGGCTTCTGCTGAAACCACACACTTCAGAACCTCTCTAACGAAGAAATGGTGTAGAACAGGTATGTTTGCTCACTAACTCTCTTCCTGTTTCAGCTAGATATCATGACTGGCTATGTCTGTTGTCTGCTATCAGCAACTCAGACTGACGCTGTGAGAGTGTCAGGGCCTGGGAGAGATCTCCAAACCTTTATATGAAAAATGTAAAGCGCAGAAGTGACAACCTCTGGGTTAAATTAAGCTCCAAGGGATTTCCTGTAGCTTACACAGGAGTTAGTGGAAGTTTCTTTGAAGAGTGTTCAACACACTTTTCCCAGAATCCATCACACATTTTAATTACTCCTTTCACACATTCAAGCACTTTATATGCTAGTCAAGCTTCCAGGCAAGCATCTTTTTAACAAGCATTTAGTTAAGCCTAGTAGTTTTCATTTCACCAACCATTTACTCTTCCCATTAAACAGACCTTTGTTCAAAACACTTTCACCATTATGCTCTTACAGGTACAAATTCCACCAACTGCTAACACCAAAAAGCAGAATAACTAGATGTTCCCAATTACCGCAACTGTCTAAGCCGAACAGTCACACAACATAAAGGTGCACACAGCGGTGCCGTTTAATTGGGTATTAAAACCCCCTAGAGCAAGAGCACCACATACCCAAGGGAGAAGCAGGATGCTGAGAAGGGGAGACTGTAGCTGACAACTTCAAAATGGGTTGAGAAGATGACGATGGAAACTTAATGCATGACAGCTCCTGGAACGGCTGTCACCTTGCCGCCTGCCCTCTCTCCAGGTCATTTCAGATTGTGTTGAACAGCATGGCCCCCGCAGAACAGCACCGATGGCCTCTCTCCGCAGCTCATCTACCCACTGTCTCCTTTCAGCCAGCATTTTTTACATGCGAAGATCTTTCCTCTTAGAGGGACTAAGCAGCCCTCAGATAAGACTGACCCTTTGCTAAGGCGACCGGTCAAAAGCCCTGCAGAAACCTAAGCCAGTACTGGAACTCCCTGCAGAGCAGAGTTTGGAAAAGTCTCACCTACAGCACAGCGCAGGGTCCAGAGTCATCCCGGCAGAGGTATCTGTGTAACACAAGTACATCATTTCAGAGACAACACAACACATTCCTAAGAGGAGGTATGCCAATCAGTTCCCTAATCTGGCAACTTCTTTGAGGAATGAAATTAAAATGACCCATCAGTGAGGCCAGGAGAATTAGTCTCCCATTCACAACTCAAGCTTAAGTGTTGCTGAGGACAGAAATCCAGGAGAATGCAACAGGTTTTTGTTTTACTCTATGAAATATGCAAACAAATGGCACAATCTGTGCTTTACATTAAATAGCCTCATAGTAAATGCAAAGGTACATTACCCTGAAGCTTTACTCTCACTCTGCTGCACAACTTCCTGATGAAAAGGCAGAATGCATTAGAAACAAATTAGTGAAATTATGGCAGGTGGCAGGGGAAAGGAACCAAAGCTTTCCGACACAGAAAGGAAAATAGGGCTGCAACTTAAGGACAAACCGGATGCCTCTACCACAGTGGTTAACAGTACATTAAGTGTCATTATTAAGTTTCAAAGTTAAAAACCCTGCTGCTATAACTGAGGCACTACATACCTCTTTGGAAGTTACAGCCTTGGGGTACTTGGCAGCACCTACCTGAGTCTGCAGGGCTAGTTTCCAAGGAAATTTTTCTTCACTAACCATCTGAATCTAAATCAAAGCGAAGAGCCTAGCAGACACTTTGGGTAGTACTCAGACATATCACAGAAGACAAAACACGGTTTTGTTATGAGACACTTCCCTTTGTCTGAAAACATTTAAATGAAGATGACTCCTATGCAATAAGCAGCAAAGGTGGCTTAAATTTGGTCTTTCTCACGCTCTTTGAATTTTGTGTTCTCAAACATTTGCTACTGTAATACTCAGCTGGAAAGATTTAGAGTGCATGGTTCTATCAGAGACACAAATGTACTGAAATCCCTCACCCCAAGAACATGCTCCATCACAGCGAAAACACAACTCTCTTTCCATTATTAGCAGGCATTCAACTGATCACACAAACGTGCATAAGGGATTGGTACTCCCTTAGATAGAAACATTTACAACATACAGCTGATAACTGTTGAGTTTATTAAGGAACTGTTTCATAGTTTGTTTGGTTGTTTTTTTTAAGTAACCAACATGATACTTCACCTCCAAATAAAAAAAGAGTAATGGAAAGAAAAACTCAGCAGAATGCAAGGAGAGAAGGGATAGAGGGACAACTCTGGACTGTTCCGATTTAGCAAAGAGATCTCCAAACCCAGTGCCAGAAAGCCATCACACCCGAGAGGGCAGGGACAATTTATCCAGTGATCGAGACTGCAGAGGAAAGTCTCACAGCCCACGCATCCTTGCAAAAAGTTCACGCTGATGCATCGTCAGTTCAGTGAATTGAGACAGTGCTAGCACAATGTGAGTGATTTCAGTCTTCTCAAGTCTCACATTTCATTACTCAGTAGTAATTCGGTTATTTTTTCATACAAAGCCATTTTAAAGCCATTGAGTGCAACCTGTACCAGTACAAGTTCCAGAGATCCCCCTGACGTAGACCTCCCTGTCAGCCACCGCTGGGAAGCGGGTCTGGACTGGCCCAAGCACATGCAGTGGAGTGCTTTCTCCAGCCCAACCGAGCAGCCCTCGTTCAGGTAAGAAGCAACCAAGGAGACCACAGTCACAAGCGAGCTTAAGGATTACGGTTTGTCCAGTTTGTGTGTGCGCTCATGCCTCCGCAGGGTACCTGACTCGGTGAAGGAATGACCACAGTAACTGCAAGAGTAGGGCTTCTCTCCAGTATGGATGCGGTGATGGCGCTGGAGCGATGCCAGCCGGGTGAACGTCCCCCCGCACTCCTCGCAGTAGAACGGGCGCTCCCCAGAATGAGTCTGCTGGTGTCTCTTCAGCCTGAGCAGCTGGACAAATGCCATGCCACACTCCTGACACTTGTAGGGCTTGTCTTGCCGGTGGACCACCTTGTGTTTGGAAAGCAGGTTGGGCTTATCGAAACCTTTGCCGCATGTTGGACAGGTGTAAGGTTTATAGTCATCTTCCTCGGACTTTTGGTTTTCTGCACTAGGCTGGTCGGTGTACTCAACAGCGTGTTGGTTACGGTGCACTGTCGACCACGGGTTCCGAGCCATGCCGTTTCCCAGGATCACCATGGAGCGCTCGATCTTGTGCACATTGCGTAGGTGCCTCCAGACATCAGCGGTGCGAATGAAACCCTTGTCACACTCCGGACATTTGTGTGGCCTGTCACTAGAATGAATGAGCTTATGCATTCGCAAATTTGCCGCACGGAAGAACTCTTTGGCACAGACAGGACATCGGTATGAGTTTTCCACAAGGTGAGTTCGCTTATGTTCCTGCAGCTCGCTCCTGCCCTGGAAAGAGGAACCACACTTCTTGCACCGATACGGCAAAGCTTCCCCCGAGGCGGGCTCCAGGTCCTCATCAAACACATCAGCAAGAATGTTATTTTTGTTATCATCACGTAGTCTTCTCCGTGGTTTCTTGGACTGCTCAGAGGAACAGTGCTCTAACCCTTTATCTTCACACTGCAGGTCAAAGTCAGTACTGGAGGGAACAAACACCCCAGCTGTACTCTCACCTCGTTTCTGGCAGTAGGTCTCACAGGTTTCCTTATCTTCACACTGCAACTCCGCAGGAAGCTCCTGCTTACCTGATGGTCCAGCAGAGTTACAACGAGGACTGCATGTCTGCGAGTAATTCATGTCCACCTCCTTCTGGAGGCTAGATGTGCGGCCCACCTGCTCAGTGGTCTTTCTGGAATAATTTGAATGCTCCTCACCTGTGTCACAAACGTTATTCTCAGAGTCCCAGTCCACGTTCACATCCATCCTCCGAGGCGTACGCTGTGTTCATCTGCACCTCATCGACGATCTGTATACCAACAGCTTCAGGTCTTTCATGGTAAGTCCATCTCATTCTCAGCTCTCTTTACAGTCCTCCCTAGAAAACAAAACACACATTTTATCAGTGATGTTTCTGATATTAACCTAAGATAAAGTTACCACAGTGAAGACTTTTTCCTGATTAAAAGAATGGGACAGACTATTAGTTATGCAGTAGGAGAAACAGAATCATCTGCTATGATATATGTAGAAAATACACATTCAGCATACAAAATACAGACAGACTATGTTTAATGAAGTTAAATCCTCTATCATAATCCAGCCTTCACAAAAAATATAAATTGATTAATAGCTTCCATTTTAAATTCACCAAAACATGAGAGATCTTCGGAACTCTGGGGCGCAAACACTTTAGGCAAAGTCCTACACCATAGCTGCCCCCACCACGGGTCTTTTTCCAAGGATACATGGCTTTATCCTTGTTTTTACCTTGCTAAACATGAACTAGAAGCACCAGTCATAAGGAGTTTTCTTTCAGAAACTAGTTAGATAATGCAATGAGACCCAGAAACTGCATGAGTCAAACAGCCAAATCCAGAAGCAACGTATGGATGGGGGGTCTGGGGAGCGCCTTTGGCCTCCCATTATCGTTGCTGTCTAGAGGATATTTGGGGTCCCTGTGCCACTACTCTGTGCTAGCACCATGCAAAGAAGACATACGCAAGGAAAGGCATGAAACAGCTGCCCTGAAAGCTTACTAATCATCCTCCCAGGCTTGAAAGCACAGCTAGTAACCTCCCAGAGCTGGCCCACTGGAACAGCTTCAAATTCTCTGGGTAAAGTCCCTTTGCAGATCAACCTTGCTAGCAGAAAATACAAGCAATAGCAATTGGTCAGAAATACTGGTCTGAGTCACAAACTATCTTGTGAAGAAGACGCTTTCCTTTATGCAAAGTGTAGATTAGCATGGGGTTTTCTAGATCTGTCCCAGCAGTCTCCGCTGACGACAGCTCCACAGGGAGCTTTCACTCACCTGGTTTATACCTGCCTTCAGCTTTAGACCTGCTAGCCAAACCTCAGAAAGTGCATTTTTCCCATCCTGACAGATACCTTCGCTGCTCCTCTGACCCCCACCTTCCCACTCACAGCCACTTTTTCCACATTATCTTTTCTCTCCCTGTTTCTTCACTTCCTTTTGACTGTTTTTATCTGGCTAACACTTCTCTGAATACAAGCACAAATATCTATACAAACCTATACATAAAACCAGACATATTTCTGTATTTAGACATGCACATCAATATCAAACTTGTCTAGTTTCAACAGGTTTAAACGGTTATAAAGGCACTATAGCAATGTGCGTTAAGCAAAAGGTCTTATTCACATCTCAGAAAGGCCAGCTTCATTCGAGACACAAGCTGCGCTTTCTTTTTTTTTTTTTTTTTTTTTTTT
>Ga0065711_1033091_pt1 | contig 26129 bp, 15 predicted proteins | sample Hoacrofraction12_FD_59098 | JGI IMG/M metagenome (GOLD analysis project Ga0065711, IMG submission 59098) | Hoatzin crop microbial communities from Cojedes, Venezuela - Epithelial fraction 12 v2 (version 2) | ecosystem: Host-associated > Birds > Digestive system > Esophagus > Crop | place... | reverse complement strand
TGGCCCCATCCTCCTGACACCCACCCTGCAGATATTTATAAGCATTTATTAGGTCCCCTCTCAGCCTTCTCTTCTTCAGGCTGAACAAGCCCAGCTCCCTCAGCCTCTCCTCATAGGAGAGATGAACCCAGTCATTTTCACCTTTTCTTCAAGCATCTGTGACAGCAAGCCACAGGACTGGTGGATCTGCAGCTCCAGTTTTACAGAGTTTGGCCAGGGAACGGCAAAACAGCTCCCCTCAGCCACCCACTTAGCTAGAGCCAACATCACACATGGTCCTTACAAGCTTCAGCCTGCTACACTGTCACATGTGCTGCACACAAACTGTTCAGCACATCAAGGGCACTGCTATGCCCAAGTAATACCTTGCTCTGTACTCCTTGCTTGCAGGATGTTTGTATCCTGGGTGGTCTTTCTGCTAAGAATTCAAAGTGACTTTTGACAAGGCTGCATTTAAGCAGGACACAGGGCTGAGCAACACAAGATGACAGGCGGGGCTCTGTGGGGTGATTATCATATGCCTCAGGTGGCAGCAAGAGGCCAAAGTGCAAGTGACTTCAGCCACCCAGCAAGTACAGTGATCCCCCCACGACACATGGTTTGGAACTGCATCCTGATGGGAACATCAGGGAAATAAATCAGCCATCTGCATTTAATGGGTATTATGGGAACAAATACTATTGTTAAAGAGTTCGTTCAGAAACAATCCATAAATCAAAGATGATGCTGAATGATGTCCTTTTTTTTTGTTGTGCTTTTCCACAAACTGTGATTGACTATTGACACAATTAACAAAAAACACTCTTCTCGCTTCCCTGCAAGCAACAAATAAGTCCACCCCCACCCCTAAAACACAGAACACCTTCAAACTAGAGCCTGCTCTTCTTAGCAATGCAACTAATGAAAACCTGGGTATTAAACTAAGCACGCAGCCCCAGCAGGACTCACAGGGGACAAGTCAACTGCTGAGAGTGACCCCAGTGCAGGCCATGCAATGCTTTCACCCCTCAGGGTGTGAGCAGGGCTGGGACAGCAACAGTACCTGCATCCACCAGCAGTCCCAGACCAGGTGAGATGATGAGCTGGCCTGGGTCCATCCCAAAAGCAAGGAACAAGCCTAGATATGGGACTGCTTGTAACAAATTTTCCAGCCATAAAAAAGAATAAGAGATAAGACTGGACACAAAACTACCTGGAACACAGCTTCAAAGTCCATCGAGGAAGAACTAGTTGGGAGCTTGGTGTAGCAGGAACCAAAGCACAAGCACACCAAGCAAGCAGCTCAGAAGAAAACCAAAAGCCCCCAAGCTGAGCTTAAATGGGGCTCCTGGAGTGACAGGTGGAGTTTGCACAGGTGGAGGCCCCAGGTGTGGCTGTTTAGGGCAGTTAGGGCCTATTAGTGCCCTTCTGGTCCAGCCACAGCCAAGGCAGGTGCTCTGGCAGGGCAGTAGGAGGAGGCAAGGTGGAAGCAATAACCTCTTTGTACTCCTCCAGGTTGTTCATTCAGGAGACCTGGGTCCCAGCTCTCTGCTTGGCCCACTTAAAGGTGAAAATAACCTTTGATAACAGTCACAAAAGGGAATAATAAATACAGGGAATAGCTGAAGTAACTCAGAAAGTTGGTTTTGCTTCAAAACAGAGATGAGCAATAGGTGCATCAACGCGGTATCACAGGCGGCTTCCCATGCATCCGAAGACAGCTGTCTCTTTTCTCTGCTTCACAAAGCACGCCAGGGTTTGGTTTCAGGGTTTTTCTAATGGTGTGAACGAGTAATTAGAAAGTGTCTGGAAGGTGCCGTAAAAGCTGAGGAAGCTACTGAAGTCTTTAAATAATAGTAAAAATAGCATATACTTTGATGTATTATTATTAAAAGAGTTGATGCCTCTATTTCTAGATGTAGAAGATTGTGTATGGGAGTCTACCACATTACCTACAGCAGTATTTGAAAGCGTTGTTAGCTGAGGAGGCTTAGGAGATCCCACCTACAAGGCGCTGTGTTGCCATGCTATAGGGCACTATAGGACAACCCACTGAAACAACCACCATTATACCACCGCCGTCCCTGAAAAGATTCCCCATCTGCACAGAGCTTTGAAAACAGCTGCAGCAATTTCCTTACGGTGAATGACTTTGTAACTTTAAACCTTTTTTGTTCTGTTCTGCACTGAGATTTCTGCCATTTAATCCTGACCAGTTGCGCTAGGCTCGGTTTCCTGTCTCTGCAAAGGCCAGCTCAAAGCAAACCTCCCTTATTGCCTGCTGCACGCGTAGGTATAGAAATCGAGCACTCAAAAGCTGGATTCATACGCAATCATCTTAAACACAGCTGAGTTGCCCACCCTTCAGACCTGGTAGGAGATGGAGCACTTAGTGTCATCATGGCTGCTTAGTCAAGCAAACAAGCTTGTTGCAAACAGCCAGCAGATGCAGCTGGAAGCTCAATTAATTACCCACTAGGAAGGCTGTCCTACTAAAGAGATGGTGTTAATACTGTTTAAAGTGTGGCCTAAGTGACCTCCGTATTGCAGAATACCTGCATCCTGGGACAAAAGTCGAGCTAGTCTCTGCATGGGCACCCTGCCATCTGAACAGATGGACGTGAATGTGGGCAGCCAGGAGTCCTCCACCTACGTGTATTCAGTGTAGACACTTGGAACAACATTAATAATGGGAATTGTCCAAATGTCCCTTTAACCCGACTTCCTAAGTCAAGCTTTGTGTGTGAGTGTGTGTTCGGGGAATCTACATCAATGAAATCAGACCAAAGAGTGACTACGATGATCATGTGTATAAAACTTGACCTCTCTGTCTTTCTCATGCCTACAAATACACCTTTAGCAATGAGAAATGGCAAAAAAACTTCTCCATGAGGTAGGACTATTTTATTTTCAGCTGCTGATCTTGGCTGGCTTTGCACTGAGGCAGGTGCTGGTCAATGCCTGTGCCGTCCAGTGTTCAGGAGAGAGTGAAGAGTTCGCCCTTCCTATATAATCCAGGAAAACAGGAGTTCAGGGGAAAGTAAAGGCCGGTTTTGGCATCCTGAGCCCTCAAATGGCACCGTGTTAAACTCTGAAAAGCATTTTTATCTTCAAGGAAGGAATGGCTTTGCTCACTGCTGTGAGAGGAAAAGGGCTTTCTGTTCAAGGCAACTGCTGAAGTCCTGTAGGACTTTCCCTTGTAGTCCTGCTTAGATTATTAATCTTATTAGATTTCTGATCATTCAAGTCACATTTGAGCTCCTCTCCTGAAAGGGAAGTTAAAGAAATAACTTTGATACAACACATGGGCGTCCAGGGATGTGTGGAGAAGGCAAGAAGGCCTCTTGGCAGATAGGGGATGGATGGGGCTATGTTGTGTTTCTCCACCATGAGACTTCTTGGTGGGATCATGCAGTGGCTGGACCTCCATGAAGCACAAGGCTGTTCTTCCAGTGTGCTCCTGCAAAGGCATTCCTAGAGTTTCTTTCTCTCCGGTATTCAGGACCACATGCAACCCTGGAGCTACACTTTGGCCAAGCAAACACATACACATACAGAAAACGAGCTTCCACCTGCATTGAGCCCCGTGGAATTTTCCAGGAAACCCGGCCAAAGTTTTGTGTTTCTAACAAAACCAAAAGAGTTTTAAAATCAAGCTTCATTGCAAATATTTCTCACAGCCTTCTGTAGCAGGAATAATTACTGTCCTTATTTATCGGGTAGATTATACAAATCCCCTAGTAAGTAAATTGTAGGATTAAGAGGAAGGTTAATGTGCTAGATTAAACTGACACATTTATTTACTTCCTCCCAGAAGGAAAGACTAGAGGACGGTGACCTATCGTGTGTATTAATTCAACATTTAACCCTGCCGCAGCCCCAGTGATTACCTCTGCAAGTGCCAAGTCTCGGTCTAGCAGATTCTAGTGCAATACTTCATAAACACAAGTTCCGTTGTCTCAAATATTTCCTCTGTTTAGCTCCCGACTTCTCAGATGGTAATGTGTCGTACTTTCACAGTGCCTTCCCTCTAGAGTTTCAAAGGGCTCACAGTGAATTGCACCTGCGTTCACCCCACGGAAAGCATTACTTATCCTCATTTCACAAGCATGCACTCTAACACTTTCTATGATTCTATGATTCTATGAACACAGAGGTTAATGCCAATTTTTTCTTTGACTTTTCTTTGACTTGTCTGGATGAGGGGGACAATTTGGGCATGGTTCAGGGTCACTGGGTTTTTTGGGAGTCCCTTGGAGTGATTTTTCCTGTTGTAAAGGCCACAATCCAGGCTATGAAAATACTCCGAACTGTACATACTTCAGAGCAAAGAGGCCAGCTGGGTTTCCTGCTACTTTCTGATACTGACACTGGTATTGCGGTCATGTTGCCTGGGGGTTGATGCTGCAGATGAGGACAGTGATGAAAAGACAGATAGGGATCTTACCTTCTGTTAGCTCTGTGACATCAGTGCACGTATGCCTGAATAGGGGCTGGGCTGCTATGCTTTTCAAGTGAGTGTTCTTCTCGTCTGCTTCACTGTATTTCATTCTCTGTCACTAATCAAGTTGCATCCAGCAGCACCGCCTGAGGACATATATCACCATGGGTAGCCCTTGCTGCCCAGACTTGGCCAAGCAGATAATTTTCTGCAAATTAATATTAGAGATTTTATGGGACTGCTGAGGTGGAGGCTTCTTGCAGCGTGTTGCATGTGCATCCCTCACCACCTAACTAGCCAGGGAAAGGAGGAAAGAGAAACAGATACCAGATGGAGAATCAACTTTCCTGCAATCACAAACAAGGGTTGTGGCAGAAGCAGAACTCTGGTCTCCAGAAAACTAACCTCCAGTGCCTAAACTCCTAGCCTTAGAGTTGTGAGCTCCCCAGGAGTGGGATGTAGTAACGCACTGAAATAGGCTGCACCATCTAACACAGACATGTTCTTCCTCACCCCAACACTAGTGTCATGCCTTCTCCACTCTGGTAACCCTCCCAGGGCGACTTGGAGAAGCCACCTAGGTGCAAATGCCACCTAGGTTTGCACAGCAGGCTGGGAGCAGGGCTGGGATTTTCCTCAAACCCAGCGACACGACCATCTGCCTGTTCTCCCCCTTCAAAGAAAAGTTTCATCCCCACATGCTGGGCCCAACAGGTTTCTATATTTATCTATCCTTATTCTAGGAGGCCTGCAGCAGAAACGTATAGATTACAGATGTGGTGCTCCTAGTTTTAGCTAAGGTTTCCAATAGGGATAGTTGTTTTGGGACAGAATCCCAGCCAAAAGTCATTTGCTGTTCGCCTGCCAAAGGGGACTGCAAGCATTGCCAATGCTCTGCTTGACTTAGATTGAACAGTTCACAGCCTCTGAGGAAGGGGAGGAAAATTCCATCATGAAATAGCTGATTTAAAGTGCTGTATCCCACAGCGACAGTAAAGAGTGTTTGCTAATACTAACGCAGCTTTCAGAAAGAGATTTTAAGTTCAACTTTCAAAATGTGTTTCTGATTGGGAGAAGGCCCAAATTAAACTCCTCCATCAGTTGAAAACTTCAGCGAGTTTGGGGCAGAGAGTGGATTCTGATTTTGCAGCTGACGCCAGGTTTGCAAAACGTGATGGGTTACAGAGAGGAGGAGGAGGAGAAGGAGGAGGAGGAGGAGGAAGAGATTCTAGTGACATATCCACCTCCTCTTCTCTACGTGTAGAGAGTACCAAGCAAGGCGTAGCTGCAAGCGCACAGGCCTGTCCCTCAGTCATCAGTGGGATTTTGTTTGTGTCGGGAACGGATATACACGAGGAAGATAGGAAGTCACCCTGCAAAGTGTAAAACTTTATTCACAAATTTGCTTGTAAGCAAAATTAGCATTGCATGATATGTTGGTGATTAGCATATGTACAAAACAGTCTCCATTGATACGTGATTTTTGCAGATAATACAATCTGTAGAGATGGCCAAAAAAAAAATGGAAAAAGAAAAAACAAAGAACCTGAATGACAGTATCTGTCACAGAACCTGATAAAGACCATTCTCAAGGTCCAATATAAACTTCTTTCAATCAAAGGAGGCTAAAAAAGGAAATAATTCTCTCCAGATTTTGATCCTACAGAACAATGATCTTAGTCTGCAGGGGTTAAATAGCCATAGCATTTTTATGTGTTTCCAGTTGATAACTCCCAGTAGAGATAAACATTTTTAATGCTTGAAATATAAGTTAACACTGGACATATTAAACATATTACAAGAGATCTATCAGAAAGAACATTAAAGACTATTATTAGCTCCAGCTGCAAATACCCATCACGAAGGAATGGCTGTATGTGAGTTAATTTCCTTCAAAATGGTAGGCCTTATTTAAAATCCTTTTCAGTGGATGCCTTTCCACTGATTTCAGCAGCCTTTGGGTCAGGCCTTCTTTTATTAGCAAGATATTTAATTTAATAGCGAGAGGAAGAACTGAAAAGCCAGACGGCAACATTTCCTTTGCCTTCTCGTGACAGGCAAGGTTACTCGGTGTAATCAGCAATCAAGGTTTGGCACGTCTTAACCAAAGTAAACTGGATACCAGCTGCAGGAAAACGTCTTTTGTAAAAGATCAGACTAAACGGATCAGAATTTCAGATGGAGAATGGGGGCTTATTCCAGCTGCCACTAAAACCAGCTAAAAGGTTTCTACATACTTTAACTAGCACTGGTACGAGCTGTTCCTTCTCTGTTAAAAGCAGTGGAAATTTTGCCACTGACTTCAGCGGGGGGACAATTAAAGCTGTGTGACTTGGTATAATTATACAGCTAGGCGTTTCGAAAGGAAACAAGGATCAGATGGCTACACGAGCTACATCTGTTTTTGAAAGGGCAACCCTATGTGAAGTGGAGAAGGATTATGAGTATTTCAGTTTTTTTGATATAGAAATCCCAAGTGTGTGACTAATTTAGCGCTCTAACTTTCCTATGCTTAAGTTAGATTGATATCAATGAAGATAAATCTTTTTTTTTTTTTCCTGGAGGTAAGCTAATAGATACAAGAAATATGATGTCTAATAGAAACAAGGTGGAAGGGACACAAGAGATACATCAAATACCGATACTTATTTTTTTAGTAACAAGATGTGGTCAGTCAGCTATCACATTAGTCAGCTTACCTCTATATTGCATCCTTCCATAGTATGATTTAAGTAAGTAGATTTACATTTCCCAGTACCCCCGAAAAGCAGGAAAATCCAATGACAGATTAGGCCCCAGTGGCCTATCAATTTAAACTTGAACACATGGCTGCACCAAAACCAGAGAATCACGGTAGCAAGAGTCATCAGCAACCTGTCACAGACGAGCTTTGTAGGAGAGGAGACCTGTGATCAAAGGCTGCAGCCTTCATCCCCCTCAGCCCCTTCACCTCCAGGGGTCCGGCACAGCTGGGTCAGACCACATCCCTCCGGGAAACTGGGGGGTCAGGAGCTGGGAAAAGGAGGCAAGTCTGTCCATATTGAATGGGAAAACCCAAAAAAGAATGGCCTGTAAAAAACTGTGTTCAAATAAGTAGAAGAAAAAGATGGCCAGATGGCTTAGGAGATGGATGGTGTTTTAACTTTCAGCTCACCTTTCGAATTCAGCCTGTGCTGTTGGTGCTTGCAACTTGTCACCAGGGTTTATCTTTTACATTTAAGCTACTCCTTAATAACCAGGTGGCCACTCCAGAGGATCATTGCAGCCTTTCATCACTACTACAGTCCCGAAATGGGAATAGCGGCAAATATTTTCAGAAGACACCAGCCTGATGGTAATACCCTAATTACACTGAGTAGCCCAGAAACTCCCACAAAGTTCAAAAGTAATGCTTCATGCCAGGCAGAATTTTGCCCTTGCTGTTCTTGACAAATAGGCTGAGCAATTCACAGTTTCAATCTCTCATTCACAAGTAGTATGGATGGTTTATCCAGCAGGAAGGATGAGAATGCTGCCTTCCACTGACTGCAGGTAACACAAATGGATGCATCTAATTGGCATGTTATCGCTCTGCACTGCTTTATAGGTCTGGCCTAAGTGCTTTCATATGCTATGACAGTTTTGCGCTGATGCTTTGTGTTCTTGTAAAATGTCAAGTTACATTAGATCAATAATCTCATATAATACAGTACAAGACACTGCCACTAAATGAATATGGTATAGAAATATTTTTAGTTGTTCTTTTTGCCCAGAAACCCGACCTCGTTCTTAGCTTTCTAAAAAATAATCTGTGTTGAGACATTGTAAGGTGGAGAGTGAGAACAACAATTATGCGAAAAGGTTGAGAAACTTTAATGACTTGCAAAAACATGTAATTAGGGATTTGCAGCCCACCCAGGAAATCTTGCATGCTGAATTACCACACTACTCCAAGTACCTATTTTAATTGCTGGGTGAAGTGCATACATATAAGGTGAACTGTTGACAGAGCAGCTGCAGTAGTGTGACCACACTGATATGCAAGCCACAAATCCTGTTGTTGAAATAGGTTATTCATAAACAGTTTCTATGACATCCTTTGTCTGTGAAGTTAGTTGGGCTTTGGGGAAAAAAAAGAACATCTGACGTTCTGTTTTACCTTCTCGGCATTAACTCACTGACATCGAACGGAGATGTTTATTACACTTGTGGTTTTAACATTTTAAATCTGCACATTTTTCCTATCCAGTTATGGCCATTGTGTAGGGATGATGCTGTAAGAAAGCTGTCACCTCACCAACATTGTTGTGAGCCGAGCATGCCATTGCATTTCAGGCAACGCTTCCCTGAATCGGAGAGGATCTGACCCTGTTTCACAGAATAATTCAGGTTGGAAGGGACCTCAGCCCAACCTCCTGCTCAATGCAGGGACAACTCTGAGGTCAGACCACGTTGTCCGGGGCTTCACTCTGTTGGGTGTGGAAAACTTCTGAGCATGGAGGCTGCACAGCCTCTCTGTCCAGCCTCTTCCATTGCTTGACTGGCCTTTTGGCGAAAAAGTAGCTTTTTTATATCCAACATGAACCTCTCTTGTTTCAACTTACATCCTTTTTCTGTCATCCTTCTGCCATGCACCACTGTGAACAGCCTGGCTCCATCTTCTTGATAACTTCCTTGTGGATGGTGGAAGGCCTTCAGTTCCCCCTGAAGCCATCTCTTCTCCAGGCTGAACAAGTCCAGTTCCCTCAGCCTCTCCTCACTAGACAAGTGGTCTAGCCCCAGATCATCCTGGTGGTCCTCCACTGAACTCATTTCTTTATATTGATGCCTTTCTTGTCTTGGGAGGAGTGGGTAAAACAGTATTATAAGTGCAGCCTGACAAATGCTGGGTAAAGGAGGATGGTAACTTCCCTCCACCTACTGACTGTGGTTCACTTAACACAGCCAAGGATGCCACCAGCTGTCATCACTGCCAGGGCACAGGGCTGGCCCACGCTCAGCTTGCTGTCTGCTGAGACCCCCCGGGTTGTTCCTGCGGAGCTGCTCCCCAGCCCCCAGCCTTTATCAGTGCAGGGGGTCTTCCCTCCCAAGTACAGGGCTTTGCATTGGGGTTCCTGTTGAATTTTGTGGGGTTCCTGTTGAATTTTGTGGGGTTCCTGTTGACCCGTTGCTCCAGTCTGTCTAGGGCCCTCTGAAGGGCAGCCCTGCCCTTACGTGCATCAGTTGCTCCCTTCAATTTGATGTCATCTGCAGACTTCATAAACGTGCACTCCATCACCTCCTCCAGGTCACTGATGACCAGGACAGGTACCAGGAGAGACCCCTGCTAGAGTACGACCCATTAGTCACTACCTCCTGAGCCTGAACATCCAAGCATTTTTTTATGCGTCTGTGTGTCCACCCATGCAGACCATAAAGTCCTAACTTGGGTACTACAACATTGTGGAGGACGATGTTGAAAGGCTTTGCTAAAGTAACATCCGGTGCTCTCCCCTCCTTCACAAATCCAGTGATTTTATCACAGAAGTCAAGGATATCAGCCAGGTATGATTCACCTGGTTGGTTCTGTCTCTTCTCTGCTCTTTTCAAAAAGAAAGGCAGTTCGGCATGCCTGCTATCAAGAACCTCACACCTTCTCACAAAGCTGCACTTTCACCGTAACAGAATTTAAAATATGCAATGATTTATAAGTGAAATACACCTCGGGGCTCTAGAGAGGGCCACCAGCAGTGAAGCAATGACTAAAGCCTATAAATAAGACCATGGCCTCGAAGAACCGAGGAACCGTGGAAATCGGTAGCTACATACAGACAAATGAATTGAGTGCCTGAGCTGTTCGTGTGCCTTGGGACAGGACTGACTGCACCGTTTGCACGTTCGCTGGCACTACGTGGCCTGGACCAGCTAAAACTCTCCCAAATAATTCCTGGCCACAATCTGGCAGCTGAAACATCCCAGGGACTGCTCCCTGTAGGCATTTTGCATGCAAACACGCTGTTTTCGGGACCATGAGTTTACTAACGTAAAGGTGGGCTGTTCCAGACCAGCTGTCCCCCGAGCTCAGGGCGCTCCCAGGCACGTTTAATTAGCTGTTCTACACTGAGCCACTGGAAGTTTTTTGCTCAACTCAGTTGGTTCATATGTGACTCCGTCCTGATCAACGTGTGCCACTTTCACCCGTAAAGATTTGAAAACTAAGGCTCTTGCTCATACAACCAAACCGCTTCTCCTGTGTGCATTTATGAAGGTGAAAGCTACTCCACAGATAATTTTCAAAGTAAGCTTGTACAGCAGCTGCTGTGATACTGTTTTATCGTAAGCATGAATAAGCACCATCATGTAGCATGTCTTCCCTTATCTGAACAGTATCACTAAATTGATGACACCCAGGTCCAGTCAGAGAGTTAAATTCCTTCCTCATGTATGAACACGACGTTCCCACAGTGCTAGAAAGTGAGAAGTAATATGACGAGGGAACTGGCTGCTAAGAGAGAGAAAAGTGACTTTCTCCAGTCAGATCAGGCTGATTTTTGAGAGGCACGAGAGACACTTGAGTCCCACGAAGGATCAGTGAGGATTAGCCATCCATTCCCACGCAGTGCCCTGCCAGTTCTAGAAAGGGGGATTCTGCATCCCTGCTAAGATAAAACTCCAAGTGGACGTGCCTAACGCCGGGCTTAGAATGTTGCCCACCTGAAGCTGCATTCATGTTTACACATTCACAGATTCCTGCAGCTGACTGGGACATGGTCATCCACCGACACTGCAAGTATCTTCAGCAGATGAGTGCTCCTGCCCAGCAGGTAGGAGAGCAGGGAACAGCTTGGAGCTGCAACCTACCTTTAGGAATAGTTGAAGCATAATAGCCAAGCTGGTGAGAGAAAGCCACCGTGAGATCAGAGTTTTTGTATTACTTTGGTTTTGTTGATAGCTAAGCAGTTCCACAGATGTACCGAGCCATGAAACACATAAACACGCAAGAGGAAAGGCATATTTGGTCAGTAAACTTTATGTGAATGTAGCACAAATATGAAAACATCAGTAATAGGATATGGCTTAAATGAAAATATGGTCAGTTTTCTGTGGAAAAATAGGAGATTTGTTGGCTGTAATATGAGACTTTTTAATTGAATGAGTAGTTTTTAATTACACCAATGAAACTTCTTTTTTGAAAGGACTGGTGAAATCTTTGCTGTATCAAGATATGAGGAAGAGAGAATTCCTAATTTTCAGTCATAAGCTGGTGTGCCACCAGGAGCTGCGCAGTGAAACCGTGGGGTGCAGAAATCCTCAGGCCCCCCCTGCCCCGGAGAGGACCATCATGGGAAGTGGCAGAACCCAGCTGTGCCTCCGTTCTCGCTCTGTGCGAACGGACTGGTTTGTTGTGCTTGGTTTTCTTCTCACTGTTCGCTTTCTCTGCCGGCTTACCCTACCAAAGCAGTCAGGATCACAATAAAAAACCACCATGGCACTTCACTCCAGTGTAGACACGATGTAGGCCTACAAATTGGACTAGGCTGTTATCAGTCAAACACTGACCTCCTAAATACATAACACTTATTTCTGTCTGCGTTCAAGAACTCCTCCAAACCTGCCTGTCTCTTCAGTTCACAATGACAACTCACTGATTGTGTTGCTCCATCAGTTCCTGAACAACTAGGAAACAGCAACTAACTACAAAGACATTTTCTATCCTTTTTTTTTTTTGCAACAGATCAGTCAGGTTTGCAATTACAGTGCCTGCTTCTATGACAGAAAGCTCAGACTGGGAAGTATCTGTCTTCCAGGTTTTTAATATCTCCTTTTGATTCCAGATGTGTCAGGACAGCTGTTTTTGCGACCTTCGTGATGGACAAAATCACATGCGTTGAGGGAGGACTGAGACTTCTCTTTGTTTTAGCCTTGGCAGAAAAGCTTTTGGGGCTGGACAAGATACTGAGTTTATACTAAGATAAATGGTTTTGTGCAAAGAAAGCAGCGGCCGCATCTATTCTCAGGAAACTAAGCACTCTCTGGGGTCTGTGCCTCCCAGTCTGCAGGTCTCCTTCAGAGGGAAAGTGCAGGATGAAGCACAGGGGGAAAGTTGATCAACTGGACACAGGACAAAAAAGACTCTCTCTGCATTAATGATGGAACAGCTTTCGGTCTGGTAATGCAAAAGCCCAGAAGAGGAGCAGGATGCCTTGTTGATATGGCCCAAATGAAGCTTCAGCTCACTTGTCTGTAGATGTTCCCACACCTTTAGCATAACATCTATCTGTAAACAGAGTATGGAGTCATGGATACTCTAGAAAGATGTCATCTACCCTGAATTTTATTAGTAGTTATACCTGCTGTACACATCTGTGCTGGAGTTCCAATAGATTCATACTTTTGGCTGCTCAAAGCACACTGACTTTACTGTGCATTGGCAGGGCACAGGCAAAAAAACAAGCCTAGGAAAGAGCATCTGATTCTGTTCCTTAAGTTTTCTCACAGTACCATTTAAAATAACCTTTGTGAGTTTTTGACTTTGTATATACATTCATACATTTTGCTTATTTCCAAATGTGTATAGAAAAATATGAGGCAGAATTGTCTTCGTCCTTCCATCAACTACAAAGGGAGTTTAGATGGTGAGATCATCTGTCAACATGTAGCCCATGAATGTTTAAATATGGACAGAAGAGAGTGTCATTGATTATCCTGTTCTTTTATTCTGTAGATTGGAGACTAGATGAGTACTGGTTTACCAGGAGAAGCATGAACCCAGGCAGTAAGCTGTCAGTTGCCTTCAGTCAAAGGAGAGCTGGAAAACAGTCTTTATGCTTAGTCAGCAAGTAGCAAGGAAGATAATGGTTGGTTTTGTTGGATGCAGTATCCTTCCCTTTCTATCCTGAACTGTTGTGCTGCACTGCACTGTCACCCTTGTTTAGGCTGTGCAAATTCTTTGTGTGCTTTGAGTTCCCTGACCTTTTAAACCTGTTGTATAAATGGCAATTAAAGCAAAAAAAAAGGCACAAAAAAGTGCATGCTCTAAAGCTCATGGAAGTCAGTGTGCAGATATCAGGGACTTCAGAAGGCTCTGGATCATGCCCTATGCCTTTAATTCTGTTTGAAGTGAGAACATAAATCTGAAATGTTCTGCAAAAGAAAGAACTTTTCTGCCAATGTAACAGAACTATTAATGTGCCTGCTCAGGCTGGTCAGCTCTTTGTGGGACAAAATTAACAACTTCTATCCCAGAATGAGACAAAATGGAACAGAAATTCCTTGTGGAAGACTTTCCAACTATTTATTAAAAGCATAGAGCTGATATAATATTATTCTGCTCCAATTCATTATTTCTCCAGACTACGGCACTTTTTTGCTGTGCCAATGCATTTTCCAGGGCTGGCCTTTTGCCTGCTCTCTTACTATGGTGGCATCATTTGGAGGTCTGTTTCCTTCACGCTACAGCACTACACGGCTGCCCTCAGGAACATCAGAGCATGCAAATTCCATTTTAAACTCCATTGGTAAATGACACCAGCCTTCGTGGAGTTCAAATGATTTGGAAACATCAGGAGCAATGTGCTGGACCAAATGCAGCTAGATGCCAGATTCACATCACGCTCACATAAAGCAGCATTCGCTGGCTTCAGGTGAGTTCTCAGTAGCAGGGCAACAAACGAATGGGCAATAAATCTGTAACGTCTCAGAGTTTTATGGTGGCATCATCCACACATAAACCTACAAACCAAATGTGCATGTGAAAGTATTCAGACTGTGTCTATGAAGGCAACAAATCAAACCTTGCTCGTTCTCTCTTTGCCGATCTGGAATAAAATATCTGAGGACAGAGAAATTTGAAATTTCATCTGTAGAGACATTTTAAGTAGAGAACTCATAACTATAAAACAATTCATTTTTCCCTGTATAAAAATATGCTTTCACATATCCTCCACCTTCTTGAACTCTGTCTGTATGATAGTTTTTACCACATCGGAAAATAATTTTTAAATGCTGATAAAAAAAAGTGGTTTCAACTGATACAGTGGTTCTGGCCACCACAGAAAGAGCAATTTTTCTGTTAGTACTTCCCCTACATTCCTCCCTCCACCCCCAAACCCGCAGTGGGATCGCTGTGTGTTTAAATGTGGTGTAGCCTATAAAGCACAGACACAGAACAAGCAAGGGCAAAGGAAAAAGGGGAGCAAGGAGCTTTTTGAAGAGAGGGAGATCGTAAAATCGTTGGCTCTGCAGCTTAAAGGTGCAGCAACAGGTTCTGCTGTAGCAACCCAAAGCTCCGGGGAGCATGGAGGACCTGAAGGTATGTGCGGGCTGATGGCGATTACCAGTAATTTTTGTGTTCCTGACAAGCATACAGCACAGGAGCTACGCATAACTACAAAGCTGATGTTGTTGAAGAAACTATTATGATTTGGTATAAATATGCTACATAAGTGTTTAGTAAATAAGTATGTATTTTATTAATTTTTTTTTTTATTATCAAATAAGTATTTCAGTATTTCCAGTCCTAAGCGCTCACAAAAATCACAGGCTTTTCTAGAAAGAAAAGTTATATTAGTAACTTTGGGATTATTAAAAAAAAAACAAAAAAGGAGTTTGGGAATCTTTTTTGCTGTCTTTTTTCAGTTGTGAGATTTCATATATTGAACTTTCCTCTGTAATCAAGAATGGTTAAGTGATGAAAGCTGCAATTCTGCTTTCAGAACAAGGTTTCTTTCACAGAGGATGCAGAAAACCAGTAAGTAGAAGACCATCAGGACCAACACCACTGTATTTTTGGTTGCTTTTTTCAAGTGTTCATTGTAGGGTATTCATTTTTAATTGTATTTTATTTTAGCCAGCCATGATGTCTATCCTCTAAAATGTCCCCCAAATGCATGTCATTGCTTCTTCCTTTCTATATTCTTAACCAGACAACTGATCTTACTCCTGCTGGGTTTTACTGGGTAGGGGGGAGTCGCTCTAGTCTGGAAGATTGTTTGAGCTAGATGAGAACTTCAAATGGCAGTTGACCTGTAGAGGGTTATGAAGGAATTGTATAATTACATACAATAATGTATGTTGTATGATTACATACAAGTAACATGAGGGGAAGAAAGCACACAAGTCTGCTTCTCTGCAGTCATAATTTTGTCAAAAGTCAACCAAGGGAACAATTCCAAATTGCCATCTCTCTTTGTCACTGCCTCTGCATCGTAAGTAGATCAGGTACTGCCTGCTGGGGAGAATATACAGCAAAAGGTTTAGTCCTACTGATACTACTATTACTACTAAAAAACTTATGCTACTGTAATGCAAACCGAAAGAAGCTAAAACCAGCACGTGGCAATAACGCTCCTTGAAGTGTGGCTTCTTCATGAAGGCACAAGGGCTAAAACCAGAGGAGAAAGCTGAGCTATCACGTGTCAACGGACCACCCCAGCCACCAAATCTACTGCAGAGCACCTTCATCTACTGCTGCTTTTGGCCGTTAACACAGTCCCAGCAGGGTGTAATAGGTGAGATAATTTTACCTGCCCAGAATAAACAGTCTTTGGGTGTGCATGAGGTTACGCGCTTATTGGCAGAAGCTTGCAATAAATCTTGGGTAATAAATTAAATGATAATTGCTATGTATAAAGGATTTTAAAAAATAAAATCCACATTGAGAAAAGCAAATGTAATACTAGGTGCTTAAAGTTAAGCATCCTTTAAGAAGGAAATAATCATGGCTTCAGTTTTCCTGCCCATAAAATGGGGGTAATGTTACATAGCCATTTTCTAAATTGCTACAGGATGTTTAGATGGGAGCCTCTACGCTAGGGCACGATAGCACTATTTTCAGTCTCTCTCCACACAATATTATGTCCACTGCTCCCCAAAACATGCCCTGTCTACACTGCTGTATAGTCAAGTCTAATTTAAAAAAAAAAGGGGGGGAGTGAGTGATCAAGCACACATTACAGCTGTGCCACTGGGTCAGTAAGTGAGAAGTTAAAATAAGAAGTTCATTCAATAAAATATTGATTCTGGAAACAGATTACAGGAAATCATACCATACCACTAACTTAATTTATGAGTATTTATATTGCAAGAATTATACCAATATATCAAACACAATGCCTCAACCTTAGTTCAAAAGAGAACTTTATCTCTAAGCTTTAACAACAGGGCTGAAAATAATTCAGATTATATAGGCAGCATTTTAGCAGCCCATTTTCATCTTCTTTAAAAGCAACACTCTAATGCATGATGGTTAAGGATCAAGTTGGGATTATGTGGAGAATGTTAAACATATACCAAATAATACATCTGTTTTGAATAAAAGATGTTGCATAGAGTTCCAGTTCATTTTTTTCAACTTTGCTGTACGTGTTGTAGCTGCTAAGTGAAACCACGCATCAGATAAATACATCACGTCCGCAACAGATTGCTAATCAATTGTCCGACGTGTTCTGAAATACGTGGGTTAAAAATACTTGGGGGCAAAGGCTTTTCTAGTTGGAAGAAAAACTGTCTCGTGTTCTCTTGTGGTTCACCCTTCCATCCCTGAGCTTCTAGTAGTGCTACTACCGTGTCTAGGCTGGGGCTAGATAACTCCCTCCATGGTGGCAAAGCAGCAGAACTTATACCACATTCTCTGCCCGTTTACAAAATCTCTTCTGACTGCAGTCATGTTTGCTGACCTGTCAGTCGCTGGCCAACAAACAGCTTGCTTCCAATAAGAGGACAACTAATATACTCCGTTTTATTACTGTATCTTATGACGTGAATAATGTTTTGAAGCAACCAGTTTTTCAGAACATTCGTTTAGAAATTCTCATACTTGGATTATTATTATTTTTTTAAATCTTCAATTGGAATAGAAAACTGAAAACTTTCCATAGCATACAGTTTATCAAAATTACTGTGTTTGACTCACTAATAATTTCAAGAATGTCAGAACATTGCACTATAGCATATTGATGATAAATTTCTACGTGATCAAATCCGTACAATAACAATATCAACAGCTAGCATGACTAGTTCCCAACACTCAAACAAAAATACTTTCAATACTTTAATACTGTCATTGAAACCACCATTTAGCACTTTTCCTGGCCCTTTCAGGGGGCAACCAAAGAAGCCCCCATGCAGCATCAGAGGGCTGCTCGCCATGGGAGATGACTTCCCGCTTGGCTCCCCGTCCTGTCGGCTGACCTTGGTGTCCACGCCTGCCACCCGCCTCCCTGGGCTCATCCACAAGGAAGCACAGACCTTCATCCCAGGGGTAAATGTGACAAATACAAACCACAGCCCAGCGCGTGCTGCTCTTGCCCTCTCTGTAACATCTGAGAAGGCTGCTACTGAGCCTGTGGCCAAGACCCCCCTGAGGACAGGCCAAAGGACAGCTGCCCCAGAGGTGCAGGCTGCTGAAAGAGCTCTACCACCACTTCCATTTCCCTCAGAAAGTCCCTGACAGTGATGGTCTGTGGGCTGGTGGGGCTGTGTTTGGTGGGGCTGAGTGGATCCCATGCTGCTTGCTCAGCACACTGCATGAGCGGCGATGCCACCTCCCACAGCTTACTCTAGCAGGTGAGGGATACTTTGAATCCCACAATCTTCTGTCTCAGATGGCTCCTGTACAAGAGTAGCCCAGCGCAGACCCTGAAGAGCTCCTCTGCTTCATGAGCCTCCCTGACCACTTCCCACCCAGTACTACTGTAAGCCCCTGTGATGCATCTCCAGTGTACCTCCATGCTGTGCCCTCAAGACTGTTGTACAAGCTCATATTCCTTTCATTCCCTTTCCCAGCAACTAGACCACAAAGTGGCTGCCCCTCTCACCATCACAAAAGGCTGTCCCTGTTACCATCACGTGGCTGGTGAGGAGCGCTTGTACACCAAGCTACAAGCAACTTGATTCACTAGGGACATAGGTTGGGGACTTCTTCATGGAGCAGTAGATGTGGGCACACCCACAGGGTTCCCAGACCCACATCACTTCCCAATAAAAGGGAAAATGGGTGCATGTGAACTCTGTGTGTGCTAGGCTGCAGTCACTTTTCTGGTTCCTCCAGAACTTCTTACTGAATTTCTGGCAGCATTCCTCCTCTTTTCTCATTCTTGATACCCTCCCTATCTGCAGCCTCACCTCCTTGTCTTCACAGGAGCTCTCTGTCAGCCTCCTCATGGGGCAGAGGAGGAGGGTATTTAGTTTTTTATTTCCTAATGAGGAAAAAAACAGTAGAAACAGCTGCCCTACAAAGGCCAAGAGCCTAAGATCGGTACCCTGATACTTGCCCTGTATACTCATCCAGCCTCCAACTGACTCCACTCAGGAACCAGAGATATTTTCTATGTATTGAGTTATTTAAACTCTATTTGATGCCCTCTACTTCTCATACTGGAGAAAACAGCGAACAATCAATCCCTCTTCAGCTTCTTCACTCCACTCCTATTGTATCATGTTCAGTGACCTCTTTTCCATGCTAAAGTGCTTGGGACAACAGATTTTGGTCAAAGAGCATCACAGCCACGTTTCTCTGCCTGCCACTGCTGCAACCCAGTAGAGCCTTCTCACATTCATCTCAGGAAGAAAGCATAACCAGACAAGTCCGTGTACATTACAGGGTCCTGGAGCTGCTGGCTCCCAGGACCTCGACCATTCCTACATCAGCAGGTAGATGAGACAGAAAGCTTAGTGAAAACACAGTCATCACCTGTCACTCAGACTGATCCCGGGCTGACCTTCGAATATTTCCTCGCTGGTGTAATCCTCTGTGGTTTTCTGATAACCTAAGGCAGATGCATGTGATGACAGAAGAAATACTTTAAACCTGATATACTGCTGGGTTATGGTTTTGAGCAGTTCTTTTACTGTGACTGTGAAGCAAGCGGAGAGAGCTCTTACTCACTGTAGTATGTGCTAAGCACCAGGGCCGTTTACAGTCCCACTGGGATCCGGCTGAAGACCCAGCTCCTTTCTACTACACCGAGCAATCCTCCTAGGACAGATTCTTTCACATACAAAAGCTTCCGGTGTGAGGGCATAAATGCTCAGTGTTTCTGAGGCAGAGAAAACATAGTCCCATCAGCAGATGTTTCTGCAGCCAGTGGAAACTGGCACACACGAGAAATGTAACTTCCAGGGGAAAAAAAAAAAAATTGATTTATGGAGTGTGAAGTTTTCAAAGGGGCTCTTGCAGTCCAAAGGGACACCCACTGCCAGCCCTGCCAACGACACTTGTTGTGTTCTCAGCATCCCGTTCTCAGTATCTTTATCTCCTGTTGGTCCTCACGCAAAGTACATCTCAACCACTGGCCTAAGAAAGTTTCAGGCTAGGTTCTGTGTACAGTTACAGTCACAGTGAGTGTTACACCGGTGCAGCCATGACAGCGGAGCTCTGCAGCGTGGGTGCAAGGTTTGCCAGCTGAAGGAGATTTTGTGCCATTGGAGTTGCACCAGGCTCTGGACCCAACGGGTTGATCTGGCAGCAGCTTTCTCCTGGCAGCACAGCTGTGTCCGCACCAGCCCTGCTGGCTGAGCTCCACAGGGCAGGTGGGATTTGTCCTTTTTTTTCAGACCCAGGCTAACATCAGCACATGAGTTAAACTTCTAATGTAGGCCTGTTCCTAAAAGGAACATCTGCAACACTGGTCTATAAAGCTCATTTACCTCTGCATGTATCAAGAAGCTTGCTGCACCTCAAGTCCAACCGTAGGAAAAATAAAAGTGCGTCCTCCAAAAAAAGGAGGTGGGAAGGCTGGTGACACTCATGGGTCACGGGAAAAGTCAGAACTGCTTCATTAGTTTTTCTGTGGTAGCAGCATTTGATTGCTCCACTAACAAGGCAATCGGTGAAACTTCTTGCTGCTGGTGCGTGAGAGACACAGCGTCGTGATGCACATTAAAGCAGAATCAGCTTCAGCTTTGGAAAGCAGAGAAAAAACCACCCACTTTTTTATAACCTGTAGGACCACTGCCATGCAAAGTCTTTTTAAAAAAGGCATTTTGTTAATTTGTTTAGTTGCTGGCCTTACAAATGTCCTACTTTCAGTTCTAGTACAGGGATGGGAAAGTTACACAAAATTAATATGCATTTAGAAATGAATCAACACGTTGAACATTAATGCCAGATTATCTGTTTACTTGTTGATATTTAGCATATTTTTGCTCTAGGACCACATTCACCTGCCAGGAGAAAAAAAAACCCAACCCTTTGTATGAAGTTCCTGGGAAAAATAACATGAGCTGGAGACCTTACACTGCTTGATAAACAGCTCTGAGTAGGAAACAAAGTGATGTGAAAGGGCTTTTCTTCATGTGCCTCATGTTAGAAATGACGGTTTGTTATCCCTAGTAGTTACACATGGGTTACTTCAGTATTTCATTTTGAAAAGCCACAGTATATCCAGCATACTTCACTCCAGAGAGTCAGGTAAAAAGGTGAGACAACAAAAAAGACAAAAAGGGTAAGCAAGTAATGTGTAATCCCTATATACACGTCAGGCTCAGACCACTTTACCCATCTCTGTTTTGAGCTGCTGTCACCAAGTGCATCCTCCACTACCCGTAAGCACCTTGTAGCATTTTACAGGTATTTTTTCTGCTTCACTTGGTTTGAAAACAAAGGAATCTTCATGGAGAGAAATTGTGTAACTCGTGTGACAGATACCTTGAATGAGGACCAGTCAGACATCTTCAGTCCTGTGCCAAATAAAGAAAGAAAAACAGTGTCAATTAAATACAAATACTGGTGATTTTATAAATTAGGAAAATTAAAAAGATCTCGAAACATAAAATGAGACTCTTTGTATTCAGTCAGTATATTATGTGTCTTTGATTACTAAATACGTGCATTAAACTAATGATTGTGATTTGAAGTGAAAAATCATTAAATGCACAGGATATATAGAGCATAGTAAAAGTCACACCTCTGTAAAAAGCCTATCTTTTGCATTTCTTGACTTATAAAAACACTTGAAAACTCGGTAACTTCATAAAATCTGCAGTATGGTACGTTAATAATAACTCAGTGTCACATAAAGTTAAAATCTGCTGCCATTCATGAAGGTTGCCAAGTGAACACTGACTTGCAGATAACCGTTATCACGGTGGACAGTTTTTCCTGGATATTAACTTATTCACTGAAAATACAGCTTTCACAAATCAAAGCAATCCTTAGCTAATGTCAAATCTGGCAGACACATCTGAACCTTTTTTTTTCAGTGACTAAAATCCTTTGCCTCTATTAATTCAGTAGATGAAGAGTGTTCAAGGGCATCACCCCACGGGGGAAAGGTTAAGGTGCTAGCCTCTGAGCTGGGATATCTATTTTACAGATTCTGTTCCAAATTCACTAAAAAGGAGATTTGACCATTTTGTCTTCTAGTTCTCCAGGTGACTACTCACTGAGCTACTAGTAAAAGGAGAGGGGAAAGGAGGAATAATGAAAATTACTGTCTAGTCCTATTTATCCAGATATATTACTCTCTCCTCCCTTTAAAAGTGGCCAGAAATACTTCGTATGAGACAGTTCTGTTAATACACCATTACTAAAATGTTTGGGTTTGGTTCTACCTGAACCAATGTTTAAAATCTCAGCATGGCTGCTGAAACCAAAACATCATTTATTCGCCTGCTTTTTTTAAATCAGCACCTTTAGTAATGCATTTTCCAGGTGTCTCTTCCTTTAGAAAAAGCTGTCTTGCGGAATTTTGCCACATCCAGAGAAACAGAAAGCAATCAAATGCAGCCAGGATGCAAAAATCTCATTGCTATGCACATGCAGGGGTGGGAAGCAGAAACAATATTAACAATCAATAACTAAGGGAATTAACACAGAACCTAGCTTTTACCATGAAGCACAGGCTGCAGGCACTGTAGCCAACATATTCATCGTATAGGAAAGCAGATTTTTACCGGTTAGAATGCTTCACTTCCATAGGTAATAGAAAATAAAAAAAAAAGCAGTCAGCATCTGAACCGCCTGGACCAAGTACACGGTGATCGATTGGTCTCTGACCACCCACCTTTGCTGAGATCAGCCTCCCTGAGCGTTCCTTCCTCGACTGCATTTAGAATTAATCCCAGATGATCCAGATTAGGGGGAGCTGAAACTCAGATTACATACCCCTCCCATTTAAAATATAAACCCGAGAAGATTATATTAGTATAGTTTAGAGGCTTCTAAAACAGTCCAAGTCCATTTAAGTGACTGAAGAAGGATAAAGAAATGGCAACGAGTAACAAAGCAGGGACCTAGCTGGGATCCTACTTTTCTGGGCTTTGTGGATGCCTTACTCATTTCGCTATATTCTTTTCTTTTATAAATTTCCTGGTTTAGACCTTTTAAGAAACAGCTGTCTTTAAGATAGAAAGAAAAAAAAATCTTCTCAAGAATCAGCAAAGATAAGATAGAAAGAAAAAAAAAATCTTTAAGATAGAAAGAAAAAAAAAATCTTCTCAAGAATCAGCAATACTGTCTAGGGGTTGTTTTAGGCAATTCTAATTTTACAGTTTCCTCTTCACGTTGGATAAGGATCTTGGATAGTGTCAGAGATTTGGTATGCGCACAAGATCTTGGCCCTGGAACATTAAGTTGTCATAGCTACTTTGGATGGTTTCTAAACATGACCAAATCCTCCACAGGATCCTTCCCAAGTTTAAAGGGCTCTTCCGCAAAAGCTGGTTCCGAGTGTTTGAAAGCAAGTCGCATTGTTTTGCCTATATGTATCTGTACTGCTGCTGTAAAGCCCTTACTAAATCAATGACAAGGCAAATTTAAAAATAAATAACTAAATAAATAAATAAAAGGCGTCCAGGGCTGCTTAAAAGCAGCATTCCTCATACTTAAATAGCACATTTTCGTGGTCTGCAGGGGACTTCTCTTTAAAAAACAGGAGTTTGCAAGACTTTTTTCTGGTAGAGAGCTTGTAGTTGTTCTTTTAAACGTACACTTCCTTAAAAAATTATAAAATAGGAAAAGCACGGGGGAGAGAGACTGCAGCCCAACTAAGAGAAAGCTCATCTTCTGAAAATAGAAGGAAATCGTCCAATTCTTTGATGCAGACTATAAAATAAATCCTGGTTTGGTCACAGCAGTGTAAAGCTGGAATAAATTCATCAACACCGGAGGAGCTGAGCTGGAATTATACCAGAACAGCTGAGAGCAAAGCTAGGCCTTCAGTTTCACATTTTGTTCAGCTCTCCTACAACTTGACTAGAATCAGAAATCAGCAGCTCGTCATCTCCGGGAGTATATGGAAAAGTAATTAATTTTCTTCTGGCTTAGAGAAGAATGGTTTAATTACCTTTAGCTTCAAACCAATAATCTTGATTTGAAGATGTGATTGTACTTTAGAATATGGTATTATAAACTCTCTGACACAGGAGAAAGCAACATTTTCCAAACTGCATTTTACCCAGTGTCTTCAAGTTAGCCTCCATTCTTTTCCATTTTCAGTGCAAGAGGTGTAAGCAGAAATAGTCGTGAACTTGAACCATTAGAAGAACAGGGATTGTTGATTCCAAAGGTAACTACAGGGTAGATGCATAGCAGTGGAGATAAAAACGGAAATCCAGTAAATCAAAGCTGGTTTGGAAAAGGCTCTTCAGCAAGAGCTATTGCCATAAAATACTGCTACTGAAATACAAAAAAAAAAAAAAATCCAACGACATAAACCCAGCTTAGTAGGTTAGGTCTGCTCTGAGTAGGAGGTTGGACCAGATGACCTCCAAAATCCCTTCCAACCTAAATCATTCCATAATTCTAAACAAAATGGAATTTTTCTTGTAAACATAATTGTTCAAGAGATTAAAAAATATTTTTAAATTTATATTGATCGGATAGGTAGTAACCTCTACTGCAAAACTTACAAACAGCAAAAATATTACTTCCTCAGTAACGCAAAAAATAATGACCTTGTGGTTTGATCATTCAGGTAAAGTCTGGTTAGAGAAAAATATAATGTACAACCCTTTTAACATTTTCCCTAAGCTTTCCCACTGATGAAACACAACTTTTTGGTCATGTATATTGCTGCTCCTCTCTCAGTTGCAGTCATCTTGTTGCATTCCAAAAGATGCAAGGAAACAATCTTGTTGAATACAAAATTTTATGAATGTTGTACAGTAGAGGCCTGTTGGAAAATGTTTCAATGTATAACTTCTAGGAAATTCAGTCTTAATGTGGTATATGCATCACTCATGAACAGGGCACTTAATTTTTATTGCCTTGTTGGTTACGTTAATTACGTTATAACTGCTAGCAATTTTTCATCAAAACAGGAGGCTGTTTTACCACATTATTTTCCTTCAGCTCCAGTGGAGTGCACTGGAAAGTATCACAAATGTGGACAGAGGGGCATTGTTAAATGATGGTATTTGTGCTCATAAATTCAATCTAGAATAAAGTTGCTATGAACCAACAATAAAATGGAATAGAAGACGGACGTTAAGGTAAAGGAGTGGAATTTGCTACAGTGAATTAATGAAAAGAGGAATATTTTAACAGCATTAGCTTCAGATGCATATTAGGTGGAAAACAAGTAATATGTAAAGTTTTTTGTATTGGTTCTTCTACTGCTTGACAGTGCCTCAGGGTTCCAGTTACAGACATGAACACGGTTAGGAGAGGTTCTAAACGAAAGCAAGAACAAAAGAGTCGTGGAGACTTTGCTGATGCCAGTGCACATGTACAAACCCCATCTGGCATCGCTTCCCTACCACGGAGATTTCCACTTCCGTCCCACTGCGTCTAACACCCACAGAGAGATTCCCTGTTTCTTTCAAGGAAAAGGTTAGAGTAAAAATGGACTATGTCGCACTAATTTGAGCAATAAATACAATATTTCTTCCTAATGCAGTTACAGTATGCCCCAAGAGCTCTGTTGGTAAAAACCTGGTCATTTTTATGCTTGCATTTACGTGCAGATCTATAATCCTATGAGCTATTTTGGTATTCATTCTATCCATCTCTGTGTTTTCCCGGTGTTTTGATGTGAAGCTCATTTTTCATATCTTCATGCAAGCCTCTCAATCAGCAGCAGTTCAGGTCCTGCAGGTATGGAAGGCACAACTGGCTGTAATCACTAGCTGTAAATGCTGAAGCTCACTCCTCTCCCAAAGAGAGACTGAACCACTTTCAGTGATTAAAGGTAGACATCAGGAAACACTTTCAGGATACATTATGGAGCATTTTCACTCCTCTTACAGGAGACAGCACGCTGCCATTAACTTAAAGGGGTTTGAGCTTCTGCTGATAGTTGTCCTTTAACAGTTGGCACCACTTTCGACCCACAACACGTGAAACAGTGATCTATACAGTACCACTGTGGTCCTAAGAGATATCTGGTTAAGATGTTCTTCAAGATCAGGCCCAGAGCACAAGGAGAGGTTGCTCAACTGCTGTCAGATGTACAAGTACCGTACAGAAGTGTTTTCTGTTTCCTCTGCTTTCATCATGGCTTTATTGGTAGTCTTTCTTTTTTCTCCAAAAAGGCCACAGTTTAAACCCTCTCACAGAAAAATGTCTTTCCTTCATACAGTTTTATAGTTTGACATTTTTGGCTTTGGTTTCCCTTGTAGTACACCTTTAAACATTTTTGAGACATATGATTCTTAGAAGGAGCGGCAGGTATTTCCTGAGGTAATGAAAGTGCAGAGACAATGAAAGTCTCCTTCCTCACCAAGATGTATACAGACTCCTCTCGCTTTTCTTCGCTGTTGTTTTTTGGTTTGGGGAGGGGGTGGGGGGGGGAATCAACATTGATTCCCC
>Ga0065711_1033090_pt1 | contig 26129 bp, 13 predicted proteins | sample Hoacrofraction12_FD_59098 | JGI IMG/M metagenome (GOLD analysis project Ga0065711, IMG submission 59098) | Hoatzin crop microbial communities from Cojedes, Venezuela - Epithelial fraction 12 v2 (version 2) | ecosystem: Host-associated > Birds > Digestive system > Esophagus > Crop | place... | reverse complement strand
TTTTTTTTTTTTTTTTTTTTTTTTTTTTTTTTTTTTTAAAGCGAGGGGGGAAGGGGAAGAGGCAACTTAGTTTTATTGAGAAGCCAGACTTTTCTTGACAGAGCTAACTTTCAATAGGAAGCCTGTGTAAATAGGGGGAGTGAATTGCAAGTATGGCAAAACCTGAGTCTGTTTTTTTAGTATGTGTGAAACAATTGGAATGAAGTGTTCTATCTGTTTGCTATGTCTCTGTTAACCAGGTTTGTTTTATCCCACCATAGCTGTGCAGTACTTATAGCAGCAACACAAATGCAGTGTATTTTGACAGGTTTAAAAATGAGTTGGATGTGAGGGAACTGTAGATATTTTCTAATGTGAAGTGTTTTATGCTGAATGTTTTTCGTAGCTTGAGGCTCTTTTCAGACATTTGACATAAGTGTAATGGTTCAGTAAACTACTTTTGAAACAAATGTCTCATGTATTTTCTCAGCCCAAGAGAATGGGAAATTATATCTTTCAAGTAGTATATTCTAATTTCTATGACTAGAATTTCATTAATTTAAAAATCAGAAAATTTAGTTTCCAGGCTCTCAGCTCAGTACTGCAAAACCATGAAGAATTTAATCTAAACTTGCTTGTCTTTTAAGGACTGGTTGCATGGAAGATTTTCCCCTAATAAGTTATGCATAAGTCCTGACTAGAACCTGAAGTGTGTTATCTAACATCTTCATGTCTGCTGTTGAAAATTTTTCTACTGATGCAGTTGAGAAATAGTCCTGTGTAACTGAGGTTATTTATTAGTTGTAGGAAGAATCCTAATGTCTTGCGCTAGCTTAAACTTTAAACTTAAGTAACAATTTACAACACTATGCATTAAAAACCAAAGGGTATTTAACTAAAGCACTTCATGAAAATCGTAACTATTGAGGAAAAAACCCTAACAAGTGAACTTTTCACCTGTTTCCTGTGTTTCCTATAAACGTCTACAGCAGATGTAATTAAATATCGAGAGAGCGCTGTTGCGTTGCTGAGCTCTGGTGCACGCTGCATGTGACTCCTGAACTCTGTAGCTGTCTGCCTTGCCAGGATGGTGGCCTTAGCACGGCTGTGGTATCTGGTTGGTCTGAAGTGCCTACTCTGAAGGCAGAATGCTTTGTGAAGATACTTTCAATATACCAGTGTTTTTCCTTAATTTCACTGGTTTTAATCATCCAGTTTGAGGTTTTTAACCTTCTTGCTTTCAGACAATTCTAAATTGAACTGTCTGTGGCTCTGAAGAGGAGTTGGAGCAGGATCATAGTGTGTTTAAATGTATGTGTCAAAACCTACTATATCAGAAGCAGGTTGTGTTCTTACAGAAAGGGGGAAGTTTGGAAGCTCTGATCTTGTTAGGTATCTCTCCTGGGACTGCTTGTTATTCTGTACCAACAGAAGAAGAGCAAGCTGCAAGACATGCAGCTGAGAGGTGTATGCGGTTTTTGCTTCAGATGCTCCAAAGTGGGTTCTTTTTTTGTATGAGCAGATCTTAAAATATTGCATGCTATGCATTGTGGCTTAAGAAGGGTTTTGAGCTAGAAGAGTTTGAGAAATTGGCAGAACATTTCGTATGAGATCACTATTTCAAAATCAGCTTCCTGCATTCAGAACTGAAGTATATTGAACCTGGCCTTCAGGGGAAATTACAATGCTTATCTCTCTGATCAGACTACTGTGGGAGAAGGGCACTGTAAAAGCATCATATTTGTGAGTAAGGTAATTTATCATTTGAGTTATAATCTCTGGCTACTTTTTTGTTAATTATATATTTAGGAATAGCTTGATACTATTAATTCAAAAGGTTTTTAATAACAACTTTAGGAAATGATCGTTAATGGAGTTCCAGTAGCTCCAGATGGTTTATCTTAGAAGTTAGTTTGCAGTCTTTGTACATTGAAGTGTTTGCTTCTGGCTTATAGAATAAATCTCTGCCTGCAATTCCTTTTTTAGTTTTTCTAGAGATAAAACTTAGAAGTATGTCAGGCCACTTCTTTCACTCTTTGTTTTCACATAGACATGTGCCTCAAAAGAATTTTATTCAGGACACTTGAGGAATCTCTGCCTTAGCTAAATGCCATGGTTCTTAAATGCTAATAGAGAATGATTTACTGGTTGGTCTACTGGGGGTGGGGAAGAACTGAAGAAGCTGGTCATTGCAAGTTGTTTGCCTGGTTATTCTCTAAGGGGGGGGAGGTTTACACTATGCTTCTGTTGTGTTGTGTTAATGGTGACACCTTGTAAATACAAACTTTAAAAATTTAATTCAATATTGCAGTTTACTGTATATATGTCATGTAAAATGCTATGAAAGGGCCGAGTAGCTAATGTCTTGTCTGCACTGGTGACACATTACTATGTAATCACATTTTACATTTTGACACTGATGTAAATTTAAATGTCTAAATTGATTTCAGTAGGAAGTTAATAAATAGAAACTAGTGCCAGTGGGATGAAACATTATGAAATTTTGACCTGCTTTTGACCTTTTCTTTAATAGGTAAGTTCAGTTCTACGCTCTACGAGACAGGGGGCTGCGACATGTCACTTGTGAACTTTGAGCCAGCTGCAAGAAGAGCATCCAACATCTGGTGTGTGTGAAGGCCAGTCAAGAGTGATGATTCGTGTCTTACTGCAACAAAATCTGTGATTTTAATTTTAAAAGGTCGTTTAATATGGACTGCAAAAATAATCAATATACAATACTATCCATATACTTTTACTTTTGAAACCTAAGTGATTTTTACTAGAAGATGACACTAACTGCATAAATAATCTTCTCCACTTAAATAAATCTCAGAAAATGAAACTACTATTAGCTTAAGCAATAAATGTTCAAACTGAGAACTTGACAAATGCATTTTTCATTGGTTTATAGAAAGCCTTTCTTAAAGGATTTAATCCAGGTTTGGGGAAAGTAGATGGCTGTTGACCGTAATGGCTATTAACTTATTTACAAATGAACTTCCAATTGTGAAGCAAATGTAAACTGATAAATTTGATGGCATGAAACAATACATGGAAGTGTTAACATGCCTGAGGTTACATCTTGACTTAGAGTTGAAATAGCTAGCTGCATACTGGAAAGTTCATCTGCTGTTGGAAAGATGCCCTTTCTTTCTCTGAAGGGATAGGAGGCAGAAGAAAGAAAAACAACCCAGAACCTACTCCTCTCCTCCCTCCCCCGCCATCCACTTCACGTAGAACTGCTCTGAGTCTATTGTGTCATGCTGAACACTACAAATTCCCACCACGTGTAGGTGGAATAGCTATTGTATTTATGGAGTAATGAATGTAAAAGCTCCCAGTTCAAGTCTGTCTTGTGAAAGTGTGCAGGTGCCTTTTGTAGACTTGAACTTTGACAAAAAGTTCTGTATTCCTTGCACAAAGCTGCCAATGCCTGCCTCTACTGCTTGCATGTTCCAGATGCAATGGCTTTGCTGATGGCTGCTGTTATGAAGTTATATGTGCTAATGGAAGGAACAAACTGGCCACATCCAAATAATCAGATCTCAGCTTTTGAGAGTACTTGAGTTTCAGTGAAGTAAAATTGATAACAAAGAATGTTTTTATCTTAAGGCAAGGAACTGAAGGGAAGTTGCATAAATTTGATACAAGTCTTACAGCCATGTGATTTACATGGAAAACAAACATCCAAAAGATACCCAAAATTGGGGGAAAAAGCAATGGTTGGATGTGGACTCTCATACAGTAAGAGAAATTTCTCCTGATCTCTAATGAATGGAAATTGCAAAGTAATTTTGCTCTTCTTACTAGAAGTTTAAGTTTATTTAAAGTTAAATTTTTCAAAGCAATTGAAGATTAAGTAACTCAGTATACTTGTGTTAAGTATGTACTATTTGTGGCAGTTTCGGGACCTTGGTAAAAGCAGTATAGAATTAATAAGAACTCTGTATGTGAACACAGAGCGAACTGTGCACTCCTTTAGATATGTGATGCGTGTTGATACATCAGTAGCTAACAGATTATAAAATGTCTTTGTTTTTTCAGGTGGAATAATTACTGTCATGATAATCCTTGTTAGACAAGTTAGAGACTAGGTGTTGAGAAAATTATACCAAGGGTAAGGGTAAAGAGTCTCCTGACTTATTATAACTACAGGATTTGTCACAATACACGAGATTAAGTGGATATTTGTATTTAAAATTTGTGATCAAAGAAAAAACTTAAAGGTTTTTAGATAAAATTTGCAATGAGTCAAAATTAATTTGGGACACTAGAAAATTAGTGGCCTGTTGAAATAAAATGTAGTTTTATAATCTGAAGTCTTTCCCCTGTTCTTATAGTGACACGGACTCTCACGTATCGAGTTCTACCTCAGTTCGCTTTTATCCACATGATCTAGTAAGTTTTTCTTATTTATTTTTAAAGCATGCAAAAAATCAGAAGACTTTCCAATTTTATAGCACTGATTAATCATCCTATGTGGTAGTTCTGTGTTCTTTAAGAAGGAATTTTACCTGGGTTTAAATGAAGATAAAGTATTTATTGTTGCAATGTCTTCAGATGTACACACAAATTCATCTTTCTGCATAGTACTTCAGAATTTAAATATAAATGGTTTCCTCTGATCTAAAGAACAGGAATTTTCTAAATCACGTGGAAATTGGATGTCTTGTAAAGGTTTCCAGAGATAACTGGACAACTTGGACAGAGTTTTCCTGCCTTGCATTACTCAGATTAGCAGGCAGCAGAAAGAATAAATTTTGTATTCTGACCAAGAGAAACTTCAGTAATTTCCCTGGAAGGAATTTAAAAAACGGTATTTGGAATCTGCTGTACAAAATTTTAATTCATACACAAGGAGTGATGGGGAGGGGAGGGGGAAGGCAGAGGGATACACTGTTTCATACTGAAAATAGCTTTAGAATTCCTTAGGTTTGTGTCCTCAAACAATTTATATTGTTAAGTGCAGACGTACCTGTACTCTTAATTCTGAAGTCTTGTATCACTGTGTCATGAAAGCAGTGCAAATGGTCATGATTTTGAAGATCATGATTAAGTGAGGAAACCAAAGTATAATGAAGTACCTAATGACCTAATCAAGAGAGAAAATGAAATATGGATTCAGCATTTGGCAAAGGAGCAAGACACTTCCATTTGCCTGGCCATGCTTTTGATCAAGAATGTGCTTTTCAAACCTGATGTCTGCTAGAGAAACACTCTTTGCTTTCCACCATCCCTCTTGAAAATGTACCCTTCAAAAAAGAGGCTGCATTACCTGTTACGTGCTGTTGGTTTGTCCATGTGGTCCTGTTGGAGGGAATGATTCTATTTAAGGCAAACTCATATTTGTAAAAGCTTAGCCCATGTGCCTAAATGGAAATTTCCACCACAATTTATTATTAGTGCACCGAATGTTACATTATGGTGCTTCTACCTTTTAAGAAAGCAAGTTTTGAAGAAGTTGTCAAAAGCACTTGCTTGCTGACACAGCTTATTTTACATAGTATATTTTTTACTTTTGAAATGGCTTTAGAAATGGAGTGTTCCTGCTTGGTTTTATGAGTATTTTTCTAGGAAGGAATAGCTGCCTTAGCATAGTTACAGTACACTGATGCGTTAGTCATGAAAAAATTTTTCAAAACCAAAAAGCTGAATGTTAAACTTTAAGATAATTGTGTGTTTCAGAAAAAAAAACCCACAACAAAAACCCCCCAAATCCCCCTAACAACAACAAAAAAGCCCACCACACTGAAAAAAAACCCTTTGATTTTGACACTTAGAGGTGACATATTTAAATTTTACTCTATGCATTAAAAGATTTTTTCATTAAATGACATTTTAATAATGATATTGTTTAAGAATAAAGGACAGTGCATAAGATGTTTCTTGGCCTGTTAAAGATGACACATGTACAGTAGTTGCTTTTTGACCTGCTGAGTACTCTACTTAAATGTCCTTTATGGTTGTTAGTATTACTGTGATTTCAAGAGAACTGTAGAAAGACAAACAACGAAATAAGTGAGAAATACAGTCAGTCATAAATATTATTTGACTAGTTAGAGGAGACTTATTTTTCATTTGTCTCCGAGTATATTCTGAACGTAGTGAGTTTGAATTTGACCAATGGTGCATGCGTATGTTGCTTTGTTGTGCGAGAACAACCATTTGGCATGGGTGCGTATGCATATGAGCTGACTATAAGAAATGTGTTCTAATTTATTTAAATTTAGAATTGGATTATTCTTGTAGTATATGTTATTCCTCTTCACGTATCAGTTTACTTGTCTTCAAATTTGAAGTTTTCAGAGTAAATGAGATAATGTGCTTGGAAGACATGTTCATACTTCATTTGAAATAAGGTGTATGCTAAAATGCCAAACAGTTGTGTTGTATGTATGCAAACTATTATTGCTGCCAGTGCTATTTGTTTGCCATGATAAGGACAGGAAAAGTAAGTAGAAGCCTGAGAACTGACACTGTTTAACATACAACTTCTCAAAAGTGAGACAAAATATCTCTAGCAGTCTTTTCCAAAGCAGTTTTCAGTAGAAGACAGTGATATGATAAAAATAAGCTTTTGTTAATACTGACTTTCTTTTAGATTTCTCTTCCTCAGATCAGGTTGAACAGGCTGCTAACCATGGATACAGATCTGCTGGAGCAGCAAGATATTGACCTGAGCCCTGACCTTCAGGACCACATGCAACCTCCAGAGGAAGCAGCTCAAAAAGTCAAGCAGTACTATCGCTTTTGGATCCTGCCTAAGATTTGGATTAGCATCAATTTTGATAGATTAACTCTTCTGGCTTTATTTGATAGGTGAGATCCTCGTGTGTTACTAGACCTCAAAAAGTAAAGATTAAAAAATAACAACTAGGGTAAAACAGATAAGGCTATCCTTAGAGAATTGTACTCTGAAATATGAAAAAATAATACAAAATGCAGTTTTTCTAAAATAATGAAGGCTACTCTTCTTCTCCAGTAATGCTAAAAACGTGAAAAAAAAAAAAAAACCCAAACCCCTCGCTTCGCAGGAGTGGGGTGATAACATATTTGAATGGTCAGAAAGAGAGATTTGTTGGTAATCTTTAAAGCTAGAAAATAACCTTCAAAAAACTAATTGAAAGCGTCTAGAACCTGGCAGACACATTATTTCAGCAAGTGGAGAGAGAATTTACCTGCTGTTTCAAAGCATTTTTCCAAAGGGTCATCTAATACTGTAACCTGTTGTCCCTGCTACTTTTACCTAGTGGAATAAAACAAAGGTGACCCCCCGCAAGTTACCAGCTTCTGAAATGTGTAGAGTATGTCAATTTTGGTAATGAACTTTCTTGAGATAAACAATATAGTAGTGATTCTGTCCAGGCAGAAAAACTATTAATTCTGTTCATAAGCAATATCATACAGAATTCTCTTTATTCCACTTGGCATATCTTAGCCAAGTGAGAATATTTTTAGTTTCTTCATTGCAAAACCATGAATTACAGATTGTATACAGATCAGCTATGATGTGTATATCTCTCACAGGCTTGTAATCATGCTATATGGGCCTTGAATATAAATTTATATTATAGACCATGGTTCTGGTTGAGCATTTGAAATATTTCTCAAGTTATCTGCTGAAGTTATTTTCTCTGTTTAAAGTTCAATTCCGTAAGATACTAGTTGCTTTCAGCTATCATTGAAATCCTGCTAGCTTCTAGCTTTGCTAAAGGACAGTGTTGCTAGTATAGTCTATGCAAGATCAAATCTATTCTTAACTACTTTGCTACCAGCAGCATTGCTCTTTTTAACTGCTGACCTGAACTATTCCCTTGCAGCTTTTTCTAGACGTAGTTAGCTTTTAATTATCTCTTTTTTTTTTTTCCCCTCTCCCTCTAATACAGGAATCGTGAGATCCTTGAAAACGTGTTAGCAGTCATCCTAGCTATTCTAGTTGCATTTCTGGGCTCTGTACTTCTTATAGAGGGCTTTTTCAAGGATATTTGGGTCTTCCAGTTCTGCCTGGTAATAGCCAGTTGTCAGTACTCGCTGTTGAAGGTACTTCAATTTCTATCTTCACCTTCTATAAGCAATAGAAATAACTTTGGTTGGGTGTTGCAGGTTAGAGCTTTAAGGAAAAAAGTGCATGTTTATCACTTAAAAAGAAATCAGTAAACTTGAACTTCGTGGAAAGTTTGGTAGATGGTCGTACAAGGTCACTTCACTAGAATGGTTCTGCATATGTTTGTTAAACAATCCTTTATTTGTTGTTCTCATGCACTTTCTGTTTTCCCAAAGAGGAACACATTCTTACTGGTTCAAAACAGCCTGCAAACTAAACTTGAAGTTGTTTGGTTTGGTGTTTTGTGGATTTTTAGGGGTTTTTGGGGGGTTTTTTGGTTTGTTTTTTTTTTTTTAGTGGATATGCCTCAATGCATTCATATCTAAGCACATTTTTAATCAGAATCTTATTTGTTACTAGACAATTATTAATGGTATTATTATAATTTAAGAATGATTGTTCATTTCCTTATGATTTAACTATTAGAGTGGAAATTAGATTTAAAATTAAAGCGCGTAACACATTTTGTGTCTTAAAAGGAAAGTTCTAAAAAATATTTTTAAACTTTGTCTGTAGATGTATACTCTTTTAACAGGTTTTGTGGTTTAATATATTGCGCTGTTTAAAGGCTGTGGAGTGGCTTGACAATTGTAAAATTGTTGTAGTTACTATTAAAAGAACTTTAATCAAGAAAGGTGCGGGGGGGGCGGTAAATACACTCATCTGTAGATTGGGTAACTTTCCTAACTTGCCTCTTTTCATTTTGGTCTTAGAGCGTTCAGCCAGATTCTTCTTCCCCTCGACATGTAAGTCATGGGCATGTGTCACTGTACTAACCCTGCAGATGCAGAACTTCCACAGAGAATTGATCTTTTTTGTTTGGTCTTTTTGGTGTTTCTCTTATGCTTATAAGACACAAATGCTTATGTTGTCCTAGTGTGCATGAAGCAAACTGATACTCCTTTTTTCTCCCCGTATGCTTTGTTTGTGTTTAGCAAATCATGTCCTCCCTGTTTTAATCCTAGGTTTTGCTATAGACCCATATTGTGATAGTTATTTTGATGAATCTTTAGTATTCCAGCATTTGTACTGAGAAGTATTCTTAATGTTGTAATTTGCTATGCTGGTATGAACTGACACAGCTTTGATGTTCTATTCTGGTCTTCTAGATCATAGTGTGCACACAGCCTTATTTTTTCACTCTAAGCTGAGTATGCAATGCTCTAGTGAGTATGAACATTTGAACATGGAAATGTTAATGTGCTTGTGTTGCACAATATGTTTATATTCTATTGTGTCTCTGCTAGATTGCCAAGACAAAATATTTTTATGTCCTACATAAGATATGAAAAAAGCATTATTCTTATGCAGCAAGTAATTAATATTATTTTAGGTAAGAAGTTACATGTTTTAATGAACACACAAATACAGATTTTTCTTTTTTTTTCCCCAGCAGGAGCAGTGTGTGAATAATAAACTTTAATTGCTTTTTTGTTCAAAATTAATATATGCTTTTGCTTATGAAGCCTAGCCAGAGTTTCTCTGGCGTTTAGTATTGCGAGAAACGTACTTTAAAACTTAGTGGAGAGTAAGAGTAAACATAGCTTGGTCTACCGTAATCGAACTGTTGTGTCCATGTTATATCAAAACCACAAAAACTCCCCCTTTATCACTGCAAGGCAACACATTAAGGATTTTATGAACAAAACTTAAGGATGTGTTGAGGTGACAGTATATTAATTGATGAACGATTAATTTTGGTTCTGATATTCTGTAACAGAAAAGTAACAATTACCTTTTCTGCTAATAATGAAATAAATGTTCTTTTTTTTTAAACAGGGTCATAATCGTATCATAGCCTATAGTAGGCCTGTATATTTCTGTTTATGTTGTGGTCTTATTTGGCTGTTGGATTATGGCAGCAGAAACATATCTACAACAAGATTCAGGTTGTATGGAATGGCTTTCACGAACCCATTGCTGCTGCTGTCAGCCAGGGATTTAGTTATAGGTGAGCGGCTTTTTTCATATATTTGAATTCTTTGCTTCACCACAGTAGAAATCTTTTTTTGGGCCCCCCCCCCCCATTTTGTTATGACACTGTTGCAGCATCACCTTCTAAATGCAGTTCATTTATTTTCCATTGGAAAGAGTAGTTTTAGCTTTGCGAATTTTATGAGAAAATTCCCCCCACCCCCATAGCTTTGCTGTAACAAACTGCAGAGATGTCAGCTAATATGGTGTCATAAGAAAAAAAATAGTTTTAGTTGCTTGATTACATAGTACATTACTCCTCATCCCTGAACTTTCTTTTCTTTCTTCTTAACTTGGACCTGGATATGCTACCCTGTGCTCGGACCTGGCTGCCCAGTAGTTAAAGATTTGATTTGGACTCTTTCGTACTCCCTAGAGGGGCATATAGCAAATGAGTAAGAGTTCTCTTAAATCAGGTTATTTGTGTTTTCCAATCAGGTAGAGCAGTACGGCCACAATTTTGAAAAACATGATAGATTTAATCTTACTTTAATGTGTCTCTTCTCAGAACAGGCCTATCAGCAATACCAAAAATACAGTTTTGGGCTACATGAGGTACTTTCATTGTACTCTGAGCAGCACAGTGCATTCACAATACTGCTGACATTTAACACAGCATCCCCCATCCCCCCAGAAAAGACCCTAACCCAGAAAAGCAAACAACAAAAAAGCCACCCCGAAATAAAAAACCTTTCCCGTTTACTTACAAAATTTATTGAATATAGTAACTGCTACATAATCTCAAACAGAGCCCAAAGAAAGGGGGGAGAGAGTATAAACATTTTAATACTATCTTATCGTGGAAACGTTGTGCATATTCTTTAATGGAGCAAGGTTATTTGGGTGATCCTCTCTGGACCACCTCTTTGGAGGAGGAAGAAAATCTGTACAAATTCGTGTAAATTGAACACACTCTTCGGTTGTACCAAAATACCTGTGCATGAAAGACTACAGCAGTTAAATGTTACAACTGCATGCCTCCAGTTTTTGGACAGTCTTCTGTCCAAGAAAAATGAAAACTTCGTTTTGATTCTTGCTCCCCCCGCCCTCCACCCCTTCATTTTTGACTTTTAATGGATTAATAAGAATGACTGACTTGGGCATTTTGGGAATTAGTATTTATTACTTGATTTTTAGGAGCATCCTGAATTTAATACCTCATACTGTTTCCCCCTTCAGCTTTCTGCTAGTAAATCTGTATTTAAGTTCAAACGTCCGGAGGGAAAATGTATAAGCCCCTTATTTATGAACACAGTATTGTCCAGGCATTTCCAAAGGTGCTTTTCTACAGATTCTGTGGATCTGTTTGTGCACTGGCATACTTCATTCCGCATGCGTGATGGAAGTAGAAGTTAAGGCAGCAGATACTTTTGATGCATTCAACATATAAAACTAGCTTAATTTCCCTTTGTTTATGCTCTGTCAAGTTCAGAAGTCTTTTTTCCCTTTCCTGTCACCTTCAGTCATTGCCATAATGTATACGCATATCCCCATAAGGTAATACATAACTGTATATGTAGGTGGTGTGTTGTATTGTGAAAGTGACCTACTTTTTAGAAGTACTTAAGGGTCTTTTCCGGCTTTAAAAAGATGTGCTGGCATCTTCACCAGGCTGTGTCCATTGTGGGATTAGCTTTTAAAACTTCTTAGTTCAAGACTTCTGAATGCTTTTTGATCCCTATGTTCTACTGTTCTTTTCGGGTATCTTGCACCAGCTTATGTGGTTTATATTTCTTAGCAGGTCTACCAATAGAAAAATCAGATTTGCTGAACCGCTCTGACTTCTTAAGAAATAAACCAAATAAAAACCTACACCACTCCACCATTACCCCCTTACCTTTGGAGCAACTCTTAAAGTTGCTGAAGCACTGTTTCAGAAAGCTTTGTGTATATTGCAAAGCAAGCTGACTGCTAGCAAACATAGTTTGTTAGCACGAAGTAAAGATCTCAGCTGCCTTTTTTCCCATTCCCAGGCATAGCTACTAGAACAACACAGGTGTGGGGCAAGGCAAACTTTGTGTTTGGATAACATAATTGCTGTGTCCTTGCCCGCAGACAAGTCAGGGCTGGTATAAATTTTTAACGTATGTATTTTGTCCCCTGAATATGGGGCTTGATTGATTGGTCTAAATCTGCTCCACATTTATAATAATTATTTTCTGTTTTCACCTCTGTGGTCCCCATTAGAGACCGATACTGTTACAGACTTTAAAAGCTATCAGAAATGTTGGCTTTTTGCTGGACTTCTCTTTATAAATCATGTATTCCCAGATCTATTTTGTAATTTTGTTTTTAATGTGCCAAAGATAGTTCAACTTGTAGGCCTTCACAAAACAGCTTTTTAACCTGTCAGTGAGAGAACACTTTGCCTGATATGTAGGCTTCCTTGAGTAATGATTTGAGATAAAGGTTTGACTTGAGAGTTCTGGGAAATATTTTCTGCTGGTCCACAGTCTTGTATTTCCTAATTTGTATCAGTAAAAAGATGCAGAACTCAATGTTTTTCTCAAGCCCTGAACCTACATGTGTTTAAACAACGTTTAGCTGTTTAACTTTGCCAAGGAGTAGGAAGAAAAACAAAAATCAGATTCTCAGTACCTATCTCACTGTAGATATTTCTAATGTGATACCCTTTAGTATCCAACAATTCTGTGGATATAAAGTTAGAAACTTAAAATTGAGACCAGTTATTCTTTACTTGTGATACTTTAAAATTGATTTCTTTTGGTCACTGAAGCTACAAGTCAGTAAGTTAATTATAGAAAATCCTCCCTGAACTGTCAGATTTTGTCTGCTACAGTTATTTTCACTGTTTGATCCTTCTATTCCTTTGAACCTAGAACTTATACTGCTGCTTGTGAACCATATCTGAACTACTTATCAGTTGCGTAAATGATTGTTATTTCTGTGTCTTTGATTCCTTAAGATGGAAAGTAAATGAGATGTACAGGTTGGGACATGTCATTCTCTGTATTAAAATTGTGGCATTCGCTTATCTTTGCATTCTTAAGTTCTGTAATTTGCAGAGGTTTTAATGATTCATACAATTACTCATTTTTGTGGTTTGTTTTTTTTTTTTAAGTCATTTAGGATCAGAACTTTTCAGAATGGTGTGGGAAAATGAGTAAAATTGTGAGATGTTATTAGTGGCAGAAAACCCAGAGGTGAAATGCTTACGTCAGTGTGGCTAGTGTCAGCTTGCTCCTGTAACTCCAGACAGATAGTTAGGCTTGGATAAGCCTCATTTACAATGAGTGAAAGCTTACAAATCTTCTAATCTGTAAACACTCTTGGATGGTCTTTGCTAAATAAAAATGGAATGCCTGAATTGGCCCATATCCATTTCTACAGTGATTAAAACAGCAGTACCAAGAAGTGTTCTGACTATTGGTCTATGTAACCTCTACATTCAGTCTGTTCTAAGTCATTGAAGTGGAGATTGACATAATGGATGTTTTCCTAAAAAATAGTAGAAATACTTCAGTGATGTTGAGGTAGATGGTGTGTGGGATACCATAGAATTTAAACGGAAGAGTGCATTACCATGCTATATTTTTTTTTATATTCACCACTTTTTCAACTATTTTTTTCCTCCGTAGTGTTTACACTATGTTTCCCTATAGTATTCTTCATTGGTCTCCTGCCTCAGGTGAATACATTTGTGATGTATCTCTGTGAACAGCTGGATATTCATGTCTTCGGTGGCAATGGTGAGTGGTGTTTTTGTCAGTGGCAAAAGTGTTGGATTAGGACAGCCATCAGATTAGTAGGCTAGTTAAAAAAATTTAAGAACTACACTATTTGTATTCCTACCCTCTAAACATAGAATACTAATTGTATTTTTAAAAAGGCTAAAGGTGTTCTGATTGATTATTGAGAAATAGAATTATGGTCCTAGTAAGTCTGTTAAAAAGTATACTTTCTTCCTTGACTGGCTTCTGTTGCAGTTGTTAACCATTCCCATGGTAATGCTGTTGAATATATGAAGAGGTAAATAAAGCCACATAAATTGCTTTTAAAAAAATCATATGTAGGGGAAAATACAAGTAGTTGCTGTGGATTGGATAATTTTTTTTTTATGTCAGAGGGGCGTTGCAACTCAAGGGCTGATATCTTTCTTAAACAATCTGAAGTATTTTGTATTCTAACCTAATTACGTAGCACTGTTTAATTTTTCTTTCTTTTCTGTGATATTCAGCTACCACAAGCCTGCTTGCAGCACTTTACAGTTTTATCTGTAGTATTGTGGCAGTTGCATTGTTGTATGGACTGTGCTATGGTGCCCTGAAGGTGAGCAAAATTTTAGACACAGCATACCTTAATGTTTTGGGTTTTGTTCTCCGCTTGCTTGTGTCTTACATACTTAAATATGCAGAAAGTGAATTAGAAATATTAGTCTGATTTGGTAGGGGTTTATACTTGGTCAGCTGTGATGTCAGTAAAGGAGATGACATGCAGGAACAAAGCAGATTTTTTGCTTTTAAAAGGTGTGATTTGTGCCTGCACTGACAGGCTGTTTGTTTGGCTGAAAACATGTGACATTAATTGTCAGTTCCATTCTGTGTTAGCTCTTGGGAAAAAAAAGTGTAAGTGGCTTATTTCTAGTACAGTCTTCATGTATTGCTTTGTTAACCTCTCAAAATGGCTCATGTGAGTGTTTTTTCCAGTGCTGCAAACTGGGAAGTAGCTTGTAGTGTCAAAGTGAAGATGTGTGCCTATCTAAAAGGTAGAGTTAGCTGGCAGGGGACAAAAAAAAAACCCCAAACCAAGAGCTTTTTCTTGCTTGAAATGCTGTTCTGTTTAAAAATAGTGTGGTGTTGGTTTCAGGTGTGTCAATAATTAAATGCTCTCAGTTCACAATTAATTGTAGCATGTGTGTCTGCCAACTCAGTTGACTGGCTTTTCCACTCTGTCACAGAGAGTAAAAAAGTTGCTTGAGGAAATACTCCCATGATGCTATCAGCCGCAAAACATCATTAGTTTTCTGTGAATTTGTACATTTGTCTCATTAGTCTTTTGTAAACACATCTGTTCAAGATAAACAAGCTTTAGTAAATAATCACTGTCTCATCTCTGCAGATCTGATGCAGATCGTGAAAACAAAAGTAAAACCATTGGTTTACTCTGAATTCAGCACATTAGAAAAAAAATAAATCTGAGTAAAAACAGATGTAACTTTCAAAACTAAGAAGTGACTAAATGCAACTCTGAGAACCTGTGGTCTCAAGGAATGGAGGAAATTCTTCATAGGGTTGTGAAAACTGATGAATGTTTAATGATTTAGATGGCATAGGTTTAAGGGATGTACACTGTGTTAGAGCTTCTGATCTGTAGTTAGGCATAGTAAATATTGAACAATATTGTTGTACTAGAAGTCCTGTTTAATTTTTGTGGAATTGTAGTTAACTTTCTCATTCTTTTACCATGATATACATAATTCTGGTATGTCAGATAAGTGTTACATATACTTTGTCTCCTTTTTATTAACACTTCATTTCTGTCTCCCAGGATTCTTGGGATGGGCAGCATATTCCAGTTCTCTTCTCCATATTTTGTGGTTTGTTAGTGGCAATATCGTATCATCTCAGCAGACAAAGTAGTGACCCTTCTGTGCTTTTGTAAGTGACTCAATTTGCGTGCTTTCGCCAAGGAAGAAGCAAGTTGCAAGGGAACATTATAAACAATGTTAGATATTAGTTCTGTTTGAATTGGTAGTCACCAGCATTATCAAAAATAGCATGATATTGGTTCAGTAGTTAAAGAGAAATTCTCAAATTTTGCACCTTGTTTTACTTCCAATGACAACCTTTCTTTGTGACTTCTGGCAAATCACTTACATGCCAAAATCTGATTTAACTGCTTGCTGATGTTCTCCAAAATGCCAGTCAGGTGCCATCTTTCTGGTGTGTTTGTGCAGAACAACCTGTACCTATTCTGTATTTAAAGAGATGCTCAAAGCAGTAGTTTAAGCTAAAGGCCACATACGGATTTTTTCAACTGTTTCTCTCACTTAATTTGTTACTTTGTTCTTATCTCAAATGTACGCTCAGAGCACTTGTTCAAATAATTTCATCTCTGATGCGAAACAAGAAGGATTTGTTTTGGTGATGAGTGTTCCTGTCTAGCATGGGGGAATGTGTTCATGTTGCTATTCTGAGTTGGAGTATTGATCTGATGATGACAGTATTTCTGTTTCAGTTAATAATTATGTGTGTAAAACAAAATAGCTCCAGTAGGAGAAACACCTCCTACAGAATAGCCAATAGAGGCTCAGTCACATACCTGGGTTAGGCAGCGCTTGAGCTTGGATTTATATATAGCCCTGATGTTGGGATGAATTTGATAAGTGGTAGTCTGGGACAGATAGTGAGGGGCCTCTTCTGTGACCAGGGAGATTAATGATTTGTGAGTGTTCACACAGAAGTAAAATTCTTATCTTTGGGTTGACAGCTAAGCCTTTTCTTTCTACTCTTAGTTCAGGTGACTTAATTGGTATGAGGTTCTTGCCCCTAGATACCTGTTCTTCTGTTCTTTCCAAGGACTATAGCCTGGATGCTTATGTTTGACTTACAGGTTTGCCTATTTAGCCAGATGTGGCACAGTTAAGCATTGGAATGCATTGCAATATGTAACTGCTTTTGAAGATCTAGGGCTCTTTCTGTAGTGAGCTTCCGGTCCATAAAATGAAATAATACATATTTCTGTACCACATAAGGTAGTGTAAGAAAAAAATCACATTGAGGGGTTGAGACACTTGGGTATGGCTAGCAGTGCTGCATAAGGTCTTCTCAAAGCTTAGGTAGAAGTTTTTTGGGCTATGGGACCAGCAAGGTCTGCTAAGAATTTAGTAGCTTGGCCAGCATAGCTAGTTTATGAATTAATCAGGGTAGTAGTTTTTTTGTTGTTGCTGTTGAAGTTTGAATTAAATCAAGGAATTCTTCATTTTCTAATTGGTGTTGACAAATAGACCACTTCTAGACTCTGCACCAAGTTACATTTCTGTTCAGTTATTTATGAACTAAAGTTTTGTTTCATGAGTACTAAGGACTTCACTTAAAATTCAGTATTTGTTCAGTTACTCCTGTTGGGACTGGAGAAGCTCCTGTCTGAACAACATTTGGCTATTCGTATTTAACGCTGCTCATTGTGTGCAACCAGAGAAAGAGTTCTTTTACGAAGTTGAGATCTCATCTTTGTAAATTTGCTCAGTCATGTGAAAGCACTAACATGCCAGGATTATTTTTTCTTATGATCAACTTGTAATAGAACTTTGACTTGGTTATTCTTGTAAAACCACACAGAACAATACATGCTTTTCAGTGGGTTCTTTTATGTCTTTCCTTAAGCTCTTTAGTGCAATCAAAATTTTTTCCTAATTCTGAAGACAAAAACCCTGAGGATCCTCTGTCTGAAGTAAAAGATCCTTTACCTGAAAAGCTTAGAAATTCTGTGGTAAGTAGGCTTGGTTTTTTTATTGAATCTAAGCATTTACTTTATGTTGGTTTGTATATCATCAGTCTGGGTCTTACTTGGCTCACAACACTTGTTAATTACCATGGTGTTGATTAGAATGGATATTAGAGTGTTTCCTTTAAATCTGCCGATGAACCAATGTGCTACACTAAGAGTATAATGCTTATATTGCAATTTAAGTTATTTAAAAGGAGGCTTCTGAGAGAATTGGTATTCCCTGGTGTGAATTCGGTGAAGTATCATTGAGGATTTTCTTCTAGCTCATGCTGACAATAATAAATGATACTTGCTTTTGTGCAGAAGTTAGTGGGAAAGAGTTAATGATGACAAAACTATATTAATCAGTATTTCTAGTAATTGTGAGGCAGAGCTTTGTGCTTGCTGTTCCAGAAGCAGAAAATAAAAAGTGTGAAAAATGTTGTGGGATTTTTTTGTGGTTTGTTTGGTGGCTTTTGTTTTTCTTTTTTTAAAGAGCGGATGTAACCTGTTTACTTTACTTTAGCACATGCTTTCAATTTTCAGTGAAATTCACTCTAAGTATCTATGAAAGTAGTAATATTTAAACATTCTTTTTCAGACAGTGGAGCAGTAAGTAAAAGACTTAAGAAGCTTAGTATGTTAACTTGTACAAAAGAAGATTGAACACTCGTTTAACCTTGTGCAGGGCTTGGCTGTAGGGTAATAACAGTGTAGATGGGTTTCTCCTAGTACAGCAGGCGCAAGTGTGGCAAGGTGCAGTGTGTGGAAACTGCAAGTAAATGTTTAGAGCAGAGAAACTGCAGTTCTCTTAAGGCTTAACAGGAGATAATGACCATAGGAGCTGCAAGCTCCCCTTTAGCTCTCAAACTGTGTTTTTAGTCACCAAGGGGGCAGGGGAGCTGAGGATTATGATATGTTCTTCCTTTTGGCGGTTTTTAAATCAGGACTTACTGGTTTTTTAAAAAATTAATTGTATCCTGAGAAGTTAAGACTTTGCAGCAGTAATTGCTGTGTGTAATTACTTGGCCAATTTTGGAGTAGTTAATCCTTTAATGATTTGCTGGGCTGAAAATTTTAATACTGTATTTACAGAGTTGGAACAGGTCTAAACTTGGAGACTCCGGGTTGTAGTGGTCCTAAGCACTTATTGCCCCCTTGTGACTGAGTCTGGCATTAGTAGTTTTGTTATTTGTTTTTGCCCCTTATCAAGGGCTTGTCTTCATTGTTTGGGGATAACAGAAAATTCAGACTCATTCCTCAGGGTCTTTCCAAAGCTATCCTTTATGCTTCTGCAAGGCAGTGGGGAAAAAGGGTTAAAAAGATGAGTTTTTCCACCTGGTGGTTAGCTCTGTCTAGGCAGCTGTCTTCCAGAGCTCTGAATTGCCCCAGAGTGTAAGCAATTCTTAGATCATAAATGGGAAACTTGGTTAGCCCTTCCAGTTCTTATACCCCCTCACAGTCCAGAATTAGAGAGAGAATGTTTTGGGTATATTAATTTCTCCTGCCCCACTGTGCGTATATGTCTTTTCACTCCTTTTGCTCTTAGCCGTATGATTGATCTTGTGAAATTTCTGGTAACTTCAATGGAAGTAATCAAAGAGATTCAAATTATGCCAATGTTAATCAGTTTCAGTGTTACTGCTGATGGGCATTAAGAATCTGAAGAGGGCAAGCAAAGCTGGTATTTTCTAAAAATGTTTTGTTTTGACTCCCCAGAGTGAACGATTGCAGTCTGACCTGATTGTGTGTATAGTCATTGGTGTACTCTATTTTGCAATTCACGTCAGTACAGTATTTACAGTTTTACAGGTAAGGTGTTCAATCATGTCTGCCATTTGTCTTCTGTATATAAATAATGTGATATGATGCTTGTTCTCGGAGTGCACTGGGTCTCCTGACTAGTTTTAGATGGTCTTTAAATGTGTAGTGTAACAAGTACATAACTGAAGATCTTCACGTTCCAGTTTTATGTCTCAAAAACTCTTCTTCCCCTGCTATTTCCTGGTTTCTTCTTGCATTCTGGATTTTTGTTTTAGTCTGACACAAAATGCCCTCTTTTACTTCATCTATCTCTGTTAAATAGTGTCAGGATTGTTTTGGAGTAACAAAAAAATGACACTTTAAAAAAACAGTTTAAAAGGTTTGATTCTTAAAGATTCAGGGACTGAACCTTGGCTCAGCAATTGCATGCTAGCGTAGCTGTTTGTAGACGATAGTATAGGGGAATACCCCTTTACTGGGGTGGTTATTTACAGGACTTCAAAGAGCCTTTGAGTTATAAGTTTTTTACTTGTCAGTGTAGCTAATATTACTGCTTCGGATACATTTAATATGTATGTATCACTCCTACTTGTTGATGATAATGTGGGACCAGATCCTGTGCTTGAAGTTGTTTAAGTAAAGGCATTTGCTTAAAGAGTTGCAGTTACTGAATTTCTTATTTTGGCATTCTTGTAATGGAACTACTGATTAGCTTGTGAGCAGCCTTATGTCAGGCAAATCAAAGTTTCGTGCATGTATTTTAGAAGGATTTACCCTCCTGCTTCTGCCTACAGTTACAGAAAAAAATGTATGCTTTTCAAAATTAGTTTAGGTAGCTTCAGGTTTTCAGGTGAAGTATCCTGCTTAAGCAGGTGTACTAGATTTTTCTAAGGAAAATATCTCTTTTATTGTATGGCTCGACTTCAGCACTCCTCCCAAATGTTGCTTTCTCCTACGTTTGAGAAACTTGGCTGTATGCTCTTCGCCAGTTGGCTGGATAAGCCAGTTGGATGGATAAGTACAATAGGCTTAGACTTCATAGCACTTCTGAATCAAGAGTTTGTGAAAAGGTAATGCAATCCAAATTTTGCTGTGGTGTATCTAGAAATATAGGGAAAAATTTAATATATAGACAGCATAACTATGAAATCCAGTCTTCATACCATGTCAGTATAATAGTATTTTGTGACTTCTGTGAAAGAGTTTGGTCTTGGTCGGAGGCTTCTTATTCGCCACCTTCTCAAGAGAATGAGATTAATGATTTGGTTTTTCTTATGTTTATGCCTCCTTTTATCCAGCAGATGGAAATGTAAATTGGGTTCAGCCTTTAGAGGATAATAGCTTTATTATTTATAAAATGAAATGCAGCTGGCTCAGAAGCAATGGACTATGAAGGAAGATGGGTGTACTATTTTTATTTTAGAACACTTCTCAACTTAGTGAAAATTTGTTAGGAATAGATGGTTTATTCTCTCACAGGCATTTCTTGTTGTTTGATCTTAAAGCTGGTAGTACAGCTTCTCATGGAGAAATACATTCCCAGCTTACTATTACAGGACCACCTGCCTAAATGCTGAAAAAGGTATTACATTATTGTGTTATAAAACACAAACCTTGATTTGTTCAATTCTTCTCTTTTTAGCCCATTTTAAGTTATGTTCTCTATGCATTGGTGGGTACGGTAGGCTTTGTGACCCATTACGTTCTGCCTCAACTCCGAAAGCAACTTCCTTGGCATTGCTTTTCTCATCCACTGCTGAAAACCAAGGAATACTATCAGTTTGAAGTCCGAAGTAAGTATCATTCATGATGCTTTCTTGAACTTGCTGTAGTTGCTGAACAACTTGAGTTACCTATTGATACACTTAATCTGTCTTCTTTTATTCTCATCACTGGAGTATTTAATGACATCTGATTTCAATATGTAGTAGTATTCTCAGTTCCATGACGTCTTATGTATCTCTTAACTGATGATGATAATATATTACATGTCCTAACATTCTCTCAGAGCAGTTCCATTAAAGCACAGTCTTCAAAATCTTAATTTGCAAAGTTTGTGCTAATGATCGCCGTAATTTTTTTGTAAAGGTAGAGTGTTTCACTAGGTATTTCTTCAAGATAGCAAATTTTCAAATATTTTAGAGGATTAGGTATGGTGAATGCTGTTGGAGATTGCATCTTGGCATGGATTTGGTTCTTAATGGTATTGTTGGCATGTTTAACAACAGAAAGTAGTGCAGGTGGCCTACTAATGGAAAAAAGCACTAAGGGACCAGCCGTGCTAGCTGATCTGCATAGACACATGCACCTTGTGTCAAAGCCTGCATTTCCATGAAATCTTTCCCTGGAGGCTGCAGAAAATACGTAGTTATACTGCTGAACAGTTATTTCCAGTACAGATAAATATAGCAGTAGATTGTGGGGTCTCCACTGTTGGAATGTTTGTGTTACAGCAGACTTAAGAAATTTCTATCAAAATTGCTTAGAAATGACTGAAGCTATTTTGGTTTTTCTCTTCAGTTAGTTTTCAAGGTAAGACAGTAATGAAAAGAAAGTGAGCTTTCTGCTGCTTTCAGAAGCAGGGAATTACCAGAACTGATTTGTAGACTTCCTACCTTTGTAGCAGCTATGCAGTGTGGGCTTTTCACTGATGGTCTAAATTGTGCGCTTTTTTTCAGTATTTGGGTGTTAAGATGGATAAATATGAATAGCAATTGTAATATGATGCAAAACTCTGTTTGGAGGAAGCAGTGAAAAGTTCACTTGTTTGCCTGATGTTTTTAATGTGTGAAACCAGAGAAGCTGCAGTTGGTGCCCTTTTGCTGATACCAGACTTCAGTCATACATTGTAGTGTTTTCAGGAAAGATGAAAGTCATATCCAGTAATGTTAAATACAAGTTTGTGGCATTTCCTAGTTTGGTCCCTGCAACCTAACAGAGAATTCATGCCATGTCGATGACTAGTTGTCCTTACAGCTTCTGTTGTAGAAAAGCAGCTTCAGTTTTTGCTGGGGCTGGTCTAGGCTTGTGCAGTCATTCATAGCAATGAAGAGGGGTTGGCCTTGTTCTAGCCTGTTTCAAGTATGCCTTTAACCCTTTATGTATGCCGCAGTGTTTAAAATAACTCTTGACATAGGCTCTTCCAGCCTATATTTGTACTGCCTTGCAAAATAAAATTTCTCATTATCTTCATTTGCGTTAATTTGAAGCATAGCAGTCTTGTTACGTATTTGGCAATTCTTGTAGAAACGTAAAAGAAGTTCTTAAGTCTCAGAGATTTGTGTTGGCATGTTATGTGTGCTCTTCTACACTCTAGAATTGTAAACCAAAATATTTCGGTTTGAATATGGTTGGAAGACATCCTTTTGCATAAAATAAAATGCATAATGTCAGCTTCATCAGTATCAACATTTAAATTATTGAAGAGTTGGAAACCCAGTTTGTTTCCTGCCATGAGCAATAAGCAAGTAGCTTGCAAACTATTATATCGTAATACATTTTGTATAGATGTGTAACAGTGCAAAAACTATCCTAGCTACTGAGAGTAGCTGAGAAGGGGCTTCTCTTTGTTTTGGTTAGATAAAATATGGAAGTCCAGTATAAGAATACAGTTGGTGTTTGGCTTCCTGTTAGAGTGGTACGTGGGCTTTTTTAATCACAAATTACTTGCATCAAGAATCTTTATTCTGTTAGCCGAGTTTGATTTGACAATGCAATCTGATTTCTTCTTTTTAATATATCTTGATAGATGCTGCACATGTTATGTGGTTTGAGAAACTTCACATTTGGCTCCTTTTTGTAGAGAAGAATGTTATCTATCCACTGATAGTTCTCAATGAGCTTAGTAGCAGCGCTAAGAATATTGCTAGTCCAAAGAAACTGGATACTGAGTAAGTAGAAAAGGCTATCAAGTAATCTGAGTATGTCTACTGTGGTGGGAAATTAAACAGTGAGTTCTGGCCTTAGTGGGAAGACACTTAATGCTGTTGCCTTAAAACTAAAGCAATGAATAAATAAAGCTTTCCTTTATTTGAAAATTTGTACAGAACCAAGTTAGCTTGCTGAGTTAAACTGAATGGAGTGTTACAGTGTTAAAACCTACATGAAGATTAATCATTCAATTCATAGAATATACTATAAAGATTGCAGGTTGCAGAATTATCTAGTAGTGTGACATCAGAATTTCCTTGTTGATCTTCACAGTCTGTAATATGGTTATCCAGACTGCAAGTTCAAGATAGTGACAATATGTTCTGGTATTTTGTCAGGTGTAAACTTAGGACTTGTGTAATGTTCTGTGAGTTGGTGTGCTAGCTTGCAGCCCCTCTACAGCTTGCTGCTCTCATCAAGGAATCCCCCAGGCCTTCCAGCCCTTAAGTATAATGTGTGTTAAAATGCAATTGCACACTGTCTCTTACATTGAGCCTTAGTTCTAATTCCTTGAGCAATTCATCTGACTGTCTCAGCAAATGAGAGCTCAGTAATAGGCCCTGCATTTTTTTTGCCTCCAAGAACAGTGACTAGGTGGCTTTTTTGGATTTGAAGTTCTACTGATTTAGTACAGAAGTGTTCTAGAGAAAATAAATCTTGAAACAAAATAGAATATATATTTGGCAGTGGGAGTGTTGGATTTTTTGGGTGCGGGCTTGTTTTTTTTTAAGTTTAGTAGTCGTATGATCTAGTAAGTTCTTGCTTTGGGTTCATTAGTCGTGTCACTGTAACACCTTTGGGAGGAATATAGCCTTACGTTACTACCTTATTTTTATAACTCTTTGATCTGTTAGGTATTATCTCTGAGAGAGAGTATCACTATGCTTATCATTAAGTTGTGGTTCCAACAATGTAAGCTAGAGCAGTATAGTCATGCAGGAAATAATAATAATCCAGTGTTCATTAACATCCTTTTGCTGATTAATATAGAGCACTTCTAGCATTTTTGCCTCTCCATATTCATAACCTAAATTAAAGACCAGGTTTCTGTTCAGAGTACACTGATATTTCACCTCTGTGTTTTTTATTACTATTGTTTTAGTGAGGCTGTTACAAATAATGCTAATCCTTGGACATTGATTGGCTTGAGAATACTGATAGCAAGACTTAGATAGTAACCTTTAAAAAAAAAAAAAATTGAAATTGTCTCTGAAAAAATAACAAACCAACACCCGCACCCCCAAAACTCCTGAAGCAAACCCAAATCTAAACCTGGAATTTGAAGAGATTGGAATTGCATGACAGCAACATTATAGATGGTCTTTAAATCGCTTTCAGACAGCCTGTACTTGACTGTTTTGTGTGACTTTTTTATACAGGTTGGGTGCTTTAATGATCACAATAGCTGGCTTGAAGTTACTGCGTTCATCATTCAGTAGCCCAACGTGCCAGTATGTCACTGTTATTTTCACAGTGCTCTTCTTTACTTTTGATTACAAAAGTTTTACTGAGACCATGCTGCTAGACCTCTTCTTCATGTCCATACTCTTCAGCAAGGTAACTTTAAATCTCTGTTTCTAGGTGTTTCGAATCATCCAAAAGGGAAAACAGATAGTCCTAACTGATAGGTAATCTTCCAGATCATCAGTCCTATTGGTACTGTAATCGATAATGCTGCAAGACAGCTAAGACTTCTCCTTCCCGAAACACTTACGTTTGCTTCAGAAAGCATGTGTAACTTTCTAAACATCTCAGGAGTTTCTGTTAGTAGAACAATAAAGTGTATATTATGTTACTTGCTTCAGTTATACATCCTTTTTGTAAGTCTCTCTCAAGGTTTCTGGTAGACCAGTAAGAAATTCCTCAGGATATTTGTATACTGCAAAGCATATTGATTCTCAGCCAAATCACTAAATTTTTCTCCTCTTTTTTTTTCTTCTTTTATTTTCATGTAGCTTTGGGAACTCTTTTATAAATTGAGATTTGTATATACCTACATTGCTCCCTGGCAGATCACTTGGGGATCTGCCTTCCATGCTTTTGCCCAGCCCTTTGCTGTGCCACGTATCCTTTGAAAATGCAGACTTTCTCCTGAAGTCGTGTATTTATAACTTCTGAATGTTGCGTTATAATGGATTATGTATTACGGGCTGAATGAACTGAATGAACACCTATGTCTAGTGAGTATTTATGAGAAACAGCACACTTTCTGCCTTGCTACCATGCTGGAAATTACACAGCAGCAGGTAGAGTAGGAACAGAACTCTGACATAAAAGAAAGATGGAGTGGGAATTATTTAATTCTGAAAATGATACAGCTTTTCTTCTGACAGTCATTCCCTTTTTTTTGAAGAGTCACTAATTGTGGTTTTAGTTCTTGAATTTTTTATTTTAAGCTCCTGTAGACTGGTTTGAATGGAGTTTTGAGTTAGTATTCTCTGTAGAATTTTGAAAGAGAACGACCACCATGTCAAGTGCCAAATTTTCCCCTATTTCTGTTTTTAAAAACAAAAGTAATCCACTTACTGCTGGAGGTGTTGTAAAGATACTTTGCTGCAAAAAAATTCTTAGAGATCTTATTTTGCTCTTAATTGGTGTTGCTGTCTATTTCAGGTTCTATTACAGAAGCTTGAAAAAAAAGTAGTTGTTGCTTTGCTTTCCTTAATTCTGTTATCCTGCAGATTCTGCAATGTTATTTGTCCAAGCAGCTGTGTCAGCTTTCTTCTCTACTCCACTGAATCCTTTTCTGGGAAGTGCAATATTCATCACTTCATATGCCAGGCCTGTCAAATTCTGGGAAAGAGACTACAAGTAGGTGAAATAAGACCTTTAAAGTTTGTGTGCTTTGTTTTTAACTGTGGCTAAATGTGTTGATTTGGGGTCTTTTTGTTTTGTTTTTCTCCAGATGCTGCTATTTCCCCCCCCCCCC